>Ga0310810_10003717_pt1 | contig 16735 bp, 13 predicted proteins | sample NCmetagenome_FD_207641 | JGI IMG/M metagenome (GOLD analysis project Ga0310810, IMG submission 207641) | Soil microbial communities from experimental microcosm in Duke University, North Carolina, United States - NC | ecosystem: Engineered > Artificial ecosystem > Soil microcosm > Unclassified ... | reverse complement strand
GCCGCCTGTCGTCACGCTGCACCTTGGGACTGATCCTGTTTGGTTTAATCCAGCGAAAGACACGCGCTCGTTACGGGCACGATGGGGAGTCGGTGACGATCCAATCATGCTGACGGTTGCGCGACTCGTTCCGCACAAGGGCCAGGATGCAGCCATTCGCGCGCTGAGCGGATTGCGCGACGAATTTCCGCAGCTTCGTTACGTGATGGTCGGTGAAGGTCATTACGAGCAGCGATTGCGCGATCTCGCGCGCGAGCTGGGGGTTAGTGACCGCGTCGTATTCGCTGGCCTTATCGCCGAATCCGAGCTGCCTGACGCCTATGCAACATCCACGATTTATGTCGGACTCTCCCGAATCGATCGCCAGGTGAACGCCGAGGGATTTGGAATTTCGTTTCTGGAGGCGGCGGCTTCGGGAATTCCTTCGGTCGCCGGAGATTCCGGCGGAGTGCGATCTGCCGTGCGAGACGGTGAAACAGGAATTGTGGTCCCACCTGAAAATATTTCACGTATCACACAAGCAATCGCATCGCTGCTTCGTGACAAGCAACGACGCGAAGCTATGGGTCAGGCCGCAAGATCTGCCGTGGAAACTCACTACAATTGGGATCGCGTCGCGCGCGACACACGAGATTTCACCTACTCGGTCATTGGCAAAAAATCCTGACGGGCAAAAGCCAACGCTGATGCAGCGGCTCGAGTTCTACTCACTGCGCGGAATGTTCGGCGCAGCGGGTTTGCTCGACTGGGAAACTGCCTGCCGCATGGGAGCGCGACTCGGCGCAATCGGATACAGTCCTCTTGGGATCCGAAAACATGTTGTCGAGCGGCAGATCGCCGGCGCATTTCCCGAGAAGTCACCTGAAGAAGTTCGAAGAATCGCGCGCGCATCGTTCGAGCACCTCGGCCGCACAGCAATGGAGACGGCATTGATGCCAAAACTCGGCAAAAATGCAGCGCTGAAGCTGGTGGAGCGCGTCGATGGATGGGAGCACGTCGAACGCGCGCGAGAGCAGGGGAAGGGAATGATCTTCGTCGCCGGCCATCACGGAAACTGGGAAATGCTCGGCGGGTACATTGCGCAGCGCGGAATTCCGTTCGAGGTAATTGCCCGCGGAATGGGAAACCCGTTGTTCGGCGAATATGTAAATAGCCTTAGAACGTCGCTGGGCATGGACGTAATGCACGACTCAGACGCCGTGAAGCGCACCCCGCGCGCGTTAAGAGCTGGCCGGGCGGTGGGGTTTCTCTCCGATCAGGGTGTAAAAGGCCTGGCTTCCACCTACGTGAATTTCCTCGGCCGCCCTGCAAAGACCCCGCGCGGCGCCGCGGTATTCGCCTTGCGATTCAACGCACCCGTATTCTTTGTCGACGCGATTCGACAGCCGAACGGTAAGTACCGTGTGATCATCGAGCCTGTCGAAGTCGCGCAAACTGGAGATCGTGAAAAGGATGTCGATGCGATTGTCATTCGCTTTACCGAGATTCTCGAGAAATGGGTGCGAGAATTTCCGGAACAATATTTCTGGCAGCACCGCCGCTGGCGCCGGCAGCCGGAAGACACGCCGCGCGAGCTGAGGGATCCAACTCTCGATGACTGAGCTCACCATTGCTCGATAAAGCGCAGCGTCGGCGGTTATTGAGCGACAATCGCGCGCGGTTCGGCCTCGCGGTTGTCGTGATCATGACGCTTGCCGCAATTGCAGCTCCGCTGATTGCGGGTCAGGACCCACTGAAAATTGATTTGTCGCACCTGCTGCAGCGTCCGTCGCCGGCGCATTGGCTCGGCACGGACATTCAGGGTCGTGACATCTGGGCGCGGCTCGTTTACGGCTCGCGGGTTTCTCTCACCGTCGGACTCATCTCGCAGGGAATCGCTCTTACACTTGGCGTAACTCTCGGATTGCTCGCCGGTTATTACAGTGGGTGGGTTGAAGAAGTCGTGATGCGACTTGCTGATGTTACTCTCGCGTTCCCAACGCTGCTTCTACTCATCGCGATGGTAGCTGCTTTTCAGCCGTCGATGGGAGTGGTGTTCGCGACCATCGGCGTTGTTGGATGGGCAGGAATTGCTCGGCTCGTTCGCGGGCAGGTGTTGGTCGTTCGACAACTGGAGTACGTGCAGGCAATTCGGGCGCTCGGTGCGCGCGATTGGCGCATTATGCTTCAGCACGTTCTGCCGAACGTCATCGCTCCAGTTGTGATTGCAGCAACACTCGGCGTTGCGGGCGCGATCATGGCCGAAGCCGCGCTGTCGTTTCTCGGACTTGGAGTTCCACCGCCGGCGCCGAGCTGGGGGTCGATGATCGCAGACGGTCGGGATCTCGATCAGCTTCGTCGTGCGCCGTGGACATCGGTATTTCCTGGAATGGCGATTGGGGCCGCAGTTCTCGGCTTCAATTTGCTGGGCGATGCGCTGCGCGATGCGCTCGATCCGAAACAACATCGGAAGGCGCCAACAGAGTAACACGGCTCGGAAACACAGAGGGGGCCGGTAGCAAAACCGAAACTACACGGTTTTGCTACCGCCCCCTCTGTGTTTCCCAGGTGCATTTACTTCTGCGTTCGAATCAACCCGAAATCACGCGCGCCCTTTTTCACGAGGAAATACTTTCCGGAGAGAGGCTCACCGAGCGAATCGGTTGCTGATCCCACCCGTGTTCCGTTCACCGCAACTCCGCCTTGTTCAATCAATCGACGCGCGGCGCTCTTCGATGCAGCAAGCTTCAACTCGATCAGCGCATCGACGACCGTTACATCTCCGGAAATAGTTGCGAACGGCACTTCACGACTCAAAGCTTCAAGTGCGTCCTCGGATAACGCTCGCGGATCTCCCTTTTGAAATAGAAGCCGCGATACATCCTGTGCGATCGAAGCCGCGGACGCACCATGCACACGCGTCGTGACATCCTTCGCCAGGACCTGTTGGGCGGAACGCGTCTCAGGATGTTCCGCCAGCTCCCGCTCGAGCGCGTCGATTTCCTCACGCGACAAAAGAGTGAAGTACCGCAGATATTGGCCGACATCACGATCATCGGTGTTGATCCAGAACTGATAGAACTGATACGGCGACGTTCGTTCCGGATCGAGCCAGACATTTCCAGCTTCGGTCTTTCCGAATTTCTTGCCGCTCGCGTTCACGACGAGTGGGAACGTCATTGCGTGGGCGTCTCCGCCGTCGGTGCGACGGATCAGCTCCATCCCGGCTGTGATGTTTCCCCACTGATCGCTTCCACCGACTTGCAGCGTCACTCGATCACGGCGATACAGCTCGCGGAAATCGTACGCCTGAAGCAGCATGTACGAAAACTCAGTGAATGAAATCCCGGTTTCGATGCGCGACTGCACCGATTCCTTGGCAAGCATGTAGTTGATCGTGAAATGTTTGCCCACGTCTCGCATGAAGTCCACGGCGTGAAGTGGAACCAGCCAGTCGGCGTTGTTTCTTACCTGCGCTCCGTTCGTACCGGAAAAATCCAGAAAGCTCTCGAGCTGCTTTCGTATCGCGCGCGTGTTTGCTTCGACGGTATCGAGGGTGTGAAGGTGTCGCTCCGCAGTCTTTCCACTCGGGTCGCCGATCAATCCGGTTCCACCGCCAACCACAATGAACGGGGTGTGACCTGCGCGCTGAAGATGCATCAGCCCCATCACCGGAATGAGGTTCCCGACGTGGATGCTCGACGCCGTCGGATCAAATCCCGCGTAAACCGAGACTGTCTCCTTTGCGAGCGCGGCCCGCAGTCCCTCACTTTGCTGGTGAATGAGCCCGCGCCATTCCAGCTCGTCCAGCGCCTTCGATCCGTCAGCCATGCCGCAAGATAGAAGAGCAGTGAGGCGGTGTCACGGTACGGGAATTAGCTTTCAGCGCCGATGGCCACCAGAAAGGATTCGTTTCGCCGCCGCCACCCGCTTCTCATTCGCGGGCTGCTTCTTCTCACCACGTTCGTAGTCGCTTCGCTCGCAGGACTCGCGTACGGGTCGTGGGTTCTTATCTGTCGTGGCGGAAAATGTCCGCCCGTTGAAGCGCTCAACGACTACACACCTCGCCAGACTTCCAAGCTTTACGCGGTAGACGGTCGTTTCATCGCGGAGCTCGGCCTCGAGCGGCGGACGCTCGTGAAGCTCGATGAGATTCCGCAGCACGTTCAGCAGGCGTTCGTCATCACCGAAGATAAACGCTTCTATTCACACGCCGGCGTTGACTGGCGTCGCGTATTTGGTGCTCTCGCGCGTGACATCCTCGCACGCCGCTGGGACGAAGGATTCTCCACGATAACGATGCAGCTCGCGCGCAACGTGTTTCCCGAGAGGCTGTCGCGCGAAAAAACTCTGGTGAGAAAGATTCGCGAGGCAAAGGTCGCGCGCGAAATCGAGGCGAAGTACAGCAAGAAGAAAATCCTCGAGCTCTACCTCAATCAGATTGCGCTCGGCAACGGCGCATTTGGTGTCGAGGTCGCATCGCAGCGCTACTTCGGAAAATCAGTTCGCGATCTGAACATTGCGGAAGCCGCGACACTCGCCGCGCTGCCCAAAGCGCCTGAGCGCTACAATCCGCGAAAGCATCCCGATCGCGCAATTCAGCGCCGCAACACTGTCATTGGGCTGATGCGTGATAATCACGCAATCTCGGCGTCCGACGCGAGTGTTGCCCGAGCATTCCCGCTTCAGCTCGCGAGCAAAGCCGAAGCGGGTGACGTCGCGCCGTATTTCGTCGAATGGATTCGCCAGCAGCTCGACGACCAATTTGGAAAGCAGCTCTACGAGCAGGGCCTCAAGGTTTACACGACTCTCGACCTCGACATGCAGTCGGCTGCGGAGCGAGCGCTCGAGCGCCAGCTGCGACTCATGGAGGGAGGGAAATACGGAAAATTCCCGCATGAGAGTTACGAGCATTATGTAGCCCGCAGTCTCGCCGGTTCCGAGACTCCCGAGAATTCCCCCTACATACAAGGGGCATTTGTCGCGCTCGACCCGCGCAACGGCGCCATTCGCGCGATGGTCGGCGGCCGCGACTTTTACGATTCGAAATTCAATCGGGCGACACAGGCGCTCAGACAACCGGGCTCGGCATTCAAGCCGATCGTCTACGCAGCTGCGGTTCAGAACGGTCGTCCTCCATCCTACATCGTCAACGATTCGCCGATTGTCGTTCCACTCGGTGGAGGAGGCGGTAAAGACTGGGAACCCAAGAATTACGACGGAAGGTTCGAGGGTTTGATGCCGATGCGTCGCGGTCTTTACGAATCGCGCAACATCATTGCGATTCGAGTCGGCATGGAGCTCGGCGAACAAACTGTCATCAACGAAGCACGAAATTTTGGAATTACAACGCCGATTCCTCCCTATCCATCGATTCACATCGGAGCGGCTGATGTGTATCCGATGGAATTGATCTCCGCGTATTCGACATTTGCAAATCAGGGAATTCGCGCGACGCCGAATGCGATTCTGAGAGTGGAGAACGCGCGACAGGAAGTTTTATGGCAACAAAGTCCGGCGCGGAGTCAGGTGCTGTCGCAGGAAGAAGCGTGGATCATGGTCGACATGATGAAGGACGTGATCCGGCGTGGAACTGCGGCGGGAAGCGTATGGGGTGCGGGATTCCATCTACCTGCGGGCGGAAAAACCGGAACGACAAACGATGGAACCAACGTCTGGTTCATCGGCTACACTGCTGACCTCGTCGCAGGTGTATGGATGGGATTCGATCGTCCGCAGAAAATCATGGCGGATGCGCAGGGTGGAAGACTTGCTGCACCCGCGTGGACGCAATTCATGTCGGAAGTCTATCGTCGCAAACCTGCGCCTCCTGATTGGCCGAGGCCAATTGCGATCATCACGCGCGACATCGATGTGAGTACGGGAATGCTGCAAACTCCGTATTGTCCGCGCGATTTGATTCGCACCGAGTTCTACATTCCCGGAACCGAGCCGACACTGGAGTGCGACAAGCATCTCGGTCCTGGAAATTATCCCGGTGGTTACCTGGATACTTTGGGACGAGCACCCGCGCCGGATACGATTTACAGAGTTCGACCGTCGCCACCGCCACCTCCGCTGCCGTCAAACATCGACACGGCGCGACAGCCGACAGTGTTCGATACATCGGCGCGCACGCGTCCTCGCCCCGCGCGAGTAATTCCTCCGCGCGATACCGTCAAGCGCGACAGCATCATTCGCCGTCCACGATGAAGCGATACCACGCGCGATGGGTCGTGCCTGTGACGCAGCGGCCAATCCAGAACGGCTGCGTGGTGGAGCACAACGGAATTATCGAATACGTCGGCGAATCCGATAAAGCACCGGCCGGTGAAGATCACGACCTCGGCGAAAGTGTTCTTCTCCCTGGAATAATCAACACGCACACTCACCTCGAGCTGACCGCGATGCGCGGATTTCTCGAGGATCTTTGCTTCAACGACTGGATCGACAAGCTGAGATCGAGCCGCAAGGAAGCGTTGACCGACGAGATGCTGCTCGACTCGGCGCGATATGGAATTGTCGAAGGGCTTCACGCGGGAATCACGACTTACGCGGACACTTGCGCCGCCGGACTCGTGTTCGATGCAATGCTCGAGCTCGGCGTTCGCGGAATCATGTTTCAGGAGACTTTCGGATCTGCTCCCGAGCAATCCGAGAGTGCAATGGAAGTTTTGAAAGAGCGAGTTGCCGAGCTGAAGAAGAAGGAAACGGATCTCGTCCGAGTTGGTATCTCGCCGCATGCGCCGTACACGATCAGCGATGATCTCTACGCGGCCACGGCGCGCTACGCTCGTGAGAGCGGCCTGCGAATGGGACTTCACATCGCCGAAAGCGAAAGTGAAACGAGAATCGTTTGCTCGGCGGATGGTCCATTTGCAATAGAATGGAATGTTCGCGGTCTTCCACTCGCGCCGCGCGCGCGAACTCCGGTCGAGCTTCTAGAAAAAACCGGATGTCTTGCGACGAGTCCCTTGCTGATTCATTGCGTGAATCTCGACGCAGAAGACATCGAGACGATTGCTCGACACAAATGCTCGGTCGCGCACTGTCCCGCTTCGAATGCGAAGTTCGGTCATGGAATTTCTCCGGTTGCGGACTTGATCGCTGCCGGAGTAACTGTTGGACTTGGATCCGACTCCGTTGCGAGCAACAATAGAATGGACATTCTGGAGGAAGCTCGGCTCGCAATTCTTTTTCAGCGCGCGATCAAAAAAACCGAGCGTGCATTCACTGCACAGCAGGCGCTCGAGATGGCAACCATCGGTGGTGCGCGCGCACTTCGCATCGATGACAAAGTTGGATCGCTCGAGGTGGGGAAGGAGGCTGACCTTGCAGCGTTTTCACTCGAGGCAGCCCGTGTAACTCCGATTGGCGACATTGTCGCCGCAATTCTCTTTGCAGTTGCCGGCACGCCGGCGCATTTCGTCGCAGTGAAAGGACGCCCACTTCTGGCCGAGCGCGAGCCGCTCGCAGTGGATCCCGAGCTCCGCCGGCGGGTTGCCGCCGCAGGAGAGTCGTTGGCCGCGTGGGACAGGGCGGGGACGTGGATTCCGGCGACCGTGGGTAGCGGGTCGTAGCCCGCGCCACGTAACTTCAATGCTCAGGCAAGCGAAAACCAAATGACCCAACCAGTCAACAATCACCGAATCTGGCGCGATGGTCAGTTCGTGAACTGGGACGAAGCAACAGTTCACGTAATGAGTCACGTCATTCATTACGGGTCGAGCATCTTCGAGGGGATTCGCTGTTACGAAACTCCCTCGGGTCCCGCGATTTTCCGTTTGCCGGAGCACATGCGCCGCTTTGCCGATTCGTGCAAGATCTACCGAATGGCGCTGGAGTATTCGCAGGACGCACTAGTGCAGGCGTGCGTCGATACTGTTGCCGAGAACAATCTCCCGCATTGTTATCTCCGTCCCGTTGCAATTCGTGGCGGTCAGCACATGGGAGTGTTTCCCGCAAAATCACCACTCGAAGTCTTCATCATCCCCTGGGTCTGGGGTGCATACCTGGGCACCGCGGGACTTTCCGAGGGAGTGGACGTTTGCGTATCGAGCTGGCGTCGCGCTGCGCCGAACACTTTCCCTGCCATGGCCAAGGCCGGCGGGAATTATTTGAATTCGCAGCTCTCGCTGATGGAAGCGCGCGCTGACAATTATTCCGAAGGGATCATGCTCGATTCGTTCGGATTTGTTTCCGAAGGAAGCGGAGAGAATCTTTTTCTCGTGCGTGACGGAAAACTTTATACGTCGACTATCGGCGCAGGAATTCTTCACGGAATAACCCGCGACACGGTTTTGACTCTCGGACGCGAGATGGGAATCGAGGTTGTCGAGGGCGTGATTCCGCGCGAGATGTTGTACATCGCCGATGAATTGTTCTTTACCGGAACGGCTGTCGAGATCACTCCGATACGTTCCGTTGACCGCATTCCGATCGGTTCAGGCAAGCCCGGACCGATTTCCCTTGCGATCCAAAAGGAGTACATGGGGATCGCCAAGGGCACGATTCCGGACCGGCATGGGTGGCTGACCCATGTGCCAAGTGAGGTAGTTGCGGGTATTTAAGGCGTACCCGTTATATATTCAGCCTTCAAAGAAGTAACTGGAGGAGTGCTTGATCGTAGGATGTCTGGCACTTAACGCATCGTTCGAGCCTCTGACGATGGTGCCGATGAGGCGCGCGCTCAGGCTCGTCATTGACGGAAAGGCCGAGATTGTCGAGGCCGATCCGGAGCGCGTCGTGCGCTCTGAGCGGCTGACTTTGCCGCGCCCGCATGTCATCCGTCTGATGCGCTTCATCCATGTTCCGCGAAGATTCCGCCGTCAGGTGACGAATACGTTCCTGTTCGCGCGTGATCGATACCGCTGCCAGTACTGCGGCCGAACGCAGATCGAGCTCAAGCCGCGCGAGTCATTGACGCGCGATCATCTCGTTCCGCTCTCTCGCGGTGGAACGAATGATTGGACGAACGTCGTGACTGCGTGCAGTCCGTGCAACACGCGCAAGGCGAACAGTTTGCCGAATGAGATCGGGATGCATCCGATGAATGCGCCGATGGAGCCCCACTTCGTGCACTTGAGCTGGGCTGTTCGACGACTGACTCCAACGCAGGCGCGTTACATCAAACTCTTCTATGGTGAGGATACTCTACATCATCTCGAGGAGCTCGAGCATCGTCATCCGACCAATGGACGCATTGTTTCGGAACATAAGCACTAGGGCTTGAACGCTCCGGAGCGGGCTTCATAGCGCCGCTTCTCTCCGCCGAGTAAACGAACCATCAACGTCCGGACACCGCGTGACACTGCGGTGCCCGGATTTTTCTTTCCGCGAACTGCAGGCTTGAGCTCACCGCGCAACCATTGCTCGACTTCGTCGAGCTCGGTCAACGACAACGTTTCGACATCGAGCACAACGTTGTAGTACGTGCGCTGGCCACGCTTGGGTAACGAAATCGGCGCCCGAAACGGAGTGTTCACGATTTCCTGCGCCTCGTTCAGCGTTGCGTACGATCCAAGCTCGACCGCGCGATTGTTCACCGCGCGAAATACGTGATACAGTTTTCCCAACGCATCGTACTTCACGACGACATCCCACTCGCCCGTTGCTTTGATGTCGTCGAAGAAACCGCCAGTCGCCCAACGCTCCATTCGATAGTGAAGACGCGCAGGAAACCCGTTCACGAGAAGGTTGCGCATCGGCTCATCCGAAAGAAGCGCAACTGAGCGAACCGACGGAGCTTCTGTCGCGAACGCCGAACGATCCGGAAGAACAATCTGAACCTGAGGCTTCTGCGCAGTCGCTCGACCAGCAATCAGCAGAATTGCGGCGGCGCCGATCCAGTGAGTACGCAACGATCAGAAACGATTGTGAATTCGAACGAAGAAGTTCGCGGGCTCCTTCGGTGTGGAGACAGCCTTTGCGACGTAAAAACCGGCGACACCAAGGTCGAGGCCAAGCCCGACATCGGTTCGATACTTTTCCAGCGGAATCGATCCGGACGGATACGTGAGATCACCGTTACGCGGTCCCACAATCCAACCCCGCCCTGCATCAGCAAATGCTACAATCGACGGCCTGACATTGAACTCGTATCCGCGCAACCGCAGGCCATTCCGATTGAAAACATCGATCAGATCCGAATGCAGCTCGTTTCGATACTCGACCTGCGCGAGAATCACTCGATCGCATTGCGCGGGTCTGCCGGGAAGCTCGATGACATCCGCGCACTGCCCGACATCCGGCCCGATCTCGACTCTGCGAAAATCAAATCCGGGAATCGTTCCCGGGCCTCCAACGGAAACGCGACGCTCGAGCGGCAATCGGTCGCCGTGCAGCCAGCCCCCAACTACGAGTCGAGCGTTTAGCTGAGTAATCGGCGAGATGCGATTGTATTTGCGAATGTCGAAGAAAGCTCGTCCGTAGTCGACCCGATCGCCGTCGTAGCCGACTGGACGCAGCACCGCAAATACGTCTCGGCGAAAAATTTTTCCCGCTCCGTATTCGTATCGCCCGTCGAGAAACCATCCTGCCCACGGATTCAAGACCGCGTTGCGCGAATCGAGAAGCAGATGTGTCTCGAACACGTGCATGACGCCGTCGTCGGTCAGCGGATCGATGCGCCAGTCTCGTGCGCCTCGGAACAACGACGTTACGTCGCGCTCTTTTCGAGAGCTCCATCGTTCATGTCCGTACTCGACGTCGATTGTCGCGGCATCTCCGGCGAATGCCGATGCAAACAAACGCCCGCCGTGACGGCCGTAATAATCGAGGTAGTCGCGCTTGAACAGAATTGCCGAAAGTCCCGCATCCGGCTCCGGCATCTGCCAGCGCTCGATCGGTGTCACTACATCGAACGACGTTGCGCCGACGGAATAGCCGAGGTGTCCGCCGAAGCGTGCTTCAGCTGTAACGCGGTGGCCGATGTTTTCTGAATCCCAATGTGCGGAATGCGCAGTTCGAATGATTCCCAGAACCGACAGCTTGAGTGCCGCGCCTTTCGCGAACCCCCGAAATGACGGACCGATCATGATCGGCAATCCTTCTACGCGGTTGTATGCTTTTCCCGACGTGAGCGTAAGGCCGCCGCGATCTTCATGCTCGCCGAGTATCGATCGGATGTCGAAGGTCGTGTCCTTTCGAACGGAATCGGCTTGTGCAGCTGCGTTACGCGGTGCGACAAGAAGTGCAGCAACCGCTAGAAGTCCAATTCCCAGTCGTTTCATTCGGCGGTAGAGGTTCGGTCTGTCTGTTTTGAGACGGCGCGCTGCTTCCGCGATGTTACCCTTCGATGCATCGATTGCATCGTTGATCAACCGACGCTCGTAGTCGTCAAGCACATCAGACAGCGATGTATCGACGGGCTGCGGCACGACCGATTCCACTACTCTGTCCGGAGTAGCAACTGGCCGAAGAACTTCACGAACGCGCGCACCGGTCACCTCGGCTCCAGGCTGCATGATCGACAGTCGCTCGACGATGTTCGCAAGCTCACGCACGTTTCCGGGCCAGGAGTACTTCTCCATTGCATCCATCGCGTCGTTTGTCCATGCAGGCGGCAGCTGGCCGGTGCGCTTGAAATGAAGCAGGGAAAAATGTCGGACGAGGAGCGGAACATCTCCCGCGCGCTCTCGGAGCGGCGGCAGCGCGAGCGGAATCACGTTCAATCGAAAGAATAAGTCCTCGCGGAATTTTCCTTCCTGAACAGCGCGAGCGAGATCGTGGTTGGTCGCAGCAACAATGCGGACGTCGATTTTTACCGAATGATTTCCGCCAACTCGCTGAATTTCTTTTGCTTCGATGGCCCTCAGCAGCTTTGCCTGCGCGTCCGCGCTCAGGTCACCGATTTCGTCCAGAAAAAGCGTTCCGGTGTTGGCGAGCTCAAAGCGGCCAATTCGAGTTTGTGTTGCGCCCGTGAACGCGCCTTTCTCATGTCCGAACATCTCGCTTTCCACGAGATCTCTGGGAATGGCAGCGCAATTAACTCGGACGAATGGCTTGTCGCGCCGCGTGCTCGCATCGTGAATGGCGCTTGCAACCAGCTCCTTTCCTGTACCCGATTCACCCGTGATGAGAATTCGCGAATCGCTCGCCGCGACGCGGTCGATCAATTCTGCAATTTGCTTCATCTCCGGACTGTCGCCGACCATGTCACCGGCAAGTCCGAGCTCTTGTCGAAGCTCACGCGCCACGCGACGCGATTGTCTGAGCTCGAGCGCAGCACCGATCGCAAACAAAACTCCCTCGGGTGACAATGGCTTCTCGAGAAAGTTGATTGCACCGAGCTTCGTTGCGGTCACCGCGTCACTCAATCCCGCCCGGCCGCTCATCATGATCACGGGAAGATCGACGTGAGTTTCCTTTAGATGCTGGAGTGTCGCCATTCCATCGAGACTGCCGGGCATCATCAGATCGAGCAGCACAACGTCGGGATCTTCTTCATCTGCGCGCGCCACGCCATCGGCGCCGCTTCCTGCATCGATTACCTGATGTCCTTCCGCGGTAAGTAGTGCGCCGACCATGCGGCGAATGTTTGGCTCGTCATCGACGATGAGGACAGTTGCCACGCGATATCAGGTTCGCCGCGGATCACGTTGCGCTTGTGATTCAGCGGGGAGCGCCGCCGGGCGAACCTCGCTCAGCAACTTTGTCGTAAAGCGCTGCCCTTCGGAAATTCGCTCGACCTCGACTGCGATTGCATCTACTGATTGCTCGATGCGCTCGAGTCGTGACATGACTTCTGCGGGAATCTGAGGTCTCTTTGATTCGTTTTCCAATTTGGCCGCATGTGCTTTGACGAGTGGGCGACCGACCACAATCACCGCGACCATCGCGAAGAAACCAAGCGGCACGAGTATAGCAATCGATTCCGGACCCATCAGCTCAGCTCCTTGTCTGTTTGGCCGGGTTTCACCGGCAGGACAAATCGAATACGCGTTCCTTCACCAAACGTACTCGTTGCCTGGACGGTTCCATCATGTGCCAGCACGGCCTGTCGCGCAATCGCGAGCCCCAGTCCAGTTCCTCCGGGCTTCTGCGTGACGTAGGGCTCCCAGATGTGAGTGAGCTTGTCAGGTTCGATCCCCGCGCCATTATCGCTTACTGAAATCTCGATTGCGTCTCCAACACCATTCCGAATCTTATGTGCCTCGACGGTAATCGTGCCTTTTCCGTGACACGCATCGACTGCGTTGAGCACCACGTTGGTAATCGCGCCGCTCAACGCGTCGTGATGTCCATTGATTCGAGGGAGATCATCGTCAATTTGTGAAACGAGCTCGATGTCCGGAGGCAGCGACCTGGTCGAGCTCGCCAACAGATCTGCGACATCGATCTCGGAGACAGGTCCCTCGGGTAATCGTCCAAATTCAGAAAAACTTTTGGCGATCCGCTCGATTCGTTGTGATTCAGTCGCCAGCACATCAACCGTGTCGCGCAGCTCCTCGGGAACCCGGCGCCTTAGCGTGTCAACGGCAAATCGTATGGGAGTCAATGGATTTTTCAGCTCGTGCGCAACGCGGCGGGCACTTTCTCTGTAAGCTCGCAAGCGTTCGTTCTCGGCCTCACGTTGCCGGCTCTCATCCAGCTCGGCGGACATCGCTCGCATGCTGCGGCGCAGCGTAGCGAACTCCGGTGCGCCGCGCGCCGGCTGTTGAGTGGGCGGCGGCAACGGCTTGCCGTGTCCAACGAGCGCGGTCCACGATACGAGCTCGTCGATTGGTCTGCTCAGCTGCCGACTCAGATGACCCGCGACGCGAGATGCGGCAACTCCAAAAAATATGAGCGCGAGAAATCCAAGCACGGCGACGATGCGCCCCGAGCGTCCCGCAAGAAAGCTGAAGCGATGCGCCTGCTCGAGTGATGCGCTCAATTCGCGCTCGTGTTGATCGAGCAATTGTCGCTGCGACGCGGTTAATGGCGCGGCGCGGACGGCAGCAATTGCCGTTTTTCCCGACGTTGCAACGTTCTCCCATGCAGCTCGTCCTCCCACCAGCGAGAGCGCCGAGCTCATTGTTCCCGCCCAGAAGAGCGTAAGCAATGCGGCGGGTACTATCGCGAACAGCGACAGGATCACGATAAGGCGGGTGCGGAAGCGCAGTTGCTTCATCACAGTGAGGTTATAAATTACAGGCTGGACACGACTTCGAGGATTCGCGGGGTACGCCGCAAAAGGCGGCAGTCCCTTTGGACCTGAAGACGCGTCCCCGCGACACAATGCCGCGGGACATCACGGCTGACGAGCACCCCCGCGAGAAAGCGGATCGCAGCCCAGTACTATAGACAATCGTTAATGCCATTCCGCGCTCAGCGGACCGCGCACAACAATCCGCGCCGTCCCGCCCCGATTCACAGGGGCCCACAAGCCGTCTCACATTCCGCGAGCGGCTCTCAACCAATTCACCACGCACCCAACGCCGCTCTTCTCATCGACTTCGACAATGTCACGATGGGAATCCGATCTGATCTTCAGACAGAGCTGAAGAATCTTCTGGCGTCGGACATCATCAAGGGAAAAGTATCAGTCCAGCGCGCATATGCAGACTGGCGACGATACCCGCAGTACATCGTTCCGCTCGCCGAATCTTCGATCGACATGATCATGGCTCCGGCGTACGGATCTGCAAAGAAAAACGCGACCGACATTCGTCTCGCAATCGACGCTCTCGAGCTCGTGTTTGTTCGCCCCGAGATTGGAACGTTCATTCTTCTCTCCGGCGATTCCGATTTCTCGAGTCTTGTAATCAAGCTCAAGGAATACGGAAAGTATGTAATCGGCGTTGGCATTCGCGAATCGTCGAGCGATCTGCTCGTGATGAACTGCGACGAGTATTACAGCTACAACTCGCTCGCCGGTCTCGTGAAGAGCGGCGACGAGGAAGTCGTGAAGCACGATCCGTGGGAGCTCGTCACCGAAGCCGTCCAAAAAATGAAGCGCAATGGTGACGTGATGCGCGCCGATCGTTTGAAGCAGGTGATGCAGCAGATGGATCCGACGTTCGACGAAAAGAACGTTGGCAAATCAAAATTCTCGCTGTTCGTGACTGAGGCTGCAAAGAAGGGACTCGTCGCGCTCACGAAGCTCGAGAACGGACAATTCGAAGTCGATCTGCCGAAGGAAGGCACTGAAGCTGTCGCGGAGCCGGAAGCAGCTGCACCTGCGCCGCCGAAGCCGGCTGCGGAGAGTGAAGATGGGCGACGTCCACGTCGTGATTCGCGTGGTCGTGGCCGCGGACGCGATCGTTCGCCGCGCGCCGAAAAACCTGCTGCTGCTGTTGCCGCACCTGCGGCGGCGCCGTCGAAGCCTGCTGAGACACCCGCGCGTGAAACAACGCCGGGCGAAATTGGATCGAGCGGATTAAGACTCACTCGCGCTGAAGCGTTCGATCTCGTTCGTCGTGCAACTGCATCGCTCGTCACAGGAGATTCAGCGGCTGCCGCGAGTTTAGTGAGATCCACGGCGCGTGCGCTTCTCGGTCGCGACAGCGAAAGCCTGAATGAGCGCAACTTCGCGCGCATTCTTCAGGATGCGCACGATGCTGATGTCGTCGACCTCCGACGACGTGGCAGCGATTACGAAGTGGCAGTCGCCGCTGGTGCGCCGACTGTTTCGGCCCAACTTGCTGCGGCGCAGCCGGCACCGACGCCGGCGAAACCATCTGCTCCGACTCCGCGAGGAATGTCGGCACGCGGTGGTCGCGGCCCGATGGGCAGACCGGGAGCACCGCCGCCGCATATTCTGAGCGTCGGCGTTGTCGGAACGAAATCGTCTGCGCAGAAAGCGGAAGCAGAGATTCCGCAGCCGGCGATCGACAGTCCTTCGCCCACAGCGGTTGAAGAAGTGAAGGCCGAGCAAAAAACTTCACGCGGACGCAAACGTGGTGGTGCAGGTCGCAAGTCGCCTGCAAAGAAGAAACCGGCCGACACCATTGCCGAGGCCCCGACCACTGAAGCATCGAAACCGGCCGTGCGCAAGCGCTCACCGCGCGGCGGTCGGAAGAAGGCAAAGCCTGGCGCGGCGGCGGTCACCGCCGCGTCCGGCGCGAGCTCCGAGCCCGAATAGTCCGCGCGTCGCGCGGACGTAAATCGAAGTGGGGCGAATTCTCCGACGCGATTTCTACAATCGCGAAACCGAGATCGTCGCTCGAGAGCTGCTCGGTACCATTCTCGAATGTCGAACCGAGGATGGTATCGCGAGTGGAATGATTGTCGAGACTGAGGCGTATATCGGCGAGCACGATCTCGCATGTCACGCTGCAGTCGGGCGAACAAAGCGCACCGAGCCGCTGTATGGTCCGCCCGGAAACGCGTACGTGTATTTCATCTATGGGATGCACTGGTGCATCAATGCAGTCACGCGAGCGGAGGGATTGCCGAGTGCTGTGCTGATTCGTGCGCTGGAGCCGGTCGATGGTCTATCATTGATGCGGTTGCGAAGACCAAAGGCACGCAGTGATCGTGATCTTACGAATGGGCCGGGAAAGTTATGCGCCGCGCTCGGGATCGATCGGCGGATGAATGCGCTACCGCTGCAGAAATATCCGGTGGTGATTCGCGCTGGTGATGCGGTGCCTGATCGAGATGTTGTGATCACGCCACGAATTGGAATTACTCAGGCAGCTGATTGGCCGTTACGCTATTTCGTTCGGGGTAATTCGTACGTATCCCGATAAGTATCTGTACGGAAACACAGAAACACAGAGCGGGTGGAAAACCGGAACTACTCGGTTTTCCACCCGCTCTGTGTTTCTGT
>Ga0310810_10003716_pt1 | contig 16736 bp, 11 predicted proteins | sample NCmetagenome_FD_207641 | JGI IMG/M metagenome (GOLD analysis project Ga0310810, IMG submission 207641) | Soil microbial communities from experimental microcosm in Duke University, North Carolina, United States - NC | ecosystem: Engineered > Artificial ecosystem > Soil microcosm > Unclassified ... | reverse complement strand
CCGGGAAGAATGGCGACGAGCGAGAACAGCAGCACGAGCCGCAGCGCGAGCCGCGATCCGAAGACGCCGAGGCGCAAGCTTCGCCAAAGCTGCAGCACCTGCACCACGACGACCAGCATCAGCAGAGAGACGAGCGCCCCGTTGATGACGACGAGCGCGTCGTAGTGCCCCGCGAACAAATCGCTGTTCGACGAGGCGCTCGCGAGCAGGAACAGCGCGATCGCTGACAGACACGCGAAGCCGAGCGTCACCCAGCGCAGCGTTCGGGAGGCGAGGATCGACATCGGTTACGTCACGGCGAGAAGGCGAACCGATGCCAGTCCGACGCGAGCTGCCATTCGCGCGACGCGAGCGCGTTGACCTGGAACGGCTTCGGCAATTGGTTGACGTCGAGCTTCATCCGGACCGCGCCTTCGTAGGTTGCGTCCTTGACGAGATCGCTCGCCGGCGCGACGGGCCGCGAGACGACGCGCCCGATGAAGCGCTCGACTTCGTCCAGCGATTCGAACGTCTGCCCGAGCGGCCCGCTCGCGACGCGCCATTGCCGCGTCAGCGCGCTGTACGAGACGCGATAGGTGATCGACCACTGCGCGACCTTGTCCGGGAACCAGAACGGCCGCATGCGAAGCAGCTCGAACTCGATCGTGAAGTAGAGCGGCACGCCCTTGTCGAGCGCCTGCTCGAGCGCGGGCGTGAGCGACACGTTGAAATCGGCCGTCAGCCGCACCTCGCCGTCCTCCACGCGAAGCGACGCCGACGTGACGGGAATCTCGTCGGCGGCGAGCCGCGTCGCGCCGCAAACGGCGATCAGCACGACGAGCGCGCAGAAGAAGCGGCGCCACGGCATGACGGGCGCGCGGTCGATGCGGAGGATTGGCGGCATGCCGGCGGGCCGCGCCCCGAAGGCGGGGCGTAGTGCGCGTTGTCGAAGCGTCGTGTGGCGTACCCACCACATCAGCGCTTGTGTAGCAGCGCGTAGAAGAACCCGTCCTGATTGTGGCGCGCACCTTCCGGCGATGGCAAGAGTTGCCCGTTCCGATGCGTCGCCGGGCTTGCGAAGCTGAGGGTTTCGCGCAACGCGTCGGCGTGCCGCGCGACAAATCCCTCGACCCGCGCCGTGTTCTCGGCCGCGAAGACCGAGCACGTCGCATAAAGCAGCTTGCCGCCCGGGAGGAGCAGCGGCCAGCATGCGTCGAGCAGTCGCGCCTGCGTGCGCGCGAAGCGCTCGACGTCGCCCTCGCGATGGCGCCACTTGGCGTCGGGGTGGCGTCGCACGATCCCTGACGCCGTGCACGGCGCATCGAGCAGGATACGGTCGAATCGCGTCCCGTCGAACCACGGCTGCGGGTCGCCGGCGTCCCCTTCGACGTACCGGACCCCGTGATCCGGCAGGCGCAGGCGCTCGACGTTCTCGCGGATTCGCGCCAGCCGGCCGGCGTCGATGTCGAGCGCAAGCACGTCGGCGTCGGCAAGCTCGAGCAGATGTGCGGTTTTTCCGCCCGGCGCGGCGCACGCGTCGAGCACGCGCATGCCGTCGCGCACGTCCAGAAACGGCGCCGCGAGCTGCGCGGCGAGGTCCTGCACCGAGAAGGCACCTTCGGCGAAGCCGGGAAGGTCGGCGACCGGCCGCGGCTCGCGCAGGATCAGCGCCGCATCGCCGATCGGCTCCGCCGCGATTCCGGCGTTCGCGAAGCGTTGCGCGAGCGCCTCCTGCGTCGTCGCACGGCGGTTGACTCGCAGCGTGAGGGGCGCACGCGCGTTGCCGGCATCGAGCACGGCTTGCCATTCGTCGGCGTAATCGCCGCGTATCCGCTCGATCCACCATTTCGGATACGAATAGCGCGCGACGTCGGTCGTGAGCGCGGCGCGCCGAATCGTATCGCGCTCGCGCAGGTAACGGCGCAACAGCGCGTTGACGAGCGCTTTCGCGGCCGGCCGAACGCCGCTGCCCGCGGCGGCGACGGCGCGGTCGACGATCGCGAAGGGCGGCGCGCGCGTGTAGTCGATCTGATAGAGCGCGACCGCGATCAGCATGCGCAACAGCGGATCGGCGATCGGCTTCGCGGCCAGCCGCTCGACGATCGCGTCAAGTTCGCCCCAACGCCGCAGCGTTCCGTATGCGAGCTCCTGCACGAGCGTGCGCCCGCGCAAGCCGCTGCGGTCGTCGACCTGCGCAAGCGCGTCGCGCAACTGGACGCCGTCGAACACGCGCATGACCGCGAGCGCGGCCCGCGTCTGCTCCCGCTCCATCAGCCGGCTCCGGTCACGCCGTCAGCGCCCCGGCTCGAAGAGCTCGCCCGCCGCGACGCGGTATCCGGCGGCGAACGCCCGGGCCGGCATCGGCTTGCCGGCCGCCGGTTGCATCTCGGTGACGCGCAGGACCGTCGCGTTACCGCACGCGATGTCGATCCCCTGCGCACCGACGCCGGTCACGGTTCCAGGGTTGGCGCTCGGCGAGCCCTCGGCGGGCATCGCGGCTCGAACCTTCACCGGCTTGCCATGCCAGCCTGCGACGGTGCCGGGCGACGGGCTCATCGCGCGGATCTGCCGGTCGAGCGAGACCGCGTCGCGGGTCCAGTCGAGCAACGCGTCGGCGGGTCCGATCTTGGCCGCGTAGCTCGCGCCTTCCGCCGGCTGTGGCATCGTGTTGAGCGTACCTTTGCGCGCCAGCATGTCGAGGGTTGCCACGATCGTCGCGGCGCCAAGCTCGGCGAGCCGCCCGGTCAGCGATCCGGTCGTCTCGCGTGGCGCGATGTCGAGCGCGGTCGCGGTGACGATCGGCCCGGTGTCGAGACCGGCGTCCATCCGCATGATCGTAATGCCGGTCGCCTCGTCGCCGGCCTCGATGGCGCGCGCGATCGGCGCGGCGCCGCGCCAGCGGGGAAGGAGCGATGCATGGATGTTGAGGCAGCCGTGGCGCGGCCAGTCCAGGACGGACTGCGGCAGGATCAGTCCGTAGGCGGCCACGACGAGCACGTCGAGCGGGATGCTGTGCAGCGCCGCGACGACGTCCGAGTCCCTGAGCGCGATCGGCGCCTCGACGCGCAGTTCCTGCTCCGACGCAAAGCGTTTGACCGGGGACGACATGAGCGCCAGCCCTCGGCCGTACGGACGATCGGGCCGCGTCAGCACGACGGGTATCGTCATGCCGTGCTCGTGGATGCCGGCGAGCGCGCGCGCGGCGAACGCCGGCGTGCCGGCGAAGCCCACGCGCAGGGGCGACGACGCGTTCAGCCTGCGAGCCGCTGTTTCTTGCGCAATTTCGCGGCGAGGCGCGCGCGTTTGAGCGGCGACAGGTATTCGACGAAGACCTTGCCCTGCAGATGGTCCATTTCGTGCTGGACGCAAACCGCCAGGAGGCCCTCGGCGTCCATCTCGAAGGGCTTGCCGGTTTCGCCGAGTGCCCGCACGCGGATGCGCGCCGCCCGGGTCACCTTGTCGTAGTAGCCGGGGACGGACAGGCAGCCTTCCTCGCACTCGGCCTCCCCTTCGGCCGAAAGGAGTTCCGGATTGATGAAAACGCGAAGCTCGTTCTTTTCCTCGGAAATGTCGATCACGATCACCCGCTTGTGAACGTCGACCTGGGTGGCCGCGAGCCCGACGCCGGGGGCGGCGTACATCGTCTCGGCCATGTCCCGGACGAGCTTGCGGACCTCCGGGGTGACGGCGGCCACCGAGGTTGCAACCTTTTTGAGACGCGGATCGGGGTATTCGAGGATCGGAAGCAGGGCCATCGCGTTATCGGCTTGCAAAATGCAAGCTCATAGATAAGAATCGATTCCAAGTCCCTATTTTGTGGCGGTTTAGGACGTTAGCAAGTCCGCCCGACCGAAAAGAGGCCCTATGCGTCAACAGTTTACCATGGCAACGCGCATCGCCGCCCTCTGCGGCGTCCTCTGCATTGTCGGACTCGCCGCGCCGCTCGCCGCCCAAACGGTCGGCATCGCCGACAACGCACCGTCCACCTACACGGTCCAGAAGGGCGACACGCTCTGGGGCATCGCCAAGCGGTTTCTCAAGGAGCCGTGGCGCTGGCCGGAAGTGTGGCGCATGAATCGCGAGGAGATCAAGAATCCGCATCGGATCTACCCCGGAGACGTCATCCGGCTCAGCGTCGTCGACGGACGTCCCCGCCTGGATCTTGCACGGAACACCGTTAGACTTTCGCCGGAAATCCGGGTTTCGCCGCTCGCCGAGCAGGCGATCCCGCCGATTCCGCCCGGCGACATCGAGCCCTTCCTCTCGCGCCCGCTCGTGACGGGTCCCGATGGCCTGCACGATGCCGCCGAAATCATCGCCGGCCGCGACGAGCGCGTGGTGCGCGGACAGGGTGACGTCGTCTACGCGGTCGGACTCGACCCGCGGCTCGGCGACCTGTGGTTCGTCTATCGGCCCGGCGAGCGGCTCGTCAACGATTACGGCGAGACGCTGGGCTTCGAGAATCGCTTCCTCGGCACGGTGCGCGTCGAGCGCTTCGCCGACGTGTCGACCGCCCGTATCGAATCGGCCAACGAAGAGATCGTGATCGGCGACCGGCTGATGCCGGCGGCGCGCGAAGTCGTGCAGAACTACGTGCCGCACGCGCCCGACCACGAGATCGACGGCCGGATCCTGAAGCTCGCACGCGACGGCCAGGAAACCGGACGCAGCTATATCGTAACACTCGACAAGGGCATGCATGACGGCCTCGAGGTCGGCAACGTGCTCGCGATTTATCGCGTGGTCGAGCCAATCCGCGACCCGCGGCCGGGTCATAACCAACCTGAAGTCCAGTTTCCCAATTTCGATCAGACGACCGTCTTTGCGCCGCCTTCGTACCTGCACGTGCCCGACGAGCGCACCGGCATCCTGATGGTGTTCCGCGTGTTCGATCGCGTGTCGTACGCGCTGGTCCTCAACTCGAACGCGCCGATCCGTAACGGCGACTTCGTCCGCACGCCGTGATTTCGCGCGTCGCGGCGCCGATGCCCTGCGGATAACCCAAGGGGCCTCTGATCAGAGGCCCCTAAGCGCACACTCGCACGACCGTCGAGGTCGGCAGCGGTGACGCTCGACTCGCGCACGCTCGCCTGGGCGACGCTTGCGCACAAGTCGCTGCCGCAGCGCGCGGTGGTGGCGCTGCTTCGCGAATTCGGCGGTCCCGAGTCGCTGCTTCGCGCGTCGCGCGCGGAGCTCGCACGCGTCGTCGCGGCGCCGGTCGTCGAACGGGCGCTCGCGCCGGTCGAAGGCGATGCGCTCGAAAGAACGACGCGCTGGCTCGGCGCCGACGGGCACGAGCTGATCGCCTGGGACGACGATGATTACCCGAAGGCGCTGCTCGAGCTCGGGTACGCGCCGCCGGTGTTGTTCCATCTCGGCCACCGTGATGCGCTCGCGCGCCCCGCGATCGCGATCGTCGGCAGCCGCAACGCGACGGCGCAGGGTCGCGAGACCGCGCGCGAGTTCGCACACGCGCTGGCCGACGCCGGCTTCACCATCGTCTCGGGGCTCGCCGTCGGCATCGACGCCGCGGCGCACGAAGGCGCGCTCGGGACGGCGGCATCGACGATCGCGGTGGTCGCGACCGGCCTCGACCGCGTGTATCCGGCGCGCAATCGCGACCTCGCGACGCGCATCGCCCAGCAGGGCGCGCTGCTGTCCGAATACGTGCCCGGTACGCCGCCGCGCAAGGAGCACTTTCCGCAGCGCAATCGCCTGATCAGCGGGCTTGCACGCGGCGTGCTGGTCGTCGAAGCGACGCTGTCGTCCGGATCGCTGATCACGGCGCGGCTCGCGGGCGAGCAGGGGCGCGACGTGTTCGCGATTCCGGGCTCGATCCATTCGCCGTTCGCGAAGGGTTGCCACAAGCTGATCCGCGAGGGCGCGAAGCTCGTCGAGACTGCAAGCGACGTGCTCGACGAGATCGATCCGCAGCGCCGGCGCGTCGATATTGCCGCCGAGGCGGCGGCGCAAACGGATGCGCCGTCGCATCCGGTGCTCGCCGCGATGGGCTATGATCCGGTCGGCGTCGATGCGCTCGTCGCGAGAACGAACGTTGCACCGGAAGCGATCGTCGCCGCGCTCGTCACGCTCGAGCTTTCGGGCGAAGTCGCCGCGCTGCCCGGCGGTCGATGGCAGCGAATCCATCGGCAGCGGCCGGCGCGCGGGGAATAAGGCGCCGCCGGCCTTTCACGACTGAACGACCCGGCACTTCGTTATGCCGAACGAACGGTTGCGAGGCGCGACGATCCTTCTGTAGTATCGGCCCCCCGACGTCGCCGTCGTCGGCCGCGCGTCTTGGCATTGCGACGTGCGAGCCCTATGTTGCATCAATCGTCAGCGCGCGGCCCGCTCCGGCCCGCCCACATTCCCGGATTTCGAGAACTTGCCGAAACAACTGATCATTGCCGAAAAGCCTTCCGTCGCCGCCGACATCGCGCGCGCGCTCGGCGGCTTCACGCGCCAGGGCGACTACTTCGAGAGCAACGATTACGTGCTGTCGTCGGCCGTCGGGCACCTGCTCGAGATCGGCATGCCGGAAGACGAGGAGGTGAAGCGCGGCAAATGGACGTTCGCGCACCTTCCCGCGATTCCATCGCATTTCGACCTGAAGCCGATCGAGAAGAACGAGTCGCGGCTGCGCACGCTTTTGAAGCTCATCCGGCGCAAGGACGTCGCGCGGCTCGTGAATGCCTGCGACGCGGGCCGTGAGGGTGAGCTCATCTTTCGCTACATCGTCCAGTACGCGAAGACGTCGAAGCCGGTCGAGCGCCTCTGGCTGCAGTCGATGACGCCGGCGTCGATCCGCGAGGGCTTCGCGCGTTTGCGCAACGACCAGGCGATGCGTCCGCTCGCCGACGCCGCGGTCTGCCGCTCCGAGGCCGACTGGCTCGTCGGCATCAACGGCACGCGCGCGATGACGGCGTTCAACTCGAAGTCCGGCGGTTTCCAGCTCACGACGGTCGGTCGCGTACAGACGCCGACACTCGCGATCCTCGTCGAGCGCGAGGAGAAGATCCGCGCGTTCGTGCCGCGCGATTACTGGGAGCTGATCGCGACGTTTCGGGCCGAAGCCGGCGAATACAAGGGGCGCTGGTTCGACGAAGGCTTTCGCAAGGGAGACGGCGCCGGCGACGATCCCGATCTTCGCGCCGAGCGGGTGTGGGACCAGGCGCGCGCGCAGGCGATCGCGAGCGCGTGCCTCGGCAAGCGGGGCGTCGTCACCGAGGAAGCGAAGCCGACGTCGCAGATCGCGCCGCTGCTCTACGATCTCACGAGCCTGCAGCGCGAAGCGAACGGCCGCTTCGGCTTCTCGGCGCGCACGACGCTGTCGATCGCGCAGGCGCTCTACGAGAAGCACAAGGCACTCACGTATCCGCGCACCGACTCGCGCGCGCTGCCCGAGGACTACGTCGGCACCGTGAAGGCGACCCTCGCCGAGCTCGGCGAGACCAGCGCCTACGGCCGGTTTGCAAAGGCGATCCTCGACAAGGGCTGGGTGCGCCCGAACAAGCGAATCTTCGACAACGCGAAGATCTCCGATCACTTCGCGATCATCCCGACGCTCGTGCGGCCGCGGCACCTGAACGAGGTCGAGACGAAGCTCTACGACATGGTGGTCAAGCGCTTTCTCGCCGTGTTCCATCCGGCGGCCGAGTTCCTGGTGACGACGCGGATCACGCGCGTCGGCGACCATCCGTTCAAATCGGAGGGCAAGGTGCTCGTGCAGCCGGGCTGGCTCGCGGTGTACGGCAAGGAAGCGCAAGGCGACGAGCCGACGCTGACGCCGGTGCGCGTGCGCGAAGTGGCTCCGGCCGAAAAAGCGCAGCCTGGGCGCGAGAGCGCAGCGCGGCGCTACGAAGGCCTCGAGGACGTCGCGACGGAAGGCGTCGACGTCGTCGCGCAAACGACGCGACCGCCGCCGCGCTTCAACGAGGCGACGCTGCTCTCCGCGATGGAAGGCGCGGGCAAGTTGATCGAGGACGACGATCTGCGCGAGGCGATGCGCGAAAAAGGCCTCGGCACGCCGGCCACACGCGCGCAGATCATCGAGGGCCTGATCACCGAGAAATACATCCTGCGCGAGGGCAAGGAGCTGATTCCGACGCCGAAGGCGTTTTCGCTGCTCACGCTGCTCCACGGGCTCGGGGTCCCCGAGCTCTTCTCGCCCGAGCTCACGGCCGAATGGGAGTTCAAGCTCGCGCAGATGGAGCACGGCGCGCTTGCGCGAAGCGCGTTCATGCGCGAGATCGTCGGCATGACGAAGCACATCGTCGCGCAGGCGAAGAATTACGAGAGCGACACCGTCCCGGGCGATTTCGCGACGCTCTCCGCACGCTGTCCGAACTGCGGCGGCGAAGTGCACGAGCAATACAAGAAGTTCGCGTGCGTCGACTGCGACTTCGGCTTCTGGAAGATCATGGGCGGCCGCCAGATCGAGCCCGCCGAGGCCGAGACGCTCGTCACCGAGCGCAGCGTCGGTCCGCTCGACGGCTTCCGAAGCCGCATCGGGCGCCCGTTCGCGGCGAAGCTCAAGCTCAACGACGACAACGGGGTCGAGTTCGACTTCGGGCCGCGCCTCGGCGACGACGATGGCGCAACGTACGACTTCTCGGGACTGACGCCGCTCGGCTCATGTCCGAAATGCGGCGGGCGCGTGTTCGAGACGCCGAACGCCTACGTCTGCGAGCGCGCGGTCGGCGACGGGCGAAGCTGCGATTTCCGCTCGGGTCGCACGATCCTCACGCGAACGATCGAGCCGGCGCAGATGAGCAAGCTGCTGGACACGGGGAAGACCGATCTGTTGCAGTTCGTCTCCGCGCGCACGCGCCGTCCGTTCTCCGCGTATCTCGTCAAGCAATCCGACGGCAAGGTCGGCTTCGAATTCGAAGCGAAGGAGCCGGGTCGCCGTGGCGCGCGGCCGGTGCGAAGCGCGCCGTTGCGCGTGCTTGGCACGCACCCGCGCGACAGGCAACCGATCGAACTGCACGCCGGCCGTTACGGCCCGTACGTGAAGCACGGCTCGACGAATGCAACGCTGCCCGACCGCGACGCGATCGACTCGCTGTCGCTCGAGCAGGCGATCGCGCTCGTCGACGACAAGGCGGGGCGGGCGCCGACCACGCGCGCAGACAAGGGAACGAAGACGCGCACGCCGCGCACGTCGCGCGAAACGGGCGCGACGTCGAAGGGCGTGCCTTCCGTGCCGGCCGCACCGCGGCGTGTCGTAGGACCGCGCGGAGCGCGCGCGACTGAGCCGCATGCGCCGGCCGTGTCGCGAACGTCGACCCGCGCCGCCCCGGCGGCGCCGAGAACGCGTGTCGCGAAGCCGGCGCTGGCCGCACGCGGCGCAGGCGCATCGGCGGTGAAGACGAAGCCGGCCGCAACGCGCACGAGCGTCGTGAAGAAACGCGCCGCGGCGAAGCAGGCGCCGCACGATCGAAAGGGTACGGCGGGTACCACCGCTGCGCGCAAACGCACGGCTGCGACGAAGACACGCAAGCCAGCGGTCGCGCGCAAGGGCAAGCGCCGCTGACGCCTTGAACCGCGGCGCGCTATACGATGCAGCGCTTCCTGATCATCGTCGGCCTCGTGATCCTGGTCGTCGGCATCGCCTGGCCGTGGATCGCGCGGCTCGGTCTCGGCCGGCTCCCCGGCGACATCAACATCGAGCGCGACGGCTGGTCGTTCCACTTTCCGCTGATGACCGGCATCGTCGTGTCGATCGTGGTATCGGTCCTGTTCTGGCTCTTCCGCAAGTAAACCCGATGTAGGGTCAGAGACCCTATGCCGGCTTGCCGATCTCGAAGCGAATTCCCTGCGCAAGCGGCAGGTCGCGGCTCCAGTTGATCGTGTTCGTCTGCCGCCGCATGTAGGCCCGCCACGCGTCGGAGCCCGACTCGCGGCCGCCCCCGGTTTCCTTCTCGCCACCGAAGGCGCCGCCGATCTCCGCGCCGGAGGTCCCGATGTTGACGTTCGCGATCCCGCAATCGCTGCCGGATGCGGCAAGAAACGCCTCGGCGGTGCGCAGGCTCTGCGTGAAGAGCGCCGACGAAAGTCCCTGGCGCACGCCGTTGTTCATCGCGATCGCCTCGTCGACGGTGTCGTACGGCATCACGTAGAGGATCGGCGCGAACGTCTCGCGCTGCACGAGCGGATGCGCATTGTCGAGACCGGTGACGATCGCCGGCTCGACGAAGAAGCCGTCGCGCGAGACGACACGCCCGCCGCAGACGATCGTCGCCCCGGCCACGCGTGCCTCGTCGATCGCCTTTTTATAAGCATCGACCGCTGCAGCGTCGATCAATGGCCCCATCAGCGTCGACGGCTCCAGCGGATCACCGATGCGCACCTGCGCGTAAGCGTACGCGAGCCGCGTGACGACCTCGTCGACGCGCGTGCGATGCGCGATCACGCGGCGCGTCGTCGTGCAGCGCTGGCCGGCGGTTCCCACCGCGCCGAACGCGACCGACGGCACGACGAGGTCGAGATCGGCATCGTCGGCGACGATCACCGCGTTGTTGCCGCCGCATTCGAGCAGCACCTTGCCGAAGCGATCGCTCACTGCGCCGGCAACCAGCTTTCCGACACGTGACGAGCCGGTGAACGATACGAGCGCGACGCGCGTGTCTTCCGCGAGCCTGCGCCCTTGCGCCTCGTGGCCGACGGCCACCTCGAAGATCCGCGGCAGCCCGAGCTCGTCGACGATGCGATCGGCGAGCGCAGTCGTTGCGAGCGCCGTCAGCGGCGTCTTCGGTGACGGCTTCCAGACGACCGCGTTGCCGCAGACGCAGGCGAGCATCGCGTTCCACGCCCAGACGGCGACCGGAAAGTTGAAGGCCGTGATCACGCCGACGACGCCGAGCGGGTGCCACTGCTCGTACATCCGGTGCGCGGGCCGCTCGGAATGGAACGACTTGCCGTAGAGCATCCGCGACTGGCCGACGGCGAAATCGGCGATGTCGATCATCTCCTGCACTTCGCCGTCCCCCTCGGCCTTGATCTTGCCGGTTTCGAGCGACACGAGCGTGCCGAGCGCGTCCTTGTGCTCGCGCAGCAACTCCGCGTAGCGGCGCACCGCCTCGCCGCGCAACGGTGCCGGCGTGTCGCGCCATGCACGCGCCGCTCCCATCGCATCTTCCAGCAGAGCATCGAACGCGGCGGACGTCGTCGTCGCTACCCGACCGAGGACATGGCCGTTCGCGGGATTCACCGAAACGAGATCGGGTCCGTCGCTCGTGCGCCGGGCGAGCGGGCGCGAAACGCTGCCGCGGTCGCCCACGATCAGGCCGAGGCGCGCAAGCACCGGCGCCGCACGCTCGTCGACGCCGTCAGCAAGCGCGTCGCTCATGACGCGGTCCTCATTGGCAGTACGTTCCGGGATTCACGAACACTTCGCGCGTGATCGCCTTCGCCTGCGACACGCCGTTCACCGTATACGCGAACGTCGCATGCGCGCCGTCGCTGAACGTGAACGTCGCCGTTCCCGCCGGCGTCGCCGTCACTTGCGCCGGATCGAACGGTACCGCGCTGAACGCGGGCCCTCGCGTTCGCATCAGGGGTCCCGAGTAAACGCCAGGGCCCGTGTTCGTCGCGAGCACCGAAAGCCATAGGGGCGTGCCGTCGACGTCGTACGTGAACCATGTGCCGAAGATCTCGTTGCTCTGCTCGGTCAGGTTGATGCCCCAGCCCGACTCGACGCCGGCCGGCGCTGCCCACCACAGGTCCTGGTAATTCGTCGCGATCGCCAAGCTGGGCTGCCCGCCGAATGCGCAGACGGGCGCCGTGCCGAAGATCTCGCGCGTCAGCGTCTTCACCTGCGCGACGCCGTTCACCGTGTACGAGAACTGCGCGGTGTTCGCGTCGGCGAACGTGAGCGTCCCGCGCCCGACGGTCGCATGCGTGACCGCGTTCGGGTCGAACGGCGTCGCGGAAAACGCCGGCCCGTGCGTTGTCAACAGATCGCCTGCGTAGCTGTTCAGGCCCGTCCTGATCGCCGTCATCGACAGCCACCATGCCTTGCCGGTCGTGTCGTAGGTGAACCAGGTCGCGAAGATGATGTCGCCCTGGTGCGCGAAATTGATGCCCCAGCCCGATTCGGATCCCGCGGGCGACGCCCACCACAGGCCCTGATAGTTGACGGCGGCGGGTGGCGGCGGCACGGCAGCCGCCGCGCGAACGGCGGCGCCCGCGTCGAGGATGCCGGCACCGCAGCGGTCGGTCGTGCAATCGGAGAAGGCGGGGAACGGCTTCACCGTCGAGACGATCAGGTCGTGAACCTGGTCGGCGGTCAGGTACGGCGCCACCGAGAGCATCAACGAGACCGTGGCCGATACCATCGGTGCGGAGAAGCTCGTTCCGCCTTCGTTGACGACGATGTCGGCAAGCGGCACCGTCGTCCCGGAGTTCCCGAGCACGACCATCGTGTCCGCGGCCGTGCGAAGCTTCGCGGCGCCGCCGGGCGCCGACAGCGTGATGCCGGCGCCGAAGTTGCTGAACGACGCGAGGCTTCCACCGACGTCCGTCGTCGATGCGACCGCGTAGTACCCGGGACAGCCAGCGGGAGAGTTGTTCGAGACGTCATGGGCATCGTTGCCGGCCGCCGCCACGATCGCACGCGTCACCCCGGCCGCGTATGCCGCAGCGGCGACCTCGGTGAACGGCTGTTCGCAACTGTTGGACGAGCCGAGGCTCAGATTGATGACCTGCGCCGGCGTGAGATTGGGCGGCGCGCCCGGGACGGCGAGGCCGGCCGCCCACGCGATCGCGTCGACGACGTCCGAATTGAATCCGCCGCACTTGCCGAGCACCCGCACCGGCAGGATCTTCGCGTTCCAGTCGATCCCGGCGGTCCACGCATCGTCGTTCGTGTTCGCGCCGATGATGCCTGCGACGCTCGTCCCATGCCAGCTGCTGTTGTGCGCCGGGCAGTCACCGTCGGCCTCGGCCGCCGTCACCCAATCGCCCGGATCCGAGGCATCGGTGTCGCGGCCGTCGCCGTCGTTCGCCGTCTGCGGGTCGGAGATCATGTCGTAGCCGGGCAGGAATCGGCCGAGCATGCCCGCGTGCGGCCGGTAACCGGTGTCGATCACCGCGACGACGATGTTCGGCGAGCCGTGCGTGATCGTCCATGCGTCGTAGGCGCTGATTCCGGTCGACGTATTCGCAAGGTAGTGCTGCTGCTGCGCAAAGGTGTCGTTGATCGATACGCCCGCAGCCTGCATCGCGTGCACGCGATGATCGACGACCGCGTAATCGACGTCAGGGTCGGCTGCCAGTCGCGCGGCCACCTCCTCGGCCGCAGCCGATCCCTCGGCCGTCACGACGTCGGCGCCGAGCGCCATGGGCCGCACGTACGTGAGCGCGACCGCACTGCTGGTTGCGAGCTTCGCGATGCGCGCCTTCGGCGTCAGTGCGGACTTCATCGCGTCCGGCGTGAGCCGGACGATCAGGCGCGCCGGCGTCGAAACGGCGAACACCGAGGCGCTGAGCGCGATGCCAACGACACCGACGATCATGCGGAGGAAAGGGCTTGCAGCCGCGTATCCGGCCGAGCTAAAGCGCTCGCCATGCGAGCACCCGCGTGCCGTTACGCTCACTTCACCTCCTCCGGCGCGGGGGCGGCGGGTGTCGAGCGCGTGCCGAGGTATTCGCCCAGGAAGTGCTCCACCTTGTTGTACAGGTCGTAGCGATTTTGGTCCTTGTTGAACCCGTGGCCCTCGTCGCTATAGACGACCCACTCGTGCGCCTTGTGGTACTTGTCGAGTGCCGCATGGAAGTCGGATCCGTGAACGAGCGGCACGCGGTGGTCCGAGGCGCCGTACGCGAGGAAAATCGGCACGCCGACCTTGTCCGCATTGTCGAGGGGACTCACGCGCTTGAATCGCGCGCGGTCGGTCTTCGGATCGCCGATCCAATACGAAAGCAGCGACGAACGGTCGGCAACCCGCGAAAGGTCGGTCTGCGCGTTGTCGAACATGTAGTCGAGCGACGTCACGGCCGCGAGCGCGACCGCGCACTTGATCGTCGTCGCGTTCCTTACCGCACCCCATGCGGCGGCGTAACCGCCGTAGCTCCAGCCATAGAAGCAAACGCGCGCCGGATCGGCGATCTTCTGCGCGACAGCCCATCGCACGCCATCCTCGAGATCGTCCTGCATCGCTTCGCCCCAGTGCCGAAAACCGGCGGATTCGAGCTTCCAGCCGAATCCCCGCGTTCCGCGGAACTGCGGCCGCAGTACCGCGTAACCGCGCGACGCAAAAAACTGCGTTTCCGAATCGAACCCGGAGTCGGTGGCCTGCACGTTCGGGCCACCGTGGATGTCGACGATCAGAGGCGCGGGCCCGTCGCGCGGGCCGGGAGGCAGCGTCAAAAGCGCGGGAATCGTCATCCCGTCGCGGGCCGGGTAACGGACCCACGTCGTGGATGCCATGGCCTTCGGGTCGATGCCCGCTCGATAGACGACGAGCGGCTTCATCTGCATCGACTTGGCGTCGAGAATGCGTGCTTCTCCCGGGTTCCTGTCGGACGAGGAAACGACGAGCCAGCGATTGCCGTCGCGCGTGAGGACGTTCACGGTATCGGGCAGCGCCGCATCGACACTTTTCTGTATCCGCGCCCATTCCGGGTCGAACCATACCGTGGCCGGCCGGTCGTCGGCGTAGCGAAGCCCAAGCAGCTTGCGAGCCTTGTAATCGACGACGAACACCGCGTCCTCGGCATCGATGTCGCGCTGGGGATGATGCACGACCGGCCCCTTCCACGTTCCGCTCGCGATCTCGTATTCGTAGATTCCCGCGTAATCGCTTCCGTCCCTGCGCGCGGCGACGTACAAAATCTTGCCGGCCGGATCGAACTGCATTGGCGTCGATTGCAAGCGCCCGAGCTTCGCCTCTTCGACCTTCACCCATCGTGCGTCGGCGCTCGCGCGCACGTACCAGGCCGACGTATCGTCGTCGACACTTCCCGTCACGGCGGCGCGCGGTACCCCGTCGAAGTCGACGACCCAGCGCACGACGTTGCCCGGGGAATCGAGCGTCAGCAGCTGCGACGTGTTCGTGACCGTGTCATAGCGATACAGGTCGCGGCTCGTACGGCTGCGCCGGGCCGCCGCGACGAGAATGGCATTGGTCCCGCGAAAGACGTGTACGACGCTGCCGCTGACGGAGCGCGAATCGCTGCCGTCGCGATTGACCGCGAAGAGCCCGAACTCGCGGGGTGGCTCGCCGGCGACCGCTTGCCAATCGCCGAGGCGGACGAGCATCCGCTCGTCGGTCTGCCAGCCGACCCACACGACGTCGCCGTCACCGAAGAGCGAACCCATGCGGGTCGCCTTACCCGTGTCGAGATCCACGACGCCGACGTCGTGGTGGTTGCCGATGGGCGCGATCATCGCGACGTAGCGTCCGCTCGGCGACAGCGTCGTACCCGTGTAGTCGGGTTTCTTGAAGAACGTCTCGACGGCCAGCGGCGCTGCGGCGCGAGCGCTCGGCAGGCCCGCCAACGGGACGACGAGCGCCGTGAGAAACCCAACGGCGACGCGAACCAGGAACGAGCGATCGAGTAGGCGAGACATGGCGCGGAGCCGACGGGCCTGGCGGAACGGGGCGAGTATGCGCCGGCGTTCTCCGCTCGCGTCGAGCTCCTGTTCGGCAGGCTTCAGACGTCGAGATTGCGCACGCCGAGCGCGTTCGTCTCGATGAACGCCCGCCGCGGCTCGACCTGCTCGCCCATCAGCGTCGAGAAAATCTCCTCGGAGCCGATGGCATCCTCGATCTGCACCTTGAGAAGCCGCCGCACCGCCGGGTCCATCGTCGTCTCCCAAAGCTGCTCGGGATTCATCTCGCCGAGACCCTTGTAGCGCTGGATCGCGACGCTCGCGCGCGCTTCGCCGAGCAGCCAGTCGAGCGCTTCCTTGAACGACTTCACCGCCTGCTGCTTGTCGCCGCGCTTGACGACGGCGCCCGGGTAGATCAGGTCCTGCAGTACGTCGGCGGCGCGACGAATCTGCTCGGCATCGCCGCTCGCGAGAAAATCGGCGTCGACCGCGCTCGCGTGTGGCGTGCCGTGATGCGTGCGCACGACGACGATCCGGTGCACTTCGTTCGTCGCGTCATAGCGCGCTTCGGCGACGACCTCGGGATCGTCGATCGCCGTCTGCAGCGCGGTCGCGCTGCGCCGGGCCGCGGCTTCCGTCGAAAGATCGAGCTGCACGCCGTTCAGGATCGCGCGCAACGCGGCGGAATCGACGACGCGCGCGAGGCGCTCGATCACCGCCTCGGCGAGCAGGTATTCGCGCGCGACGTCGCCAAGCGATTCGGCCGACAGCGGCGGGCGGCCTTCGCCGGGCACGAGCTCGGCGCCCTTCAGCGCGACGCGCAGCAGGTGCTGCTTCAGCTCGTGCTCGTCCTTCAGGTAGACGTCCTCGCCGCGCCCTTGCTTCGCCTTGTAGAGCGGCGGCTGCGCGATGTAGATGTGCCCGCGCTCGACGAGCTCCGGCATTTGCCGATAGAAAAACGTCAGCAGCAGCGTGCGGATGTGCGAGCCGTCGACGTCCGCGTCGGTCATGATGATGATCCGGTGGTAGCGGAGCTTGTCGACGTTGAACGCGTCCTTGTCGTTGTCACCGTTGCTCGGGCGTCCGAAACCGGTGCCGAGCGCCGTGATCAGCGTGACGATCTCCTGCGACGAGACGAGCTTGTCGAAGCGCGCGCGCTCGACGTTCAGGATCTTGCCGCGCAGCGGCAGGATCGCCTGGA
>Ga0310810_10003714_pt1 | contig 16743 bp, 12 predicted proteins | sample NCmetagenome_FD_207641 | JGI IMG/M metagenome (GOLD analysis project Ga0310810, IMG submission 207641) | Soil microbial communities from experimental microcosm in Duke University, North Carolina, United States - NC | ecosystem: Engineered > Artificial ecosystem > Soil microcosm > Unclassified ... | reverse complement strand
AATAGAAGAAGCGCGTGTTTCCCGCGCCCGGTCCCGCCTCGCGAATATCGCGAACTTCGATCTTGCCCTTCCACTTGGGACTCAAGAGATCCCAGTAGGATTTGAATTCCTTTTCATCGACGAGCTTGCTGTTGTAGTTGACCGCGCCGTAGGTCGCCGAGCCGACGTAGTTGAAAACGTACTGGCCTTCCGGATCCGAGTATTGGTGCTTTTTGAGATACCATTTCGTTTGATCCGTGACCTCGGGCAGGATCAGCGCCGGCTTGATCGGATCGAGTGCCTTGGCAGGATAGAAAGCCTGATAATTCGGATTGGCGCCCGAGCTGACCACGTCGGCCAAATATTTTTCCGCTCGCCGCTCGCTCAAAAGCCGCTGGCCGAGCTGATTACCGCGCGCGGTCACCGCCGTTAATTTGATTTCCGGGAATTCCTTTTCAAAGGACGGCAACACGGCTTCATAGCCGCTGATGTAGACCGTGAGCTGTCCTTCCTTCTTCGCCGCCTCTACCACCCCGGACCAGCGATTTTTCCAGTTAGCTTCTTCAGCTGCAACAGCGCTAGTTGCAGACCCGAGCATGCAGACGAGTAACACCGCCGCCCATTTTGGATTTAGGATTTTGGATTTTGGATTGTCGGAAAAAGAATTCGGACAGACGATCGGCAGAATTCTCATTCTTCTCCCCTAATCCAAAATCGAAAATCTAAAATCATTCCTGCTTAGGGTTCCCCAAAGCACCGCCCTGCATTGTCCCAGAACATTTTTCGCATGGCCGCTTCTCCCGGCGATTTCCACGCGAGCACCTGATTCGTTGAATCAGGAAACCGGCATTCGGCGTGCGGATAATCGGACGAATACATCAAGACGCCGTCACCGAGAAAGTCAGTCACCATGGCCGCCATCTTCTCGCCTTCATGAATCGTAACGCTGGCGAAGAAGCGCCCGTTGGTCATGTATTCACTCGGCTTATGAGCCAAGGTCTTCGGCAAGGCGTAGGAAATATAGACACTCTGATCGTCCATACGCGCGCTCCAGAATGGCAACCAGCCAAACCCCGACTCTAGGATGCAGTAGCGAATATTCTGATAGCGATCCATGATTCCGGAGCAGAAAAACGCGCTGATCGCTCTCATCGCGCCCCACGGATGGGAGGCGGTGCGGCCGATGAACGGATTGTCCCATAGATCGCGGTAACCCGGATACCCGGCAGTGAAGCTGTGATGCACGATGCAAAGCCCAGCGTCATTGGCTGCCGCCCAGATGGGCTCCAAATCCGGATGGTCGATGGGGACGCCTTCCGCGAGATGGGGATGGATGCCGACAACCCACGGCGCGCGTCCCCATCTTTTGATCTCTTCGACCGAGGCTTCGATCGCTCTGCTGGTCACCACGATGAGAGATTTTAGACGATGCGGATACACGCTGCAGAAGTCGTCGGTGAACCGATGATTGGCTCGGATAAAACCGATCTCGATTTCCAATTCCCCGGACTCCGGAGGCAGCCCGGGTAGCATCAGCTGGACGTCCACCCCTTCTTCGTCCATGTCCCGGATCCGCGCGCCGGCGTCATGATCGGATCCGCCCGGGCTCGGAAAGCGGCCGCCCATGAATCTCGGGAAATGGCGCTCTTTCTGCTCTCTTGGCTCTGCTTCGCCTAAAATCCGAAGCTTTTCACGCCACCCAGATTTCTTCTTGAAGGCATAGCGATGGCGATAAGGCGCCGTGAGAACCTCTCCGGCCCAACCGATTTGAAAAGGAACTTTGAAGTTTTCCCACTCGGGGAGCCGCTTTCGGATGGCGAGATCGAAGTAGGGCTCCAGAGTCTCGGCCATAGGGTTGAGATGCGTGTCCGCGTCGAAGATTTTAAAACCGCCGCGCATGGAGTTCCTCCGAGCTAAACAGGAAACTAGTTTTCTTGTTGTGACAACTCGCCGTTCTCGCGTCGTGTCATCGCCATCAATTCTAAGGGAACGACCGCGTTCATCGATCTTCCATCATCAATCTTCCATATCTACCTCTTCTTCGCCTGCGCCAACGCCTGCTCGACGATCTGATAGATCGGCCCCATCTCGATGTATTCCGGCTTGTCGACCAGCAAATACTTCACACCGTCGATGCGCCGCACCTCGCTCCGCACCATGTCTTTGGGCACATCGGTGCGCAGCGACTCTTCGGAATTGTTCGGCGTGTTGGCCGCACGCTGAAACACCGTCTGTCCCTCACGCGACAGCAGCCAGTTCACGAACACGCGCGCGGCGTTGGGATGCGGCGCCTGGCTCGGCAACACGATCGAGCCCATGTTGCCTGCGGAAATGGTCCGGCTGTCGCTCCACTGGGCCGTGGGAAATTCGTCCACCGGCAACCCTTGAGCTTTGACTTTCAAGATTTCCGAGCAAAAAAAGCAGATGGCGAATTTTCCGCGCGCCAGCCAATCCGTCGCTTGACGGATTTCTTGAGTGATCGTTACGTCCATTTCGCCGTAGAGACGCCGGATGAAGTCCGCGCCCAGCTCCGGTGTGTGATAAAACATTCTGAGCCCGATGCGCTGACTGCCGGAAATTTTCGGATCGCGTGAAAGAATTTTTCCCTTCCACTTCGGTCGGAGAAAATCCCGGTGGGAGCGCATCTCACCCGGCTCCACGGACGGGGTATGATACGAAACATACTGGCCGACGTTGCCCGTATAGACGAAAATATATTGACCCTCAGGATCGATGTAGTGATGTTGGCCGAGCCACCATTTGGACTGGTCGACCACTTCGGGAAGGATCAACGCCGCGCGGACGCTGTCCAGCATTTTCGCGCGATAAAAAACTTCATAAGCGGTCGTCGTCCCGGCGATATAGACATCGACAAGAAACTTGCCCGCGCGCCGCTCCGCCATAATGCGCGGCCCGAGCGTATTGCCACGGCCCGGCGTCGTCGTTATTTTGATCTCGGGAAATTTCTTCTGGAAAGTTTGTGCTACCCTGGCAAGCTCGCCGTCACCTTCGAGAAGATAAAGCGACAGCGCGCCTTCCTTCCGCGCGGCTTCAATAGTTTTTTCCCATTCCTGCTGCCACGGCGGCTTTACTTGAGCGGCGTCGGCACTAATTGCAGAGGCGAGCAAGCAGGCAAGGAGCAGTGCCGCCCATTTTGGATTTTGGGTTCTAGATTTTGGATTGTCGGAAGAAGAACGGCGAAAGACGATCGGCAGAACTTTCATTGTTCTCTTTAATCCAAAATCCAAAATCGGAAATCCGAAATGATTACTGTTTCCCTGCTGATTTGAGCGCCTCGTTCATCACTTCGAGGATCGGCTTCATGTCCTGCCATTCCGACCGGCTGGTATCGAGGTACTTCACGTTGTCGAAGCGCCGCTGAAGCACAGGGACGTCGTCTTTGGGAATGTCGATGCGCAACGAGTCCACGGGGTTTTCCGTCGGCAGCATGATTTTTTGCAAGGTCATCTGTCCCTTGCGCGAAAGCAGCCAGTTAATAAAAATCTTCGCCGCGTTGGGATGCGGCGCGCGGTTAACCAGACCCAAGGTGCCGAACTGCGTCACCAATCCGGCGCCTTCCTTGAATACGCCGGGGCCGAAGGTCTCCACCGGCAATCCCTGCGCTTTGGAAACGTCCGCTTCGCAAAAAAAGCAAATGGCCGCTTTGCCGGTAGCGAGCCAGTCGCTCCCCTGGCGATAATCGCGAAACAAGGTAACGTCCATTTCACCGTAGAGTTTTTTGATGTACGTCGGACCGACATCGGGAAGATAATAAAACAACCGCGCATTGCCGGATCCGGTGCCGGCCACGCGGACGTCGCGCGAAATGACTTTCCCCTTCCACTTGGGCGCCAGCAGATCCCAGTAGGATTTGACATCCTTCGGGTTGATCAGTTTCGTATTGTAGCTGATCGAGCCGTAGGTCGCCGTGCCGACGTAGTTGAAGATGTACTGATTCTCCGGGTCGGAATAGTGATGTTTGCCCTGGTACCATTTCGAAGTATCGGTGATCTCCGGCAACAGCAGCGCGGGTTTGAGCGGATCAAAGACTTTGTTGGGAAAGAGTTGCTGAAAGGTGGTCACGCCGCCGGCGTTGACCACGTCCGCCAGATATTTTTCCGCCCGCCGCTCGGCGAGCAAGCGCTGGCCGAGCTGCGAACCGCGGCCCGTGATAGGAACGACTTTGATTTCCGGATATTCCTTTTGAAACTCCGGCAGAATCTCTTCGTAGCCGCTGATGTAAACCGCGACCTGTCCTTCCTTCTTCGCCGCGGCCAGAGTCTTTTCCCACTCAACCTGCCAGGCCGGTTTGGCGTCGGCGGCGCGGGCGTCGGGCAACACCGTGCACAAAACTGCAAGCATCACCAAAAAAACCGTCAACACTTCGCGTAAGCGCGGGAAATCTTTCATCGTCGACCACCTTCGTCGGCTGGAATTTGTCTGAACCTCCTTACGTATTTTTCCTTTTTGACACAACCCGGAAGGCCTACTGGTTTTGAGCCACGCGCAAAAGTTCGGAGTCAAATCCAGCGCGTAAGCGCGCGGGATAAAGTGGAAACCTCGCGGCTTCTAGGTGTGAAATAAGTGAATGCTCGGTTTCGGCGCTAACCTTTGGCCGCTGCCGCAGGCGGCACATGATAGCGGACGGAACCTGCTCTGCCGACCTCCAACGAGCTATCCATCTTGGTGTCGATGATCGGATGATCGGGGTCACGAAAGACGTTCATCGGCTCCAGGCCTTGTTTCACCTTATCGATTTCCCGTTTGAGCATCTCGCGATATTGCACGACCCCGTGATCCGATACCGCGAGCCGCTCGTGCGTGCGATCGAGAATCGGCCCTTGAGTTTCCCAGGCCATGAAATCCTGCGCATCGACTTCGTCGAGTCTAAATTTGGTGAACGGATGACGCTCACCGAGCGGATTCTTGAACGGTCTCCGATAGCTCACCGGCACTTCATCTTCGTCAGGACGCGGCTCAGCGGAATTCGGCACGAAATGAACGTAAACGATCCAGGTGTGGGTGTCGTCGATGGGCACGCGGATCTGCGTGCGATTGGCCTGGCGCAGCACGGTCGGAAACAGCAGCGGATGTTCCTCGATCTTGCCATCTTTGAAAACACGCTGCTTGATCAGGCCGTGTTCGAATTCTCTAATCTCGTAATGCGCCAGATTGTCGATAGTGCCACGCGTCGTGCTCGTCACTTCGAAACCGTCGGTGACCAGCTCTTGATGAAGAATGTGAAGGTGAGCGGTGTCCACGGAATTTTCCATCGCCTGCAGCCAGTTGCAGTCGAGCTGCGGCAGCGCTCGCAACCAGTGCCAGCCGTCGGTGCGGGCCCAAACGTCATACTTGGGAATCTCCGGCACGGGTTGCGGCCCGAGATAAGCCCAATATAGACCCGCGAGCTTCTTTACCGGATAAGCCTTCTGCTTGACGGTTAGATGAAACTTGCTCTCCGGCGGCTCCGCCGGGGTTGCCAGACAGTTGCCTTTGATGTCGTAAAGCCAGCCGTGGTAAGCGCATGCAATGCCGCGCTCTTCGACTCGGCCATAGCAAAGCGAAACACCGCGGTGGGCGCAGCGGTCATGCAGCAAACCGACCTCGTCGTTGGGAGTGCGAAACAGCACCAGATCCTCGCCGAGGATGCGGACGAATTTCGTCGGCGACTCGGCTGTCAGGTCCGCCGCAATCGCCACCGGGTGCCAATAACGGCGCAGCAGTTCGCCGGCTGGAGTTCCCGGTCCGACCCGAGTCAGTATTTCGTTTTCTTCTGCGGTCAGCATTTTGCGCTCCTTTTCAACGGCGATTGTTCGGCACTCGTGCCATCCTCTCAATCCTCAATCTTCGATCTTCAGCTATTTCGTCCCGCAAGAATCTCATCGATCAGCTTGATTGCCGGATTAATGTCCTTGGTTTCGGGATCATCAATATCGAAATACTTCATGCCATCGCGACGCCGTTCTGAAGGTGGAACATGGTCCTTAGGAACATCCACACGGCGCGAGCTTTTGGCATCGCCGGGCGTGCTCATAACTTTTTGAAACGTTGTCTGGCCTTCGCGCGACAGCAGCCAATTGACGAAAACTTTGGCGGCGTTAGGATGCGGCGCTCGGTTCACCAGAGCCACCTGGCCGAAGGCGGACGAAATGTTCACGCCCTCCTTGAAGTGATTCGTATCGAATTCGTCCACCGGCAATCCCTGCGCTTTCGCTTTCGCCGTCCCGGAACTCTGCATCGGCAGCAGCACTGCGACCTTGCCGGCCGCCAACCAGTCCATCGCTTGTCGAAAGTCGCCGCTCATGTGGACATCCATCTCCTGATAAAATCGGCGGAGAAATTCTACTCTGAGATCAGGATGATAGTACAGATACTGCACCGAGGGCCCGACCCCGCGGATTCTGCGAATGTCGGCTGAACCGATTTTGCCCTTGAGTTTGGGATTGAGAAAATCCCAGTAGGATCGGTAGTCTTTCGGATTGATGAGCTGAGTATTGTAAGCCGGCGAGCCGCCCGACGATACATTGCCCTCGTAGACAAACATATAAGTAGCTTCCCGATCCACGTATTTGTGTTTGCCTTCCCACCACTTCGAGGTATCCGTGACTTCGGGAAGCATGAGCGCCGGCCGAAGCGGTTCGAGCATTTTGCCTGAATAGAGAACCTGGTACAGCGAAGTGCCGCCGCCGTTGTAAACATCGGCGAGAAATTTTTCACCGCGCCGTTCGGCGACGATCCGCGGCGCCAGCTGCGTGCCCGTTCCGGGGACGATGGTCACTTTGATCTTCGGGAAGGCCTTTTGAAACACCCCCGCTTCGATGACCGCGCTATAACCGGACATGTAAACAGTCAGCTGTCCTTCCGCCTCCGCAGCTTTGACCGTCCGCTCCCACTCCGCTTGCCACGCCGGCCGCGAATCAGCGCCATGCGCGGCACCCTCAATAGCTAAGCACATTAGGAAACTGGCAAGTAGACGTTCGACGATCATGTTCCTCGCAGTGCCAATTGGATCTACCTTAGACACATGAGGGTAAACGCTGCCTCATTCGGGACTCGGCACCTGATGCGACAGAAAAATCTCCTGGCGCTTTTCCGCCGACTCGAGCATCGCCAGGCAAACTTCCAACGTGGCTGCGCCCCAGCGCCCGTCATGAAACACCGGCCGGTTGTGCACAACGGCATTATAGAGCTCTTCGACTTCCGCCTCACGGCCGCGGCTGCCGGCGGGCAGATCAATCTCGCGCTGTTCCGTTTCACCGTAAATTTTCAATCCATCCGGCGTCTGGCGAATGTCGCCCTTCTCGCAGCTTACCAAGGTAAACCCGAAAAACGGCTGCTTGCGTTCGCCTTTCCAGACGTGGCTGAACTCGCCCTCGCGCCGGCCGCCGAAGCGCATGCCTTCCTTGAGTTCTTCTTCCTCTTCGGCTGTGCGCACATCGCGCAGTGTTTTTCTGACATTGAGATTGGTTTCCGGCGCGCGGTGCTGCCCGCCTTCGCCGACCCAGTTGAAAAGCTCCGCCGTATCGAAGAAACCGTAGCCGCTGTAAACCAAAGTCGCCGGCATGCCGTCGACAAATTCGAGATAGCAGGTGTAACTGCCTTCCCACTGGCGCGCCTTGTCCCAGACGCCGGTCATGGCGCGAACGCTGCGCACCATGCCGCCGCCGATCAGCCGCACGACGTCGACGTGATGCGGTCCCTGGTTGAGCACAACGCCGCGGCTCATGGCCAATTCGTGTCTCATGCGCGGCCGGTACATAAACTCGTTGTAGTTCCAGGTGTTGATCATGCAGAGCTTGCCGAGCTCGCCGCTTTTCACGATGGCGCGAATTTTCCGAATCGGCGGATCGAAGCTGTGCGTGTGACCGCAAAGCAATTTTACGCCATGTTTTTCCGCCGCCTCGTTCATGGCATCGCATTCGGCCAACGACGTCGCCATGGGTTTTTCCACAATGACGTGTTTGCCGTGCCGCGCCGCGGCAATCGCGTGTTCGGCGTGCAGCGAATTGGGCGTGGCAACGTAAACCGCATCGACCGCATCGCTCGCGCACATCGCTTCCACGCTGGTAAACGCCTCGCCATGGTAGGTCTCGCAAAATTTTTGCAGCGCGTCGCCGCGCGTATCCGCTGCAGCGGTAATCTTAATGTAGAGTAATGCAGCGATCGGGGGCATGATCTGCGTGCTCGCCACACCGAGACCGGCCATACCCAAGCGAAGAATCTGAGTCAGAGGTTGGCCCTTTCTTCCGCTTCACGTTCCTTCGCGTGTCGCCGCCAGTCGGCGCTGCTGGGAATCATTTCCGACAGCACCATGAAATGCGGACCGCGATTGTCGCCCGCGCTTCGAATGACGTGCGGCGGATCTTTGCCTTCCTGTACGTCGCGAATCGCCTTCTCGATCAATTTGCGCGCCGCGACGATCGCCTTGTCCGACGAAACCAACTGCTCCCCGCCCCGGTCCTGCACCGTGCCCTGACTCGACGTTGCGAAAGCATCGTGTGCCTGAAAGCCCGTGCCCATGCCCGCGTAGGTTTTATCTATCATCGCTTCGCGGTCCTGCAGAAAGCGATTCGCCTCATTGCGCTTCAATCGATAGTCAGGCCCCAGTTCCGAACGCTCGCGGCCGACCTGTTCTTTTTTCAGCGGCGCGCCCGCGCTGTACACGAACGTGTACTTCCAATGGTGCATATCGTCCACTGGCACGTGCCAGTTGATTGAATAGCCTTCGCCGCCGGTCTGTCCGGGGAAAGCGCTCAGGTTCGGCATAATGAAATGGGAGACCCGCAGGTAGGATTTGTCGTCCTCGAGCTTGCGCACGGTGTAAATACGCACGCCGCAATCGCTGAGCTCCACGTCGAGCACGGGCGCCGAGTTGCGCGCGACCAGATTGTAATGCGACTCCTCCGCGCCGCGCACGCCGCGGTAACCCTCGTCGCGCTTTTCCAAAAATTTATGGAGATAGGAAAGATGAACCGGGTCGATGTTGCCTTCGTTGGCCTGGAGATAATTGCAGTCGTGGAAGATCTTGGAGACGTACAAATGGTCGGGGGCAGCATTGAGAAAATCGTAGTTAGGAATGAGCGGCGGCTCGCCCGGTCCCATGTAAGTAAAAATCGCGCCGGCCAATTCTTTGCACGGATAAGCGCAATGGCGAATCTGATCGCGATGCTCGCCGCCGCCCGGTTCGCCCGGCTGCTCGAGGCAGCGGCCGTGAATATCGTAAAGCCAGCCGTGATAGAGACAGCGCAAACCGCCGTCTTCGATGCGGCCGTAGCTGAGATCGGTGCCGCGGTGCGAACAGTGGAGGGCCAAGAGTCCGATACGTTGCTGATCGTCGCGAAAGAGAACCAGATCCTCACCGCAAATACGCACCGAAAGCGGCGCTCCACCCGGCGGCAATTCTTCCGCCAAGGCCACCGGGTGCCAATAGCGGCGCATCAATTCACCGCAAGGAGTGCCGCGATCGGTTTTAATGAGGAGAGCGTTTTCCTCTTGCGACATCATGAGCGAATTCTCCGAATTCGATTCCCTCGCCCATTCCGATGCGAGAGGGATAGGGTGAGGGCTCTTGGACGCTTCACTTCACACTCCCGGAAACGGAATGACGTTCTTAAACTTTGCGATCGTCTTTTCTCTCAGCTCGCGGCTCGAACGGCTCACTTTCGGAAATTTGTCCTTCCACGCGAACGGCCGCACGGCGTAGAAAATCGCCCGCCCGTTGGTGTGGTCTTTGTTGTCTCTTTTCTCCGGCGGCATGCGCGGATCGAGCGGTGTCGACCAGCAACCGTCGATGATGTCGATATTGGTGGGCGGATCGACTCGCGTCATCATCGCCCAGAGAACTTCTTTCATATTGGTCGGATCGATGTCTTCGTCGACCACAACGACGTAGCGTCCGTTGCGATTGGCCGCGGCGCAGCTCAGCGCCGCCGTGCCCGCCTGCTTGGCGTGGCCGGCATATTTCTGTTTGATCGAAACGACGGTCAGATACGAAGTGTGATTGTAGACGCCAATGATGTCTTGGATGCCTGCGCTTTCGAGTTGATCCCAAAGCACGCCGGCGGAAATGTGCAAATCCATTTTCACTGCGCCGGGCCAGAGCGGTGCCTCGTCTTCGAGAATCGGATCGTCGCGGTGGTAGATCGCCTTGACCCGAATGATCGGCTGATTTTCTCCCGTGCCGCCGGTGCCGCCGGAATAATATCCCGGCCATTCGCCGAACGGTCCCTCGGCGCGCGCTTCTTCAGACGGCGGCGGAATCTCGCCTTCAATGGCAATCTCCGACGAAGCGGGAATCGGTAGTCCGGTGATCGGCCCGCGCAAAACTTCCAGCGCCTTGCCGATCAAACCACCGGAGACTTCCATTTCTGAGCGTCCGTATGGAAATTTCGTGTACGAGGGCATGAAGACCAACGGATGTTGTCCGTAGCTCGCGACCACCGGACAGCTCTTGCCCTTCTCCCAGTATTTCATGCAAATTTGCCGGCCGTTTTGTCCCGGGCTCATCCAGACGCCGAGCGTGTTCTTGTCATGCAGCTGCATGCGATAGGTCCCGGAGTTGACATAGCCGGAATCCGGGTCGCGATTGATCAAGCCGCCGCCGGGTCCGAAATATCGCCCGCCGTCGTTTTCGTGAAAGCGCAGCGCGGGAAATCTGAGCAGGTTCACGTCGCTGCCCGTCAGTTTGTTTTCGAACAACGGCGATGCGCTGACTTCCTTCGGCGCCACCGGCTCGGCGCTTCTCACTTTGCGCGCTGCCAGGCGAAGGATTTCGAGCTTCGGCTTGTCGGTCGGTAATCCCAACGCTAGAGCGACGCGCCGATAAGCGGCATAGGGCAAGCTGCAAACGCGGTAACCCGCCGGATAGCCTTTGACTTTGTCGAAGATCAGCATCGGCGGCTGCGGCACCAGCTCGGCGGTGGATTCCACCAGCGCGCCGATCTCCGCGTCCCAATCCGCGCCTTCGATGATTCGATAGTCGCTGATCTTCTTCGCTTCCTCGACAAAACTGCGAAAATCCGTGTAAGCAAGTTCAGCCATAGAGTCTCCTAAGATTTCTCACCACGGAGATACGGAGGACTCAGAGACTTCTGTGTAGGGGCAGGTTTCAAACCTTCCCTTTACAAACCTAAGAGCTCTTCGTGTCTTGGTAGCGAGTCTTTCTGCTCCGAATTTTGCGTTCTTTGCGATGAACATCCAATTCCTGAGAGCGATGAATCGCGCCCCTACTTTGAACTCTGTGTCTCTGCGGTCAATTGCCTATTCTTCCACGACCGAGATTTCGCTTTTCACACCCTTCTGTTTCAACTCCGCCAAAAACATTCGATGGATCTCCGGCGGCTCCTCTTCGAACGGAATCATTTCGTGGAGCTTGGTGCGAAAACGATCCTGGCTGAATTTCGGGCTGCGGCCGCGCATGGCAAAGTGGCGCAGCACACCGTGTCCGGTGTTGAAATGCCCATGATACATGAGATCGGCGGGCGAATAGATCGAGCCGGATTTGATTTCGAAACGGATGCGCTCCTCACCCTCGCGCCAGACCATGGCGAAACCTTCGCCTTGTGTCACACAGACAATGGCCCCCGGGCCGTGACGATGAAACGTGCTCCGGCTGCCGGCGGGAAATTCCTGCACGTGGCAACCATAGGTCGTGCCGGCCAGGCCGAAGCGCATGATCTTCACGCCCTTGCCTTTCATCGGATAGTCGTCGAGGGCGAATTCGTTCACGTCCGGCACCAGGTTCGACTCCCACGAACGGATCGTGAGTTTTTTGTTCTCGTTGAAAAACTCGCGGTCCGGCCGGAAGCGATCACGAAACTGAAACGGATTTCGGAAAATAAAATCTTCGTTGTGAAATAGGTTAATCACGTGCGGCGCGTTGGTGCCGGCGAGAAAACGCACCGGCTCATTGGACGCGTTGAAGTGCTGGTAGGAAACGTTGAGCGGGATCGCGAAGATAGCGCCGGCGGCCCATTCGAAAGTCTGCTTGGCGTCGCCTTCGAACCAGACCGTCGTCGCGCCTCGCCCCTTGTGAATGTAAACAAGCGTCTCGAACATGTGATGCTGCGGCTCGGTGTGTTTGCCCGGCGGAATCTCACAGATATAAGCGTCGTGCTCCTGCTGCTCCCCCATGTTGAGATAAGAACCGAGCGCACCCATGCGCGCCCAGGGTTTCACTTCGATGTCCATCAGGTCTTCGATGAAAAATCCCGTGACCGATGGAATTCCTTCCTTGGCCTGAAACGCTTCGTACGGTGTCGGACCGAGTTGAATCGGATCGCGGTGCGGCAGTCTCATGGAAAAAGCATCTCCTTCGGAGGCAAAGATCGGCGCCAACGAGCCAGCCGTTTCTATAGACTCGCTCGAGGGAAACTTCAAGGAAACTACTTTAACTGTAAAGTAATTTTCGCTTTGGTCAGGCGGATTAGCGCGAATGTTATTGACCGAAATGGCCCTGCCGGTCGAGGCGCTCGACGAAGGAGGAATCGATCAGCGATGCGAGATTCAAATTGCGCGCTTTGGGATTGGAGTCGCCGATCACTTCGAGAAGAATTTTCATGGCGGCAGGATCGGCGTACGGTTTTCTGAGCAGCATGTCGCGATAGGTCTCGTAGCCTTCTTCGAGCATCGCGCGATTTTTATCCAGCGGCACCCGCAGATATTTGGCGAGGATGCGCAGGCTTTCCTCCTGGTTCGTTTTTTCTCGGTAATAGCGCATGCCTTCTGACAATGCCTCGATGAAGCGCGCAATCGTGGTGCTATCTTCGCGCAGTGATTTCTCCGAAACCGCGACCACGTTGCGCAGGTAAGGCACGTCAAGCGGTGTCAGATCGACGAGCAGCTTGTAGCCGGCTTTGGTCGCCATGGTCGTATAAGGCGGATCGAGAATTGCCGCCGCCACTCTGCCGTGCACCAGAGCTTCGAAGCGCGCCGTCTTGCCGCCGATGTTGAGCGGCACCACCTGGTCCCTGCTCATGCCGAGTTCTTTCAGACACAGGAGCAAGCCCGTGTACGGCAGTCCGGAAAAACTCGTGACCGCCACGGATTTGCCCTTCAGGTCGGCCGCCGACTTGATCGCGGGCTGCACCGCGAGCGCGAGGTTGAGACCGCGCGTGGTGGCCATCACGATGCGCACCGGAAATCCGCCCAGCGCGCTGTGAATGACCTTGTCCGGCGAGGTTTGATCGAACTGGATGTCGCCGGAAACCAGCGCGTTGATATCGTTGCTGCGACTGAAGGTAACGATGCGCGAGTCGAGTTCGCGCTTTTTGAACAGACCTTTTTCTTCGGCGATGTACGCGGGCAAGTACATGGCGCCGCGCACGCCCTCGCCGACGATGATCGGTTTGCTCTGGGCTGAAGCCAAGCTCGTCGCCAGGCACAGGCCGAAAATTGCCGCTGAAATCCATCGGATCACGCGCGCCGTCGCCATTTCCGCTTTTCTCCCTCCGAACTTCGTGTGCTCCGTGTCTCTGTGGTGAGACGTCCTCATATTCCTCAGCAGCGGCAGTCGATCGCCGGCGTTTCCACCGCCTCGGTCTGGAGCTTCGTGCCGGCGCGGCCGGGAATGTAAGCCGACTTCGCGCCTTTGCCGCCGGCGACGACGATCCAAAGATCTTCCGGCCGGTCGATCACCGGCAATTCGCGCGCGGCGCCCTGAAACCACCGGGGTCTGCGGTTGGCGAGGAGCTGCAAATTCTCCCGTGAAATTTTTTCATGCGGCACGCGCGCCGACTCGAACAACGCATTGCGGATCGCCGCCTTCGAGTAGCCGGCGTCTGCAAGAATCGCCGCATGCTCGGGACAAATGACCAGCAACGTCTCGGTGGAAGTGACGCCGCTGGTAAATCCGCCGATCATCGTCAGCGCGAAGGTTTTCAGCAGGCCCCCAGCGGTCTGGCTCGCCATGTCGACGGCGCTGTTCACGCCCGAGCAGCCGAACGCGCTGACCACGTCCGCATCGCGCGCGAGGCCGCGCTCGACGTGCAGCGGCTCCCAGGGATTTTCTTCCTCGTTTTCCGCGAGACAGAAGCAGTATTTCGCCGGCTGGCCGAGGGTCGCCTTGTCGTAGCCGCCCGGTGCAGCGCCGCCGATGTTGCACAGCGCCAGCCGCAGCGCCCGACCGATGGTCGCGTTGGCGCGCCAACCCTGGCCGAGCGCATTGCTGCCGTAATTGATCTGCAGGCGATGGCGACAGGGCCCGTTGACGATCGTCAGCGGCGCCACGTTTCCTGTCGTGGTCTGCACGCCGTCGAGATTGAATCCGGGACGAAGCACGCAGCGCAGCGCCGCCAGCAGCAGCGAAAAGTATTCCGGCAGGCAGCCGGCCATGACCGCATTGGCGGCAATTTTTTCCACCGTCGCGATCCCGTTCAGCGGCGGCATCACGCCGACCACGGCACCGCCGGTCAATCCGCCGGCGGCAACCATCGCTTCCACCGCCGCCTCCGTCGGCGCCAGCGTAGGTAGACCATCGGACCAGCCGCGGTTGATGAAATATTGAAACATCAACGCGGGATCCGCCGGCACCTCGGTCAGCGCCGGCTCCGCGCCGCAGCCTTCGCTTCCGTTCGCCGTTCCGGCGAAGCCGGCAGCCGGTTGCACGGTGAGCAAATCGACGATCCGATCGATGCTCGAGCGCGCCAACGCGCGCAGCGCCTCGGGTGGAATCGAGCCGACCGGATGGGGCAACTCAACCAGCGGCAATTCGCTCAAGCCGCGCGTGGCCGCTTCGGTTCGCGCCAGCGCCATGAACTCGTCGGTGATCAACGTGGCGGTGGGAACACCCCGGCTTTCGAGCTCGACGGCGTCGTGGACACTCCACGACGTGCACGACCCTCAATCGCCGAAGGCGTTGATGACCGCGTCGCAGTTCTCGGCAAACTCGCTCAACCCATCTGCGCCGGTCCGTGTCATCTTCCGCTTGGGAATCAACGTGATGTTCGGATAGCGCTCGTGCAGCAATTCACCTGCAAATTCGAGAAACCGGTCCGCGTTGGGTTTATTGTTGTCCAGCAGGCCGACGCGAAGATTAATCAAACTCCGGTGCTTTCGCGAGGCGAGGCGCCCACGTTTCACCGCGCGAGGCGCCGTCGGCGTCATTATGATTATCAGCCCTTGTTTCATGTCTCTGACCTCCGCTTTTGGCCCCCAGCTCTACATTCGCACCGCAAAATTCCTTCGATGAAGTCCCCATGGGTGTCCAACACGCAAACCGCAAGCGCAGTTTTTCAGCTCCGCCTGTAAACGACGAGCCTGTTTCTGTCCCTTCCCACGAATTCCTTTACAAGCTGGAAACCGTAGATCCCGACTGAGTCGAGAATCATAGGATACCGTTTTTTTAACCACACCGTCTCTGCGGCCAAAAACTCAATTTTTCGTTCGCGCAATTGCTCCACTACATCCGATTTGGACAATTTCGGCATACTAACTCGGTCTGCTTCGGCATAGAACGCGATTCGACTATCCGATACCATAATGCTCAAATGTCCTGGACCGTAGAGCTGTCTGATGTACTGGCCTGCCTCTTTTAGATATTTTTTTTCTTGAGACACTGGCTTCAGGGTCTTGGGAAGCGTCACAGCTAAAAACACCGCGGTCGCAATGAGCATAGCAACCCGCGTGGTCGTCTCGGACCAATTTCTCTTCGCCCAATTCCAACAGCAGACCATACCGATCGCTGTCCAACCCATGGAAATAGGCACAACCTGCACCAAGTATCGTCGATTTAAATATATCGCTGTAAAAGCAAGGCTGAAAAAAATCAAATAAACAAATAACAGAAAATCCTTTCGTTCCCATGGCCTCGCACAAAAAAACCCGAATAGACCGATAAGGACGAAAGGCGCATAGGAATAATAGAGCGCCTCAAGATAGGTTGGCACTAAAAATACCAGTTCGATAAAAACCTTCTTTGTGTAAACCCAGGGATGATCCGCTACAAACTCCGGGAGAGACATCGATTCCCGCGTAGGAAATTCCGTGAGGATGTCATCGTCGAGCAGCCCCGATTCCCGCAGACTGACGGCGAGAGTTACACCGGCTTTGCGGCTCAGCGTTCCCCATTGCCCTGTCGCGCTACTGAGGTAAACGATATAGGGCGTTGCGAAGAGTAAGAACCCCATCAGCAGCCCTGCGCTCGCCCGCGCGACGTAGGCGAACTCCCATTCGCGCCTTGTCCACCAAAAAATAACAAGAACAGAGGGTATCATAATGACAAAACCCATAGCCTCAGGTTTAACGAGGTAGGCAACGCCCGCAATCAGGCCACCCGCAATAAAGTCGCTTACCCTTCGTCGCTCAAAGCCGCGGTGGAAAACATAAAGTGCAAGGACAGAGAGAAAGATAAAGATGCTTTCTGCTCTAACGTGCACGGAGTACAGAGCGAGGTAGGGATTGATCGCGGCTAAAAAGCAGCCAATTCGGGCCACCGGTGTTCCGTAGATGCTTCGCAGCAAACCATACAAAGGAAACAATAGACCCACGCCGGCGACGAGCGATATCATTTGGCCAGCCCATTCCCAGTCGCGCAAGAAACTGTAGAAGACCGCTATGAGGGCGGGATAACCGGGAGGGTATACCGAAGACAATGCCGCGTGCAGGTTTCCGGCATAGAGATCCTTCGCCGCACCGACATACGACACGCCATCAATGCTAATGCAGTAATAGCTAGTTCTCAGTGAAAAAGTACGGTTAAAAGTCCAGGTTATTCGGGACGGGAACGAGTAACGGAAATTGTCATGAGAGTTCAGTTGGTTTTTCATC
>Ga0310810_10003713_pt1 | contig 16748 bp, 10 predicted proteins | sample NCmetagenome_FD_207641 | JGI IMG/M metagenome (GOLD analysis project Ga0310810, IMG submission 207641) | Soil microbial communities from experimental microcosm in Duke University, North Carolina, United States - NC | ecosystem: Engineered > Artificial ecosystem > Soil microcosm > Unclassified ... | reverse complement strand
GCATCCGTGTCGCTCGTCGCCTCGCTCTGGATCTACGTCACCTACGACCGCGTCACCGCTGGCTTCCAGTTCCAGGAGAGCCTGCCGCTGGTGCCATCGGTCGGCATCTCGTATCTCTTCGCGCTCGACGGCATGAGCGCGTTGATGTGCCTGCTGACGTCGATCATCATCTTCGCCGGCGTGTTCGCGTCGTGGACCGTGAAGGAGCGCAGCCAGGAGTTTTATGCGCTGCTGCTGATTCTCGTCACCGGCGTCTACGGCGTCTTCGTCTCGCTCGATCTCTTCGTCTTCTTCCTCTTCTACGAGATCGCGGTGCTACCGATGTATCTGCTCATCGGCATCTGGGGCTCGTCGGGAGAAGTCAGGCCGCAAGGCATCTTCGGCTGGGCGTTCGGTCGAACCGGCGTTGGAACGAAAGAGTACGCCGCCATGAAGCTGACGCTGTACCTGCTGTTCGGCTCAGCGTTCATCCTCGTCGGCATTCTCGCGCTCTACGTCGGTGCCGGCCAGCGATCATTCTCGTTCCTGACCATGGCCGGGCAGCAGTTCGATCCGACGCTGCAGTCCTGGGTGTTCCTCGCCTTCTACATCGGCTTCGGGATCCTCGCTGGCATCTGGCCGTTGCATACCTGGTCGCCCGACGGACACGCGTCCGCGCCCACCGCGGTCTCCATGCTGCACGCCGGCGTGCTCATGAAGCTCGGCGCGTATGGCGTCGTGCGGTTGGGGATGGGGCTGCTCCCGCAGGGGACCGTCGAATGGGCCTGGCTCGTCGGCACCATCGCCTGCATCAACATCGTCTATGGCGCGCTCAGCGCGATGGCGCAGCGCGACCTGAAGTACGTCATCGCGTATTCGTCGGTGTCGCACATGGGCGTCGTGATGCTCGGCGCGGCGACGCTCACGTTGAACGGCCTGAACGGATCCGTGTTCCAGATGTTCGCGCACGGGATCATGACGGGGCTGTTCTTCGCGCTCGTCGGGCTGATCTACGAGAAGGCGCACTCGCGCGAGATCTTCAAGATGGGCGGATTCGGCACGATGATGCCGGGCATCGCCGTCGCCTTCACGATCGGCGGTCTGTCTTCGCTGGGGCTGCCCGCGACGGCGGGCTTCGTCGCTGAGTTCCTGACGTTCCTGGGCGCGTGGGGATCCGCGCACTCGTGGTGGTTGTATCCGGCCGTGCTCGGCGCGTTCCTGACGTCGATCTACGTGTTGCGCGTCGCAAAGCAAATCTTCTGGGGCGCAAAGTCCGACGATCCGCACTTCCAGCACCTGCCCGATGCCAAGGGGCCGGAGTGGGCGGCGATCGGCATCCTGGTGTTCGTGCTCGTGCTGTTCGGCGTCGCGCCCAGCATCGCTATCGGACCTGTGGACACCGCGACGGCTCCGCTTCTGCAGAGGCTCCTGCCGTCGTCGTCCACGCAGCTCGAGAAGCCCGTTCCAATTCCGAGATGACGGCCGACCTCGCGCTTCCGCTCGTCCCCGAGTTGGCGCTCTTCGCGCTGAGCGTCCTCGTGTTGGTTGCCGGGCTCATACGGCGTCCGTCCCGTGCGGCCGGCGCAGGCGACGGCAGGCTGTTTGGCGTGATCACGCTCGTCGGTCTCTTCGCGGTGATCGGCCTGACGTTCACGACGAAGGAAGATAGCTCGCTGTTCAACGGAGCGTTCGTCCAGGACGCCCTTGCGATCTTTGCCAAGCGGCTGGTTCTGGCTGCGGCGGCACTGAGCGTCCTCGCCTCGCTGACCAACAAACAGAGCGCGTTCGCGCGCAGGGCGCCCGAATATCACTTCACGCTGTTGTTCTCGCTGCTCGGCATGATGGTCCTTGTGTCGGCACGTGAGCTGGTGTTGTTGTTCGTGGCCTTCGAGCTGATGTCGATCCCGCTCTACGTGCTGACGGGATTCCTCAAGCGCGAAGCTGCCGCACCCGAAGCTGCGCTCAAGTTCTTTCTGGTCGGAACAGTCTCGGCCGCGATCATTGCCTACGGGATGTCGTTCATGTACGGAGTCATGGGAACGACGCTCCTTATCGCCGTACCTGCGGCGATGGCGCAGGGGCACCCGCTGATGATGCTGGGCCTCGCGCTGGTTCTCGCGGGTCTGGGATTCAAGATCGCGGCATTCCCCTTCCATATGTGGGCGCCAGACACGTACGAGGCCGGCAGCACGCCGTTCATCGCGTGGCTCTCCGTCGCCCCAAAGGCGGCCGGGTTCGTAGTGATCATGCGGCTGTACCTCGAGGGTGCTGGCAATGCGGCACTCGCGTGGGCGCCGCTGATCTCCATGCTGGCTGGCGTCACGATCGTCGCGGGCAACCTCATGGCGATCCCGCAGAGCAACGTGAAGCGCCTGCTCGCGTACTCCGGCGTCGCGCACATCGGCTACATGCTGATCGGCCTTGCAGCGATGTCGGCGAACGGCGTCGCGATGGTGCTCTTCTATCTGGTCGCGTACGTCTTCGGCAACATGGGCGCGTTCCTTGTCGTGGAGACCGTCGCGCGGTCGGAGCAGTCGGACGGCATCGACGCTTATCGCGGGCTCGCTCAGCGGTCACCGCTGCTGGCGCTCGCGATGCTGCTCTTCCTGCTGTCGCTTGGTGGGATTCCGTTCGTGGCCGGCTTCTGGGCAAAGCTGTACATCTTCCTCGCCGGCGTCGAGCAGGGGCTGCTCGGACTGGTCTTCGTCGGCGCGGTCCTCACCGTCGTCGCGTTGTATTACTACCTTCTGGTCGCGCGACGGATGTACATCGAAGCGCCTGACCACAGCGGATCTGTGAAGGTGGAGCTGCCGCTTGCCGCAGCGATCGTTGTCTGCCTGGCTGGGGTGATTGGAATCGGCGTCTATCCTGGTCCCTGGGTCGCCGCCGCTCAGCGCATCGCGCAGACGCTCTTCTAGACGGGGTCAGACCCCTTCGCACAACTGCACGTGCCTCCAGCCTCTGGCCTTGGCATCACCAAGGACCAGAGACCAGAGACGGTTTTTAGCGCGACGCGGTCGACGTCGTCGGCGGAGGCGCGGGCGCGGGTGTCGAGGCAGCGTAAGCAGCGACCGCAGCCATGTCCTGCACCGACATGCTGGTGACGATGTTTTTCATCAGCGCGGACCATGGGCCACGCCGCGCTCCGGTTTTCATGTCGAAGAGCTGCCGCATCGTGTAGCTTGGCGAGCGCCCCGCCAACGCCGGTACCGGGCCGATGCCATCGAGGTTCGCGCCGTGGCATGTCGCGCACTGATACTTCGATGCGAGTTGCTTGCCGCGGTTCAGCGTGCCGGGCGGTACATAGGCTGTCCAGGACCCGCGCGTGTCGCGCGCCTCGGCTCGCAGGTTGTCGTCCGGGATCTCAACGATATCGTCGGCGTGGAGTGGCTCCATCCCGCCGCCTTCGTTCGCTGGAACGGCCATGTGCATCCCGCCCTGGAGTCGTACTTTGGGCGCCGTCTTCGATTCGACGACCTTGATGCGACGCGGATACGGCTGCTGCGCGAAGTACTGCGCGACAGCCAGATCTTCCTCACGGGTTGTCGCCTTGGCGAAGCCGATCATCGTATTGGTGTTCGCCTTCCGGGGGTCGGCGCTCTTTCGCAGTCCGTCTCTGAAATCCTGCATCTGCTGCAGGAAATACGTCGGGTGATAAGAGCTGATCGGAGCGTTCTCCGGCCGGCCCGAGCCGTCTGGAAGGTGACACAGCGAGCACTGGCGTACGCCCTGTTTCCCGTACCGGACGAGGTCGGGCATGGTTCCGTGACGGTCTTCGGGATACCAGTCCATGGTTTCCTTCGCCGCCCGGAGCTGCGCTCGCGTGAACGTCTTCGTCGTCCCCGGAATCGAGACCACCGCGTTGTCGTCGGCCGGAAGCGCCGAGACCGCAGGTGGCGGCCCGCCCGCCGGCGGCGGTGTGTACGCCCACTCCGGGAGGCCTGCCGGGACCGGGCCGGTCGGAGCAGGAGGAGCCTGCTGCTGCGCCATGATCGACGCCCCGAAGATCACGACTGCGATCGCAATTGGAGCACCCACCGCTTTCGTCATGTTTCTCTCCATGATTTCGTGGTTGGCCGAAATCTGCTTCCGCGGAGTCTACACCCGGTGGACCGCGCCTTTACGCACTCATTCGGGTTTGAAGCGCACGCCGCGTTTGCCTGGCGCCACGCCAAAGCTACCCACCGTCGGGTGGACGATGTCCACAAAGTCTCCGTAGTGCATACACAGCGAGTCGGTGTGCGTGCCGGCATTGAAGACCAGCTCAGGCTCGCCGGCGAAGCATCGTTCGACGAAGACGCGGTGTCCGTGCATCATCCCGAACGGAGGCATCGCGCCCACCTCGAACTCGGGATAGAGCGCCGCGATCTCGGCCTCTTTCGCCAACCGGAGCGACGCGCTACCCACGAGCTTCTTGAGCGCATCGAGATCGATGACGTAGTGCGCCGGCAATACCGCCTGCACAGGCTGCGTGTCCGCTATACAGATGACCACCTTGGCTGAGCGCCGCCCCGGGATGTGAGCAACAGCGGCCAATTCCGGCGCAGTAAAGGCTGGAGGGTGCCGCAGCGTGAGGTACGGCACGCGTTCCCGCTTCAGGACCTCTGCGAGACAAGGCAATAAAGCCACGACGGCCCCCTTTCGACTGCCATGGACGCCGACCGCGAGGCGCGTTTGATAGCACGGCTGGTCCCTGAACGTCTAGAGTTCTTTTGATCTAGAATTCGACTCTCGACTCGGTCGCCAAACAATTCGTCGTCGATCACGGGGAGGTCGTGATGCACTCCAGGCCTCGTTACCCCGGCGTTCGGATCACGGCTAACGGCAACCAACTCGTTTCCTATCACACCGAAACCCGTATAGCCGACGCCGGCGTCTTCTACCCCATCACGCCCTCAACCGAAGGCGGCGAGCTCTACCAGCAGGCCTTTGCCGAGGGCAAACTCAACGCCTTCGGCCGCAACACCATCGCAATCGAGGCGGAAGGGGAACACGCCGCGCAGGGGGGCGCGATCGCCCACTCCGTCTGCGGCAAGCGCGTCGTCAACTACACCTCGGGCCAGGGTGTCGTCTACGGCGTCGAGCAGTATTACCACGCGCCCGGCAAGTGCTCGACGATGGTCCTCGAGGTCGCGGCGCGTGCGCTCACGAAGCACGCGCTCAACGTGCACTGCGGGCACGACGATGTCTACGGCGCGCTCGATACCGGCTGGATCATCGTCTTCGGGAAGGACGCGCAGCAGGCCGCGGACCAGGCACTCATCCTGCGCCGCGTGACCGAGCTCAGCCTGACACCAGGCATGAACGTGATGGACGGGTTCCTCACGTCGCACCTCGAGCGCACGTTCTACAAACACGAGTCGGCGCTGATACGCGAATACCTCGGTGCTCCGGAAGACATCATCGACTGTCCGACGGAGAGTCAGCGCATCCTCTTCGGCCCACGGCGGCGGCGCGTACCGAAGATGATCGACCTCACGAATCCCGTGCTCCTCGGTCCCGTGCAGAACCAGGAGCACTACATGCAAGGTGTCGTCGCGCGGCGCAACAACTTCACCGAACCGATCCTCGATTTCTTCGAAGCGGCCTACAAGGACTTCGCCGAGCTGACCGGGCGCTACTACGGGCTCGTCACCGAGTACAAGACCGACGATGCGGAGACGGTATTCGTGTCGCTGGGATCCGCCGCGGAGAACATCGAGGCGGCGGTGGACTACTTGCGTGAGCGGCAAGGCGCGACAGTTGGATCGATCCATCTCAACGTCTTCCGTCCGTTCCCCGAAGCCGCCGTGATCAAGGCGCTGGCGGGCAAGAAGAACGTGATCATCCTGGAGCGGACGGACGAGCCGATGGCTGGCGACAACCCGATGGGCCGCGACATCCGCACGGCGCTCAACAAGGCTCTGCAAGGCGAGGCGGGCTTGCCGGTCATGACGGCGGACCAGATGCCGCGACTGTTCGGCGGTGTCTACGGTCTTGGCTCCCGCGACTTCAGACCCGAGCACCCGATCGGCGCCTACGAGTTCGCGATCGGCCAGCGCGCCCGCAAGGACGGCAAGCGCGCGTCAGACGGCGTGTCGTTCATGGTGCTCGGTGTTGATCATCCGTACGAAGTGAAGTCCGACGATGCGCCATCCCTGCTGCCCGAGCATGCGATCGCGGTTCGCTTCCACTCGGTCGGCGGCTGGGGCGCCATCACCACCGGCAAGAACCTCGGCGCGATCATCGGAGACCTCAACGATCTGCTCTACGAGCGCGACAAGATCGTCGACGAGTTCGGCAACCCGAAAGAGATCATTCACGTCAGCGCCAACCCGAAATACGGCTCGGAGAAGAAGGGGGCCCCGACTTCGTACTTCATGATTGCGGCCCCCGAACGCATTCGCGTCAATTGCGACTTGCGCCACGTCAACGTCGTCCTCTGCTGCGATCCCAAGGCCTTCACGCATACCAACCCGCTGGACGGAATGTCCAACGGCGGGTGCCTCGTCTGGGAGTCAGAAGAGGAAGGCGAGGCCGCATGGGAGCGGCTGCCGCTGTGGGCGCGGAAGCAAATCATCGACAAGAACATCCGCGTCTTCACGCTGCCCGGCTTCAAGATCGCCCGCGAGGCAACGGATCGCGGCGACCTGCAGCTGCGCATGCAGGGCAACGCATTTCTCGGTGCGTTCTTCTCGGTGTCGCCGATGCTGCACGACTTCGGCATCACGCCGGAGCAATTCCGCGACGCCGTCCACAAGCAGTACGTGAAGAAGTTCGGCAAGCTCGGCGACGCGGTCGTGACCTCGAATATGACCGTCATGACCAAGGGCTTCGAGCTGGTGCGCGAGATCAACGTCGGCGCGATCGAAGCGCCAGATCGCTCGACACTGCGCGGCAAGGCGCTTCTGCCAATGGCCATGCCCGACAGCCTCGCCGCGAGCGAAGGATGCGGGACCGGGTGCCGCACCATTCCGTTGCCGGAGGGGCAGGACCCGCGGACGCCTCTGACGCGCGTCAGCGAATTCGACCGCTTGTTCCGCGCGAAGCTTGGGTACAACCAGCCAGCCAACGCCTACGCGTCGCTTGGCGTGATGGCGGCCGGCAGCGGCGACACGGCGTCGAAGTACGTCGCACGCCGCGAAACGCCGCTCTACATCCCGGAGAACTGCACGCAGTGCATGGAATGCATTGCCGTGTGCCCGGACACGGCACTTCCGAACTGCTCGCAGGATCTCGGGACCGTGCTGCACACGGCGGTCAGCAACTACGTGACCGACACGAGTGAACGCCAGCAGATGCTGAATCTGATGCCGGAGATCGAGAAGCGCACACGCGAGATGATGCGTGACGGTCTCACAAAGGGCTCCGCGGAACCGTTGCCGCAGATCGTGCAGAAGGTGACCAACGAGGTGAACGGGTTCTCGGCGGCCGCCAAGCAGGAGTTCTTTGCCGTCCTCGACAAGATCCCGATGGCGTACCAGAAGGCGAACGCGATCTTCTCGACGCCGGAGAAGAAGACACCGGGCGGCGGCGGGATCTTCTCCATCTTCGTGTCGGACCTCTGCAAGGGGTGCGCGGCCTGCGTCACGGCGTGCGGGGAGCACCAGGCGCTGCGGATGGTGCAGGAAACGGAGGAAGTGAACGCGGAACACGAGACCGGCACCGCGTTCCTCAACCTGCTGCCCGACACGCCGCAGAAGTACCTCGGTCTATACAACGACATGCGACCGCAGGATTCCAAGACGGCGACGCTGCGCAACATGCTGATGGTGCGGCGCAACTACGACGCGCTGGTGTCGGGCGACGGCGCGTGCGCAGGGTGCGGTGAGAAGAGCATCCTGCGTGCGGTGGCCGCTGTTACCGAGTCGTATATGCGGCCCGTTTATCACGCCAAGGCGGATCGACTCTCCGCGAAGGCGGCCCGCCTCGAAAAGGATGGAGCGGCCAGACTGGCCACCTTGAAGGAACGCAGCCAGGAAGAGTACACGCTGTTCCGGAAGGCGGTCGCGCACTTGTTGATGGGGCTGGGCGGCGAAGATGACAAGGACACCGCGGTGCGCATGGCCGCGCACGGCGAGATCACCGACGCCGATCTGATCAACGCGATCACGGCGGTCATGCGCCACGAGGCGTTCAATCACAAGAGCCTCCAGCCCGTTGACGGGCGCCTCGCCAACGGGATGTCGGTGATGGCAATGGCGGCACACACCGGCTGTAACACGGTGTATGGCTCGACACCACCCAACAACCCACATCCGTATCCCTGGATGAATTCGCTTTTCCAGGACGGCATCACCGTCGGCTGGCTCATCGGCGAAAGCTTCATCGTCGATCACGGTCGACGCTCAGTGATTCCCGAACGGCTGGCTGACGCACTGCTCCATCGCGAGAGCGCTGTGATCTCCCCGCGCGAGTACTACGAGTACGTGCACTTCACCGACGCGACGATGACCGACCAGGAGATCCTGGAACTGCCCAAGGTCTGGGTGGTGGGCGGCGATGGCGGGATGGGAGACATCGGCTATCAGAACATGTCGAAGGTGATGCTGCAGAATCGGCCCAACGTCAAAGCGGTGATGCTGGATACGCAGGTCTACTCGAACACCGGCGGCCAGAACTCCGATTCGACGCCGATGCTCGGCGGCAATGACATGAACGTGTTCGGTGCTGCCACGCAGGGCAAGAACGTCGAGAAGAAGACGGTTGCCGAGACGTTCCTGGCCGGTCACGGATCGCCGTTCGTCGCACAGGTTTCGATCGCCAACGCGCCGAAGCTCTATCGCGCGATCCTCGACGGCATCGAGTATCGCGGCACCGCATTCCTGCAGTGCTTCACGACGTGCCAGCCGGAGCACGGTGTGCCGGACGACATGGCGCTGACGCAAGCGCAGCGCGTGCGCGATTCGCGCGGCGCGCCCGAGTTCGTGTTCAACCCGAGGCTCGGAGAAACCTACCAGGAGGCACTGGATCTCAAGGGGAATCCGTCGATCGACATGGACTGGTTCGAGACCAGGTTCAAGGGCAACAACACGCCGTATCGCTACACGGTGGCTCACTGGTGCGCGACTGAAGCCCGCTTCCGGAATCACCTGAAGAAGGTGAAGAAGGATGACCTCGCGCAGCTGATCCCGCTCGAGAACATGCTGGCTCGTATCACGCAGCAGGACGTCGTCTATCGTCGCTACCTGGTATCGAGCCATCGTTCGTATGTTCCGGACTTCGGTGTCTACATCACGATCCAGGGCACCAATGGCGACCTGGAATTCAGGTCTCTGTCGCGTCAGCTCGTGCTCTTCTGCGTGGAGCGGCGCAAGGCGTGGCGGATGATTCAGAGCAAGGCCGGCATCGAGAACCGGGAATACAAAGCGCAGCGTTCACTGTTGGCGGATGTGGATGCGGGGAAGATCTCGAAGGAGGATTTTCTGGCGCACGCAGACGTGATGATGAAGGAGCGGCTGTCCGTTCTCGCCTCACATAAGCCGGCCGAACCGAAGGTCGCTGCGCCGCAAGTGGCGGCAAAGACCGACCCGGCGCCGGCGACTGTAACGCATTAGGTTGGGTGGCTGGGTTGCTGGGTAGCTGGGTTGCTGGGTAGCTGGGTTGCTGGGTTGCTAGGTAACTAGGTAGCTGGGGGAGGCCGCGACCAACATCGCGACCTCCCAAAAGCCGTTAGGGCTCGATTCGCAGCACCTCGCCGATGCCTGGGTAGATGCTGTTGTTCGTCACATACAGTGCGCCGTCCGGTCCGATCGCGATACCTCCTGGTGCCGTCAGCACTCCTGGAACGAGCTCGGTCCGCGTGCCGTTCTTGCGCACCTTGATCAACGCTCCGGTCCAATCGCCGGCATTGAATGCCGCCAACAAACCGTTCTTCACGATCTGCAACACATACAAGTTGCCGGCCCTGTCGAAGGCGATGTCGACGATGTTCGTGAACCCGCTGGCGTAGACGGTTGGCGTACCGCCGCGAGCCGGCACTCGATACACATTCGCTCCACCGACGGGAAATGGGAATCCCGTCAGCTGTCCCACGAAGTAATCACCGCCGGGACCAAGGGCAACGGTGGTCGGCACCGTGTCCATCGGAACTTGTGTACCTGGCGGGAGACCGAGGAAAGGCGGAGCGTCCACCATCCTGTCGGGGAAGGTGGCAAGCGCCGTGGTCTTGCCGCCGAGCCCGACCTGCAACAGGTCGTTCCCACCAGCATCGGTGACGATCTGGCGTCCGAGACGCGCGAGGATGCCATACGGGTTGCTGTCCACTTCATCGCCCGTTGGATTGTTGGCCGCCTCGAAGCTACCCAGGTCCTTGACCGTGAGTCTGTTACCGTGCGGCAGCAGCAGGAGCTCGCGCGCAAGACGGCGCCCGTCTGGACCGAACGTGGTTTCGCGCGTGTTCGGGTCGCCGCCGAATCCGATCGTTACGAACGCGAGGCCGAGCGGATCGAGATCGATATCGTTGGGCCCGATGGCGAACTGGCCGGCGCCCTCAGTTGCCAACGACGGCAGACCGGTGGCGACGCGCTCGACGTTACTGGTGCGCGGGCTCCATCGCGTGATGGCGCCGCTTTCGCCAAAGCACCGAGTACCCTCGGGGCCCGGTCCGCAGAGGCCGTCGCCGCCGCGGCCGGCTTCGGCGATGTAGAGATTGCCGAGTGGCCCAAAGTTCAGACCGCGCGGGTTGTCGAGACCGTTCACCACGATCCGCCATGCGCCGGACGCCGCGCGCAATGACGGAGCGAAGCTTGCCAGAGCGATACCGACACTGAGGACGAGCACCACCCCGGCCCGCCGCGCACATTTAGCCACCATGACCACCTCCCGAATGAGATCCCGTTTGCAATGAGGAGCGAGCTATTGTGCTCGACGCGACTCGCGCTACCAAGTAACTATGTGATCGAGTTGCTGCGCTGGAGAGACATCGCGCGTAGTGTCTGGCTTCGGCTGAAGCCGGACGCTACGTGAGGCGGCGATAATGTTCGGCATGCTCGACGGGATCGTTCCGCCGCTGATCGTGGTCGTCATCGCCGCGCTGCTGATATGGTGTCGGCGCTTGTACCTGCGCCGACACAAGGAGCACGATCGTAGGGCCGACGTCGCCGTCGTGATCGCGCTGGTCGTACTCACCGCGTCGCTCGAGATCGGCATGGGTCGCTCGCTGACCTACACCAACGGGCCAGTCAGGCTGTGGGTCGGCGACGTCAACAGCGATCAGAACTCACAGCAGATCTCCGATCCGTATTCCTTCACGCACGTCATCCATGGCGCGCTGTTCTACGGAGTGACGTACCTGGCAATGGGACCGGCATCGATCGGCGCGCGCGCTGTCGTCGCGCTGGCGATCGAATCGGCGTGGGAGGTCTACGAGAACACGGACACCGTGATCAACCGATATCGCGCCGCAACGATCGCGCTCGGCTACTACGGCGACAGCGTGACGAACTCGGTCGCCGACATTCTGTGTTGTCTGCTTGGTTTCGTGCTGGCCCGCAGGTTGGCGTGGTGGTGGACGGTCTCGTGGGTTGTCGTAACCGAGATCGCGTTGGCCATCGCCATCCGCGACAACCTCACGCTGAACATCATCATGCTGATTCGCCCGATCGAGGCGATCAAGCAATGGCAGTTGGGTGGCTAGGTTGCTGGGTGGCTAGGTTGCTGGGTGGCTAGGTAGCTGGGTAGCCAGGGATTCCCCAGCCACCCAGCTACCCATCTGACCCAGCTACCCATCTGACCCAGCTACCTAAAGAGCCTTGTTCACTTCCGCCCAGTTCACCACGTTCCACCAGGCACCGATGTAATCCGGCCGGCGATTCTGGTACTTCAAGTAGTACGCGTGTTCCCAGACGTCGAGACCGAGGAGCGGCATCTTGCCGTCCATGAGCGGATTGTCCTGATTCGGTGTGCTCGTGATTGACAGCTTGCCGCCGTCGTTCAGCAGCCACACCCATCCGCTGCCGAAACGTCCGGCGCCAGCCTTCCCCCACTGTTCCTTGAACGCGTCGAAGCCGCCGAAGGAGCCGTTGATCGCGTCGGCGATCTTGCCGGTCGGCGCGCCACCGGCGCCAGGCGCCATCCACGTCCAGAACTTCGAGTGGTTCCAGTGGCCACCCCCGTTGTTGCGCACCGCAGTGCGAATCGCCTCGGGGATGCTGTTGATGCCGCGGCACAAATCCTCGACGCTCTTCCCCTGCAGATCGGGATGCTTCTCGAGCGCGGTATTCAGGTTGGTGACGTAAGCCTGGTGATGCTTCCCGTGATGAATCTGCATCGTCTGCGCGTCGATGTGCGGTTCGAGCGCGGCAAAGTCGTACGGGAGCTTGGGCAGTTCGTGCGCCATTCGTCCTCCTCAGCGAGCGTCGCGACCTCGATGTGTGGTCGAGCGACGAAATCCTCTAGAACTGAGGATCGTACTCCAATCGCTAAGAGATCGATAGCATCCGATCGAGCGCGACGCGGTTCCAATGCTTCTGATCCTCAGGAACCGTGACCTGGTTGTGGACGCGGCCCTCGATGAGCTCTTCCAGAATCCACAGCAAGTGATTGGGTGAGACACGGAACATCGTCGAGCAGAGGCAGCCGAACTGATCGAGCGAAATTACTGTCCGCTGAGGCGCCAGCTGCTGTGCCAGACGATTGACGAGATGAACCTCGGTACCCACTGCCCAGACGGATCCCTCCGGGCTGTTCGTGACGGTCTTGATGATGTATTCGGTGCTTCCGCTATCGTCGGCGGCCTGCACGACGTCCCATGGCACTTCGGGATGCACGATCACGTGGACGCCGGGATGTTGGTGGCGAATCGCCTCGATCTGCTTCGCACTGAATCGCGTGTGGACGGAGCAGTGGCCCTTCCAGAGGATCATCTTTGCCCGGCTGACCTGATCGGGATCGAGGCCGCCACAGATCTCGTCTGGATCCCACACGACCATCTCGTCGAGCGGGATGCCCATCTTGTAGGCAGTGTTTCGTCCGAGGTGCTGGTCCGGGAGGAACAGCACGCGCTCGCCGCGCGCAAACGCCCACTTCAACGTCGCCATCGCATTGGACGATGTGCAAACGGTGCCGCCACGCTCGCCGACAAAGGCTTTGATCGAGGCGGCGGAGTTGATGTACGTCACCGGCACAACAGCCGCCTGCGCTGGCTCTGTTTGGGAGTTGGCGTCTTGGGAGTTGGGCGTTGCGATGATACCCATCTGCGTGAGCTCTTCCCAGCACGTCTCCAGTTGCTCGGGCGCGGCCATGTCGGCCATCGAACAACCCGCAGCGAGATCGGGAAGGATCACTTTCTGGTGGGGTGCGCAGAGCACGTCCGCGCTCTCGGCCATGAAGTGCACACCGCAGAACACGATGTAGTCCGCTTCGGGCCGGTTCGCGATCTGACGAGCGAGACGGAACGAGTCACCCGTGTAGTCTGCAAAGCGGATCACTTCGTCGCGCTGATAGTGGTGGCCGAGGATCACGAGCCGGTCGCCGAGCGCACGCCGAGCGTCCGCAATGCGCACGTCCATCTCCGCGTCCGACAGACCCAGGTACTTCTCGGGAAGCGCCTGTCGCTCGGAGATGTGTTGCTTCTCGAATTCGGTCAGCAACGGAATGATCGACGCCATCGGCTTCAGGACCTCTTTGTGAAACTTTTCGCAAAGTCCGGACGTGAAAAAGGCCCAAACCCCGTCTCTGGGCTATCGCCCGGCGGGATTTGGACCTGAATGAATTATACCGTTTCGGGGTGTTTACAGATCAAGCCGTCGCAAGGTCGGGCTATCGGTCCGGCTGAAACCGGACACTACTGGCAACTCAGGCGACGACGTTATCGACGATGTTGTAGAGCGTGTCGCGCTCGAGAGGCTGCCGGCCGGCCGCACGAACCAGGCGACCCAGCGCGGCCGTGGTCATCCCTTCGGGGGTCGCCGATCCGGCCATGTGGTAAATCTTCTCTTCCTGCACCGTGCCGTCGAGGTCGTCCACGCCGAACCACAGCGCCGCCTGAGCCAGTTCCAATCCGGTCGCAATCCAGAACGCCTTGATGTGCGGAATGTTGTCGAGCATCAGCCGCGAGACCGCATGCACGCGCAGCGTATCGGTGCCGCTCGGCGCGGGTAGTTTGCGCATCTGGTTGTTGTCCGGATGGAAGGCCAGCGGAATGAACGCCTGGAATCCGCCGGTCTCGTCCTGCAGCGCACGCGCACGCAGCATGTGATCGACGCGTTCTTCCATTGTTTCGATGTGGCCATACAGCATCGTGACGTTGGAGCGCAGCCCAAGCCGATGCGCGATGCGATGAATATCGAGATACCTCTCGGTGCCGCACTTGTCGCTGCAGATCTTCTGACGCACACGCTCTGCGAAGATCTCCGCGCCACCACCGGGCAGTGAGTCGAGACCTGCTTCCATCAACTCGCGCAACACCTGCGTGTCGGTCATGCGGTAGAGATCCGCGAAGAACGCGATCTCGACTGCGGTAAAACACTTCAAGTGAATGCCGGGACGAATCCGTTTGAAGCCGCGCAGCAGGTCCGTGTAGTACGCGAACGGAAGATCGGGATTCAGTCCGTTGACGATGTGCAGCTCGGTCAGCGGCTGATTGGCGCGCTGACGCAGCTTGTCCCACGCTTCTTCGAGCGACATCGTGTAAGCCTCGGGCATGCCGGGCTTCAGTCGCGCGAACGAGCAGAACAGACAACTGGCTTCACAGACGTTGGTCGGCTCGAGGCGCAGGTTGTAGTTGAAGTACGTGCGCTTGCCGTGGCGCTTCTCGCGTTCGCGATTGGCGAGCCAGCCGACGGCCAGCAGATCAGGGGCATCGAACAACCGTACGCCATCGTCGAGCGTCAGTCGTTCGCCTCGCTCCAGCTTGACGTCGATGTCGGCCAGTCCGGCCGCTTCAAGTCGTGATTTCACAGCAGCGTGGTCCACCAGTTTGGCGGGAAAACCTACGTAAATTCTAGCGTGCTATACTCGGCGCTGGAAAGCTCTCGTCAGGTGAGTGAGGGAAGTGGGTGCAAAAGCCCACGCGGTCCCGCCACTGTAAGCGGAGAGATTCGGTCGCACACGTCACTGAGTTCAGTCGAGTCTGAAGGCTCGACTTTACGTAGCGGCGGGTTTCAAACCCGCCGGACTCGGGAAGACAGATCGGATCATCGCAGCTCCGCGAGCCAGGATACCTCGCACCTGACTTCTGTCCCTGCCTTCGATCGCGCGTGTGCGCGTCGCAAGGTGCTCCGGCGCGAAGGACGCCGGGAGGAGACGATGTTCTTAGCCACCGACCGCGCTTCCTACACCTACAACCGGCGGACCGGTGTCGAACCGGTACCTGCCGTTCGTGAGATCACTGTGCAGATTGCACGCGGCTCGTTGACCGGGTTGATCGGTCCGAACGGCTGCGGCAAGACGACGCTGCTCAAGCTGCTCGCCGGTGTCCTTACACCGGACAGCGGTACGGTCGTGCTCGACGGGCGGGCGCTGACGACGATGTCGAGGCGGCACATCGCGCGGCGGATCGCCGTCGTCCCGCAGGAGACGCATCCCGCGTTCGAATACAGCGTGCTCGAGATGGCGCTCATGGGACGACATCCTCATCTCGGTTCATTCCAGCTGGAAGGGCCTGCGGACCTGGCCATCGCGCACGAGTCACTCGACGCAACCGGAACACTCCATCTCGCCGAGCGCTCCTACATGGCGCTCAGCGGCGGCGAAAAACAGCGCGTGATCATCGCCAGCGCGCTCGCGCAGACGCCGGAAGTGCTGCTCCTCGACGAGCCGACCGCGTCGCTCGATCTTGGATATCAGCTCGAGATCGGTCTGCTGATGCAGCGCTTGAATCGTGAGCGTTCCGCAACGATGGTGATGGCAACGCACGATCTCAACCTCGCCGCGTCGCTCTGCGACACGCTCGTGCTCATGCGCAACGGACGGGTGCTCGCCTCCGGTCACACATCCGAGGTGCTGACGTCCGCGATGGTGCGCCAACTCTACGACGTGGAGGCCGATGTTCGTGTGCACGAACTCGCCGGTCATCTGACTGTCGTGCCGCTGGGACGGCTTTCGTGATCTCGCTCGACTCCGCCGACGAGTCCTCGCTGCCGCGTCGCGTGGGACGCGCGCCGATCCGCGGACGGCTGCTCTCGACGATCCTCGGTTTCGGCACGTTGGCCGTCGTGACATGCATGCTGGCCCCGCTCGTCGGCTCGACGTCGATCAGCCTGACACGCGCCTTCGATCCGTCGATCCCGTTTGACCAGAACGTCGACGCGCAGATCTTCTTCGTGGCCAGACTGCCGCGCGTTCTGGCCGGGGCGCTCGTCGGATCCGCGCTCGCTTCGGCTGGCGTGGTACTGCAGGCGATGCTCCGAAACCCGCTCGCCACGCCCTTCACACTTGGCGTGTCTGCGGGCGCATCACTCGGCGCGATGCTCGTGATCATCTTCGGCGGGGCATTCGCCCTCGGCCCGCTGTCTGCGGTTCCAGCGGCCAGCCTCGTCGGGGCCGCCGCCGCCACCGCCGTCGTGTACTGGCTCGCAAGCCGTCATGGACATGCGATCTCGACATCGGTGCTCCTGCTCGCCGGCGTCACGCTCAACTCGTTTCTATCGGCGCTCATCATGTTCGTGCAGTACCTTGCCGACTTCGCCCAGGTCTATCGCGCGGCCCGCTGGATCATGGGTGACCTGGACATCGGGAGCTACGACCCGCTGATCGCGTCGCTGCCGCTCGTCGTCGTGGCCTTCGTCCTGTTTGCATTGCTGCCGTCGTCGCTCAACCTGCTCAGCGTCGGCAAGGATGCCGCTGCC
>Ga0310810_10003712_pt1 | contig 16749 bp, 10 predicted proteins | sample NCmetagenome_FD_207641 | JGI IMG/M metagenome (GOLD analysis project Ga0310810, IMG submission 207641) | Soil microbial communities from experimental microcosm in Duke University, North Carolina, United States - NC | ecosystem: Engineered > Artificial ecosystem > Soil microcosm > Unclassified ... | reverse complement strand
GCAGAAGAGGATGTGACGGCCATCGGGAGATTCGCTGGAGCGGAAATCCCAAACCGGTGGCTCTGACCTCGTCAACCGCCTAACCGAACCGTCGCGGGGATCAAGTCGGTGGATCTCGGTGCCGCCTTGCGCCAGACCGGGTTTGTAGTCCCGGTTGAAATGGTCGGTGTCCGGCCGCTGCGGTTGGAATTCCCAGGCCACTTTCGAGCCGGGAAGGCGTCGTGGAAAGAGGATTGCGCCATCGTGTGTCCAAGCGACGATATTCGAGCCGCCGCCGTGATTTTGTTCGTTCCCATAGGTGGCGGCAAACCACATAGGCTGCTCGCGGGTCAAAACGCTCTGCTCCGAGCCGTCCGGCCGACTCACCCAAATGTCTGACCAATCATGTCCGGGATCACGAGAGGGCTCGCAGTCCTGGTACGCCAGCATTTGGCCGTCCGGCGACCAAGTCGGGCCAAAATAAATGTGGCCGGGTCGCGCGGCGACCTTTATGCGGCTTCCGCCCTCAAGGTCGCTGGTCCAAATCTCATAACCCGATCCACCGGCGAGATGATAGGCCACCCGCTGCCCATCGGGACTGAGGCTGAGGCCGTAGGGGAACCCCTCATCTGGTCGGGTGAACTCCCGGGCGTCCGATCCATCGAGATTCATGCTGAAGATCTGGCCAACCTTATTGCGCACTACCTGCACAAGCATGCGTTGGTCGTTCAGCAGCAGTTGCGGCGTGTAATAGACCGCCAGGCGGTTCCGCGTGGCAATTTCCTCAAGCGCGTCGGAATCGAGATCGTAAATCCACAGGTGGGTTGGAGTCAGGGTGTAGTACTCGCTAAAGGGCCGTCCAGGGCCGTCACGACGCTTTTCCATACTGAGGAATAGCACCCGCCGCCCATCGGAGAAGAACCCGCCTGGTTGCCAGGTTTCCTGATCGGGCGCTTTTAGATCGAGGTAACGCAACCCCGTGCCATCACAGTTCATAAGGGCTGTTTTGCCTAGGGACACAAAAAAGAAGCGGGCCAATGGAGCCCTGCCTGTGTGAGTTAAGTCAGGTCGTGACCGGCATGACAACGAGAACGCCAACGGGGTGATGCAAGTGGCCGTCAGAAATCGGCGACGGCTTATATTTGATGAGGTTTGCATGAACAGTTTCTTTGTGGTGCTGCTGGCGGCCCGAAAGCGGGCACCCTGCCCGACCTAGTCTAATACTGTGAATGGCCGCTTCCAACTTTCTCTATGGTGCCGCAAATGCTTCCCATCCTTGCCGGCAGCTCACCAAATCGAACATGTTTTCTTTGCTTTCGCATCGTCCTTGGAGGCTCTTGACGGGTGCCGGCCCAAAATCCGGCGCAGGAAAAAATCGGTTAATCACCGCCGCACAGACGAATTAACCCGAGATTCCGATATTCGGAATGGTTCTATGAATAACGACAGCAGAATAGGTGGAAGCAAAACAAAAGCGAAGATATCAAAGAGCTCGTGTTGAGCCTGCAGGATGACTCGCCTTATCTGCAGGCACTCCGCCGCGCCTTTCTCCCTCGTAAGAAAGTCCTCTAGCCCTCCGACCGTATAGCCTTATCCCTGCGCGACCCTTCTGGCAGGCAAAGCGACCGACTTCTATTGTTGCATTCATTTTGAGTTAGCGTGAGCTCGGTCAAAGAATGCCGTATTTGGTAAGAAACTCTCGGTGATGCCCCATATTGAGTCCGTCGCGCTGTGGTGATACCTGACGCTTCGGATGATCAAGGACATGGCATACATACATCTGCGGATACCATCGAGCGTACTTGACGGGTCGTTTTCCCGGCAAGGTCCGATCAATATCGATTTTTCGCAGTTCGTGGGCGGCATTGAAGTCGCTGATAGCGGCCAATTCTCCGCACCAGCGGTTCGAGAAATAAAACGCCACGTCGTCAAGGTACGTGCTCACCGCCGGTAAGTACAGGTCAGGTTCGCCTGTCAGGCTTAGGAGCGAGGCCGCAGCCGCGGTATAGAGGTCCACGTCAACCGAGATAAACCCCAGTGGTGAATCCGGGGTGAGTGTCTTAAGGAAGTCTGCGATATTATCGCTGATGTCGCCCAGAACCAGCTCGGCGCGAGATCCGATTCTCGCTCGGAGCTTGTCTGTATCCGCCAGCATAAAATCGCCACTGGACCAAACCTCCGGATGGTCCTTGTAGCCATTAAGCAGCGGCAACCCCGCGCCGGTGTCAAAGCCGACGACGCGAAACCGCATATCCAGCGCCTTGCCAATTTTTTCGGCTAGATAGATCATGTTCAACAGACCGTCTCCATGGGCGACCCCGAACTCACAGACGGTCACGGTTTTATGGCCGAAATACTTGGCTACTTGCCCGGCGCGCAAAATCCCGTAAGCATAACTGGGTCGATCCAACACCCCCCAACGCTCCTGAGCGATGACACCTCCGGTGAGCTTGGTCCAAACGCGGCCTAACAGCACAAGTGGAGGGTCGTAAAGTAACGCTTTAAAGTTTTCCAGGGTCATATGAGCGCGCCGTCACACAATGGTCAGACTCGGTATCGGGATAATGAACTTGCCGCCTTTCTGACGATAAGCCTTTTGTTGTTCGAGGATCTCGTCGGCAAAGTTCCAGGTCAACAATAGTGTGTAATCCGGTTGCTGGGCCAGAAGTTGCTCGGGGGGAACGATCGGGATGTGGGTTCCTGGAGTCAAGCGCCCCTGCTTATACGTGCTCCGATCCACTACGAATTCAAGCTGCTGATGCCCGACACCGAAAAAATTCAGCAACGTGCTGCCCTTGGCCGAAGCTCCATAGGCCGCGACACGCTTGCCTGCCTGGGCGAGGTTGGCCAGCAGTTCGGAAAGTGAGGTTCTGATTTCCATCACCCGGCGGGCGAATCCCTCATAAAACTGCAGAGAATCCACCCCTTTGCGCTTTTCCTCGGCGAGCAGTTCCCGGACCGAAGCCTCTACCGGGTGGGCAGAGGCGTGGCCGGCGAATAATCGCAATGAGCCGCCATGAATCGGGAGATGTTCGACATGGAAAATTGAGAGGGCATGCCGCTCGAACAAGACTTTCAACGCCGTCAGCGTGAAATAAAAAACGTGCTCGTGGTAAATGGTGTCGAACTCTGTGTGCTCGATCAAATCAACCGCGTACGGAAACTCGAGCACAATGCGACCCGATGGCTTGAGCAGCGTACGCAGCCCCGCCACAAAATCATTCGTGTTCGGCGCATGCGCAAAGACATTGTTGCCCAGGATCAAATCGGCGGGCCGGCCGCCAGCGACGAGTTTCGCGGCCAGCGATTGGCCGAAGAACTCGACGACCGTTTCGATGCCCTTCTCACGCGCTACCTTCGCAATATTGGCCGCGGGCTCGACGCCTAGGCATGGGACGTGAGCGCGGACAAAGTTTTGTAAGAGGTAACCGTCGTTGCTGGCGATCTCGACGACCTGGCTGCCTTCATTCAGCGAAAATTCCCGGATGTATCGCTCCGCCGCTTCCCGCGCATGACGTAAAAGCGCATCGGAGAAAGATGAAAAATACAAATACTCGGAAAAGAGTTCGGCCGGCGGCACCAGATCAAGAATCTGCAGCAACCAACAAGAGCGGCAGATAGCCAGCCGCAGCGGGAACTTGGGTTCCGGCTTGTTAATGTCCTCGGGCCGGACCAATTGGTTCGCCAGCGGCTGTAGGCCAAGGTCTAGCAGCAGTTTTCCCTCTGGGCTGTCGCACGAACGACATTGAAATTTAGAATCCGAAATCATAGTAGGCTCTGAGGCGGTGAGTTTGGAGCGCGCTCGGTTCGACGCACTGTCATGGCGCAGCCGCACTCATTTCGACCGCGTGCGACCGCGTCCAACGCAAATCCTCGGTGAGCAATCCTTCCTTCCGCAAACGGGACAGCGTATTCAAACGCACGAGCTGCGAGCTGCGAAAATCCGGATCTTGAAACCGCATCGCTTCAAGCCCGCTTTTGAGCTCCTGAATAGTCCTCTCCAGGTCATATTCAGGCTGGTGGTCCGGGGCAAGGGTTCGAAACAGTCCGAAGTCGACTTTGTAAGATCGCCGATCGGGCGGGGCGGCCTTGTTGATCGAGACCTCGATTCCGGGGATCAGGCCGGCGACAGCTTCGGCCAGCGCCTTGACTTGATAATTCCAACGATCAGAACCGGCATTGACGACTAGGCAGGCACCCCCTTGGTCCTCACGGCGGCCGATCGCCCATTCGATCGCGCGCGCCATGTCGCGAATGTGAATCAGCGGTCGCCAAGGCGTACCGTTACTCAGAATGTTTATTTTCCGCGCAGCGACCGCACTCGCCACAAAGTCATTCAGCACCAGATCCAAGCGCAAGCGGTCGCTCATGCCGCAAGCGGTGGCGAACCGCAGGCAAGTGACCAGGAAATCCTGGTCCGCCAACGGCGCCAACTCGCGTTCGGCAGTCACTTTGCTACGCGCGTATGCCGTCAACGGATCCAGCGCGGAGCCTTCATGGCGTGGTTCAGCGTCGGCAAAACCATAAACGCTGCAGCTTGAGGCGAAAACGAAAGACTTCACGCCGGCATCTTTCGCGCTCCTCGCAAGTCGAATGGCAGCTTGGCAGTTAATGTCCAGCGTCACCGTTTCGAATACGGCACCCATTGGATCGTTGGAAATGGCTGCCAGATAAACAACCGCATCCACCCCGCTGAGCAAATCCTGCGGAAAAGTGCGAACGTCGCCGAAATATTGGCGGTCCAGTCCGCATTCCGGCAGTCGAGGTGACCCGGTGAGGCAATGGGCGAAATAGCCTGCGTCGTAGCCCAGGAGTTGGGCGTCTGGCCAGCGGCTTCGCAGGCGCTCTCCAACGGCGGGGCCAATGTAGCCCATGTTGCCCGTGATCAAAACTTTCATCCGGATTAGGTTAAAGAACTCTCCACCTGGTCACAAACGTATTTCGCGAACGGGACAGCGCACGTCCATGCGGGTGAAACGGCGTTTAACACATGCAGCGATTTCGCATCGCGTTGAATTACAAAATCCATCTCCAGTTTTCTATTCCTGATATTCAAGAGTTGCGCCCGAATCCCCGGCTGGCCCCAATGCCGGTAGTTCTCCAGTCTCACGCCCTCCAGCAGGGTTGCCGCCAGCGACACCAGCCGTGACCGGAAATATTTCAGCGTCTCTTCAGCGGCCAAGCGCTTGAAATCAAAACCGGAGAAGAACAGCAATCCCAGGTCGCGAGCGATAATTTCGACAAACTCCTTCAACTTAAAATTGCTCAGTCCTTTGTACGCTTCGCGCCAAAAAGCGGGAATCGCCGTAGGACCGATTTTCGCTCGGTTATCGGCAAGCAGCGTGAAATGGACGCCCAGAAATGGATTCCGCAGATCGGGCACCGGATAAACGTTTGTCCGCAAGGCGCCCGCCGGTTCATCCGAATAAAGATAAATCCCTTTGAACGGGAGTATCCGATAGTCCTCGGAAAACCCGAAGTCCCGTGCGACACGATCCGCGTAGAGCCCAGCCGCATTGACAACGTAGCCGGCGTCGAAGGTGCCTTGGGACGTGCAGATCTGCCCTTTATTTTTTTGCAGATACATTGTCTCGCGATGAATAACGACCCCCTCCTGCAACGCATCATGCTTCATCGTCAGCAACACTTGCGTTGGATTGGCAGTGGCCGTATTTGGCGAAAAAATCGCCCGCTCGAACGTCTTGACGCGCGGCTCAATTTTCCTGGCTTCCGCCGCTGTAATCGATTCGAGCACCACGCCGTTCGCTTTGCCGCGCTTAAGCAATTCATCCAACTGCGGCAATTCATTCGCATCCCGTGCAACTACCAATTTGCCGGAGCGATTAACGGGGATCTTCTTTGCCTCGCAATACTCGGTGAGAATCCGATTGCCTTCCCGTGTGAACCTCGCCTTCAGGCTGTCCGCCGTGTAATAAAAACCCGCGTGAATCACGCCGCTGTTGCGACCGCTGGCGTGGAGACCGCACTCCTTTTCCTTCTCCAACAGCGTCACGCGGCAATCCTGATGCCTTCGCCTCAACTCGCGCGCGATGCTTAACCCGACTACCCCGCCGCCAATAACCAGAAAATCCGAGGTGTTCATACGCGGTAAAGGGTCATACCCAAACTGCCGCAAAAACCATTACACCTTCCAAGGAGTTTGGCCGTTGTTCGACAGGCTGGAAGGAAGGTGTTGCCTGCGGTAAATCTCCACGCAGCGATAGAACCCGCTATGACCATAAGCCGCACGTCGGCTTGGGAGAGAATGCAATCTCTTCACGCGAATGCGTGCCCAAGCCACCACAAAAAATCACGACTTTCATCGTTGTCTGACGATGCTCAACAGGAACAGTTCCCCCATTGATGCCACTTCTCTAAATAGCGGTTCTAACAGCCTGATTCAATAAAGATTCAAGTTTAGCCTCGCTAAAATCGGCTTCAACCCGGGACTTAAGTCGTGCGGTAAATACTTACACTCGAAGGAAATCCCTGAATCCCTGCCGCCATTACCAGTTCTCTGTTGACCGGCCTTAGAACCCGTACATTGTGACAGCGGACTCGAATCCTGGCAGCACATGTTGTCCCACGTCCCTTCCTTGCACCAGAGCTCCCAGGCGCTCCCGGGCTGGCTGACTCAGGAAGCGAATCTCGCCTAATTTTCCGGCCAATTTCTCCATCCGGAACACAAAATGAACTTCGCTGCCGGAAATTCGCTCTTCTTCCCCGACGGAGAATCCGCCGAGAGCCACCGCGCCATAATGTACCACGACCCGAAAGGCGGGACGCCCTTGCTCTTGCATTTGACCCAGCACTTGCAAGGCCTTTCCTACATTGCCCGGTGTTCCTTCATAGTCGCGCCAGTATGCGAAAAAGCCGTCGCCCATGAACTGATTAATGCGCCCGCCGTGCGTCTCAATGGTTGCTTTGCATTCCGCCACCCACCTTCCGGTGACCATCGGTAGTTCGTCCAAAGACAGGCTCCGGAGCAGTTGAGTCGACCCGATAATGTCCGCGACCAACAGCCAGCATTGGAGCGTGCGAACGTCGGCAATGGTCGCTCCAACCATGCTGGTTGCCGAGAGGTTCTCTGCGCCCGGTTGAGAGGTGCGAAAAACAAACTCAAAGGGACCCGTGGTAAGCCGATCACCCTGATAAAGACGGGTCGGATGCATTATCCGTTTGCCATTCAAATAAGTCCCGTTTCGGCTGCCAAAATCCACCAGCCAATACTCCCCCTCCCGCTGCACCTGGATCATCGCGTGACGCCGCGAAATCTTATCGTTCGTCAGGATGACTTGATTGGAAGGTGAGCGGCCAATCGAACAGGAACCTTGAATTGGAATCTGCTCGTGGCTGGCGTTTTCCAACCAGGCGGCTGATGGACTGAGGTTGGGCATGTGAGCAGTGTAAGCCTAGAATACGGCTATGGTCAAAGAGCTTTGGTTAACGCAACCGGCTGAAAAAAGAGCCAGTGCCGCACAACCGCACAGTGAGCTTCTCGGGTAGGGACGGTTCGCCGAGCGGTCAGTTTTTTCGCACAAAAGCGGTGGGGCCCGCTCGGCGGGCGGACCCCACCATTTATGAGAGGGTTCCCGGTCTAAAAGCTGGCTCGAAGGACTTCGGCTTTGTGACCTCCTCTCTTGGTGTGTGATTTTGTCTGGTGCTCACTTTGTCGATATTCTCTACGCTACGAACCATGAACGGCCGGATAGACACTCTCGCGAAATTGAGTCAGCCACTAGAGCCCTCTTTATCCAAGCGCCAGGAGTGGACAGAAGTCATCACAACTCACGCTCAAAAATTTCTTGAATCCCTCGCCCATACGCGAGCGTTCCAACCTTCACCGTCTGAGGGCAAGGGCATATTTGATTCCGCGTTGCGTGATGAGCCACAAGATCCGCAGCAACTCCTTAAAGTTCTAGCTAAGCACGTTGAAGGGCCGGGCGTTAAGCTAGGCACGCCAGGTTTTTTGGCGTTCATTCCCATCAGCACGGTTTACCCAGCGGCTCTGGGTGATTATTTAGGGGCGGTTATAAATCCCTTTGTTGGGAATTTCTTCGCCTCTCCTGGTGCCGTTCGGCTGGAACATCTGTTGACCCGCTGGATGGCCCAGGTAGTTGGTTACCCAAACAACTCCGCCGGCGATCTCACTTCAGGCGGCAGCATCGCCAATCTAAGTGCCGTGGTTGCCGCGCGAGAGGCGCATGGGCTGAAGTCAAAGAATTACGCGAAAGCGGTCGTTTATATCACTTCGCAAACTCACCATTCTATAACCAAAGCCCTGCGCATTGCCGGCCTTGGAGATTGTCCGCAGCGATTGATTCGCCTTGATGCAGCCTACCGTATGCGGCCTGACGATCTGGAGAGGAGAATCCGCGCCGACAAACGCTCTGGTCTCAATCCATGGCTAATCGTCGCCTCGGCTGGTTCGACAGATGCTGGAGCAGTCGATCCGTTGGAGGCGATTCGCGAGGTCGCGCACCGCTACCGGCTTTGGCTCCACGTCGATGGCGCCTATGGGGCAATGTTCGTCCTGTGTGAAACGGGAAAGACAATTCTCGCCGGCATGGAACAGTCCGATTCTCTGACTTTAGATCCTCACAAGGGTTTATTTATGCCTTGTGGGAGCGGAGCCGTCCTCGTGCGCGAGGGCAGACACCTGCTGAATGCTTACCGTTATCAAGCCAGCTACATGCAAGATCGCGCCTCGTTGGCCTCCCTCGCGGAAGTATCCCCTTCGGAGCTCTCTCCCGAGCTGACGCGGCCATTCAGGGGCTTGCGTCTATGGCTTTCACTCAAACTCCTTGGGCTCCAGCCATTCCGCGCCGCGCTTGAGGAAAAACTCCTGTTGGCCCGCTATTTCTACCAAAAGATTCGTGAAGTGGACGGAGTGGAACTCGGACCTCCTCCCGACCTTTCGGTTGTAACCTTTCGCTGGAGGCCCAAACGGGGTAACGACGATGCTTACAACCAGCGCCTTTTAAAAACCGTTCAAAAGGACGGTCGCGTGTTTCTTACTTCCACCCGGCTGAATGGCCGATTTTGGTTACGCCTGGCAGTGCTTTGTGCGACAACGCATCGCGAGCACATTGATCTGGCCTTGGAGATTCTCAAGAGAAATGCCAAACGATATTAAATGCATACAAAAGCAGTTCAGAAGCACCGCGAGCACTTCCGCCTTAATCGCCGCTGCGACTGGTCCACATACCCAGCTTGGATTTTTTGACGAACGCCGCGTGACCGTCGCAAAAACTGCAGTTAAAGCCATCGGTATGTCGCTTGGCAACATGGCCCGTCGTCGGGTTTTTGGCGTCCGGGGTGTCACCCACAAAAGCCGGTCCAAAACCGGCGTTGTACCACGCGTCGGTCTGCTCCAAGCGCCAAATTTCGAAAACGTTGGTGCTGCCATCGAAAATGGCGATGGTGCCGGTCGTGTCCTGGATGTCGGCCATGGAACGGCTGGGATTCTCCCAATTATTGACGAACGGGCCGTAGACCCAGGTCCAGTCAGCTTTGCCGCTGCTCGGTTCGGCGCCAAACTGCGCGTTGCAGAGGTAATCCTTCACTAACGGCTTCGGCGTGCCTGGCGGTCGCCGATCCGTCCAGATGCCGTGCGGCGAAGCACTCGGACAACTGTAGACGGGTTCACTTTTCACGTAAGGTCGACATAGATCTTGCCACCAATACAGCAAGCTCTGGCCGGGCCACGTGTAGGAGTATCCGTAAGGCAGGAAGTCGTTATGATCATGCGCGTACATCATTACGGCCAACCCGATCTGTCTCATGTTCGACAAGCACGCGATCTGTTTGCCTTTCTGCTTGGCGCGGTTTAAGGAGGGCAGCAGCATCGCGGCCAGGATGGCAATAATTGCGATTACCACCAGAAGCTCGATCAGAGTGAAACCGTTTTGCGGACGCGGTCCTCGCTTTGACACTGACTGGAACCACTGCTTCTCTTCCGCCCTCATATCAGGAGCCTCCTGTGGGTAACAATCGTCGTCAAGCACATAAGGGCCTCATTGCGTCAGACGAAAGAATCGTGCCCCAGGCCCGGGTTGGAAAATGTAGGGACTGAACACATTGGTGAGCAGTGTCCAGGAGCTTGTCGTGACGGAATCCGAGAATTCAAGGGAGCCAGGACCGGTCCAACTGATCGTTATCAAGTTCCCGGTTTGAACGATAGATAAAGGGCCGATCGGCGGAGCTGCCAGACTGTAAGAAACGCCGGTTTCAATCGCAGTCTCGGGTCCGCGATTATCCTGCAAAAGCAAACGGAAGGTGTTGGACCTCAAAATTCCGGTGCCGTCCGGATATTGTGCCGCAAGTGAAATTTGAAACTCAAACTCCGTCGCCTTTCCCGCTGGTGCACTGGCCCAACCGAGGTTCGAAACCGGTCCGGCGTTGAAGCTGCCGTTGCGTTGATCGTAACCGGAACCGCTCTCAATCATCATTTCCGATCCAAACCACGCCCCGGTCACCGGGTACCCTGTTTGGGCGTTGAGGTCCGTATCGACAAACAGGTGCGTGTAGTAGTCGGAAAACAGCGAGTACGGTGAGGAAAGTTTGACGTGTCCGTAGATGTGATTTGTGTCATTGGCAAACTGGACCGCAATGAAATTGACGGGATTGGTATCTGCAGCGCCGTGGTATGCCCAAGGCACGCCCACCCAATCGGAAAAAGAACCATCGATGCGAATCGATCTGTAATTGCCAGCGGCGGTCATGCCGGGAACAACCGCAATGGCAACCATGTTAGTATCCTCATGAGGCGGGGTTGAGCTGTCTTCAGCCCGGACGCCAAGAGAATACGTCACGCCATTCTGCAATCCGGTGACAGTGCAGGAAAAAGGGTAACGGCCAGGGCCAGTCCCCAGGCTATAGGCGGCAGGAATATCCGGCGATACATGGGCAAGCCTGGTAGCCGTTGAGAAATCTGTCATGTCTACCCCCGCCGAGTAGTAAAGGTTGTACCGAACGGGTACCGTCTGATCGCGCGCGACATCCCAATACACCGTGGCGCTGTGGTCACCCGCGACAACTTCCTGCACGCCCACTCGGGGCACCGGGGGTATCGGACCTTGTGCAGCAGTGCTGTCCCAAATTGGCGCCTGCGTATCCACATTCGTCGCCAGCCATGCCGCAGAATTCGTATTGAACGAATCATTTATCGAGGGATTAGTTCGATACAGAGGCCAGCCCTGAATGCCCATGCACTCGAGGTAATCCTGGCTGACGATCGTCCACGGTACCGGTGGCGCATGGTCGTAATCTATCACAAAAATATTAAACCCATCCGCGCGGCCTGCTTCTGCATTCAGCTTCGGGCCAAAATCGTATTTGTTGTCAGGAAAATACGGCGAAACGATGTTGGTAGATGAGTCGCTGTAATAGCTTTCGAACATCACCAGGTCCACCCACGGGCGGATGTTGTAAGCGTAGGTCTTCAAGTTGGGATTGAAGAAAAAGAGGCCGCGGTTGGCCATCAGCAGTTTGCCGGGATAATTGGTTTGAATGCGCTGTACCAGCGCCTGCATTCCGGGGGCTGTCCACTCGTAAGGTGTGCCCCAGTCGTTCGGGGCGGCGGTATCAATCGTATCCAGGAACAGGCCGTCGCAAGTGAAGCCATTGCCGACGCTAGTACCCAGGATTTCATCCATGCCCGGCTGACCACTATTGGATTTGGTCATGGTCTTAAGCACAGTCCACCAGGCGGGTGCGCCGGCATTGACGTAATAACTGCCAAACGCGGGATTGCGATCAGGAAGGCCATCGGGACTGCTCTTGCTGTCGAGATAATATGACGCGTAGCCGATGCCTGCCGGGGAAAGCAGGCCGATCACATTCGTGATACTTGAAAGCGGGTCGGAATCGGATGCTCGCGGGTCAACGCGTGGCCCGAGGCCATCGCCGGTAAATGGCGCACCAGGCCGGTCATCTTCGCCTATAGAAATATATGCAAGAACAACCACATCGTCGGAAGTGCCGGCAATATCATCCCGACCGCGCTGGATCGCCGCGATGTCCACCGAGCGGATGTTGCTCTGCGGATGGAGGATCACGAGGCGGAAATTGTCTCGCGCAAAACTGACCTTGTTGGAATCCCAATTCCCATAGTAGATAAGGTAAGATGCATTGGCGTTAAAGGCGGCCCGGGAACCGCGACCGGCCATAGCCTGCATCGATGCGAGGAGCAAGAAGAAATAGATTCTGAGAACACCCGCCGGAACCTGCTTCCTTCTGCATTTCGCCAAAGGCGAAATCGGAAACTCGACTGACAGCGGCATGGCGCTGGCTCTAGTCGCCGTTCGAACTGCCGGGCACACAGTGTAATAAGCCCGGAAACCGGAGCCGCTCCTGGTTGAACTTTTCGTAGGTGATCGCTTCTACATGCCCACTGAAGCCAAGCAGGATTCCGCCCTTCTTCCCATGTCGACGCCCTAAACCTTCGCCTTGGGATGGATAACTGCTGGCGTCGTTGTAACAGCTTTGTCCGGGATAGAATTTGTAATAGTTCTCCTCGTCAGGTTCCCAGACGAAGTACGCTGCCTGGTTGAAGGCTGCCTGCCGGTAGGTTTTTGCGTTAAGCGCCCCGTAGCCATTAACCGCCCCATTCCACACGTAGGTGGAGAGTTTATTCTGGCGGAGCGCGTAATATTTGTTCTGCGCGGCATTCGTCTTATCCGCCGGGCAAAAATAAATGCGGTAATTCTTCAGGTATTGCCAGATCTGCCCACTACGGTAGGTTGCGTCCACATCGCTAAGATTCCAAACCGGAGGTGCATTATTTGTGGGAGTGTAAAGCCACCCCGGATACTCGTTTCCCCAATCGGGGTGGGGCATGCGATCCTGGTTGTCAGTGGCGTACATATAGACTGCCACCCCGATTTGTCTGTTGTTGTTCACGCAGGTGGTCCGCACGGCTTTATCTTTGGCGGATGAGAGCACCGGCAATAGCATGGCCGCCAGGATCCCGATAATCGCGATGACCACCAGAAGTTCGATCAACGTAAAGGCCGAACCACTTCGTTCCGTGGGACTCGCACCGTTCTCTGGCTTCGCACTGTTCATATGAAAGGTTTGTTCTCGCTCACTTCATTGTGACAACCGGAAGAACTGCCGAGCGCCCGTTGCTGGAGCCACGTATTGGCCGTTGGACGCCGGAACATTTGTCCACAGAGAATTGACCAGGGCTCCGGCTGACTGCAGCGTCCCTGGTCCGGTCCAGGTCACATGGACTTGTCCACCCACAAGGGCCACTGAAAGCGGACCGGGTGGAAGTGGCGGCGATTCAACCAACGTGTAAGAAAGTGAGCCAGAGGCTGGGGCGCGATTGACCGACTGAAAGCTCGTATTCTCGGCGTCAAAGGCGAAGTTAATGATGTTGGTCGTGAACACCGGCAGGTGGTCGCTGTCGTAAGTCGCCGCTCGGGAAATCCGGAATTCAAAGTTGGTGCCGGTATCCGCCGGCGCGCAAAGCCAGTCCACACCGCTGATGCCGCCCTCGTTAAAGCCGCCGTTCTTTTCCTGGTAGCCAGCTCCGCCCTGGATCAGCATTTCCGCGCCGCCCCAGGAGGTCAGTCCAGTCGTTGGATCGTTATCCGTGTCGAAGAAGAAATTATTGTGCCAGATTTGCAGCACGGTCGGATCCCACGTCGTTACCCGGAAATAAATATTACTAGCGTCGTTAAAAACATAAATGTCTTTAAAATTAGTTTCCGTCGGGTTGTTGCTGTCGCCACTATAGATCGGTGCCAAACCCAGCCAATCATCGAAGCTGCCATCGACGATGACGGTTGAGAGGAATGCCTTTCTTGAGTTCGCGGGAATCGGGTTGCCAAACAGGTCCTGAACGCGGCTTACCGTCAGGGTATAAACTGAACCTCTTGTTTGGTTGGAGGTCACCAGGATGACCTGGGCGGGATTGTCGATGACGGGAGAAACACTGAGGATATTGACACCTCGATCGAGTAGGTAGTTGCCCGGCTGCGCTGCGGTTGCCGGATCCACAGGTTCAGAAAACGTGACGATCACCTGATTAGGGCTGCCCTGTACATCGGTGAGCGTCGGCGAGGTCTTATCCAAAAGCACGGTGAGCGTGGCGCTGCGACTGTTGGTCGAGCTGACGGGATTACTCACCACTGCGTGATAGTTGCCAGCGTCCGCAGGTTGGACGGAGGCGATGGTGTAAGTGCTATTGGTGGCGTCGGTGATGAAGTCGGTGCCTTTGAACCATTTATAATCGAGCGGGGCCGAGCCGGAGGCGCTTACGCTAAAGGTGACCGGGAAGCCTTCGACAATACTTTGATCGGCAGGTTGCGCCGGATCGGTGATCACCACCGGCGTGCCGGTAACAGTCAGTAACGCCGCACGAGTGGTGTTGGTGGAAAAGGAATTGCTCACTCTTAACGCGTAGGAACCGGCATCGCCCGGCAGCACCACAGGGATCGTCAGGACCGCATCGGTGGCATTGCTTAACACCTGGCCATCTTTAAGCCATTGATAACTCAGGGGGCCTGACCCGAGGACTTCGGCGCTGAAAGCAGTTGAGTTCCCAGCGACGACCGAGCGGTCCGCCGGTTCGGCGGCATCGACGAGGGTTACAGGGAACTGGGCGGCCGCGGTCAACGACAGGCCAAATACCATGTCCTGACTGCTGCTCGGGGCCTGGTGTGTTTCAACCTCCAGAATGTTGTCCCCGACCAGTAGTGGCCCGCCGGGAATACCGAACAGATCGACACTCCCAACCGGGGTCGCCGTCCCGGACGCATTAGTTTGGTAGCCAATCGATCCTGCGGGCATGCGCACGCGCTGCACTTCCTGGCCGTTAATGTAATAAACAGCGCCATCACTGAGATAATTGGTAACCACGAACACCAGGTTGCTGGTTTCGTAACTCCAGGAAAAATGCGTGCGAAAATAAAAGGTATTGGGGCCAGCGGACAGAGCGGTTTTAATCGGTGGGTAGGCGGCCGGAGTGGGCGTGTAGCCGAATAAACCCTGACCTGCACTCCAGCCCGCTTGCGTATCATCATAAGCAGAATCGAGCCAGGCCGATCCCAGATCGGTTCCGGAAGAGTTCTTCTGCCAGGAAGCATCCGCAAGGCTTACGAGGACCAAATTACTGGAGAGCACCGCCGGGGCCGCTTCGAATGTGTAAGCCAGTCCGCCAGGATCCGACGGTGCAAACTCGACCGGATTAAACCCCGCGTCTTCCGCCTCCAGCAGGAACGCCAGACTGTCGCTGGTGAAAACCGCGCTGTTGTCAGAACCATAAGTCGCACTGCGCGAAATACGAACCTCAAAATCAGTGCCGGGCGCAGCCGGTCCGGACGCCCAGTCGAGCCCGTTAATCCCGCCTTCATTGAATCCGCCGTTTTTCTCCTGGTACCCGCTGCCACCCTGGATTAACATTTCCGAACCAACTCGACCGCCGGCGGAGAATCCGGTGCCGGTATTATTATCGGTATCCAGGAATATGTTTTGGTGTGAAGTGAACGGATCGTCCGCCGAAAACAACGTGAACCGAATGTAAAGGTAGTTCTCGTCGTTAGCCACATAGATGTCCTTGTAGGCGACAGAGGTGGTCGTGTCCGGAGCGCTGCGGGTGAAAGCAGGCGCAATACCAGCCCAGTCGGTGAATGAGCCGTCAACAGCGATGTGTTTGAATGTACCAGCATAAGCGCCCATGCTGATTACCCACGCGCCTGCAATAGTGAGAGTAACCCTCTGAAGTTTGTTGAATTTCATAACAAAATTGACCTTCCGTCCGGCAACCGATTCTAAAGTGTCGCCTCGCACAATCAAGCACAACTTACGTGGATTGGAGTAAATGGAGTGATGGAGTGATGCAACAGCAAGGGGTCTTTTTTGCCGGAACAAAACTCAGTGGATCGAATCACGAAAGATATTGTAACCTGCCCTACAAGAGGTCTCAGGAAGAGGTATGAGCGATGCGACTCAACCAAAGGTCTGTTCGAACTGTGGTGCGGCGATTCTCGCCGAAGCACCACAGGGGCTTTGTCCCAAGTGCTTATTGTTGCAGGCCTCGCTTGCTACCGAAGCCAGCCAGGGTGGAGACTCGAAGCTAAGGCCACCCACGCGCGAAGAATTGGCCGCAGCCTTTCCTCACCTTGAAATCCTGGAACTCATCGGCCAGGGCGGGATGGGATTTGTTTTCAAAGCGCGCCAGCCCAAACTGGAGCGACTTGTCGCCCTGAAGATTTTACCCCAATCGCTCGCCGCCGACCTGACCTTCGCAGAGCGATTCTCACGCGAAGCCCGCATGCTCGCGCGACTCAATCATCCCAACATCGTGACGGTGCATGATTTCGGTCAGGCTGATGGCTTGTTCTACCTGCTGATGGAATTTGTCGATGGAGTGAACCTGCGCCAGGCCATGGGCGTGGGGCGATTCACCCCGCAGCAAGCTTTGGCTCTCGTACCTAAAATCTGCGATGCGCTCCAATTTGCCCACAACGAAGGCATCCTTCACCGCGACATCAAGCCGGAAAACATCCTGCTGGACTCCAAAGGGCGGGTGAAGATCGCCGATTTTGGGATCGCGAAGCTGGTCTCGATGGAAAGTCAGGTCAGCGAGTCGTCGGTTGCAGGGCAGCCTCCAAACCGTCGCCCACATGGCGCTTCAACTCTGACCGAACCGGGCAAAACGCTCGGCACTCCGCATTACATGGCCCCGGAACAACTCGAACATCCGGAGGATGTCGACCAACGGGCGGACATTTATTCCCTGGGCGTTGTGTTTTATGAAAT
>Ga0310810_10003711_pt1 | contig 16752 bp, 14 predicted proteins | sample NCmetagenome_FD_207641 | JGI IMG/M metagenome (GOLD analysis project Ga0310810, IMG submission 207641) | Soil microbial communities from experimental microcosm in Duke University, North Carolina, United States - NC | ecosystem: Engineered > Artificial ecosystem > Soil microcosm > Unclassified ... | reverse complement strand
CGAGCGCAAGATCGCCATGGCAGGGCGGGTCGAACGCGCCGCAGGCGGCTCGCTCAAGGGCAAGACCGTCGCCGTGCTTGGCCTTGCTTTCAAGCCCGACACCGACGACGTGCGCGAGGCGCCGAGCCTCACGCTGATCCCAATGCTGCAGGAGCGCGGTGCATCAGTCAGAGCCTACGATCCGCATGCCCGGGAGAATGCCGAATCGCTTCTGCCCGGTGCCATGTGGTGCGAGAGCGCGCTCGAGGCCGTCGAAGGCGCCGATGTCACTGTCATCGTTACCGAATGGAATGAGCTTCGCGCGCTTGACCTGGACAGGGTCAGGGCGGCGATGCGCGGCGACGTGCTTGTCGACCTACGCAACATCTATCTGCCGGCACAAGCGCGCGCCGCTGGTTTTACCTATGCCGGGATCGGCCGATAGCGAGCGGCTAGCGACTGCCAGGCCAGTTAGTTGATGGGAATGCCCGCTGCAGCTCGCGCTGCTCGTCGCCCACGCCGTCGCCGCCGCGATGACCCCTCGGTCCGGGAACGGGGCGCGCCGCGGCTTTCGGCCGATAAGGACGCGGCGTCACGGTCTTTTTATAGGTTTTGACGGGCGGTTTTACTGCCTGATATTTGGGCTCCTTCTCCCTGCGGGGCACGGTCGCTTGGATCGTGCAGTGCGGGCCCTTCCAATCTTTGAGTGCGGCAAGCGTCCCTTCCTCAGGATCGTCGACCGGCAAGTCGAGCTTGGCAAGAGAGTTGAAACGCTCCAGAGCGTCTTGCGCTGACCGTCCCCACGATCCGTTGACGGGCCCACGATAACAATCGAGGTCCTTGAGCTCTGAAACGATGTCTTCGGCAAGCTCCGCACGCGTCACGCCCACTGGCAGAGGCGGACCAGAGGGGGGCACCACTTCAGGTGCTTGGCCTGGCTCAGCGCTCGTCTCGGCGGTTGCGACCTTTGTGTCGGCAGCTGCGACATCAGGCTCAGGCTTGGCGTCGCTGGCCGGCTCAACCGCAATAACGCGATTAGGGGCGGTGGCCGGCGCCTCATCCGTGGTCTTGGCGGCGAGTTGGCTGGCGGTCTTGGTTTCGGACTCGAGCTTCTGCTGGAGGATCTCGAGCTGCTCCTGTTGAGCGGCAAGGCGGGCGCCTTGGTCCGCTTGGAGCTTATCGATCTCCTTGCGAAGCGCGGCGATCTGCGCGGCGGCTTCGGCGGTCTTGTCTGCGACGGTCGGCGGGGCCGCGGGTTTGAAGAAGAATTGCCCGGTCAACGAGGAATTCTCCCACGGAACCTGCTTGCCGTCGGTCGCCTTGAGCACGTCGTTTCGAACATCGATCATGACATCGTTGATGCTCAACCCTTCAGTCCCGATATGGCGTAGCAGCGCGCCGGTGAAGGGGCTGTTACGGCCCTCGCCATCCAGCGCCACGTTGCCCGGTTGGGTCGAGAACGCGATCATCATGCCGACTGCCTTGTCGATTCGCGCAAGGCCGCGTCCGATCTCGACCGAGCGGCTTGTCGCGGCGAGGGTGCTGGCAAGCGGATTGTCGCGGCAAGCGTCGAGGAACACCACCGAGATCCGGCTGTTGCGCTCAAGCTGCTTCAGCACGAGGTTGAGCTCGACTGCCTCGAAGTCGAGGTCGGTATCGGATTGAAGCTTGGCGTCCACGGGCGCGAGGAAGTTCTTTCCGTCGACCTGGAGGCCGTGGCCGGCATAGAAGAAGAGGCCTACATCGGCGCCAGCGAGCTTCGCAGCAAACGCCCTGATGCGCTGCTCCATCTCCTCCTTGGTGAGGTCATTGCCGTCGATCACGTCGAAGCCGAGTTGCCGGAGCGTGGCCGCCATATCGGTCGCATCGTTGCTGGGATTTTTCAGCGCCGCGGTGTGCTGGTAAGCCGAATTCCCGATGACGAGAGCGACGCGCTTCTCGGCAGCGGCAGGTCCGAGGGCACCGAAGAGCAAAAGAGCAGCGGTGAAACCGGCAGCGAAATACTTGAGCATGGAGGGTCCTCCATCAACTCGGGACCTTGCCTCCCGCCTAGCGAGAGCGGGATGAACCCCGGCTGAACGGCCCGCCTCGGAAGCCGAGGGCTCGAACCTTGATTTCCATACAAGAAGCGTTGAATGAGCCGCAAATAGCCTCAATAGGGGCAGGTATTGAGGCGATCCCGAATCTATCCTGCCATGGCCCACTCAACAACAGGCTAGGCCTCGGCGGATATCCGCTCTGTGCGGCGCGAGGGCGCTGCCACCAGTCGTCCCGATTTCAACGTTGCCGTGGCCATGGGCCCGAAGCGCCGCAAGTGGCGCTTAAGCTTCCGTCGATAAGCGTAATAATTGGCCTCGAGCCGGTGCCGGTCGCTTTTCACGTAAGAGCCTTCGACCATGCTCGCATGGCCCTGGCGCTTGAGCGTCTTAAACCAGTCTGCACGCTCGTGCCGCTCGGCCATGGCGATGAGGTAACTCGCCACAAGCTTCGATTGGTCGTCGGCAAGCCGCCAGATGGAGCCGTTGGCCTGGATGAGGCCGACAGCGAAGAGGTCATCAAGCTCGGGATGAAAGACGTTGAGATAGAACAGCGGCCGCTTGTCAGGCCCGAACAGGAGACTGTTGTCGAGGAACGGAATTGCAATCTCGTAGCCGGTGGCGAACACGACGAGGTCGGCCTCGACTTCGCTCCCTTCGCCGAAGCGCACTTTGTTGCCGGCAAATTCGGTGATGTCGGGCTTGACTCCAATGCGGCCGTGACCGAAGAGCTGCGGCAGCACCGTGGTCATGGTCGGGTGGGTGTCCATGATGCGATGCTCGGGCTCGGGCAGGCCATAGCGCTCGTTCTTGCCGACCATCAGCCTGTGCCAATGCGTGTAGAGGCGATTGCGCAGGCCGCGCGGCATCGGGAATTTCTCGCAGAAATTGATGATGCCATCCATCGGCCGGCCGAACATGAATTTCGGCACGAAATAGGTGCCACGCCGCATGCTGAGATAGACCCTGCGCGCCACGCTTGTGGCATCGACCGCAATATCGCAGCCCGAATTGCCTGAGCCCACCACCACGACGCGCTTGTCGGCGAGCTGCTTGACGCTGCGATAGTCGCGCGAATGCATGACTTCGCCAGTGAAGGTGCCCGGGATCTTCGGCATGCGCGGGACGTGATGGTGGCCGTTGGCGATGGCGAGTGCACGGTAGAAGCGCGGGCGCGCTTCGCCCGCAACCTCGACGCGCCATCCCTCTTTCACGCGCTCAGCGTGCTCAACGGTCGCATTAAGCTCGATCCTGTCGAGGATGCCAAAATTCATCGCATAGGCGCGGAGATAGGAGAGCGTCTCGCGATGCGACGGATAGGTCGGATATTCCTCGGGAATGGGGTAATCCTCGAAGCCGGTATATCTACGCGAGGAGACGAGATAAGTCGTGTCGTAGACGACGCCGGTGTTGGTCGCCTCGTTCCACAAACCGCCAATATCTCTTTCGCGCTCGAGACAGTCGAAGGGAATTCCCCGCTCGCTGAAGGTCTTGGCGGCGGCAAGCCCGGACGACCCGGCGCCGATAATGCAGACCTTATCCGTGTTGCTCTTCACATCCATGCGTCGGCTATCCTTCTACCCGGCTTGCCCTTAGCTTCGCCAAGCTAGGGTCTTGGTCTCATTGCCACAGTATTAGACATAATATGGCGTTCATGGTTGCGACACACAAAGTGCTTTGGTTCCGGCCGCGATGAGCATAGTCTTTCAGAGGAAGGCGACTCATGGCGGACAGTTGGTTATGCGTCCAGGGGTCCTAGCAGCGGCAGCTATAACAGGTCTCGGGCTCATTTGCGGCGGCGCGCAAGCGACCAGATTAACCTACCCGACGGCCGACAATCCCTATTGCAATGTCCCTACCTACGCTCTGCGCGACGTGCCAGAGCAGGCGATGTCGACGCTCGACTCGAACGGCACACCAGTGATCGTCGTGAGCAGCATCGCGCTGCGCGATAAGCCTGCCTATGGCCGGTTCCTCATGGCGCATGAATGCTGCCATCACTCGCTCGGCCATGTCCGGCTGTACCACGAGGAATTCGGTCATCTCGGGCCGCAGCCCTTCTTTTACATCGCGCCTCAGCTGAAGAAGATGGAACTCGATGCCGACTGCTGCGCTGTGAAGCTGCTGAAGGCCAAGAGCGAGACCGACGCCGTCGAGGCTGCGCATCAGACCATGACAGATTTCGGCACTCAGCCGACCGGGGCCTACTACCCGACAGGGATCGAGCGGGCCGAGAACATCGAGAAGTGCGCGCAAGAGTGAGCGCATTTGGCCGATCGCCGGACTGGCGCCGCTGAACTGTGATGTCCATATTTTCTAGCGTCGGGCCTCCGCCGTTTCAGGCGATGCGATGTGCTATGATGAGGCCTTCCCCATGGCGCCGGAGAGATGAGGCTTGAGCGGCAGCGGAATCACAGCCAATTTGGCCAAGGGCCCAATGAGACTACTTCTGCTGGGCGCTGCTTGCGCCCTTCTTGCCATCGCTCTCAGCCTGCCGGGCAGCGACGGCGCCAGGGCGGAGGGCGTTCTGCGTGTTTGCGCCGACCCGGACAACATGCCCTTCTCCAATGAGAAGGGCGAGGGCTTCGAGAACAAGCTCGCAACACTCATTGCCGATAAGCTCGGTGATCGACTGGCTTATAGCTGGTTTTCGGAGTCGACGGGCTACGTCCCCAACACCATGGGGAGCGATGCTTGCGATCTCGTCATGGGCTATGCCCAAGGCACCGGCCTGATCGATGATACCAATCCCTATTATTACACCTCGTACGTTCTCATTTACCGCCAAGGCGATCAGTCGCTCGCGGGCGTCGAGCGTCTTTCCGATCCCCGTCTCAAGGGAAAGAAGATCGGTCTCTTCGCGCGAACCCCGCCAGCGAGCCTTATTGCCATGTATGGGCTTGCGGGGAACGCCAAGCCGTCCGAGATCAATGCTGACGAAAGTTTGTCGAAGGCGGCCCAAAAGATGCTGGCAGAGATAGGCTCAGGGAAGCTCGACGTCGGGATTCTGTGGGGACCTGTCGGAGGCTATTACGCGGAGCAATCCCCCGTGCCGCTCAAGCTCGTGCCGCTCGCTAAGGAAAGTGCGGGGCCGTCTACGGTCTATCCCATCACGATGGGCGTGCGTCCAAACGAGCCGCAATGGAAGCACACGATCAACAAGGTGCTGGCCGAGAACCAGGCCGGCATCTACGCGATCCTTGAGGGATATAACGTCCCTGTGCTGGACGAGAACGGCAATCCGGTCGTCGCGGCCGCGGCCGAGCGCTGAGCTCCGTTACATCTTGCACTGGCTCTCAGGCTGATCGATGCCGAGCGTATCCATCTCGATCTCGGGGTGACTCGCGTGCGGGAAGCCCCGCTGCGGTGACATCGACACCGGAACCTTGTCGGTTGCGATCAGGATCGGCTGCCTGAACTGGCCGTCCCAGGGGCGGTATTGCTGTTTGATGCCTTTGAATGGAGCAAGTTGCAGCTCGGGCCCGTGGATGAAGGCGGCGATCGTGGCGAAGTCGGATCCGCTATTACGGGTCACGGCCTCGCCTATCGTGCGTGCCGCCACATAGGCTTGATAGTCGATCGGCAACATCAGCCGCTTGTAGTCTTTCTGGAAGTGATTATTGGCCTGGGTCGCACCCCATTTCTCATGGCCGGGGCTCCAGGTCGTGGCGGTCAGCCCGGTCGTGCCGGCAACCGGTCGCGGGTCAGCCCCGCCGCGATAGGGCATGTAGGGACCAAACAGCTGGTCCTCGTCGGCCACGATGATGACCTGATAGTCGGGGTTGGCGGCGAACGCCGCATCGGTGCTTGCCTGTTTTCCCGGCGGAATGGTGCCGACATCGTCGCGCCTGCCGCCCGAGATATCCTTGTATTCGCGGTCGTCGACAATCGTAGCTCCGAAGCGGCCAGCGGCGCGCCTGATGGCATCAGCATAGGCGAGGTCGCCTGGTGTCGAGCCGTGCACCAGGAGCCAGTTCGTCCACTTCTGCACCACGAGATACTGGGCAAGCGCATCGGCCAGCATGTAGCGGTCGGGAACGACGTGCATGATGTTGGCGCGGCAATTCTCTTGCCTCAGCGACACGTCTTCGGCGCTGACGTTAAACAGAAGGATGTCCTTGTCCTTGGCGAAATCCGAAAGCTTGAGCAGCGTTTCGGCGGAGCCATCGACGATGATGAAATGATGGCCGCTGTCGTAGAGCTTTTGTAGCACCTCGACGGCCTTGTCAGGAGACGTGACGGTGCTGACGTCGAGATTATAGACCTCGCCGGTGAACTGGCCTCCCGCATTGTTCTCATCGATCGCCATCTTGGCGCCGGAAACACCGGCGTCGAGCGGCTCGACGTCCATCCGTGAGGCTGGCCGCGGACTCTCCCCCACCTCACGGATATAGCCGATCGGCAGAGGGTTCCGCGGTGGAGGGGACTGCGGAACCTCTATGTTGAAACCGCCGGGGCGCTTGGACTCGTCAGGAGACGTTCCAGCGGGAGCCGGGGCGGCAGGGGCGGCGACCTGTGCTGGAGGCTCGTCCCCGGCCTGAGCTCCGGGGACCGGAAGCAGGAGAGGACCAAAAAGCAATAAAAGACCCGCTGCGCAGACACAGGCAACGGACTGCCTTAAAATGCGGCAGAGATTCATCGAGCAAAGCGGCATGAGATGGGACCGAATGGCGCGGTTCCTCGCGCGCGTTAGCAGTTATTCGAACCCAAATTGGTGCGCTGGCGGGGTTCGCGAAAAACCAGCAGGGACGTTTCCAAGGCCATGGTAGCGATAAAGAAATAAGCATTGCAAGGTGGAAACCAGGTTGGGAAATCTTGGCAACCGCTTCGCCGCGGCGGGTGACTGCAAGCGCCAACATGCGAAAGAAGCCCCAGGCCCTGCCTGCCGCCCAACGCTTTCTGATTGTGGAAATCCTCACCGCGAGCTTATGCAATGCGGCCTGCTGTGATTAGGCTGGCTGCATGGGATTCTCGGCAGGCGCGGCCTTACGCTTCGGGTGGGAGACATTTAAACGCCGGCCGTGGTTCTTCATCGGATCGACTTTCCTCATCATGCTGGTTTCGGGTTTGATCGATGCCTTTGCGCGAGGTGTCGATGCGGCGATTTCGGGCTCGGCAGATGAGCCTTCGCTGCTCGGCAGCGTGATCAGCTTAGTAGGCGGCACGCTCATCAACATGGGTGCCACGGCATTCTATCTCGCCGCGCACGATAATCCCGATGCGGTCGATCTTTCTGCCTTGTGGCATCCGCGCCCATTCTTGAAATTTCTTGGCGCCTCCATTCTGCTGATGCTCGCGATCGTTGCCGGCGTCATCCTGCTGATCGTGCCCGGCATCATTTTCGCGCTTATGTTCATGTTCACGACCTTCATCGTGATTGACCGCGAGTTCGGTCCCATCGACGCGATGAAGGAGAGCCGGCGCATCACGCACGGCCATAAATGGAAGCTTCTCGGATTTACGTTGCTGCTGGTGCTGATAAACATCCTGGGATTGGCGGCGCTGGTCGTAGGGCTGCTCGTCTCGATCCCGGTGTCATCGCTCGCCTTTGTTTATGCCTATCGCCTGCTGGGCGGAAAAGCGGAACCGCGCCCGGTGGACGCAGCTCTCGCTGCCTGAGTCGGCGAGCCACCAAAAATTCGGAAAAAAAGGCCTGCGCCTATTCAGCAGGCACGAGCGCACGCGCCTCGGCCTTGACGACCTCGGCGGCATTGCGCGGATTGCGATAGATAAACGGCTTCGGCGGCTCGGCAGCCTCCTCGCGGGCAAGCCGCACCATCTCGCCATGATAGGGCGAAAGCGCGCAAGCTGGGTCGGTGTTGCGCGGATCTCCAGTGATCGCCATGGCCTGGCACCGGCAGCCGCCGAAGTCGATCTCGCGAAAGGCGCAAGAGCGGCAGGGCTCCTTCATCCATGACGTGCCGCGGAAGGCGTTGAAGGCATCAGAGTTCAGCCAGATGTCGAGCAACGGCCGATCCTGCACATTATCGAAGTGCAGGCTCTTGATGGTCTCGGCGGCATGGCAGGGCAGCACTTTGCCGGCCGGAGTGATGTTCATGAAGCCCTTGGCCCATCCGCCCATGCAGGGCTTAGGGCGCTTCGCGTAATAGTCGGGAACGACCATGTCGATGGTGAGAATGCCTTTGAGGCGCTCGCGCTCGCGCTCGACAAGCTCGATCGACTGAATGGTTTGGTCGTAGGTCGGGATCAGCGCCGCGCGGTTGAGATAAGCCCAGCCATAATATTGCACATGCGCGATCTCGAGCCGTTGCGCGCCAAGCTTCACGGCAAGCTCGATGTAACGGCCGACATTGTGGATGTTCTGGCGGTGGATCGGAGCATTGATGGTGAGCGGCAGCCCGAGTTCGGTAACCCAACGAGCGACATCGAGCTTCTTCTGCGTGGCGCCCGGATAGGCGCCGATCCGCTCGGCGTTCTCGGCGTCGACGTCCTGGAACGAGATCTGCACATGGTCAAGCCCGCGCGACTTGAGATCTTCGAGCCGCGGACGGTTCAATGTCACGGCGGCGGTGATCAGGTTCGAGTAAAGGCCTGACTCGGACGTAGCCGAGACGATCTGTTCCAGGTCTTTGCGTGCCGTGGGCTCGCCGCCTGACAGATGGACCTGCAAGATGCCCATCTCGCCAGCTTGGCGCATTACCGAGACCCACATCTCGGTGGAAAGCTCCTTGTTGACACGCTCCAGCTCGATCGGGTTCGAGCAGTAGGAGCATTGCAGCGGACAGCGATGAGTGAGCTCCGCGAGCAGGCCGACAGGAGCGCGGGCGCACAGCGCCGCGGTCGCGTCTGCGCCGCCGACCACGCCCTCCGTCGGCTCATCATCGACGGCAAGCGTTTGGCAATGGCCGTTTTCCTTAAGCTCCTCGCTCATCCCTTTACATATCCCTTGTCGGCAAGGCCTTGGAGCAGATCGATCACATCGGCTCGGATCACATCCTTCGGTGCCGAATATTCCTGGGCCAGAGCCTCGACAATTTCCTCCACGGTCCTTTTGCCGTCGCAGAGCTTGAGCACCGCGACGGCTGTTTGGTCGGGCGTCAGAACGCGTTCCGGCGCCAGTAAAATCCAACGGCCTCGCCCCACATCGTGGCGGAGCTTGAGATACGCCGGCAATTTTGGCCGCGTCTCCGGACTGACCACGAGCCGTCCGGGCGACGGGGTTTCATCGCTCATGCCTTGCCCGGCACGAAGGCGCCGGGTGGGATCAGCCCGGGCTCGACATAGGCATAATGCAGCGCATCGAGCTGCGCCCACAGCACGTTACATTTGAACCGCAGCGCATCGAGCGCGGCCATCTGCGCCTCAGGCGTGCGCGCGTTGCGCTTCACATATTCCAAAGCAAAATTCGCATCGTCCGGCGCTTGCGTCAGGCGGCGCTTGAAATAGGCCATCACCTTGTCGCTGATGAAATCGTAGTTCTCGAGCATGCCGGAGATGCGCTCCTTGTGAATCTTGGGCGCGAACAGCTCGGTGAGCGAGGAAGCGACCGCCTCGACCAGCGTCTTCTCCCGCACGAAGTTGACGTAAGCCTCGACGGCGAAAATCGTCTCGGGAAGGGCGCCTTTTCGGGAGATGACATACTCGCGGTCGAGCCCAAGGCCATCGGTGAGCACGAGCCAGCGCTCGATCCCGCCTTCCTCCTCACCGTAACCGTCATGGTCCATGATGCGATGAATCCAGTCGCGCCTGAGCTGGCGATCATGGCAGCGGCTCATCAAGGCCGCGTCCTTGCGCGGAACGGCGGACTGGTAGCAGTAGCGGTTGAGCGCCCAGGCCTGCACCTGGCCCTTATTCAGCTTTCCGCCATGCAGCAACTTATGGAAGGGATGCTTGTCGTGGTAGCGCTCGGCGCCGATGGCGCGAAGCTCCTGCTCAAGCTCCTCGGGACTCATGATCTTGGTCACGGCATTGCCTCCCGCGTTGCCCAGTGCTTGGCGAGAAATCCGCGTCGCGGTTACTCGAAGCGACCGCCTCGTTGTACCTCGATGGCCTGGCAATAACTCCAAATTGCCAGCCACTTTTTCGCACGGAACCTACTTCCTCTTTCGTAATGTAGGTAGGCCCAATGAGCAGTGCATGATGCGTTTATGAACGCTGCATGGATACCACATTAAGGGAATCTGAATGAGAACGTCCGGCATACCGAATTGTTCAGGCGCCCCCAAAAACGAAGCGGCGACCAGGCGTAGCGCCTGATCGCCGCTGTCTGTTTCCGAGATAGAAGTGCGGATTAAGCGCGATCCAGTTCTGCCGGCAGGTAGCTCGTAACTTCCATGCCGGACTCCGTCTCCTCGATCGTCGGCTTGTGCCACTTACGCATTTGAAGATCTCCTTCCGCGAGTTGGGGCCAAGCATGGCCGAGCAGCTGAACGTGTTTTTGCGAACCCGGAATTCGGCTGCCGGCTCCACAATTTCACTATCCTTTCCCGCCATAATAACTTCCAATCGTATTTCCTTATAGAAAGCATAAGCCCCCCTTATCGCCATGGTGTCCCTTAGGCAGTTGCGCTACTTGGAGTCTTTGGCGGAAACACGCCATTTCGGCCACGCTGCTGAAGCCTGCGCCGTCAGCCAGCCAGCCCTCAGCATGCAGATCAAGGAGCTCGAGGACGAGCTCAAGATCAGCCTCGTCGAGCGGCGGAAGACGGGAATAGAGCTGACCGAGCAGGGCGAGGAAATCGCCCGGCGCGCGCGACTCATCCTCGCTTCGGTGCGCGACCTCGTCGACTATGCCAAGCACCAGGAGGGCGTGCTGTCGGGCGTTCTCAAACTCGGGGCGATCCCTTCGATCGCGCCCTACCTCTTGCCCGCCGCCTTGCCGGAGCTGCAACGGCGCTTCCCGGCGCTCAATCTGCAGCTCCGCGAGACGCTGACCGCGAATCTCGTTCGCGAGCTCGTGACCGGCGACCTCGACCTTATTCTAATCGCCTTGCCCATAGAGGATCCCGAGGTCGAGACGATTCATTTGTTCGACGACAGGTTCATCCTCGCTACCAAAGCGACGAGGAGGAACCAGCGGCCGCGTCGGGCGAGCGCCGAGATGCTCACGCACGACCGGCTACTGCTACTGGAGGAGGGCCATTGCTTGCGCGACCAGGCACTCTCGTATTGTCACATGCTGACGCCGGAGGCTCGCGACAGCTTCGGCGCCTCGAGTCTCGCTACCATCGTGCAGATGGTCGCAAATGGATACGGCATCACGCTCTTGCCGGAGATGGCGATTGCGAGCGAGATTCATACGGGCGGCGACATCCGGCTGTTGCGCTTTCGCGCACCAGAGCCCAAGCGCGAGATTGGGCTCGCCTGGCGCAAGACTTCTCCACGCAAAGCTGATTTCATCCAATTCGCGGAGCTGCTACGCGATGTCGCCCCGCGCTCCGGAACTCAAGCTCTCAAGTAGCGCCGCGCGGTGTAGCGCATTAATGATGACCTCGCGTAACGGAAAACGCGCTGGCGCGTTAAAGAGCGCATCGAACGCTAGGGAGGGAAATAGAGGGGCTAATGACGCTCGCGATTCAAATTGTCGTCCTGGTCGTCAAGCCTCGCGGGCGGACTCGCCGAAGATTTAGAGGGACGGACGGCAGTCCTCATCGGCAGCACGGTGGGGTTCGTGCTGATCGCGTTTCTGCTTGCTCCGTATCTGCGCAAGTTCGGGGGCTACACAGTTCCCGATTTCCTCGGGGAGCGGTTCGGCGGGACGGGCGTACGTCCACTCGCGGTGATCGCGGTGCTCTTATGCTCCTTCCCGGCGCTTGCACTTGCAGTCTTGGGCATCGCCATTCTTGCTGAGCGGATCTTTGGCATCGACGCCGCTACTGGCCTTGCAGTCAGTGGGGCAATGATCTTGTTGTGCACGATTGTGGGCGGCATGCGATCGGCGACTTTCAGCCAGGCCGCGCAATACGCCGTGCTGCTGATCTCCTCTCTCGCCGCGCTCGCATTGCTGTTGTGGAAGCAGGGAACGTGGCTTCCTGATCCCGGCTTGGTCGATGCCGTTGTCGGGCGCTTCAAACGCGAGACCTTCACGGCGGCTGATCCGGTCAATCGCTTTGCCCTTGGCTTTTGCCTTGCTGCCGGCGTGGCCTCGCTGCCGCACCTCCTGATGCGAAGCTTTGTTTCGCGCTCAGTCGCTGAAGCGCGGACATCGTTCCTGCTCGGCTTGCCCTTCGTCGCCGTGCTCTGTATTGCCGCGCCGGCCTATCTTCCGCTGTTCAGCCACGCGCCGATCAACCCATCCGACGTCGCTGCAGTTAGTTGGTTCGTGCTGATCGCGATCGGAGGCATCTCGGCCTGCCTCGCACTTGCGAGTGGGCTCGCGCTCGCGATCGCCAACGCGCTCTCCTACGACGTCTATTTCAAGGGCATCGATCTCTCCGCCCCAACCGCGCGGCGGCTTTTCGTGGCTAGGGCTGCGATCTTGCTTGTGGCCGGACTGGCCGCGGCTGCCGCCATGGCGAGGCCAGGAATGTTGGTAACGATGGCTGGCGCAGCCTTCTCGCTTGCGGCGAGCGCCTTTCTGCCTGCGCTCCTGCTCGGCATCTGGTGGAAGCGGGCAACAGGCGAGGGGGCGCTTGCCGGCATGCTCGCAGGCCTTGCCGTGTGTCTCTATTACATGTTCGCACCGCGTTACTTTCCGTTTGCCTTCTACGAGACGTCGAGCTTCCTCTCCAATGCCACCCAAGACCAAGCGGCAAACTACGCGACACTCAGACAGAGCTACTATCTCGCCGATCCGGGAACGAGAGACGCCATTTTGGCCAACTGGGAGCAGACAGCGAGGGCAGTCGCCAATTGGTGGGGCGTGGCCCGAGCGTTTGCTGCACTATTCGCGGTGCCGGTCGGCTTTCTGGTGACGATTGGCGTAAGCCTGTTCACCACGGCGCCATCGCGAGACGTACAAAGCTTTGTCGAGGAGCTGCGCAGACCCGCCTCGACTTGACCCTATTGTGCAGGGGCGGGGGCGGTGCCGGCAGATTGCGATTGGGTTTCTTCGCCGAGCAGGCGGAACGAGTCGCGGAAGCGCTCCGCGTCATCGCCGGTAGCGTGGTTTCTCGGCCCTGCCGTCGCGAGGATGTAGATGCGATTTCCAGCGGGCACGATATCGACGAGATGATTGAGCTTGCCCTTGCCGTCGTCGGCGATCGCTTCGAAACCTGAGCGGCCCGCCACAGTGACCGGTCCGCGTTTGCGCAGCCTCGCCTCGCTGCCCTTGGCATATGCGTTCACGAGCCTGACGTAATAGTCATTGTCGAGCCGGCTCGGCGCCTTGCCGGCAGGATATTCGAACACCGCGACGCTATAGACGGTATTGTCGCCCACGCTCACTTGGAAATCATATTGCAGCAGCGGATTTTGCCCCTCGACTGGCACGCTGGTCATTTTGGGTGTGCCCGGGAAGGAAACAGCGAAGCCCCGCTCAGGCGATTGAAACTCCGCCCATTGCATCCCTTGAGGTGCCGCGGCGGGGGCGGACTGGTCCTGAGCGGCAGCGATTGAGGGAGGTGCGAGGAGCAAAAGTGCAGCGAGCGTGGCGCTTCGCATTGCCATGGCGAAATCCCTCATCGGCCGGCCGCTAATCGATATCTTAGCCGATCCACGAGGATCACCAACCCCTTATCCCTGGGGCGAGGATTTCAGCGCCTTTTCGTACATCGCCTCGACGTCCTGCTTCAGTGCGCGGCGTGAATCGGGGCGGAGGTAGAGCATGTGCCCGCCTGCGTAGTCCTCGACTGTGATTGGGCTTGCACCTTCGAGGGGCGGAAGCTGGTTTACGAGATAGGCCGGCGCAAGATAAGGCGTGATCAAGTCGGTGTAGCCCGCGGCAATCAGCACTTGCAGCGATTTGTTGCTGGCGCGCGCCTCCTGGAGATCATCAATTACGCCGGCATAGCCCTGCCGGGTCGGGCTCGTGCCAAAATCCCATTTCGAGCGGACCTCGCGATTGAGGAGCCGGTAGTCAGCGTCCGTCTTATAGCCAAGCTCGCCTTGCGCATATTGGACGAAGGCTCCAGTCCATAACGGGACGGTGGAATCGAGCACCGGATCGGGCCCGTGTGGCCAAGCGCTCGCCGGGTTAGGATCCGGACCGCTGATGCTTCCGTCATAGCGGCTCAGCACTTGGCCGTGCTCGCGGTCGAACTCCTTGATAAAGCGGCCTGACGAGATGCGCGCGAGGTTCTCCTTGACGAAATCGAGCCGAAGGCCGGTGAGCTGCGCCACCCTCTCGCTCGCCGTATCGCTCCCTTGCCGCGCGCCTGAAGCAAGCGCCACGAGATAGTTCGAAAGGGCATAGTGCTCGGTCTCTTTGAGAGCGGCGCCCAGCGCTTCACGGCCGGTCACGCCTTTGCTCTCGAGATTAACCGCTGCATAGGAGGGAAGGGCGAGCGCCCAGTGGAGCGGGTCGTAATCCTCGCCGTTCAGTAGAGCGAACTCCAGAGCCGGCGAGATGAGCACCAGGCCACTCGGCGAGACGCTGCCTGTCTTCTGCAAGGCACGCGTAATGGTGGCTGCGCGAAATCCGCCATAGCTTTCGCCGGTCAAGAAGACCGGCGACGACATGCGTCCGGCATTGATGAGATAGAGCCGTAGGAAATCGGCGAGCGAGTCGGTGTCGTGCTCTACACCCCAGAACTTGTCCTCGTCCTCGCCTGAACTCGCGCGGCTGTAGCCGGTGCCGACCGGATCGACGAACACGAGGTCGGTGAAATCGAGCCAGCTCGAATCGTTGTCGACGAGGCGAGGGGGCGGCCCCATAACCTCGCCTTTGGCGTTAACATCGATGGCTCTTGGCCCAATGGCGCCGAGGTGCAGATAGGCCGACGCGGCACCCGGCCCGCCATTGAAGACGAACGTCACGGGGCGCTTGGCGTCTTGCGGTTCGCGCGTGTAAGCCACGTAGAAGACATTTGCGAGCGTCTTTCCTTGAGCATTGTGAAGGGGGATCGTGCCAGCGGTCGAGGTGTAGGGAAAAGTTGTGCCCGCAAGCGTGATGGTATGGTTCGTCGTCGATGGCGGCGGTAGCCGGTCGGCCTGGGCGGACGCGTCGGGACTCTTGGCTTGGTCGTGCTTCTTCGGAGAAGGCTGCTGCTCCGTCACTGCAGGATGTGGCGGGTGCGCCTCGTCCTCCGAGAAGCCGTTCTGAGGCGAGAGGAGAAGGGCAAGAACCGCGCCGATCGCAAGCGCGCGGCAGAGGGAAAGTGAGGACTCCGTCACCTATAGGACTCCAATGTAAGCTTTGCAGAAGGCCGCAGGAAAAGTGGGGGTGCCCACGGCCGGAAACCAGGGGTGGCTCTCTTCGGACAAGGGCGCCACGAAGCTCGCCGTTTGGCACAGAAAAGGATAAAATGTTAGTCAGTCATCGAGTTTGGCCGTTAGCGTAGAGGCGAGCCGGGAGCTGGCGGCCGACTAAGCTCGTCTGATTTGAGGGCAGTGTTTCCAGCCCAAGGGCTTGCGGAAGGCTTCCGGCGGCGACGGTCGGAGCGGTCCCTGGAGGCGGCAACGGCATGAGTCTTATGCGGCATGAGGCTCGCCATGGGCGCGGTTCTTAGCGGAGCGTTCCCCGATGGGCAGCCCGATGCGTGAGAAGCGCGCATGGCCTCCACAGGATAAGGAGGATCGCGCTGAAACCATTGCCTTTGAACAGACTGTTGCCGTCGTCAAAGAGACGGTGGCGCGGTCGGGCCAGGTCCTGAGCTCGGCAAAAGAGGACCTCAGCGACCACCAGCGCTGGCTGCAACATCAAGCTGCCGCCATCGAAGCGGACCGGGCAAGGCATGATCGCTGGTTGCAACGCCAACGCGAGCGCCAAGAGGCCTTTGACCGGAAGGAGCAGGCAAAGCTCAGGCGCCGGCAGATGCGCCAGCGCGCCATCCAAGCCGTCAAGGATGCTATCTCCGGCGTGGCTCTGTCGATTAGCTCGGCGGTCTTGCTGGGCGTTGGCAAGATCGTCGGAGGGCTGAACTATATCGATACGCTTGCGGCGAACGGCATTAAATGGGTCGGCAGGCAGATTCGCGACAGTGCTCTTTATGTGGCGAGACAGGTTCGTGGTGCCGGCCTCTCTGTGGCAACGCTTGTTGTGCGCGGGGCTTCGTGGATCGGAAAGAAGACCGGGGAGGTCGGACGCGCAACCGGCGGCGCGATTGCGGCGGGCTTCTCTTTCGTCACGGGCAACATCAGCGTCTCGGCACAAGCGACAGGCCGAGGACTCTCGTCCGGCCTTTCCTTTGTTGGAAGCAAGACTTCGGCGTTGGCACGCTCCACCGGCAGGGTGGTCTCAGCAGGATCCTCGTCTGCCGCAGTGAAGGGCGCAGCCTTCGCGCGCTCGACGGGAAGGGCGCTATCGGCGGGCTCGTCCTTTGCCGCCACAAACAGCGCAACTCTTGCGCGCTCGACCGCAAGCGCTCTCTCGAAGAGCACCTCGTTCGCGGTCACAAACAGCGCCATGCTTGCGCGCGAGACGGGTCGGATAACCTCGACGAGTTTCTCCTGGACGTCTGCCAAGCTCCACGAGATCGCGCCGCCGGTCGCGCGATTTCTTTCCGTATGCTTCTCAGGAGCCAACGCGCGAGCGACAGATTTTTCCCGCGCGGCGGGCAGAGGGCTCGGCGCCGCCTCATCGATAATCGGTGACGCGACTGCCCAATTCGCGAGATCGACTGGCGTAGCGCTCACGCCCGCCTTCGCCTGGATGCGGACCAATGCCTATGCCGTCGCG
>Ga0310810_10003710_pt1 | contig 16753 bp, 19 predicted proteins | sample NCmetagenome_FD_207641 | JGI IMG/M metagenome (GOLD analysis project Ga0310810, IMG submission 207641) | Soil microbial communities from experimental microcosm in Duke University, North Carolina, United States - NC | ecosystem: Engineered > Artificial ecosystem > Soil microcosm > Unclassified ... | reverse complement strand
GTCGTTGCGACGCCCGCCTGCGGGATCTCGACCCGCTGATACGATTCCAGCATGCTATTGATGCGCAACCGCACGATATCGGGATTGCGCCGGTCAGGATCGTTCAGCTGCGAGCGCGTGTAGGTAAATGGGCTGCGCAGGTCGGTGAACAAGAGATAATTGTTCTGGTTCGCCTCGACGCCGAAGCCGTGGCCCGAGAAGAAGAACAGCACGACATCCCCCGGCTCGACCGTCTTGAGGAACGCGTCGAACTCCTTGTCGAAGGCGTCCTTGCTGCGGATGTCGGTCGCGACCTTGATGTTCTTCTTGTCGAAGCCTGCGTCCTCGAGATCCTTGCCGAGGTCCTTGGCGTCGTTGACCGCGCGGGTCAGCGGGTTGATGTAGCCGTCGCTATAGCGCTGCACGCCCACCAGGAAGGCGCGGCGCGTTTGTGCCTGGGATGAGGACGCGGCAACACTGCATGCCAGCACCAGGCTCGCGACAAAGACCGCGAGCGACGATCTCAATCTCACCGGAATTCCCCCAGCCAGCGTGACTGCGCCCCGCCTCGAAAATTGCGTAAGGTCAGCGGCAATATGACGCTAGGGCCGCTTCCGGACAAGGCCGGCAGGGTCCCAAAAACTACGTACCGGTCACAGTTTCAGCTCACGGGCGACGCGAAAGCCGATACGCTCGCTGCGTTCCGTGGCGAGTTCCCAGGAGCGCTTGGCCGAGCGCAGGTCCTGCGGCCCCTCTTTCCATGAGCCACCGCGGACCACCCGGCGCGTGCAGTCGCCGCTCGTGCGCGCGGTTCCATCACGGGTCATCCCGGCGAGCGATTCGTTCCAGCAATCCTCGACCCACTCGGCGACATTGCCGTGGACGTGCAGCAGTCCGAACGGGTTGGCCTCGGCCTCGTCGATCGGCATTGTACGCATCAGCGGGAGAGCCGTTTCGGCTCCGAGGTAAGCGATGCGCCAGTTGTAATTCGCGCGCGCCTTGGAGATGTCGTCGCCGAACCAGAACGGGGTCGACCCGCAGACTTTGGCGCAGCCGCGCGCGGCATATTCCCACTCGGCTTCCGACAAGAGCCGGTATTTCGCCTTGGTCTTCTGCGACAGCCACGTCACGTAACGCTGCGCATCGTCCCAGGAGACGAAGATCGCGGGTTGCTTCTCATAACCCCAGCCGCGATCCGCGGGGCGTTCCGGCCGGCAACCGCCCTCGGCAATGCAGGCGAGATATTCCTCGAAGGCGACCTCCGAGCGTCCGACCGCGAGCGGCACGCGGAACACCACGCCCTGTTGCGGGGCCTCGTTTCTGGTGTGACCGCGCTCATCGTCGGGCGAGCCGATGATGTTGCCGCCGGCCGGAATGACCGCCATCACCGGGCAGATGTCGCACTCGCGGAAGAACGTCTTGCCGGGCACCGCATCGCCGACGGTCGGCGCGGCTTTCTGGATCTCGGGCGCTCCGGCTTTCTTGAACGGGAGCTTCGCGACCCCGAGCGACTCCTTGATGCGGGCCTGCCGGGCCGCCTCTTCGTCTTTCTTGGCCTCCGCGTCCTTCCTAGCCTGCTCCTCTTTCCTCGCCTCTTCTTCTTTCTTTGCCTGCTCTTGTCGCGCCGCCTCCTCCTTGCGCGCCTGCTCTTTTCTCTCTTTCCCAAGCCGCTCCTCGTCGCGGCGTGCCGTTTCAAGTACTTCCTGCTCATGCTTGATCTTTAGCTCTTGAGCCACGCGCCGCGCCTCGATCTGCTGCCAGGCGACGATCCCGCCGCCAACGAGCAACAGAAGGACGGCAGCAACGACGCCGATCAATATTGGCGAGATGCGGGGCTTGGGCTTTGGCGGTGGTGCATGAGGTGTAGGCGGTGCAGGTGGCCGTTCGACGCCGCCGCCGATCCCTTGGGCGCTCGCAACCATCTGCTCGATGATCTCGACCAGGCGGTTGCCGTACGCCTTGCGCTCCACCCATTGCGTGCTGGCGAGGTAGTATTTGATGCCCTCAGCGGGATCGGACTCGTCGATCTTGATGGGATAAATCGCCTTCTTGGCTTGCGCCGCAAGCTCGAGCTCGCGCAGCACATGATCGCTCTCGTTCGCGTTACCGGAGAGCAGCAGCACGAACCCACCGCAGTTCCTGATCGCGCGGACGATCTCGCGCTGGTAGCTCGCTCCGATCGGAATGTCGCGCGGCGCGACCCAGCATTTGAGGATGCCGCGGCTCTCGATCTCGTTCACAAGGTCAAGCGCCGCCCCGGCATCCGCGGAGGAATGCGAAATGAAAAGATCGTATGTCATGCCCCGATCGCGCTAAACGGCGCCACCCCCTGCAATGCCGGGTGCGGTCTCCGATGACCTCACGCGACACGCGCGAATAACACAATACCGGGCAGCCTTCCGCAAGGGTTGCTCCGGTCGATCACGACCGCAAATGAATGGATTGACGTTGTGGCTTTGACGCTCGGATGCCAAGGCGACTATAGGAAGACCTCGAATCCGGAGCCGACGGCATGCCGCTCACCAATCTGCAGACTCGCGCAGTCGAGACCCTCGTCCACCCCTACACCAATCAGGCGACGTTTCGCGACACCGGCCCGCTCGTCTTCGAGCGCGGCAAGGGCGTTTACATCTACGACACGGAGGGCAAGCCGTATCTCGAGGGAATGGCCGGCCTGTGGTGCACGGCGCTCGGCTACGACAATGAGGAATTGGTCGAGGCCGCGACCGCGCAGATGCGCAAGCTGCCCTTCGCGCATCTGTTCACCGCGAAGAGCCACGATCCGGGAATCGAGCTTGCCGAGAAGCTGAAAGAGATCGCGCCGGTGCCGATCTCGAAGGTGTTCTTCTGCAATTCCGGCTCGGAAGCAAACGACAGCCAGATGAAGATGATCTGGTACATGAACAATGCGCTTGGCCGGCCCAACAAGAAGAAGATCGTGAGCCGCGTGAAGGCCTATCACGGGGTCACCATCGCCTCCGCCTCGCTCACCGGGCTCCCGAACAACCACATCGACTTCGACCTGCCGATCGCGCGCGTTGTCCATACGAGCTGTCCGCATCACTATCGCTTCGCCAAGGACGGCGAGAGCGAGGAGGATTTCGCAACGCGGCTCGCCGCCGAGCTCGAGGAGCTCATCCTGCGCGAAGGCCCCGACACGGTCGCGGCTTTCATCGCCGAGCCGGTGATGGGCGCGGGCGGCGTGATCGTGCCGCCGAAGAGCTATTTCCCGAAGATCATGGATGTCTGCAAGAAGTACGACGTGTTCATGATCGATGACGAAGTGATCTGCGGCTTCGGACGGCTCGGCGCGATGTTCGGCTGCACCATGCTCGACTACAAGCCGAACTCGATCTCGATCGCCAAGGCGCTCTCGTCAGCCTATCTGCCGATCGCGGGCGTGATGATCCCGGAGGACATGTACCAGGCGCTGATCGTCGAGAGCAAAAAGATCGGCACCTTCGGCCACGGATTCACCTATTCGGGGCATCCGGTGTCGGCCGCGGTCGCGGTCAAAACGCTGGAAATCTACCAGCGCGACAAGATCGTCGAGGGGGCGGCCGCGCGCAGCCCCCAGTTCCAGCAACGGCTCAAGGCGCTCGACGACCACCCGCTCGTCGGCGAGACGCGCGGGATCGGTCTGGTCGGCGCCATCGAGCTTGCCGCCCACAAGAAGACGAAGACCGCCTTTGATGCGCAGAGGGGCGTCGGGGCGCGGGTCGTCGCGAATGCTCAAGGAGAAGGCCTGATCGTTCGCTTCATCGCGGGCGACGTGATCTCGATCTGCCCGCCGCTGATCATCAAGCCGGCCGAGGTCGACGAGCTGTTCGACAAGCTTGGCCGAGCGCTCGACAAGACGCTCGACTGGGCCAAGCGCGAGCAACTGCTCGCGGCATAGCCGATGCACACGCCCACAAAAGAAAACGCCGGGCTTTCGCCCGGCGTTCTCATTTCCCCCGCGCCTTTAGCTCAGTTGATGTCGCGTCCGCCCGTGAAAGCCACCCGTGGATTGCTCGGCGAGTCGCCCGAGCCCGGCGCCAGCACCACCACCGGCGTGCCGATCTTGACCCGGTTGAACAGGTCGATCGCATCCTCGTTGGTCAGGCGGATACAGCCCGACGAAATGGCGGAGCCGATGTATTCGGGCTGGTTGGTGCCGTGGATGCGATAAAGCGTGTCCTTCGTCCCGTCGAAGACATAGAGCGCGCGCGACCCCATCGGATTGTGCGGGCCCGGCGCCACATAGGCCGGGATGTTCCCGAGACGCTTCTTGATATCGTTGGTCGGCGTCCAGGACGGCCACTCTTCCTTGCGGCCGACCTTGGCGAGGCCGGAGAACGCCAGCGCGTCCTCGCCGACAGTGATGCCGTAACGGATCGCCTTGCCCTCGGGGAGCACGTAATAGAGATAGCGTGCATCGCTATCGACAACGATCGTGCCGGCGGTCTCCTTGCGGTGATAGGTGACGATGTGGCGCTTGTACGGCTCCGGAATGGTCGCCTTTTCGTACGGCGCCTCCGCGAGCAGCTTCTTGTCGCGCGGCGTCATGCTCGCATCGGACGCGACCTCCAGCGTCGACTGCATGCAGCCGCCCGCCAGCAACCCCAGACATAGAAAAGCGAGACCCCGTGCCGCCATTGCCCGATCTTCCCTTTGCCTACTGCCGCGCCCCGGGAATGGGGCGGTGATAACGCAAGAATCCTACGCATTCCAGAATCAACCCGCCCGGCGCTGCATCCTCGCGCGCACCTGTTGCAGGAATGCCGCAGTGCGAAGCACCAGATGCGACGAAAACGCCGCAACAGACTGGCCTCAATTGGTAAATGACCTGTTTACCAACTTTGCCTAAGTCATCAGCCCACGCGCGCTCATTTCGAGGCGGAACGGCATACCTCGAATCACATCGAAAAACCCGGGAGCCAGGCACAGTTTCTGCCCACTTCCGCCGCAGTCCGACTTGAAACGAACGCCCAAGGCAGCCCGGGCACGGGCAAGAAATATTTTGGAGAGGAAACATGGATTCCCGACGAGCGGGCACCGATCAGCGCCGCGAGCGTGCAGAGCTCGATCCGCGTTTCGGGGCGATCGGAATCTCGGCGGTGGCGGCCGCGCTGCGATATCCAAGCGAAGCGAAAAACTCGGCCTACGCGCCTGTCGAGCCGGCGAAGCTTCAGACCGAGGATGCGGCGGCCTGACGGTTCGGCTGAGCAGCACGCAAGCGCGTTCGCGTGTGGAAGAGCTGGCCCCGATAGTTACGTAAGCTTGACGATCTCCACGTCGGTCGCGCCGAAGTCCGTTCCCTTGAACAGCAGCGGCTCGGCCTCCGACCGGCTCAGCGCGTAGGCGGCACAATCTCCGAAGTTGAGACCGGCGCGATGGCGGCCCTTGCCGTAGCGTGCGAATGCATCGCGCGCGATGTCGGCCTGGTGATCGTCGAAGGGAATGATCGTGGCAGCCATTCGGTGCAGCAGACGGTCGAACCTGCTCAGGAGCGCCTCGCCTCGGCGGCCAAGCAATACGATACTTGCCTCGAGTTTCGTCATTGCAGATACGAGACGAACCGGGTCAGTCTCGATTGCCTGTTCGATGCGCAACCGGTCCGACTCGTCAAATAGAATGGCAATCAAGGCCGACGAGTCGATCACCATCAGTCGAAATGCCCTTGCTCGTTGTAGCCGAGAATCTCATCCGCCGGCCGGTCATCCAAAACGGGAAGCTTTTTGACCTCCTGAACGATCTCCTCGATGTCGCGATGGAATTTTTCCTTGTCGTCGCGCCGCGGCTTCTTGCGCTCGCGCTCGACTTCCCGGCGAAGGACGGCGGTCAGCGCTTCGGTAATTCCCTCTCCGCGCAACCGGGCAAGGTCACGTGCCAGCTTCTCGGTTTCAGCGTTTTTGATGTTCAGGGCCACTTCTGCCTTCTTCCTATTTTTCCACCTTCTTCCTTATAGGAAGAAAAAGCCGATCAGACAAGACCTTATCGGATAAGAGCTCTTAAACGTGCTGGCCGCCGTTGATGTGGATTTCGGCGCCGTTCACGTAACTGCTGGTCTCGGTGCACAGCACGTAGATGATTTTGGCCACTTCATCAGTGGTGCCGAGCCGGTGCATCGGGATCTGATGCGCGACGATCTCCTCGGTGCCGGGTGAGAGGATGGCGGTATCGATCTCGCCCGGCGCGATCGCGTTGACGCGAACGCCGAGCGGACCGAAGTCGGCCGCCATCTCGCGCGTCAGCGACGCAAGCGCGGCCTTCGAGGTGGAATACGCGGTACCCGCAAACGGGTGCACGCGCGAGCCGGCAATCGACGTGACGTTCACCACCGCGCCCTTCGCCTTCTTCAACTCGTCCAGCAGGCCCCGCGCGAGCCTGATCGGCGCAAAGAAATTGACCTGAAACACCTGTGCCCAGACATCGCGCGGCGTGTTGATCGAAGAGAGCCGCTTGCCGCCCTCCGCCTTGGGCGAAATCGCCGCATTGTTCACGAGCGCATGCAGTTCGCCGTCGGGGAGGCGGCCCTTGATCTCGGCAATTGCGGCATCGGTGTTTGCAGGGTCGCCGAGGTCAACCTGAATGTGATCCTCGGGCCCGGCCTCCCACGGGCAGTTTTCGGGAAAGCCGTGGCGCGAGCAGGTGATGACGCGCCAGCCGGCGGCGGAGAAGCGCTTCACCGTCGCGTGCCCGATGCCGCGGCTTGCGCCGGTCAAGAGAAGCGTGCGGCGCGGCTGGTTGGAATTCGGCATCAGGCTCTCATGGATACATGCGCACTTTGGCCCAAGGCTCGCCTAAGGCCGCACGTCGAAACTCGATGCGGTCGTGCAGGCGGAAGGGCCGGTCGTGCCAGAACTCCATCGAGATAGGCACGATGCGGTAGCCGGACCAGTGCGGCGGGCGCGGCACTGCGCCGATCGCGTATTTCGCGGCGTAGACCGCAACTGCCTTCTCGAAGGCATGGCGGCTTTCCAGCGGACGCGACTGCTGGCTCGCCCAGGCACCGATCTGCGCACCCTTCGGGCGGGTCGCGAAATAGGCGTCGGCCTCCTCCGGCGTCACGCGCTCGACCGGCCCGCGGATGCGGATCTGCCGGTTCAGGGACTTCCAGTAGAACAGCAGTGCGGCCTTCGGATTGGCGGCAAGCTCGCGCCCCTTGGCGCTTTGTGTGTTGGTGTAGAAGACGAAGCCCCGCTCATCGATCCCCTTGAGCAGCACGGTCCGCACGTCGGGCATCCCCTTCTCGTCGACGGTCGCGAGCGACATTGCGGTCGGATCGCGCGGCTCCCCTTTCACCGCCTCGTCGAACCAGCTCTGCCACAGCCGCAACGGCTCGTCGGCTTGTGTGAAATCACCACTCGTTAACCATGTCGGGTGTTCTATTCCGGCCGTGTCGGACATTGCGCAGAAGACCTTGGTAAGCCGCGTCATTCGGGCCCCGCGGCGGCTCCGTTATAAAGGAACGCGCAAGGCCCGCCTATGGCGGCTGCGGGCCAAGGCCATCGCGCTCTCGCTGGCGCTGGGAACCGCAACATCAGGCTGCAGCCTCTCCTACAAGCTCGATTCATTCATGGGGAAGAATGCGGACCCCGCCGAGCAGACGGCTTCGATCCGCCCGGTATCCGCGCCGAGCCAGCCCGCCGATATGGATCTCGCTTATGCCAAGGCGGCGGTCGCGGAGTTGCTCGGCCGGCCGGAGAAGAATGGAAGCCAGCCCTGGCAGAACCCGAGCACCGGCGCGCGGGGAACCATTACGGCAGTTGCCGACGCCTACACGTCCGACGGCTTCCAGTGCCGCGACTTCCTCGCGAGCTACATTCGAGACGGCGCGGAGTCTTGGCTGCAGGGCGATGCCTGCCGCATTCATCAGGGCAGGTGGACGGTGCGCAGCCTGCGCCCGCTCAAGCGAACGTAGCTCCGGGCAAGGGCCGCGTTGCAGAGTGGCCACACTCCCCCCACATTGAGGGCAAACGAGTCGGGTGAAAGCCCGGCCGACCGGGGATTCATGGAGTTTTGCGGAATGCGCGACCCCTACGAGGTGCTGGGGGTGTCGAAAGGCGCGAGCCAGGAAGACATCAAGAAAGCTTATCGCAAGCTTGCGAAGAAGCTGCACCCTGATTCCAACAAGAAGGATCCGAAGGCGGCGACGAAATTCGCCGAGCTGAACGGCGCCTACGAGATCGTGGGCGACGAGGACAAACGCAAGAAGTTCGACCGCGGCGAGATCGACGCGGAAGGCAAGCCCCGCTTCCAGGGTTTCGAGGGGTTTGGCGGCGGGCGCCCCGGTGCCGGCCCATTCGGCGGGCGCGAGGGACATTTCGAGAGCTTCACCTGGGGACCGGACGGAGTCCGCCGCTCCGGCGCGCGCGGCGGCGGTCCGGGCGGAGCGGGCTTCGAGGACATTCTCAGCCAGATGTTCGGCATGCGCGGAGGCCGCGGCGCGCCTGGCGCGGACTTCGAAGCCGAAGACATCGGGTCAGCGCTGCGCGGCCAGGACGTGACCGCGACCGCCGCCATCACCTTGAACGAGGCCGCGCACGGCGGCACACGCCGGCTCGAACTTCCGAACGGCAAGGAAGTGGAGTTCAAGATTCCCGCCGGCATCCAGGACGGCAAGCAGGTGCGCCTCCGTGGCCAGGGCATGCCCTCGCCCGGCGGCGGACCGTCTGGCGACGTGCTCATCACCGTGTCGATCGCGCCGCATCCGCTGTTCAAGGTGGACGGCCAGAACCTGCGGCTCGATCTTCCGATCACGCTCTATGAAGCCGTGCTCGGCGCGAAGGTGCGCGTGCCGACGCTCGACGGCGCGGTGCAGCTTTCGATCCCGCCCAACACGTCGAGTGGCCGTGTGTTCCGCCTCAAGGGCAAGGGTCTTCCGGGCAAGCCGGCAGCTGGCGACCTCTATGTCGCGACCAGGATCGAGCTGCCGGACGGCAAGGATGCAGAGCTCGAAGAGCTGATGAAGAAGTGGCGCGATCAGAAGCCGCACGATCCGCGGAGCGGGATGGACTGAATCGACACGCGCAGCTCCGCGCGTCCACATTGAGGTCGCGCTTGCGTGTTTGAATGCGCCGATGAACGATCTCACGAAACGCACCCTTGAAGGGCTGGTGAAATTCCAGCTTTTTCTCGCGATGGTCATCTTCGTGCCCGCGTGGTCGCTGCGATACTGGCAGGGGTGGCTGTACTGGCTGACTTTTGGACTCTTGTGTCTGGTTCTCGGCCTCTACTTCGTGCGCCATGATCCCGCGCTGGTCGCGCGGCGCATGAAAGCTGGGCCGCAAGCCGAAAAGGAGCCGCGCCAGAAGTTGATCCTGTGGTTCGCGAGCCCCATGCTGATCGCTCTTTACGTGGTCTGCGGCCTCGACCATCGCTTCGGCTGGTCGTCAGTGCCGCTGTGGCTCGTGCTGATCGCCAACGCGCTCGTTCTCATCGGCTTCTATGGCTTCTACGTCACGTTTCGCGAGAACGCGTATGCTGCCTCGACCGTGACGGTCGAGATCGCGCAACCCGTCATCTCGACCGGCCCCTACGCGGTCATGCGGCACCCGATGTACACGGCCGCGATTATCCTGTTTGTCGCGACGCCGGTCGCGCTTGCCTCGTGGTTGGGCCTCGCACCGGCGGCGCTGCTCGCAGCGCTGATCGTGTGGAGACTAATCGGCGAGGAGGCTTACCTCGACCGTCATCTCTCCGGTTACATTGAGTATCGGCACCGCGTGCGCGCGCGGCTCGTTCCCGGCGTCTGGTGAGGGCGCGAACCGCCGCTCGTCAGGATGACACACTCTCGTGCGTGCGGTCATAGACGAGAAACAGCTCCAATCCCGACAGGCACATCACGACGGTGCCGATCCCGATGTTGAGCTTCATCGCCGGCGTGTGCGCGAACCCGAGCACCCACGGCGACACGATCATCCAGAGCCCGACCGCGAAGCTGATCCATTCCTCCCAGAGCGAAAAGGCGAGCAGAGCCGCAACCGAGATCGCGACCAGCAGCGCGCCGACGCCCCACGCTTCGATCCGCGCGACTTCGCGCGTCATGTGAAACAACCACGGCGATGCGATCAGGAAAGCGCCGAGGACGAGATTATAGAGATCAAGGGGGGACTCGCGCCGCGCTGTGCGCATGACTACCTCTCCTTTGAGTGCGCGTCGCCCCTCAATACTCCTCGTGGATGTCCTTGCCGGTCCAGTCCGTCATCATTGCCGTCGCGACCACGCTGATCACGGCGCAGGCCGCGATGTACCAGGCGATCGCGTAGGGCGTCTGGAACTTGCCGAACAGATACGCTGCGATCAGCGGCGCGGGGCCGCCCGCGATGACGGAGGCGAGCTGATAGCCGAGCGAGGAGCCCGAGTAGCGCAGCCGCCCGGGGAAACTCTCGGCGATCAGGGCGGCCTGCGGGCCGTACATCATGTCGTGGGGGATCAACGAGAGGATGATCGCGATGAAGATGATCGTCGCAGAGCCGGTGTTCAGCATCCCGAAATAGACGAAGCCGAACACGCCGCAGACGATGGCGCCGATGATGTACATGTTCTTGCGCCCGATCCGGTCGGACATGTGGCCGAAGAACGGGATCGAGAAGAACGACAGCACGGAAGCCGCGAGCACCGCGGTGAGCAGGAAGTCACGCGAGACTTTCAGCGTGCCGGTGCCGTAGGCAAATACGAATGCCGTGAAGATGTAGAACGGCGCCTGCTCGGCCATGCGGGCGAAGGCCGAGAGCAGAATCTCCTTCGGGTGGCGCTTGATGACCTCGACCATGGGGGTCTTTTCAAGCTTGTTCTCGGCAGACAGCCTCGCGAACACAGGCGTTTCCATGATGCCGAGACGAATCCATAACCCGACCGCGACCAGCACGATCGACAACAGGAACGGCACGCGCCAGCCCCAGCTGATGAATTGCTCGCCCGACATCTGGCTGAACGCGAGCACTGCGAGGTTTGCAAGAAACAGTCCGCACGGCACCCCGAATTGCGGCCACGAGGCGACGAACCCGCGAGTGTGATTGTTGCGCGCCCACTCCATCGACAGCAGCACCGAGCCGCCCCACTCGCCGCCGACGCCGACGCCCTGCACGAAGCGCAGCACGGTGAGGATGACAGCTCCCCAGATGCCGATCGATGCATAAGTCGGCACCAGCGCCACCGCGAAGGTCGCGATGCCCATCAGCAGCAACGTCGCGATCAACGTCGACTTGCGGCCGATGCGATCGCCGTAGTGACCGAAAATGGCGGCGCCGATCGGGCGCGCAATGAACCCGACGGCATAAATCGCGAACGCCTCAAGCGTGCCGACCCACGGGTCCGAGTTGGGGAAATAGAGCTTTGCAAAAACGAGGCCGGTGACGGTCGAATAGAGGAAGAAGTCGTACCACTCGATTGCGGTGCCGATGGTGGCGGCAACGACGGCGCGGCGGAGCTGAACCTTGTGTTCGGAATCGGAGATCGTCGTGGCAGTGGCGAAATCGGCGGTTGCCATATGCATTTCTCCCGGCCGCCACGAGCTTTGGGCCGCCTGATGGGGCATGGTGCTTGAGGAAAAAACGCCGGTGTCCGGTTCCCGGTTCCCGCGGCCGCCGACGTGCGCCTGACGCGGCGGATTAAATTTAGGTTAGTTTCCGGTCAGCGCCGTGCCACGTGCGGCTCCTTCGCCATACCGGTCTGCTGACGTGTTTCGAGCTGCTCGTAGGCCGCCTCAGCGACCTTTTGCAGCCTGGCCCGGTCCGCGGGCCCGCTCACCACATACGCGACGTCATCCTCGATCCAGGAGAACGAACCGACGACACCGGCTGCACGGTAGCGTAGCGCGCTCTGCGGCGCGGAGGTGCGGCGGGAATAGATGGTGAAACGCTCCCCGGTCGTGCCCTCGTACATGAAGAAGGCCGCCGGCGGGCCGGCGATGCTGGGCAACAGCCGCCCGCCGACCAAATTCAGTCCCGTGGTTTCAAGATCCGGCGGACGCACCGGATAGCCGATGCGCCGCGAGAGCCACTGCGAAAGATGCGCCGACTCCGAGCCCGGCACTTCGACTGGATGGCGCACCTCCACGACGTACACTTTGTGTGCATCCACTGCCTCGGCGGTCACGTTTCGCGAAGGCCCCGCCCCTTCCCAGAACTCATGGCCGAACCAGCCCGCTGCTCCGCCCACAATGAATGCAAGCAGTGCGGCCGCCGCCGCGAGGCGCGACCAGCGCCGGTCGCGGCGTGCAAGCTTCGCCAGATCGAAACGCCGCGGCACCGGCTCGCTGGCGATCGCGCCGTAGCGCGAGCGTATTGCGTCGGCCTGTGCGCGCCATGCCGCGACGCGCGCGGCATCTTCGGGATGGCTCTCGAGCCATTTCTCGACCGCCGCGCATTCGTCGCCCGCGGTCTGCCCGTCGATGTAGGCATGCAGTTGCTCTTCGCTGATAGATGGCTCTCGTTCAACCATCGTTCACCTCATTTCACCCGGCGCAGCGGCGGGCGCTCGCCCTCCAGATACGCCCTGATCTGTGCACGTGCGCGGGCAAGCCGCGACATCACCGTTCCAATCGGCACGCCCTGCACTTCCGCGACCTCGCGGTAACTCAAGCCTTCCAGCACGACGAGCAGCAGCGCCACGCGCTGATCCTCCACCAAAGCCGCGAGCGCGCGCTCGATGTCACGTCCCGCGGTTTCAGGACCCGACGCATCCGGTGCATCCGTCTCCTCGATCGGCGTGTGCGCCGGCCGGCGCGAGAGCGAGCGCAACCGGTTGCGGTTGAGGTTGGTCAGGATCGTGTACAGCCAGCTCCTGATGTCGCCGCCGTGAAACAAATGCTCCGACCGCAATGCGCGCACCAGCGTATCCTGCACCAGATCGTCCGCGATCTCGGCGTCGCGCGTCAGCGCGCGCGCATAACGGCGCAACGCCGGGATCGTCGCCTGGATGCCCTGACGAAAACCGTCCGCCATGCCGCCCCTTACAAGTCTCTGCGTGAACGAAAACACCTGTTCGGGCAGCATATTCCCAGATTCGCTCGTTCGCCGCGCCTCTGCTTGCTGGCCCTAGAGCGCTATGCCATTAGAAAAGCGGCTGGCGCCGGGTCCCGAGCGCGGCGCCGGGGAAGTTGAATGGCGGAAGCAGGTCTCATGCGCGGCAAGCGCGGCCTTATCATGGGGGTCGCGAACAACCGCTCGATCGCCTGGGGCATCGCCAAGGCAGCACGCACGCACGGCGCGGACCTCGCGTTCACCTATCAGGGCGACGCATTGAAGAAGCGCGTCGAGCCGCTCGCCGAGGAGGTCGACGGGCTGGTGGTCGGCCACTGCGACGTGACCGATGAGGCTTCCCTCGATGCGGCATTCGCCGCGGTGAAATCGGCCTGGGGCTCGCTCGATTTCGTGCTGCACGCGATCGCCTTTTCCGACAAGGACCAGCTGGTCGGCCGCTATGTCGATACGACGGCGGAGAACTTCAAAACTACGCTCGCGATCTCCTGCTATTCCTTCACCGCGGTCGCGCAGCGCGCCGAGAAGATGATGCCGAACGGCGGCTCGCTGCTGACCCTCACCTACTACGGCGCGGAGAAATGGATGCCGCATTACAACGTGATGGGCATCGCAAAGGCCGCGCTCGAAGCGTCGGTGAAATATCTCGCGGCCGATCTCGGCGAGAAGAACATTCGCGTCAATGCGATTTCGGCGGGGCCGATCAAGACGCTCGCCGCCGCCGGCATCGGCGACTTCCGCTATATCCTGAAATGGAACGAGTACAACGCGCCCCTGCGCCGCTCGGTGACGATCGAGGAAGTCGGCGACGCCGGCGTCTATCTCCTCTCCGACCTTTCGCGCAGCGTGACCGGCGAAGTGCATCACGTCGATGCCGGTTACCATATCGTCGGCATGAAGAATCCGGCCGCGCCGGACATCGGGCAGCTGAAGGAAAGAGACTAGCGGCACGATGACATGCCGCTCCCTCTATTATATCCGCCACGGCGAGACCGACTGGAACACGCAGGGCCGCCTTCAGGGGCAGCGCGATATCCCGATCAATGCGAACGGACGCGCGCAGGCGCGCGCCGCTGCTGAGATCCTGCGCGACCTGATCACACGCGAACCGCAGATGACGCTTGACTACGTCGCGAGCCCGCTTTCCCGCGCGCGCGAAACCATGGAGATCATTCGCACATCGCTTTGCCTCGATGCAAAGGGCTATCGTGTGGATGAACGCATCGCCGAAGTTTCGTTCGGCGAGTGGGAGGGCTTCACTCTAGATGAGTTGCGCCGCAGCGTTCCCGACGCCGTCGTCGCACGCGAGCGAGATAAATGGCGCTTCGCCCCGCCCGGCGCGGAAAGTTACGCGACGATGTCGCTGCGCGTGCGCCGCTGGTACGAGACACTGATTTCAGACACCGTCGCCGTCGCGCATGGCGGCGTGTTGCGCGGGCTCATCGTCCAGCTCGGCATCGGCCCGGCTGAAGAGGCCCCCTTCCTCGATATCGGCCAGGGCGTCGTCTACGTGATCCGGGACGGAACGCTGAGCCGCTACGCCTGACCGCGGATGCGGTACCAGGCCTGTCGCATCGGCCGACTCGTGGGCTCTATGGCTGAGCCGCGGAAACAAACGCAACGACGACGATCCGACGGGAGACGCAGGTGCGCAGCGATACGGTGTGGCCCGTGCGCGTGGTCGCCATGCCGTCGGCGAGATCGACGTCGATGTCGGTGAATTCGAGAAAAGACTGATCGAAGCGATAGGCGGCCTTGTAGACGGCCTCCTTGGCGGCGAAGAGCACCCTGCCCTTCAGCAAATCCCCGTCGATCCGCCGCAGCTCGTCCGGCGTCGCGACCAGGTCCAGCATATCGGGTGCCAAATTGAGCGGCGGCTCGACATCCACACCGATGCTCGCGAAATTTCGCTGCAATCCGGCAGCGGCGACCGCGACCTCGTTGTCGTGCGCGAGCGAGCCCACCACGCTCGCCGGCCAAAGCGGCTCGCCGCCCGCGCCTTTCGGCACCTCCGCATCCGGAAATCCAAGCCGCGCGAGAAGTCCGCGCGCCGCGATGCGGGCGGCACCGCTGGCGCGCCGCGCCTTGCCAACGCGGGTGGTGAGCGAAGCGGCCTCCGCCGCGCGCAGCGCATTCTCGTCGCCCGGCGCGATGATGCGATGGCCGATCAGCAGCCCCGCCGGCGTCAGGCCGTCGAGGTCGCGCTGCAGCGCTGTATCGAACACGCCGGTCACAGCTTCAATTCCGCAATGATCTCGCCGTCTTCGTCCTTGCCGGCCTCGACGAAGCCGAAGCTTGCGTAGAACGGCTTTGCAACCGGGTTCTCCGGCATGTAGCCGACGGAAATCTTCCGGATGGCGTGATGGGCCTTTATTTCGTCGAGCGCGCGGGCGAGCGCGGCACGGCCATAACCCTTTCCTTGATACTTGCGGTCTATCATGAAGCGATAGATCGAGGCGGCGCGGGTTTTGTCTTCCGTCTCCCACACATCATACATCAGGAAGCCGACGATTTCCTTTCCCGCATAGACCGCGCGCGGGCGCGCATTCCGATCGAACTTGGATTGCGCGATCGAATAGAGGTTGCTGGCAACCAGGTCCTCCTGCCCGGGCGCAAGCTTGAGGCGCGCCACCGCGCGCCAGTTGCGCGCCGTCACGTCCTCAAGTCTGACCGCGCCGGACATTATTACGCCGTATGCGAGCGGCCGCTACTCCGCCGCGATGCGGTACTCGTCGGAGGCGGCGCCTTGCGCCGAGCGGCGCGTGAGCTTCGCCGGATTGCCGCGCCAGCCGGTGTGCGAGTCGAGTAGCTCGCCCTTCATCAGGAACGAGTCCGCATCGAGCACCACATGATCGCCCATCGTGACGCCGTAGTGCACGAAGGCGCCGGGTCCGATCGAGCACGCGTTGCCGAGCCGGATGTAGTCCGACTTGAACACGCCCTCCTCCAGCGAATGCGCCTGCAACACCGCGCCTTCGTTGATATTGGCGTAGTCGCCGATCTCGGTGAGCGTACGCTCGGTGATCGAACGGCTGACGTCGTACACCTTGGCGCCGATCTTCATGCCCATGGCCCTCAACATCATGGTGCGAAACGGCGTGCCGGAGAACAGCCGCGTGATCGGTGACTCCGAGAGCTTCCAGTGCCGCTCGTGGAACCAGAAGTACGGATCGTAGATCGAGGCGATCTTCGGCTCGAGGCATTTGAATGCAAGGCTTGCGCGTTCGAGAGCCACAAACATCACGATCGAGCCGCCGGTAATCGCCACGGTCGCGGCGAACAGGGCGAACACGCCGAACCGATCGTACCAGGCAAGCGCCGCCGTCCACAGCACCAGCGCGGCGAAGATCGACATCCAGCGGCTGCCAAGGAAGATGAGCGCGGTGACGAAGTTGTAGCGGTTCTTCTGCCGCAGGCGGGCGCGCCGCGTCTCCTCGTCGAACGAGGCATTCATGTCGCGGTCGCGATCGACCATGCGCGGGATTTCAAACGCGGGCGAGCCGAGCAGGCCGGTGTTCTCGCGCACCTCGCCGTCGATCGGGATCATGGTCTTGGTGCCGAGCAGCACGTTGGCGCCGGTCTTCCCGTTCGGCGGATAAAAGATGTCGTTGCCGAGATAGTTGTTGTCGCCGATCTTCGCCTCGGCGAGCTGGAACGAGGTCGCCGACATGTGCGTGTTGATCATCGACAGGCCGTCGGAAACCATCGTGCCGGAACCGATGTCGCACAGGAACGGATTGTCGTGGCGCTGGTTGGTGCCCATGTTCGAACCGGTCTGTACCACCGTGTTCAGGTTCCAGCCGACG
>Ga0310810_10003709_pt1 | contig 16754 bp, 15 predicted proteins | sample NCmetagenome_FD_207641 | JGI IMG/M metagenome (GOLD analysis project Ga0310810, IMG submission 207641) | Soil microbial communities from experimental microcosm in Duke University, North Carolina, United States - NC | ecosystem: Engineered > Artificial ecosystem > Soil microcosm > Unclassified ... | reverse complement strand
TCTGTCAGCCGGGTAGTATTTCCACGGAGACCGTGGTGCATTGTTCTGTTGGTTGTTCTGGGCAGCGGCAAGAACCGCCAGCAGGAGCACGGTCGCGACGCCTGCGATCGCGCCGATGTACGAATGTCGCATGGCCATGGCCCTCTATCGTGCGTCGATCCCGGACGGCCGCGCCAGCGTGTCGCGATACTCGATGGCCTCTGACGGGATACAGAGTGTCTCGGCAAAATCCTGCGCCTTCATCCAGTAGAAGTTCGCGCGCATGAATGTCCAAGGCTTCGTGTAGTACTTCGGATCATCGACCGTCACCGTCAACTGCAGGTTGTACTGATCGGTGCGTGTGTAGCGCTCCTGGATGTGCGCCATCGCGCTGCGTGGGTGTCCGGCCTCGTCGAGCCACGCGCGTTCATCGAGGCCTGTCGTATCGATGACAAGCGTGTTGTCGTTGTCCCAGCGGCCTACGGAATAGCCGTAATAGCGCGACTCCGGCGCGTCGCGCACGTCGACGGCCTTCGGCAGCGCTCGTCCGTCAGTCCAGACCTCGCGCCAGACGCGCTGCTGCTCATACGCGATGAGGATGCGGTTCGGCGCCGATCCGAACAGCGTACCTCCGCGGCTGCTGACGGCATGTGCGAGCAGGTCGCGCGGAAATCCGAGCGGATCACAAGTGATGAATGGATCGTTCGACGCCCCCAGGCTCTCGCTCCTCGTGGCGTTCCCGTAGGCCTTCCGCAACTTGAATTGCGCTTCGCCGGCGGCCGTCATCCGCGGCACGGGATCGGGCTTGTTGTTCTGCGGTCCAACCCATGCCCCCGAGAGGTCACGCTTGGGCGCCGGCCCAGGCGGATTCGGCATCCTCGGCACGCCTTCGGACACGAACGCTTCGTCGCTGCTGCGCCGCTCGCCTTGCGCCATGGGATGCGCGCCGTACGCGGCAAGCAGCGCCAGCACTACGGGCAGTGAAACCAGGATCGAATTGCGCACAGTCTATCCTCCGTCGTCACCTGTTCACACAGAAACAGCCGGGCGTCTTCGCTCGGCTGCCTGAGGTGAGGTGTGAAGCGAATCACTCTCGATCGAGAACGCGTACTTTACGTCGAATCGGGCACTGCAGCGCGAGACGTCAGCGATCGCGCAGTGCGTCCGGAATTTTTTCCTGGATCTCCGGTGGCAGCGACGTCAGTTCGGTAGCCCAGGTGTGGCGGCAATTCGCGCACGTCAGCATCATGACCGTCGTGCTTTTCACGATGAGCATACTGCCAACGTGCTGACACTTCGGACACGGAATCGGAAGGGGACGATTGGTATTGGGCACGCGGAAGTCCGGATCGTAGATCCATCGGATTGCGGTTCGCAATCCGCAGCGCAGCGAAGAAAGATGGAATTATGGAAATTAATTGGTCAGCGTCGAACGGCGGGCAGAGAACCGACATAGCAAGAGGGCGGGTCCGAAGACCCGCCTCTCCGTCGGGTGAGCGAAATCAGAAACTAACGAGCCGCGGGCTTGGCGAACTTCGCCGCGTCAACGGGCGCGTTCGGCTGCACCGATTCCAGGTTGACCGTGTACTGGCCATCAACCCACGTCATCTGAAACGTAAACGGCATCTTGACCCCGACGCCCGGTACGTCACGGTAATCGGAATACGTCACATGCAGAGGGACGGTGCCGACAACGGTCGGGGCATACCGCGTCTGCCGCACGAGCAGCCCTGACGCCTTGTCGAAGTACAGCTTCACGGGAACGCGCTCGGTGACTCCCTGGACGACGAACACGGGCTTCTCGTCGATGCTGACGGGAGGGAAATCAGCGCGCAAGCCGGTGAGGAGTTGTTTGATGCCCGCGGGAAACGTCAGCTGCGCATCCACACGCGCGCCAACGAGGTCGGCGCCCACGAGTGGAATCATCGCGACCGGCGAGAGGTCGCGTGGTGCTGCATGCCACGCCTCGCGACCGTCATAGACAGTCGCCGAATCGCCACTCACCATATGGGCGACCAGCGCCCGCTGGTTCGGCCCCTTCGCATAGATGTCGACCGGCACTTTCGAGAAATCCGAATCGAAGCCTTCGTAGGTTCCCTTGGCGGTAAAGCTCGTCAGCTTACCGAGCGCTTGCGCGCCGCCGATCGCCTGCAGGTACTTGTCGAGAATCTGATCGGCGGTCGCCGTGACACGTGTGCCCGGGATGGCTTCCGCTTCGTCTGGATCATCGGGTGGCGGCTCGCCGTACTGCTGGGCGAGGCTTGGAATGACCTTCGGCTTCTGACTTCCGCGATGGCAGGTGTAGCAGGTGACGAACGGACGTCCGCCGAAATTCGCCTCGTTGATCGCCTTGACCATCCTGATCATCTGGCGCGCTCGGTTCTTTATCGGGGTGTCGACCGCGTAATTGGCCCAATCGCTCGCGCTGGCTCCGCCATGGCAATCGGTACAGTTCAACGCGAGCGACGCGGCGAAAAATCCCATCGTGTTCATGAACTCGCGGACGGGAATGCCTTTGAGCTCGGTGACGTTCTTGAACGCTTGTTCCGACAGCTGCGGGCCCGGCGCAGGGGCCTGGGCTGCACCACGCGCCTGACCCGAGACCGAGACACTGATACACACCCAAATCATTAACAGCGCTGTGCCACACACCGTTGTCCACCGACTGAGCTTCATCTCACGCCCTTTCCTTGCACCATGAAGACTGGCTTCGCGACATTTACGAAGCATACGAAGAGCTACATTCTAATCGTCCCGCGCGCGCGGACTATACATCCGGGCAAGATTCGTGTTCAAATCACGCCGCGTCGAAGGAGGGGATCTCGAGATGCGTCACTCGCTTGCGCGATCAGTCATTCACCTGCTCGCTCTGCTGGCGTTTGCGTCTGTAGCCATGGCTCAGGGAGCGAAGCTCCCGGGCAAAGACAGTTTGTACAACGGCAACCGCTTGAAGCCGGATCCAACTCCTGGCGGCCCGGCACCCGTGCGCGACATCAGCGGCTCCTGGGCTGGCAACCTGACACCGGATCGCGGGGAAATTCCCCCACTGACGCCGGCCGGTCAGAAATTATTCGCACTCAACAGACCTGAAACCGAAGTCGGCACGGGCCACTCGAACGATCCGATGAACACCTGCGATCCACTGGGCATCCCCAGGAACACTGTGTTCGAGACGCGCGGCCTTGCGTTCGGGATGATGGGGCCTGACCGGCTCGTGGTGCTGCATCAATATCAGCGGATCTGGCGGTACGTCTGGATGGACGGCAAGCATCCGCTGCCGACGAAGTTCGACGTCCCCGGCGGGGTCCCTTCGCGGTACTACGGGTATTCAATCGGCCGATGGGAAGGCGACAACACGCTCGTGATCAATACGGTGGGCGTGAACGATTCCACGTGGCTGGACAAGGCCGGGCATCCGCACAGCGTGGACGCGAAGATCGAGGAGCGCTACACACGCGTCGATCACAACCACCTGCAGATGGTCGTCACCGTGGACGACCCGAAGGTCTTCACCAAGCCGTTCGTGCTCTCGAAAAACGAGTACCGATGGATTCCGGATCAGGAAGCGGAAGAGCAGATGTGCGTGCCGTCGGAAATGATCAACTACATGAAGACGATTAGCGATCCGGCGTTCGGCGTGGCCAACGGAGACCCAACGAAGCGATGAACAAAGGACTTGCTCTCGCCGCCGCCGGTCTGATCATCGCCGCGTCGGCTCGAGGTCAGGAAAAGCCGCTGATGGCGGAGGATGTTTTCAAGAACATCCAGGTGCTCAAAGGGATCCCCGTCAAGGAGTTCATGAATACCATGGGCTTCTTTTCGGCCGCCACCAATCTGAATTGCATCGACTGTCATTCGCCGCAAAGCGAAAGCCTCGAAGGCTACGCCATCGATACGCCGAGGAAACAGACGGCGCGGCGAATGGTCCTGATGGTGAATCAGATCAATCAGGCCAATTTCGGCGGCCGGAAGATGGTGACCTGCTATACCTGCCACCGCGCGAGCGATCGGCCGGAAGCGGTTCCGAGCTTGTTGGATCAATACAGTGTCCCCGAGGACGATCCCAACCGCGTCGAAGTGGTTCCCGCCGGACCGGTGCAATCGGTGAAGAAGATTTCCGCCGATCAGATTCTGGACAAATACCTTCAGGCAATCGGCGGCGCGGCACAGGCAGCCCGACTCACGAGCTTCGCCGCGAAGGGCACCTACGAGGGGTACGACACGCTGTCGGCGAAGGTTCCGATTGACATCTTTGCCAACTCGCCAAACCAGATGGCGACGGTCGTCCACACGCAGAACGGCGACAGCGTGACGACCTACGATGGCCGGAGCGGATGGATTGCGGCGGCCGACAAGTTGATGCGCGTGCTCCCGCTGGACGGCGGCGATCTCGAGGGGGCGAAGATGGATGCGTCGCTCTCGTTCCCCGCGCGAATCAAACAGGACTTTCAGTGGCGCGCCGGCTTCCCGTCGGTCACGATCGACGATCAGCCGGTTGAAGTCATCCAGAACGCGGCCCGCGGCGCGACCGGGGCGAAGCTGTACTTCGACAGTGAGTCAGGGCTCCTGGTACGGCAGGTCCGGTTCGTCGATACGGCCGTCGGCGTGATCCCGACACAGATCGACTATTCGGATTACCGCGACGTCGCCGGCGTGAAGGTGCCGTTCAAACGCGTCATCACCTGGACCGACGGACGATCGACGATCGAGCTGGCTCAGGTGCAGCCGAACGTACGGGTCCAGCCGGCGCAGTTTGCGAAACCGGCGCCGCCGAGGGCGAAAGCGCCGGCGCCGTAATCTTGACAGCATGCGAGGCGGTCGCGTATACAGGCCGCGATCCCCGAGTCGGAGTACGGTGATGCCCCGACTCACGCGTCGGCCGTGCTGATGTGAGTCGGGTCATCACCGTACTCCGACTCGGACTTGGAAGGAAAAACGTGATGAAGATCAGGTTTGCTGGTGTGGTGGTGGCCGCGTGGTATCTGTTCGGTGTGGCCGCGTCAGCGCACCACGGTTTCAACGTCGAGTTCGACGGCACCAAGTGCCTGGATTTGAAAGGGACGTTAACGGGTGTTATCTGGGAGAACCCGCACGCGTACCTTCAGATGGACGTCAAGGATGCCTCGGGCGGTAACGTCGCGTGGCGTCTCGAGATGATCACGCCGAACGCCCTCAAGCGCAACGGCACCACGCGCCAGGACTTCACCGCGAACATGGGTAAGGAGATGAACGCGCGCGCGTGCCCCGCGAAGGTCGCCCCCGAGGAGGGCCAGCGCGGCGCCGCGGAATACATCAAGCTTTCCGACGGCATCCTGCGGATCGTCGGGCAGCTCCCTGAGCGCAACATCACTCCCGACAAGTTGAACTTCTGAGGTGCCGCACATGACACGAGTGGGACTCGCATTAGCGGTGGTCGCGAGTGTGTGCATCATCACGGCGCCCGTAGTAGCGCAGCGAGGTGGTGGCCGCGGACGAGGCGCGGATACCGGACCGTTGACCGCGAAACCAGGCGTCAAGATCGCCGGCGACTTCGACAAGGTGAAGATCCTCGAGCCTGGCGGCGCGACGCCGCGGACACGCGACGGCCATCCGGACTTGTCGGGCCGCTACTATCCGAACCACGCGGGACGGATGCTGCAGGGCGCCTACCGGATCCCCGAGCCGATCATGCGGCAGTTCGATCCGGAAAAAACACCACAGGAAAATCCCGTCTTCAGACCCGACGCCATCGAGAAGTACCAGCATCCGACGCCGTACGGAACCTGTCCTCCTGGCGGGACCCCGACGTCGATCACGACGCAGGCAACAGAGCACGGTCCCCTTGAGATCGTTCAAGTGCCCGGCCGCGTCTGGCTGCTCACGGAATTCCCCCAGACGATTCGGATGGTTCCGACCGACGGCCGTCCACATCCGGCCGATCCCGATACCAGCTTCAATGGCGATTCCGTCGGCCGCTGGGAAGGCGACACGCTCGTCATCGACACGGTGGCGATCGACACGAGGATGAGAAATATCTCGGTCGGACGAACCGGCGACGCAAACGCGTGGCTGCACAGCGAGAAGGAGCACGTCATCGAGCGCTTCAGCCGCCCGTCGAAGAATTACTTGATGTATCAGTTGACGGTCGAGGACCCCGAAGTGCTGGTGAAGCCGTTCACCTCGGCGCCGCACGTGTGGACGCTCGCGCAGGATCCAAACGACGTGTGGACCGAATACGTCTGCACCGCGAACGAGGAGCCTGAGGTTTACAAGAACCTCGACCAGCAGACGAAGCAAGATTACGAGAAGAGCGGCCGGGATGCCGCCACCCAAAATGGCCGGCAGGGCGGCAGGGGCAGGTAAGCACACCAGAGGGCTGTCATGAAAACAACGCTAACGTCGCTGTCGATCCTTGCGGGTATGTTGGCTGTTTCTTCCCCTGTGCTCGCGCATCACGGCAACGCCGCGTACGACGGATCGGTCGTCGAGCTCAAGAACGCCACGGTCACGAAGTTGTCGTGGGCGAACCCTCACACGATCATCGAATTCGACGTGAAGGACGACAAGGGACAGCCCGTACATTGGGCCGCCGAACTCGGCAGCCCTTCGGCACTGGGTCTGATTGGCTGGAGCAAGACGTCCGTAACACCTGGCGACATGATCACGGTGTTCGTCCACCAGGCGAAGTCGAAGAACCCCGTCGGACGCATCGATCACATCGTGCTGGCCGACGGGACGAGCCTACGCGACAGCGGCGGTGGTGGCGGAAATAACGACGTGGACAACGGACGTGGCCGTGGCGGCCGCGGCGGCGGTCGCGGCGGACGCAGGGGCGGCGGGGCTGGTGCCGGCGCTGACGCTGACGCCGGCAACCCCCAGTAAGTTGAGATCGGCTACCGCGCGGTGTTTGCGGTGCGCGACGACGCGCGCGGAACTGGCTTGCCGGTCACCTGAATCCAGTCCACGCGAGAGCCGCCGCCGGATCCGTGTCCGGCTCCTCTCATCAAGTCAGTGAACCCAATCTCCTCGACGCGGCTCAGATCCGCGTCGTCGATCCACTTCGCTTCGCGCCCTTCGACGACCTCCTGGATATCCAGCGTGCGCCACCGCACGTCAACGAGCTGAATTTCCGACTCAACCCAGTCCGTCGACAGGCCGACCGGATGGTCGCCAACGAGCCACGTGCCGTTGGCGAGCTTCAGGATGGGACGAAGGAGATGAAACCCGCTGACACGGGTGCGCCAGCGGATGGTCGCCAGGCCGGTCAGGTCCACGTCGTTGTTCTTGTCCCGGAGCGTGATTGCGCAGTTGGACGTGCAGAGCAGCGACATCACGTAGGTGATGTTGTCGTTGTACGGCTGAAGGACCGTTCGCGTCCCGGCCTTGTCGCCATAGAGCCGCACTTCCAGATTCGGGTTGGCGACGTCGCCAGGCACAATCGGGTGCTCGGGCTCGCGCTCGTTGTTGACGTTCGGCACACTCTTGTCGAACTTGAAGTCCTCGCGGAAGAACACGGGAGGGTAGTGCGCGGTCACCGCGCCGCCCAGCTGTCCGGGTCGAGGGCCGCCCCGTCCGCCCTGCGTCTCTCCTCGTTGTGCGTCGGCTGACACAGTCAGGCACAGAGTCAAGAGAACCAGAACCGATATCCGCGCAAGTCGCGACATCACTTTGGCGGCTCCGCTCCATAACGTGACGGTGTCGAATCGTCCCTGTCCGCGAGGACCGTACCGTCAGCGAGAATCACCTTGTTAGTGCGTCCCACCTTCACGCCGCTTTTCGCCTGATACACGTATGCGGTGATCACGTCTCCCGCTCTCAGCGTCGTGCGGCTCCACCCCAGCAGCGTCATCGACGGCGGGCTGCCGATCTCCATCGTCCATTTCTGGACTTCGCCTGTCGCCGTCTTGTAGTCGAACTTGATGAGCGAATGCGGGTTCATCCAGTCGAATTCGGTGACGACGCAGCCTTTCATTTCCATCGGCTTGTCGGCATACGCGGCGTCGCCGTGATGGGCGGCGATCGGCATGCTCAGCGCCAGAAGCGCGGCGACCATCGGAACGAACGCTCGAACTCTCAGCCTCATCGTCATCCCCTCATCTTCCACGCCCACCGCCGCCGAGGCGCTGCTGCTGCGCATCGGGATAGCTGCCGGCCGGATCGCCCTGCTCCTGCAAGTACTTGAGCGTCTCCGACGGTACGCAGAGCCACTCGTTGATTTTTTGATTGGGAACCCATCGATAGAAGTACGTGCCAAGCGAAAACGGCTTGGTGAACATCTTCGGGTCGTCGATCGTCATGGCGACCTTCATCGTGTTGTGGTCGACGCGCGTCCAGCGCTCCTGGACGTGCGCCATGACGGAGTGCGGTGTCCCGTCACGCAGCAGCCACGTTCTTTCGTCGAGACCGGTGGTGTCGATCACGAAGTTGTAGTCATCTTCCCAGTGACCAACGGAGTAGCCCATGTAGGTCGGATCGAGGGACTCTCTGTCGTCGCCGCCGACCTTCGTTGGGAGGGCCCGTCCGTCTGTCCACACTTCACGCCAGAAACCGCCGAACTGCAGGAGGAAGACGACCCGATTCGGCATCGTCGACACCGACATCGCGCGGTTCTGATAGATGAAATTCAGCGGGAACCCCAGCGGGTCACAGAATCGTGCGCTTGGATCGTTGGTGCCTGCCGGCCCGAATCGTCCAATCGGTTTCCGTTGACTCAAGACTTGCTGCCCGAGCGGGGTCAGCGAGGGCCGCTCGGCCGCTGCTCCTCGCGGAATGGCGTCCGTCGATCCCGGTCCGGCCCATGTTCCCGACAGGTCGCGCTTTGGCGCCGGCCCGCCATCCCCATCGACGGTGTCGAGCGGGTAGTACACCCACGGCGATTTCGCCTGCCTGGCCTGGGATGCCGTCTGGGCAATGAGCAATGTGGAGGCAAAAACCCCTGCGGCGAGCGCCACGGCCACGCCCGCCAATGCGTGTCGCATTTTCGGTCCCTTTCCAAGTTCCGCCTTCTTCCGATTGGGTTGCAGTCGCTTCGGCGGGACAAGTGTGGCCGAGAGGATACCGCGTTTCCAGTTGACAGTCATTGGATGAATCGCCTAGATAGGTGTCCGACAATCAGCAGGCCCTGGACTGATGAGCAGCACCCCCAAGCCATCGAGAAGAGATTTTCTCGCCGCCACTGCCGCGACGAGTGTCGCATTGGGTATGGGGCAGGTCGCGGGTGCAGCTCCGCAACAGGCGACGGCTGACAACCCACTGACAAAGGGTGAGCCCGAAATTTATCGAGGGACGGCTGCCGGCGCTGTGCTGGCGCAGCTGAGAGCCGCCGGCGTTCGCACGCTGTTCCACACCAACACGAGCGGATTCGTTCCGTTCTGGGAAGCGATCTACGCCGCGGGCGACGTGCAGGTCATCAACATGACGCACGAGGGCCAGGCGGTCGCTGCAGCGGCGGGCTACACGATGGCCAGTCGCAATCTCGGGTTCTTCTTCGGAAGCCACGTCGGCATTCCCAACGCGTTGAGCAACACGTACAACGCGTGGAAGGACCGGGTCCCGCTGCTGTTGACCTATTCGGGTGGCCAGCGGGAGCAGGGAAAGGACGGTTTCGAGTGGTGGGACAACACGCTCGGACCGACCGAAGCGTTCACGACGTGGAGGGGCGATCTCGAATCTGAGGACGTCACCGACACGCTACGCCTCGCGATCAAATTTGCGTTCGGGCCGCCAAGCGGCCCGGTGACGCTGACGTTCGGCGCGGGCGGCGAGAAGGTCGAGGCGCCGATTCATCCGATCGATCTCGCCGCCATGCGCGCCAAGTCGCGCGCGCCCGCTGACGTCATCGAAAAGCTTGCGCGATGGCTGATCGAAGCTGACAACCCGCTCTTCGTCGTCGGCTCCCAGGTCGGGATCGAGGGTGCGTACGCCGAGATCCTCGCTCTTGCCGAAAAACTCTCCGTCCCGGTCGCGGAAACCTTGCACAGCCTGTACGCGAATTTCCCCAACGACCATCCGCTCTTTGTCGGGGAACTGCAGGCGCAACGGTATCCACGTAAACAGAATCTGCTGATCAGTTTCGGCGAGAGCTTCACAGCGGGACGCGAAGATGAACGCGGTCTGACGGCCAGCGGGCCGCGTCCCATCGTTCACATCAGCCACGAACCGCAGGCGCTGGGACGATCGTTTGCCCCCGACGTGAGCATCCTCTCCGACCTGCGCGCAGCCATCCGCGATCTGTCCGATGCCGTCGACGCGCTCGCCACCAAAGATCGAATCGCGAGGATTCGATCGGCTCGCCTCGCCACGGTGTCCGCGCTGACGGGTAACCTGAAACAGTCGCGAGAAATCGCCTTGCGCGCCAATTTCGACAGCAGTCCTGTTACCTGGGAACGCGTCGGCTTCGAGCTGGAAAAAGTGCTCGACAGAGACGCGGTCATCGTCCCGGAACTTGGAACGCAGTACTACAAGATCTACCGCCAGCTGAAACTGGGCGGCTCGAACAAGCAACGGATTGGGCGTACCAAGGGCGATGCGCTCGGGTGGGGAGTGGCCGCGGCGTTCGGCGTGAATCTGGCGCTGCCGGACCGGCAGGTCGTGGCGCTGCAGGGCGACGGCGGATTCCTGTTCAATCAGTCCGAGGCGCTATGGAGTATCGCGCGCTACGAGGCGCCGATGCTCATCGTCGTCATGAACAACCACTCGTACAACGAGAGCCGCGCGCGGAACATGCTCAACGGCGGAACGTTCTACGAGGCGGGCAAGGACTTCAACGGATACCTCGGCGACCCGAACGTTGAATTCACGAAGATCGCCGAAGCCTACGGGCTGAGGGGCGAGAAGGTGACGCGGGCTGCCGATCTCGCGCCGGCGCTGCAGCGCTGTCTTCGAAGCATGCGGGACGGCAAGGCTGTCGTGCTGGACGTCGATGTCGCTGTCGATGGCGCACCAATCAGCCAACCGACCTGGTATCAGAAGCACTCGATCGCAGATATCCGGAAGAAGAGGCGCAATGGGTAAATGCCTCCTTGTCGCGATCACGCTGGTGATGTTGTGGCCCAGCACCATGGGGGCTCAGCGCGGCGACGATCCGCAGATCGAAAAGGGCCGCGTTGTGGTGGCGCAGGTCTGCACCACGTGTCACACGACGCTCGGCCGGATGCTCCAGGTTCACAAGCAGACCCGGGAGCAGTGGCGAGAGCTGGTTTTCTTTATGATTAGCCGCGGCGCGCAAGTCATGCCCGACGAGATCGACGCGGTTACGGCATTTCTTGTCGCGAATTCCGGACGTGAACGGCCTGCGGCTCGAAGCCCGGGTCAACCGGACAAAACGCGGTAGGGTCCGCCTTTGGGCGGGCCGAAGTCAATCGGAGGCGAGTCATGAGACCACGGGTCGGCTATCTGCAGATCTTCGCGACGCTCGTCATCGTCGCGGCCGTTTCGCTCATCGCGAATGCGCAGGACGGTCGTGGCGGCGGCCGTGGGGGTGGCCGTGGTGGCCGTGGCGGGGAACAGGGACCTCCGCCGCCGAAGGACGTCGTCGCGCCGGCGATTCCCGGTGTCGTGGCCGCCGGCACACACATCGAGCTCGTCGCGTATCCCGTACAGGGTACCGAGGGGCCGGTCAGGCTTCTCGACGGCACCGGCGTCCTCTGGACTGAGCGAAATGTTTCGCACATCTCGAAAATCGATCTGAATGGCAATCGATCGACGTTCGTCGAGAGCGCAGAAGGCGCCAACGGTCTCGGGTGGGATTCGAAGGGGCGGCTGATCGCGGTGCTTCGGCCGCGGTCCGGCGGCGAGAAGGTCGCCGCGATCTACCCGCCGACCGGCCTGGAGACACTCGCGGACAGTGTCGACGGCAAACCTTTCAACGCGCTGAACGATCTCGTTGTCAGCACCAAGAACGACATCTACTTCACCGATACTCAGGGCATTTACTTCCTGCGGCCAGGCGGCAAGGCGAAGAAGGTGGCGGACTTCAAGAACATGAACGGCGTTGTCCTGAGCAGCGACGAGAAAACGCTGTACGCCAATCACAAAGACGGCGAGTACATCCTGGCGTTCGACGTGCAGCCGGACGGCTCGCTGAAGAATCAGCGCAACTTCGGCAAGTACAAGAGTGTCACGACTCCCGGCGCGGCCGATCCGCGGCTCGCCGAAGACAACGGCGCCGACGGCATGGCGATCGACGATGCCGGGCGGATCTATACGGCCACCAATGTCGGTGTGGAGGTTTTCAGCCCGAAGGGTGAGTACCTCGGCGCGATCCCGATTGGTCTCTGGGGCGCCGAGCAGAACAGGATCGAAAAACCGCAGAACCTCACCTTCGCGGGGCCAGACAGAAAGTGGCTGTACACCGTCGGGTCCAACGCGATCTACCGCGTGCAGCTGCTCGCAGCGGGCATCAAGAACCGGGGAAAGTAGACCGTAGACAACCGGAAACACGAGTAACGGAGGGGAAGCCGTGCTGAGAATCGGCAAGGGTATCTTGGCGTTCGGGTTCGTGCTGTTGCTGCCAGTCGTGGCCTCTGCGCAGGCAACGATCAGCGGCGTCGTCAAGGACGCGTCAGGCGCCGTGCTTCCGGGCGTCACCGTGGAAGCGTCCAGTCCTGCACTTATTGAAAAGGTCCGGACCACCGTCACCGACGGTACCGGCCAGTACGCGATCCCCGACCTCCGGCCCGGGATCTACTCCGTGAAATTCACGCTCACCGGTTTCTCGGCGGTCGAGCGCGAAGGCGTCGAGCTGTCCGGCACATTCACCGCTCGCATCAATGCCGACATGCGAGTCGGTGGTCTCGAAGAAACGATCAAGGTCACCGGCGAGACGCCGGTCGTCGACGTGCAGAGCACACAGCAGGAACGCGTGCTCGATCGCGAGGTCCTCGACGCACTGCCGAACGCCGGACTTCGAACCGCCCTCGGCGTGCTGATTCCGAGCGTCGATTTCCGTCGTCAGGACGTCGGCGGCGCGGGCGTGAGGGCCGTGACCGGCAACATGGTGGCGCACGGCGCGAGATCTGAAGATGCCGGTACCACTCTGAACGGGATGTCGATTGCCTCGTTCGGAACCGGCGCCGCGACGGCGACGATCTTCATGAACCCGATGGGCATTCAGGAAATGACCATCGATACCGGTTCAAACGACGCCGAGCTGCACGCGGGTGGCGTACGAACGAATTACACCCTGCGCGAAGGCGGCAATACGTTCCATGGCGTCGTCTTCGGGGCGTATGCGCCGGGCAACCTGCAGGGCGACAACCTGACCGACTCCCTGAGGACCCGCGGCCTCAGCGAGCCAAACAAGATCAAGGCGAACTGGGATATCAACCCGGCGTTCGGCGGCCCCATCCTGCGTGACAAGATCTGGTTCTTCGGCGCGGCGCGTTACGACGTGACGTCAGACTATGTCGCGGGACTCAAATGGAACAAGAACACCAACAACCCGAACGCATGGACGTACGAGCCCGATGAGAGCCGTCGTGTGTGGAACGAGCAGAAGCAGCCGGACGAGCAGGTGCGTGTCAGCTGGCAGGCGACGCCGCGAAACAAGCTTGGCGGCACTTACTACAACACGAGCTACTGCTTCTGCCCGACCGACGCCTCGGCGACCCTGTCGTGGGAAGCAGGTCAGCGTGCGGAGTACCCATTCCAGCGGCTCGTCACCGGCGACTGGACGCTGCCCCTCACGAGCCGAATGCTCATCGAAGCGAATGGCCTCGTCTACAAGTCGCAGAGCAACCGTATACCCTGGGACGGTCTGGCGCAGGGGATTATCCCCGTTCAGGAGCAGAACACCGGCATGCGCTATCGGGCGGCCGACTCCTATCGCGTCCAGGACCAGAGCGTCTACAACATCAGCGGCGCCTTCTCGTACGTCACCGGAGCGCATGCGATCAAGGTTGGCGGCTCCGATAAGTTCGGCGATCTCGGTCAGAGCGAATACGACCTGTCGCCGGTCAGTTATCGGCTGCGCGGAGGCGTGCCGAATCGCATCACCGAACGCGCCCTCGGGACCTGGAGAGCCAATGTCGATGCCGACCTGGGGCTCTACGCCCAGGATCGGTGGACGCACAGCAAGCTGACGTTCAACTACGGCCTGCGATACGACTACTTCGCCAGCAGCTACCCGGCTCAGCACATTGGTCCGACGACGCTCGCCCCGAACCGTGACATCACGTTCCCGGCGCAGCCGGGACTCGGTTCGCTGCATGACCTCTCGCCGCGGCTGGGTGCCGCCTACGATCTGTTCGGTGACGGGAAGACCGCGGTGAAGGTGAGTTTGAATCGTTACGTGCTCGCGATGGGCCCCGACGTCAGCTTCATCCAGCTCGCGAATCCGTCGCGTAACCTCGTCACCAGCGCGACGCGTACATGGACGGACGCGAACCGCGACTACGTGCCGCAGTGCGATCTCTTGAACGTCCGGGCGAACGGCGAGTGCGCCGCGCTGTCGAATGAAAACTTCGGCACGGTCGTCACCAACCTCACCTACGACAAGGACACGTTGACCGGGTTCGGCAAGCGGAACTTCAACTGGGAGTTCTCCGCGGGCGTGCAGCGCGAGCTAATACCGCGCGTCTCGGCCGACTTCACTTACTTCCGGCGCTGGTACGGAAACTTCGTCCTTGTCGACGATCTCGCGATCGGGCCGGCTGATTTCGACAGGTACACGATCACCGCGCCGAAGGATCCGCGGCTGCCCGGCGGCGGCGGCTACCAGGTCGAGGGCTACGACATCAAGCCCACGAAATTCGGCGTCGCCGCGCAGCCGTATGTGACGCTCTCGAGCAAGTACGGGAAGCAGCAGGATTACTGGGACGGCATCGACGCCACCATCAATGCGCGGCCGCGTGACGGTCTGTTCTTCCAGGGCGGCGTGAGTACCGGCCGCCGCGTGGAGGACAACTGCGACGTCATCACGAAGGTGGACAACCCCAGTTCGCTCTACTGCCACCGCGAAGAGCCGATGCTGACCTTCGTCAAAGGGTACGGTTCTTACACGATCCCGAAAGTGGACGTCGTGATCAGCGGGACGTACCAGACGAAGCCGGGCCCGCTCGTGCTCGCGATTTACACTGCCACCAACGCGGAAATCGCGCCGAGCCTCGGACGCAACCTGGCAGCGGGCGCCACATCGAACGTCGATGTCCACCTTCTGGCACCCGGCCCCTACACCACCACCAACGGCGGGTCAGGACAGGTTCATGGTGAGCGCCTCCATCAGGTCGACTTCCGCTTCTCGAAGCTGCTGCAGTTCGGCGGCACCCGCGCGCGCGCGAACGTCGACGTGTACAACGCGCTCAACTCGAGCGCGGTGCTGTTGCAGAACGACACGTTCGGCGATTGGCAGCGGCCAACCGAGATTCTGATCGCTCGGTTCGTGAAGTTCAGCGTCCAGTTCGATTTCTAATCCCACACAAGGAGGCACGGACAACCGCCGTGCCTCCGAATGTCCTTATCGTCCTGCATTCGCGCGATCCTTTTTAACCGCGCCAGACCCCGTACTCGCGGCGAGACATCGTAAAGCACGCGAGTCGGTCCATTGCCAGAACCGCCAGTCGTGAGTATCTTCTGGATCTCCTCCAGTCAACTGTTCCTTGTCAAGCAGTCGTTGTCGTTGCGGTGCGCCGTGCTACCGCTTTGGTACCCGTTCGGTCAGCCGACGCTGCCTTTGAATTGGAGAGCGTCTCCACGATGTCGCGGAATTCGAACCACGGACTTGGTCCACTGCTGCGCGCCCATCGTGAGCGGCAGGGTCTCACGCTTGAAGCGTTAGCCGAGTCGATAAAGGTCAAACGTTCGCTACTCATTGACCTCGAGCGAAATGATGTCTCGCGATGGCCGCCCGGCATTTTTGGCCGCGCGCTGGTGCGCGAGTACGCCAAATCGATCGGGTTGCCGACCGATGAAGCGGTCAGGCAGTTTCTGGAGTTATTGTCTCCGACGGAACGGTGCGATGCCGGGTTGTCACCATCCGGCGCGGCGGTCGACCATGCGACGGCCGAGTTCCGACTGACCTTGGCAAATGTTCCGGACCAAACCAGCCGACAGATCGCGCAGCGCCTGGTTGGCGCTGCGGGTGAACTGGTGTTCGTGCTGCTCACCGGAGGTCTCGTCGCACTGACGACTGGGCTGCCGGTCTGGACGTCGAACGCGATCGTCGCGCTGATCTGGTTGCCGACCGCAGCAGTGCTGTGTGGTCACGAGCGGTTATATCGCGCCCTGCGCGGTGATCGATGGCGAATCTTCTCGATGCATCCGCAAGCCACTTCGTTGATCGTCGAGCCTGACGTGCAGGCAGAGCCTTCGAGTCAGGCATCCATCCTCTGAGTTCCCTGCGGATCAACGGCGTCGCTTAGGGTAATGGCTTGCGGCGTCGTAAAAGACAGCTGATGTAAAGGCCGGGCTGGGCGGCTGCACCGTCCGCGGACATCACGTTACACTGCTTCGCCACATGTGGACGTTCGTGTTCGCGCTCCTTTTTGCCGCCGGGCAATTTGGCCAAAGCAGTACGGGAGAACTGCGGGTCACCGTACGCGACGCGGGCGGCCTCCCGGTTCAGTGCGCGGTGACGCTGGTCAGCGACGCCAACGACATTTCCCAGCAACTCGAGACCGCTGCCGACGGCGTGTCGGTTGCCAAGCGGCTGCCGTTCGGTCAGTACCGCGTTGCCATCAACCAGCCTGGGTTTGCGCCCTACGACGCGCTCGTCGAAATCGATTCCGTCGTGCCGCGGGAATACCGCATTACCCTGACGCCAGCGCCCGTTCAGGCGCAGGTGACAGTTCGAGCCGAGG
>Ga0310810_10003708_pt1 | contig 16756 bp, 13 predicted proteins | sample NCmetagenome_FD_207641 | JGI IMG/M metagenome (GOLD analysis project Ga0310810, IMG submission 207641) | Soil microbial communities from experimental microcosm in Duke University, North Carolina, United States - NC | ecosystem: Engineered > Artificial ecosystem > Soil microcosm > Unclassified ... | reverse complement strand
GCCGCCGGCGTCGGCAGTGAGCTGTGGAATCGAACCGACGCGTCGTAGCACGCCGCGCCGTTCGGGTTGGCCGACACGCCGATCGCCTCGCGCGCCGCCGGCAGGTACTCCGCCCGGAGAAAATCGCGGTAGCGCGTGAACGCCGGGACGATCTGCTCGCGGACCAGCAGGTCGAACTGCTTCGCGAACTCGGGCGTCTTGTCGCGCACCGACGGCGAGTCGAACGGCGATTCCGCCGTCGGCGTCGCAATCAGGCTGTCCATCTGGTCGATCACGATGCGGACGTTCCCCTTGGGGGCGGAGTAGCCGGCCTTCAGCCCCTCGCGAAGGTTGGCGATTTCGGTGTCCACGTATTTCGGCAACCGACTCCAGCGCGCGAGCGCGTCCTTGCGCGCCTCGTCAGTGCCGACCGGCTGGATCGTGACGGTATAGCCGTCCTGAACCTGCCAGCCGTTCACGAACTGGCTGACGGTCCACAGCTCCAGGCGGCACACGCGGGCGGCCGCCGACGACTCCAGCGCCTCGCGGACGATGGCGTAGGTCCCCCGCAGCGGGCCCGACGTAATGGCCGCCGGATCGATCTTTTTCGCCTGATCGAGCCAGGCGTCTTCCTTGGCCTGCCAGGCCCGAAGTGCGGCAAGGGAGTTGTCCGGCAGAGCGTCGTGACGGCGGCCGGGCACGCCGAACAGCGTCACTTGATCGGGGTTTCGCTCGAAAAAGCCTTCGAGATAGGCGTCGGCCAGCGCGCGGACGCGGGCGTCGGCCGGCTCCGGCACCGGGGCGGAGGCCGGCGAGGGCGTCCCCCGGTTGCAGGCGGCCATGACCACGACAAGGCAGGCGCCGACAAAAGCCGTTGTCTGGGGTCTAAGCATGCCGGATTATACTTTCCGCGCGGAGGACGCATGCAGATCTCGGAACGGACAGTGGGTGACGTGGTAATCGTCGACGTCTCGGGCAAGATCACGCTGGGTGATGGTGGCGACGTGGCGCTGAGAGACAAGATGCGCAGCCTGATTCAGCAGGACCACAAGAAGGTGCTGCTCAATCTCGGCGAGGTGTCGTATGTGGATAGCGCCGGTCTGGGCGAGATCGTTCAGTCCTACGCGACGGTAACCAAGAACGGCGGAAAGCTGAAGTTGCTGAACGTGACGAAGCGGATCAAGGACCTGCTGTCGATCACCAAGCTGCTCACCGTCTTCGAGTGCCACGACAACGAAGCGGATGCGGTGAAGAGCTTTTAGGCGTACGTAGGCCGGGTCCTTTCGGACCCGGCTTGCGGCGGGCCTGAAACGACCCGCTACGAAGACGTTTTCGCAGGGCTCAAGCCCTGCACCACATCAGTGCTGGTTTTCGGCGGCGACCACCGCGCTGTGGGCGATCGGTTCGGGCTGTTCGTAGGCCGGCAGCTTTCGCAGCATCTCCGGGCGAATCGGCAGGATGAACGAGAAGCGGTAATCCCCCTGCATCCGGCCGATCGGGATGCCGACGAGGTTGCCGCGCTGGTCGAGCACACCGCCGCCCGACACGCCGGGATGACCGTCGGTGAGGCAGGTGACCAGACCGTTCGCGGTGTGCTGCCCGACGTAGCCGGTCGAGAGGATGATCCCCTTCGAGTAGTCGTTGCCGAGCCGGAAGATCGGGTCGGCGAAGTCGTAGGCGAACGCGGAATCGACGCGCAGCGCCGGCAGATCGAGATCGCGCGTCTTGATAATCGCCCAGTCGCCGTTGTGCACTTCGACGTCGGCGTCGCCCGTGTCGACCACTTTCGCGGAAATCTCCTTGCCGTGGTAGACCACCTTCACGGACATGATCTTGCGAACGTTCTGCCGATCGTCCTCGTCGTGGAGCGCGACGACTGCGTGCTTGACCGTGATGAAGTAGCCGCCGCCCAGGTATCCCGCCGTCCCGTAATTGGTTTTTCCCAGGTTGTCGTAGGAGTAGAGCTCGACGAAGCTCGATCGCCGGTCCCGCAGCAGGTGGACCGGCAGCAGCCCCATCTCGGTCTGCAACTGCTCCTTGATCTCGGCCACCATGCTGGCGCGTCCGGCGCCGGTGGGAGCGGCGTCGCTTTTGACGGTGCTCATTCGACCACTGGTGCCGGCCGCAACGACGCTTTCGCCTCGCCGCGCGGTGCCAAGCTGCGTTCGCACCTCGTCGCGAATCGCGTCGAGCTTCGCGTCGTACGACGCGCGGTTGGCGGCGGCGTCGCGACGTGAGTGCACCACGCCGAGCATGAAGAACAGAATGGCGGTGGCGAGCGTGGAGGTCGTGAAGATCAGACGCCGGGACATCATGCGGTACTCCAAGTTCGGCAGCTAAACCACCTTGCCCCGGCAAGGTTTACAGCTTTGCGTTCCCGCATGGGCGACGACACGGTCCCCCACGAGAGAAGCCTTTTTCGCTTGGTAAAAGAGTACGTTCAATGTAGCAAGAGGCTGCTACCGTGTCAAGCGAGTAATCGTCCAACCGGCGAGAAACATGAGGATGCCGATGGTGAACAGCCTGGGGCTTGGCCCCAGCGGACCGGCGGTCACGATGTCAACCAGCAGCTCGAACATACCCATGAGCTGCGCGAGTCGGCCAATGTAGTACAGCGTCGGCGACTTCATATGCGGTCGAAATTCTTCTCGATCTCACGGCGCGTCAGCCGGAGCATCACGGGACGGCCGTGAGGACAGATGGTCGAATACGAGGTCGCCCTCAACTCATCGAGGATGTGCGCCATTTTTTCGTATGTCAGCGGGTAATTGGCCTTCACCGCCGCGTGACACGCCGTCGTCGCCGCGATCCGCTGCAGGGCGTCCTGCACCTGCGCGCCGCGATCGAGTCCTTCCAGATCCTCGGCCAGGGCGAGCAGCGCCTTCGAACAGTCCTCGATCTTCAGGAGAGCGGGCACCGACGTCACTTTGATCGTGGCGGCGCCGAACGGTTCCACCTCGAACCCCAGGCGATCGAGTTCGGCGGCGCGGTTGATCAGCGCCTGCTGGGCGGACGCCGTCAGCTCCATCACCATCGGGAGCAGCAGCTGCTGCGACTCGAGCCGGCCGCCGGTGAGCCGCTCCATCACCCGCTCGAACAGCACGCGCTCGTGTGCAACGTGCTGGTCGATGATCGCGATCCCCTCGTCGTCCACCGCGATGATGAAGGTGTCGCGGAACTGGCCGAGCGGGATCATGGGTTTGATGTCGAGCGGTGGGTGGTGCGCGGGTGCGGCGTGCGAAAACGCGGAGTCGACGGTCTGGCTGAAGCCAGACACTACCGATGCCAGGTCCCGTGTTCCGGTAGTGTCCGGCTTTAGCCGGACCTCTTGCGGGATCCATCTGTTGGGATACGCCCCACCCGACAGGACGTTCGGGAGCGGCGCCGTGAAGGGCGTCTGCGACATGTGCTCAGGACGCAGCTGAAGCTGGGGGGCGGCGCTGTGTCCGAGCGTATCCATCAGCGCGCGGCGGACGACCTCGTGCACGAGCGACTGGTCGCGGAACCGCACCTCGGCTTTGGTTGGGTGCACGTTGACGTCGAGCGCGTCGGGCGCCATCTCGATGAACAGATGCACTTCCGGGCTCCGCTCCTTGATCGACGCCTGGCTGTAGGAATCGATGATCGCGTGCGCAATCGTCTTGTCCTTGACGATCCGCCGGTTGATGAAAACGTTCTGCGGCCCGCGCGTCGGACCCTGCTCGGCCAGCGCAGCGATGAAACCGTTCAGCGTGATGCCGCCCGCCTCCTTGTGGACTTCCATCAGGTCGGCGCGCTCGCCGTACACCTGATACAGCCGGTCGCGGTGCGAGACCGCGGGCGGGCACTGCAGCACTTTCCGGCCGGCGCTGGTCAGCGTGAAGCCGACTTCCGGATACGCCATGGCAAGTTGTGTGACGACGCGCGACACCTGCGCCGACTCGGCGCCGTCGGACTTGAGGAACTTCCGCCGCGCCGGGAGATTGTAGAACACGTCGTTCACCTCGACGAGCGTGCCCTGGGGCGCCCCGACTTCGACGATCGACGCCACTGTGCCGCCGTTGACGCGGATCTCGGTGCCGCTGGCCTGCCCCTTCGCGCGGGTCCGCATGACGAAATGCGAGACCGATGCGATCGACGGCAGCGCTTCTCCGCGGAAGCCGAGCGTCAGAATCGCGGCGAGGTCGTCGGCGTGCCGGATCTTGCTGGTCGCGTGACGCTCGATCGCCAGGCGGGCATCCCCCGGTTCCATCCCTTCCCCATCGTCCTCGACGCGGACCTGTTTCTTGCCGCCCATCTCCACCTGGATCGTTAGACGGCGGGCGCCGGCGTCGATGGCGTTCTCGACCAGTTCCTTGACGATGGAGGCGGGACGCTCGACGACTTCGCCGGCGGCGATCTGGTTCGCGAGATCGGCGGGAAGGCGATGGATCTTGCCCATCAGATCCAGTGTTTACGGCGGAACATCGCGAGCATCCCGGCCGCGACCCCGACGCTGATACCGAAGAGCCACCAGAACTGCGCGTGCTCGCCACCCGGAAACTGCGGCAGCGGCATGTTCATGCCGTAGGCGCCGGTCAGGAGCGTGAGCGGCATGAGGATCGTCGACACGACGGTGAGCACCTTCATCACCTCGTTCAGGCGGTTGCTGACGTTCGAGAGATGAGCGTCCAGCATCCCCGTGATCCTGTCCTGGAAGATCAACACATCGTCGGCGAGGCGGACGAGGTGGTCGTACACGTCGCGGAAGCGGAACGACATCTCGGTGCTGACGTCGACGAAATCGCGCCTCGCCAGGCGGGCCACGACGTCCCGCTGCGGCGTGACGATGCGCCGGAGGCCCGAGACCTGGCGCTTCTGGTCGAGGATCCGGCGGACCAGTTGCGGATCCGGCTTGTCGAAGATCGCCTTCTCCAGATCGTCAATCCGCTCTTCGAGCTTGTCCATCTCCGGACGGTAGGAGTCGACCATGGCGTCGACGATGCGGTGCAGCAGCGAGACCGGGCCCTCGGACAGAATCTTGGGATTGCGCGTCGCGTGGTCGCGCAGCTCGTTGATCGAGGCCGAGTCGCCGTCATGGATAGTGACGAGATAATTCGGTCCGACAAAGAAGTCGACGTCGTGCGTGCCGAACGCCTTACCTCCCTTCGGATAGTGGATTCCGTGGAGGATGACGTAGAGGTAGCCGTCGTACGCCTCGACTTTCGGGTACTGGCGCGCGGACATCGCGTCTTCGACCGACAGCTTGTGGAAGTTGAACGTGTCGCTGAGGATCAACGACTCCGGAATCGACGGTGCGGCCAGGTCCACCCAGACGTGGACGCCGGAGGACGGATTCAGCCAGGCGCGATCGAACTTCGGCGCCTGCTCGGTCTTGCCGTCCTTGTTTACAAAGATAGTGATCATGAAGGGCTTAGGGCCCTATTCAATCCCCGACCTTCACCGAGAGCGCCGCTTGTGCGGCCGCGAGCCGCGCCACGGGGATCCTGTACGGCGACGCGCTGACGTAGTCGAGACCGACCTTGTGGAAGAAGTGGACCGACGCCGGGTCGCCGCCATGCTCGCCGCAGATGCCGAGCTTGATGTCGGGACGCGTCTTCCGCCCACGTTCGACGCCCATCGCGACGAGCGCGCCGACGCCGACCGTGTCGATCGACGCAAACGGATCCCGGTCGAGGATTTTCTTGTCGGTGTAAATCTTGAGGAACTTGCCGACGTCGTCTCGCGAGAAGCCGAACGTCAGCTGCGTCAGGTCGTTGGTGCCGAAGGAGAAGAACTCCGCTTCGACCGCGATCTCGTCCGCCGTGACCGCACCGCGAGGGATCTCGATCATCGTGCCGACCAGATACTTGATCTTGACGCCCTGCTCCTTCATCACCTCGGCGGCGACACGATCGACGATCGCCTTCTGATCCTTGAGCTCCTTCACGAGCCCGACGAGCGGGATCATGATCTCGGGCACGACCTTCGAGCCTTCCTTGCTCAGGCGGCAGGCAGCCTCGATGATCGCACGGGTCTGCATCTCGGTGATCTCGGGATAGGTGATCCCGAGACGGACGCCGCGGTGCCCCAGCATGGGGTTGAACTCGTGGAGCTGCTCCACGCGCGCCAGCAGCGTTTTCTTCTCGTCGAGCTCCTTGCCTTTCTTGCCGGCCGCCTCCAGCCGCGCGACGTCGACCATGAGATCCTCCCGCTTGGGCAGGAACTCGTGCAGCGGCGGATCGATCGTGCGGATGGTCACCGCTTCGCCGCGCATGCCCTTGAAGACGCCGTAGAAGTCGTCCCGCTGAAGCGGCAGCAGCTTGTTCAAGGCCTTGCGCCGGTCGGCTTCGTTGTCGGCGAGGATCATCTCCTGGACGATCGGGATGCGTCCTTCGCCGAAGAACATATGCTCGGTGCGGCACAGGCCGATGCCGCGCGCACCGAACGCATAGGCGAGCTCCGCCTGATCCTGTAGATCCGCGTTGGCGCGGATGCCGAGACGGCGGAACTTGTCCGCCCACGACAACAGCAGGTCGAAGCGGCGGTAGATGTCGGATTTCTTGGCGTCGAGCGACTTGTTGACGACCTGCAGGATCTCGCTCGGCTTCGACGCGACACGCCCGAGCTTCACTTCCCCGCTGAGGCCGTCAAACGAGATGAAATCGCCCTCCTTGACGGTCTGGCCGCCGACACTGCATTTCTTGTCGGCCTCGCTGATAACCAGCTCGCCCGCGCCGACGATGGAGGGCTTGCCCATCTGGCGGCCGACGACGGCCGCGTGTGACGTCATGCCGCCGGTCGCGGTCAGGATGCCCTGCGCGACGAACATGCCGTGGATGTCGTCCGGCACGGTCTCGCGGCGCACCAGGATCACCGGCTTGCCCTGGTTCGCCCATTCGACGGCGTGATCGGCGGAAAAGACGACATGGCCGCTCGCGGCGCCGGGCGATGCCGGCAGTCCTCGGGTCGCTACGGGAATCTTCTTCCACTCCGCCGGGTCGAACCCCGGCGCGAGCAGCTGGTTCAGCGCCTCCGGATCGACCAGGAGGATCGCTTCCTTCGGCGTCACCAGCTTTTCGGCGACGAGATCGGTGGCGATGACCACGGCGGCGTAGCCGGTGCGCTTGCCGCTGCGCGTCTGCAGCATGAAGAGCCGTTCGTCCTGGATGGTGAACTCGAAGTCCTGCACGTCCTTGTAGTGTTTCTCCAAACGCGTGGTGATCTGCCGCAGCTGGGCGTACGCCTTGGGCATCACCTGCTCGAGCTCGCGGATCGGCTGCGGCGTCCGCACGCCGGAGACGACGTCCTCGCCCTGGGCGTTGATCAGGAACTCGCCGTAGAACTCTTTCGCGCCGGTCGCCGGGTTGCGGGTGAAGCCGACGCCGGTCCCGGATCGATCGCCGGTGTTGCCGAACACCATCATCTGCACGTTGACGGCGGTGCCGATGTGATCGGGGATGTCGTAGATGCGGCGGTACTCGATCGCGCGCGGGTTCATCCACGACCGGAACACCGCATCGCGCGCCATGGTCAGCTGCACGCGCGGATCCTGCGGGAAATCCTTCTTCGCCTTGTCCTTGACGACCTTCTTGTAGCGCGTCACGACTTCGCGCAGCGCGACTTCGTCGAGATCGGTGTCGAGCCTGGTGCCGCGCGACGCCTTGACCGCGTCGAACTCGTGCTCGAAGGCATCCTTCGAAATCTCGAGGACGACGTTGCCGAACATCTGGATGAAACGGCGGTAGCTGTCGTAGGCGAAGCGGCCGTTACTGGTCCGCGCTTTCAGCCCCTCGACCGCGGCGTCGTTCAGGCCCAGGTTGAGGATCGTGTCCATCATGCCGGGCATCGAGAACTTCGCGCCGGAGCGCACCGAAACGAGGAGCGGGTTCTCGGTTGAGCCGAGCGTCGCGGCGGCGACCTTCTCCAGAGTCTTCAGGTGTTCGGCGATCTCGCGATCGATCCCGCCCGGGATCTTCTGTTTTTCCTCGTAGTAGATGTTGCAGACCTCCGTGGAGATGGTGAAACCCGGCGGGACCGGCAGTCCTGCGTTGGTCATCTCGGCAAGGCCTGAGCCTTTGCCGCCCAGGAGATCCTTCATGTTGCGATTGCCGTCAGCCTTGCCCCCTCCGAAGAAATAGACGTACTTCCTGGCCTTGTTCGAAGGCTTGGCATTCGGTTTGGGCTTACGGGCTGTCGGCTTTTTCGCCATGTTCGCTCTCCGTCCGGTCGAATTGGATGATTGGGTAATCTGGTAATTGGATAATCGATTGGAGACTGGCTGCTCTGGATTCTATGTCGTCGTGCTCCGATATCGGTCTTCCTCGAATGTCCGCGGGGTCCGGCTTCACCCGGACGTCCTCGTTTCCGGTAGTGTCCGGCTTTAGCCGGACCGTTCTTGGGTAGTGCAGGCCTTCAGGCCTGCTTCTCGTCCTGTACAATCGCTGAAGGATCGGCAAATTGTAGAATCTGCCGCTTCAGTATCCCAAGAAGCGCCAGCCGCGCTTCCCGTAGCGTCTGATCGTCAACCATCACCATCACATCCGCAAAGAACCGATCCACCGGCTCCCGCAAGGCAACGATCTCCTTCATCACATCGGCGTATCGTGCTTCGAGCACCGCAGCCTCGATGGCTGGCACTCGCGTCGACATCTGGTCGGCTAGCGCCAGCTCGGCGGGCTCGCGAAGCTTTGTCCTCAGCTCCCCGATCGAGTCCGGCAGACGATCGAATTCCTTCGTGATGTTCTTCACGCGCTTGAACAGCTGACCCAAGGCCCTGAAATCATCAGAGTCTCGATATTTCGAAACGGCCTCGATACGACGCAAAGCGAGCTGAGGTACGTTCCAATGTTCGCTGACGGCTTTGATCTCGCCGTCCTGAAACCCGCGCGCCTCGAAAAGGTGGGCTTCGCGGTCCGCAAAGAATTCCTGCAGCGGTAACTCACCCCAGTCGGCTGAGGCACCGTGAAACTGTGAGAAGGCCTTATAGGCCTGCTTCAGCAACGGCGAGAGGCCAATTGGTCCCTTGGCATTCGCAGGCGCGTCCACGAGGAGCTTCACGACGCCCTGCGCGGCGCGGCGGAGGCCGTAGGGATCCCGCGAGCCCGTGGGCCTTTCACCGGCGGCGAGACTGCTGCCCAGGTGACGGCAGCTTTTCCGAGCTGCGCGCGCGTCGGCGGGGCATCGGCCTCGACGCCGATCGGCAGGTAGTGGAAGTAGATGGCCTTCCACACCTCCTCGGGCTGGCCCTCGGCTCTCGCGTAGACGCCGCCCATCACGCCCTGCAGCTCGGTGAACTCGCGCACCATGTCGGTCGCGAGGTCGGCCTTCGCGAGGCGCGCGGCCTGTCCAGCCATCTTCGCCGTCGCCGCGTCTGCACCGAGCGCTTCGCGCGCGATCCCTTCGGCGAGTTTTTCGATCCGCTCGGCCTTCTCTTTGTACGTCCCGAGCTTCTTGTGAAACAACAGCGTGCCGAGCCGGTCGATGCGCGACTCGAGCGGGATCTTGCGGTCTGCTTCCCAGAAAAAGCGCGCATCGCGCAGCCGCGCGCTGACGACGCGCTCCGCATTCCTCGCGATCGTGCGCTCGTTGTCCGGCTCGGTGTTGATGACGGCCAGGAACGCGTTCTTCAGCTTGCCGCCCTCGCCCTCGACCGGAAAGTAGTGCTGATGGTGAATCAGCGTCGTCGTCAGCACTTCCTCCGGCAGCTCGAGGAACTCGAGCGCGAACGTGCCGGCGACAACCGACGGGTATTCAACCAGATCCGGGACTTCGAGGAGCAGTCCGGTTCCGTGGTTGACCGTGCGGCTGACGCGTCCCTGCAGGCGCTGCGCCTTGGCATCGAGCTCGCGTGCGATCTTGTTGTGCCGCTCGGCCCGCTCGAGGATGACGAAATTCTCGAGAAGCCGCGCGCGGTATTCGTCGAACGATCGCACCTTGATCGCACGGCCGGCGCGGCCGCTTGTCGTCAAAAAACGATGCCCGTAGGTCACGGCGCCGCTCGACACGTCCTGCACCTGGGAGGTCTGCGCCGCGGGCGTGCGCGCGATGGAAAACGGGACGACGCGCCCGCCGTATAAATAAAGGAGCCAGCGGATCGGCCGCCCGAACAGCAGGTCCCCTTTCCCGTCGTCGAGCATCGCGTCCCAGCGCATGGCCTTCGGGAACTGGAGACCGCGCAGCGTGTCGCGCAGCACGTCCGGCAGGACGTCGACCGTCGACTTGCCGCGCTGACGCCGGCGGAACGCCAAGTACTCGCCTTTGGGCGTCTGGATCCGTTCCAGGGCGCCGACGTCGACTCCTTGCTTCGCCGCGAACCCGGCTGCGGCCGGCGTCGCCGATCCGTCCGGCTTGAAGCTGGCCGACACCGGCGGACCGTTCACGAGCTCTTCGAGGTCGCTCTGACGCTCGGGGATGCGAACAACGCGGACCGTGAGCCTGCGAGGAGTGCTGTAGGTTTCGACGGGGGACTCCGGCGGGAGGCGGTGCGCGCGCAGCTGCGCATCGACCATCTCGCCGATCTGATTGGTCAACCCCGGCAGCCACCCGGCGGGCAGCTCCTCGCATCCGATCTCGAGCAATAACTCGCGATCCATGCGCCTACGCCTCCCCGCCCGGCCCGGAGGCTTCGGCGCGACGAGTTCCGCCTGGTCCCTCGACGTACGTCTTCGCGACGCCGATCGCAAGCTGGCGGATGCGCAGGATGAACGCCGTCCGCTCGGTGACGCCGATGCTGTTGCTCGAATCGAGGATGTTGAACAGGTGCGAGCACTTCAGGGTGTGCTCGAGCGCCGGCCAGATCAGCCCGGCCTTCAACAGCGCGCTGGCGAGCTGAAAGTAGCGCTCGAAGAGGTCACGATGAAACGCACCGAACTCCGCGCCGGGAATCTCGATCTGCCCGAACACATACTTCGACTGCTCCACTTCCTCACGCAGGCGCACGTCGGCGTACTTCACACCGGGCGCCCATTCGATGTCGTAGATGCTGTCGACGCGCTGCAGGACCATCGCTATCCGCTCGAGTCCGTAGGTGAGCTCCGCCGAGATCGGCGCGAGCTCGATGCCGCCGGCCTGCTGGAAGTAGGTGAATTGCGAGATCTCCATGCCGTCGAACAGTACCTGCCAGCCGATGCCCCAGGCGCCGAGGGTCGGCGACTCCCAGTTGTCTTCCTCGAACCGGATGTCGTGCTGCCGCGGGTTGATGCCGCACGCCTCGAGGCTGTCGAGATACAGCTGCTGGACCTCGTCCGGCGCCGGCTTGAGCACGACCTGAAACTGGTGATGCTTGAAGAGCCGGTTCGGATTCTCCCCGAACCGTCCGTCGGCCGGACGGCGCGACGGCTGGACGTAGGCGACGTTCCAGTGCGCCGGCCCGAGCACGCGCAGGAACGTCTCCGGGTGCATCGTGCCGGCGCCGACCTCGACGTCGAGCGGCTGCTGCAGCGCGCACCCGCGCGACGCCCAGAACTCGGACAGCTTCAAAATCAGACTCTGGAATGTCACGATGCCAACCGACACAGAGTCGATGTGAGAACACAGAGTAGATTCGCCACAGAGACACTGAGACACTGAGATCTTCTTGGTCCAAACCCAAGAACGCTCTGTGTCTCTGTGTCTCTGTGGCGAAACTGTCTCTGTGAGCTCATCGGCCTCCGAGTCCTCCGCTCCGCATGTCCCGCAGTACTCGCACCGACTTCAGATCCTTCTCCAGGTGCATCGTAATCAGCGCGCGATGCGCGCCTTCCAGTTCCCGCAGCGCGCCGCGCGACACCGCGACGCGCGACAGCGCGAACGGGCTCGAGCTGCGCGCCGTCGTCAGAAACGCCTGCGCCTCGGCCGACAACTGCGGGTCGACTGCGTAGACGCCCTGCAGCCGCATCAACCAGAACTCGAAGTAGCGGGCCAGCGGCTCGATCGGTACGCCGGCGGCGATCGCGTCGGTCATCGATACGCCCAGCCGGAACAGCGTCTCGTTCGGGTCCGCCTCCTGCGCCCACTCGTCGATCAGCTCGGCGAAGTAGCTGACATAGCCGAGCGCTTCGCCGTCGACCGCCGACAGCGGAGAGCGCAGCTGCTCGACGTAATCCAGCCGCACCAGCTCCCGCCGCTCGCGCTCCAGGTATCCGACGCGCCCGTACGTCAGCGGCTCGAGCGCCCCGCCGAACCGCCGGCGGCTCTGGCGCGCGTTCTTCGCGACCCCGCGTTTCTTGCCGCGATCGCGCGTCAGGAACACCACGATGCGATCCGACTCACCGAGCTTGTACGTCCGCAGAATCAGGGCGTCGGTGGTATGAAGCGGCATCCGGAGGGGAGAACAATTCTACTTCAGCCCGATGTCGTTCAGTACGCCTTCGTCCTCGCGCCACTCCGCCTTCACGCGCACGTGCAGATCGAGAAAGACCTTCGTATCGAAGAACTTCTCGAGGTCCTCGCGCGCGGCGATGCCGATCCGCTTGATCATGTCGCCGCCCCGCCCGATCACGATCGGCTTCTGCGACTCCCGCTCGACGACGATGCTGCAGTACAGGTTGAGGGTGCCGTTCTTACCCTGCGGCTCCTCGAACCGGTCGATGACCACGGCGCTCGAGAACGGGATCTCCGCGTGGGTCAGTTGCAGCAGTTTCTCGCGGACGATCTCGGCGGCGAAGAACCGCTCCGGCTGGTCCGTCAGGTAGTCGGGCGGGTAGCGCGGCTCCCCTTCCGGGAGCCGCTCGAGAATCACCCGCTCAAGACGATCGACATTGTCGCCGGTGCCGGCGGACACCGGGACGATTTCCGCGAACGTGCCAAGCTCGCCGTACTGCTGGAGGAGCGGCAGCAGCGTGTTCTTCTTGATCAGATCAATCTTGTTGAGGACGAGAAAGACCGGCGCGTCGGTGTGCTTCAGCAGGTCGAGCACGAAGCGGTCGCCCTTGCCCGGCGGCTCGGTGACGTCAACCACCAGGCAGAGCACATCGACTTCGCGGATCGTGTCGACGGCGGCGTCGACCATCCGGACGTTCATGCGGTGCAGCGGCCGGTGAATGCCGGGCGTGTCCAGGAACACGACCTGGCCTTCGGGATAGTTCTTCACGCCCAGGATCCGGTTCCTCGTCGTCTGCGGCTTGTCGGACACGATAGCGAGCTTGGTGCCGATGATCCGGTTGAGGAGGGTCGACTTCCCCGCATTCGGGCGGCCGATGAACGACACGAAACCTGATTTCATACCGAACGGGTCTTTTCCTCTGTCTCTACTGTGTCCTCGGTCGTGGAGAGCTTTCTGCACATTCTCACTTTGTTGATCCGCCGGCGTTCGGCGTCGAGGACCTCGACGGTGAGACCGTCCATCTCGAGCTTTTCGCCGACCGCCGGCACGCGACCCAGGTGCGACATCAGATACCCGCCGACGGTCTCGAACCCTTCCCGCTCGATGTCCACGTTCAGGCGCTGGATGACCTCGTCGATGTTCACCTTGCCGCTGAACACCCAGCGGCCGTTGCCTTCGTCGACGATCGGCTCGGACTCCACGTCGTACTCGTCGCGGATCTCGCCGACGATTTCCTCGAGCAGGTCCTCGATCGTGACCAGACCGGCGGTCCCGCCGTACTCGTCGACGACGATCGCGCACTGGGTCTGCTGGCGCTGGAACTGCTTGAGCAGCTCCGGTACACGCTTGGTCTCCGGCACCACCACCGCCGGCCGCAGCAGCGTCGTCACCCCCCGCGCATCGTCGGCGGTGCTGAGGACGACGAGGTCCTTGACGAAGACGAAGCCGGCGATGTTGTCGAGCGACTCCTTGTAGACCGGAAAGCGCGAGTATTCCTGCTCGCGGAACAGCGCGCGCACGTCGCCGACCGTCGCGGTGTCGCGGATGGCCACGATGTCCGGCCGCGGCGTCATCACCTCGCGGACCAGCGTATCGCCGAAGTCGACGATGCTCTGAAGCAGCCGGCGCTCCTCGCCTTCGATCAGCCCTTCCTGCTCGGCGGTGTCGATGTAGGCCTTGGCGGTCTCGTTCGCTTCTTCCGCCGCCTCGTCCGGCGTGGCGGCCGGCCCGGTCCGGCGCGCAGCCGGAACGATGCCTGCGATCCAGCGCGTCATCGGGCCGAGCGCCCGCGCCAGCGGCGCGAAGGTCGGCAGCAGCAGCTCGAGCGTGCGCTCCGGATCTCGGCCCGCGATCACGAGGGGGACGAACAGCTCGAAGACCAGCACGAACGCCGCGAGCGCGATCAGCAACGAGGGCAGCGTCTGCGCCCCTTCGATGCCGATGACGCGCGCGAGCAGGCCGGTCGCGGCGCCGGTCACGAGCCCGAGCAGCAAACGGACGGGGACGAACAGGAGCAGCGGATCGTCGAGGTAGGTACCGAGGGCGCCGGGCCGGTTGGAGCGCTCGGCCACGAGGCGCAGCGACAGCCGCATCAAAGCGCTGAACGCCGCCTCGATCGAGCCGAGATACACGGCAGCGCACCCCAGCAGAAAGATACTCAGCGGAATCATGCGCGGGCTCCCGCCCGCTCGATCAACCCTTCGCCCAGGCCGCCTTTGCGCCGAAGGCGGCGCTCGACGCGGCGCATGCGTCCGTCGTCGCGCTCGTGATCGTAGCCGAGAAGATGGAGGAGACCGTGCAGAGCCAGGACTCGCAGTTCCGTCCGCTCGGAGTGGCCTGCGTCGCGCGCTTGCCGCCGGGCGACGCCTCGCGCGATCACGATGTCACCCAGGAAGGGGCTAGAGGCTTGCGGCTTGGGGCTCGGATGCTTGGGGCTCAGGCGTTTGTAGGACGGGTCCTTCGGACCCGTCGCGGGGAACGACAACACATCCGTCGCGTAGTCCTTGCGGCGGTAGGTGCGGTTCAGCGCCCGGACGCGTCGATCGCTGACCAGCGCCACGCTGACGACTCCGCGCGCTCGTGCTGGCGCGACACGCTGCAGCCACGCCGCGAGCCCCGGTACCGACACCGGCCGTCCGCGCTCGTCGACAATGGACACCGCGAGCTCCTTGCGCGCCGAAGCTCGCTCAACCCTCCGGGCGTAGGCGGAGCCGTCTGGCATCTCTGTCACGCTCGTGGTTCGACAGGCTCACCACGAGCGAGCGTCGCGGCCGGCTCCGCTCGTCCGGAATTCGGCGAAGGACGAGCCGTGCCGCCGCCGAGGGTATAGGCCTCGTAGGCCTTCACGATCTGCTGCACCAGCTTGTGGCGGACGACGTCGCGGTCGTCGAACTGGACGAACGCGATGCCCTCGATGCTGCCACACACCTTCATCGCTTCGATCAGGCCGGACATGCGGCCGGTCGGCAGATCGATCTGCGTGATGTCGCCGGTGATGACCGCCTTCGCGCCGAACCCGAGGCGCGTGAGAAACATCTTCATCTGCTCGGACGTGGTGTTCTGCGCTTCGTCGAGAATGACGAACGCGTCGTTGAGCGTGCGGCCGCGCATGAACGCGATCGGCGCGATCTCGATCGTGCCGCGCTCGATGTAGCGCGCCACCCGCTCGGTGTCGAGCATGTCGTAGAGCGCGTCGTATAACGGCCGCAGGTACGGGTTCACCTTCTCCTGCATGTCGCCGGGCAGGAAACCGAGCTTCTCGCCGGCCTCGACCGCCGGGCGCGCCAGGATGATCCGGCTGACCTTCTTGGCGATCAGGAACGCGACCGCCTGGGCCATCGCCAGGTAGGTCTTGCCGGTGCCGGCCGGCCCAATCCCGAACACGATGTCGTTCGCCTCGATCGCGTCGAGATACTTGCGCTGGTTGACCGTCTTCGGCGCGACCCGCTTCTTGCCCGCCGCGGTCAGGCTGCCCTTGAGGAAGTGATCGCGCAGATCGACCAGCGTGTCCTGCGACACGAGATCGCCCGCCGTTTTCACGTCGGCGTTGGAGAGCTTGAAGCCGTCGCGGATCAGCGACGAGAGCTGGCTGAGGACACGGTCGGCCTTGTCGGTGTTGCCCGAGTCTCCTTCGATGATCAGATCGTTGCCTTGCGTACGGATTCGGACGTTGAAGAGCGATTCGAGGCGTTTGATGTTCTCGTCGTAGGCGCCGAACAGCGTCTCAATCCCCTCTTCGGGGACGGTGATCCGTTTCATTGCTTCAATTCTGGATCCGAATATGGAGCTCGCGCAGCTGCTTTGCGTCGACGGGCGAGGGCGCGCTGGCCATCAAATCCACGGCGCTTGCGGTCTTGGGAAACGCGATCACCTCACGAATCGACGTCTCGCCGGCAAGAATGGCGACGATACGGTCGAGCCCGAGCGCAATGCCGCCGTGCGGCGGCGTGCCATACTCCAGCGCCTCGAGGAAGAAACCGAAGCGGTTTTTTGCCTCCTCGTCGGTAATGCCGAGGCGGCTGAAGATACGGGCCTGAAGCGCCGCGTCGTGGATTCGCACGCTGCCGCCGCCGATCTCCGAGCCGTTCAGCACCAGGTCGTACGCCTTCGCGCGTACCTCGCCCGGCTGGGTTTCGAGCTTGTCCCAGTCTTCGTCGTGTGGCGACGTGAACGGATGGTGCATCGAGTACCAGCGGCCGTCCTCCACGCTGTATTCCAGCAGCGGGAAATCGGTGACCCAGAGGAACTCGAACTGCTCCGGGTTGAGAAGGTTCTCCTTCTGCGCGATCTGGAGGCGCAGCGTGCCGAGCAGCTTCGACGTGTTGTCCGCCGGACCCGCCGCCATCAGCAGCAGATCGTCGGACGCCGCACCTGCGCGATCGAGCGCAGGACGAAGTACCGCGTCGCTGAGCGACTTCACCGAGCTCAGAGGCGGCTCGCTCGGGCGCACCCAGATCAGGCCGGTAAGGCCGAGCGCCTTCGCCTGGTCGACCAGGATGTCGAGCTGGCTGCGCG
>Ga0310810_10003707_pt1 | contig 16756 bp, 17 predicted proteins | sample NCmetagenome_FD_207641 | JGI IMG/M metagenome (GOLD analysis project Ga0310810, IMG submission 207641) | Soil microbial communities from experimental microcosm in Duke University, North Carolina, United States - NC | ecosystem: Engineered > Artificial ecosystem > Soil microcosm > Unclassified ... | reverse complement strand
GAGAGGACCCCTACCCGGTCCGCTGGTGCGGATCGACCTCCCCCTTGCAGGGGGAGGAGAAAACGTTTGGGTTCCCTTCCCCTGAAGTTTGTTGCGTCCAGCACGTTGCTGCTCCTCACAGGGTGTGGGTTTCAGCCGTTGTACGGCAATGGCGGCGGCGTGATCGGCCCGACGTTGCAGAACGTCTATGTCGAACCGATCTCCGACCGTGTCGGCTATGAATTGCGCAACAGCCTGCTCGATCTGTTCAATGGCACGGGCCAGGCCGACAACGCCCAATACCGGTTGAAGCTATCGCTCACCGAAACCGAGGAAGCTGTCATCCTGCAAACCAACACCGCCATCACCCGGTACAATTACACGCTGTCGGCGCATTACGAATTGATTCCGCACGCCAGCACGCAAGCGGTGAAGACCGGAGACATCACCTCGCTTACGGCCTACAACGTCGCGGCCGCGCCGTTTTTGTATTCCACCGTTACCGCGCAGCGCGACGCCAAGAACCGCGCCGCCAACGATATCGCCGAGCGCCTTCGCACCCAAATCGCCGTATACCTGCGGACCTCCGCGGCCCAACCGCGTTGATCCCGGCATGGAAGTGAAATCGCATCTCGCGGACCGCTTTGTCGCCCGCCCGCCCGCCGATTTGGTCGCAGCCCTCGTCTACGGCCCCGATCAGGGGATGGTGCGCGAGCGCGCGGCGGCTCTGGCCAAAAGCGTCGTGCCGGATCTGAGCGATCCCTTCCGGGTAGCGGAACTCGACGAGAGCGCGCTCGACTCCGATCCCGCGCGCCTGTGGGACGAGGCGGCGGCGCTGTCGATGATCGGCGGCCGGCGCGTCGTGCGCGTGCGCGGCGCGGGCAATGCGCTGGCCAAGGAATTCGAGCGCTTCCTCGCCGATCCCAAAGGCGATGCCCTGATCGTCGTTGAAGCCGGCGATCTCGCGAAGAGCGCGAGCCTGCGGCGTGTGTTCGAGGAAGCCGACAACGCGGCGGCCGTTGCGTGCTATCCCGACCGCGAACGCGATCTTGGTGAAGTGGTTCGCTCCGCGCTGAAGAGTGCCGGGCTCGGCATCGACGCGAGCGCGCTGGAATACGCGGTCTCCCATCTCGGCTCGGATCGCGGCGTCACGCGCTCGGAATTGCCAAAGCACGGTGACGGAAGCCGATATCACCGCGGTGATGGGCGACGAATCCGAGCTTAGGATGGATGAGACCTTCGACGCGGCGGGCGAGGGCGACTTCGCAACGCTCGACCGGTCGCTTTCGCGGTTGTGGGCGGCGGGCAACTCGCCGGTCGGCGTGCTGAGGCAGGCGATGACGCATTTTCAAAAGCTGTTGCTGGTCAAGGCCGAAACCGAAGCCGGACAGAACTTGGAGGGGGCGATCAGGAAACTTCGCCCGCCGCTTCATTTCGCGCGCGCGGACAGTTTCCGTGCGCAAGTGTCGCGCTGGACGGTTGCGCGCCTTGAGGAGGCGCTGACGCATCTCTACGAAGCCGAGGCGCTGTCAAAGACGACGGCCGTGCCCGCAGAAGCGGCCTGCGCACGCGCCTTGTTTTCGGTTGCGGCCTTGGCCAATGCGGGGCGGAGATAGGACGCCGTCATGTTGAAGGTGCGAGTCATCCCGTGTCTTGACGTCAAGGACGGCCGCGTCGTCAAGGGCGTGAACTTCGTGCAGTTGCGGGATGCCGGCGATCCCGTCGAGCAAGCCGTGATTTACGACGCAGGCGGCGCCGATGAACTTTGTTTTCTCGACATCACGGCGAGCCACGAGAAACGTCCGATTCTGCTCGATGTGGTGCGGCGCACCGCGTCGGTATGTTTCATGCCGCTGACCGTCGGAGGCGGTGTGCGCACAGTCGAGGATATCCGCGCGCTATTGCTCGCCGGCGCCGACAAAGTATCGATCAACACCGAGGCGGTGCGCCGTCCCGAGGTGATCCGCGAGGGCGCGGAGAAATTCGGCAGCCAATGCATTGTCGCTGCCATTGATGCCAAGCGCGTGGGCGGGCGCTTCGAAATCTTCACCCATGGCGGACGCAACGCGACGGGCATCGACGCTGTCGCGCACGCCGTGAAGCTGACCGAATATGGGGCCGGTGAAATCCTGCTGACCTCAATGGACCGTGACGGCACCAAAAGCGGCTACGATCTCGAACTGACGCGCGCCGTCTCCGACGCGGTGCCCGTGCCGGTGATTGCGTCAGGCGGTGTGGGCTCGCTCGACGACATGGTCGCGGGCGTGACCGAGGGGCACGCCAACGCGGTGTTGGCGGCTTCGATTTTCCATTTCGGCGAGGCAACCGTGCGCGACGCCAAGGCGCGCCTCGCGGCTGCCGGTGTCTCGGTCAGGCTCTAGGGAGAATTACCTGCGGGCGATACGCGCCGGAGCGGGAATCGCAGCGCGAGGACCAGCCGGCGCCGCGATGCTGCGCATCACGGCTGCGGGCGGCGGAGCGTCGCCAGCATTCGCAGTCGGAATCGACAAGCCGAGGAATTCGATTGCGATACCATCCTCGTGATGGCGCGCGACACGCCCCGCGCGATGGCCGATCAGGAGGTGCTCCCCGACGGGGGGCCTCAAATCGGAGCGCACCGACACGCCATTGAGCGAGAGGTCGAGCACTTCGCAGCGGATCTGCTCGCCGGTGGACCGCGTGAAATGGGTGAAGCTGCCCCCCGCCGCCTCGACGCGATCATACCGTCTGATTTCGGCTTCACTGAACAGATGCCGATTTGTCTCGAAGGTCAATTGGTCGGCCAGCTTCTCGCGTTTCTGCAACGAACAGGAAAAGGTCATGACAAAACCGCCGCTGCGCGCGCGCACGATCGGTCCTTCGAAACGTCCAAGCGCGTCGAGATAGATGACGGCACGGCCCTTTGGCTCTTGCGTGAGATCGCACAACAGGCACGCGTCACCCGGCGAAATGTCCTCGACCGTGCATACCGCTTCTTCCTGCGTCGCAGGAACGTAGAGACGTCCGGTGATCGCGACATGGACGCGGCGGAAGCGGCGGCGTTCCTTCTGAGCGCGGGCAATGACTTTTTGACCGGCTTCGGAGACGTGGAGTTCCTCGAACGATTTCATTGCGAAAACCGGCCCGGCTTGGAATTCAGCAGCCTGAAATTACGGCCGTAGACTTCAATAAAGGGTTTACGCGGCCCTGCCCGGGCTTCACGTCCGCCTGTCATCTCCAGACAGTTTTAAATTAATCGTCACGGGCCAAACGATACTTTCAGGAACTTTTTATCGGGCGTATGGTTCTGACAGGGGAGGCCACCATGTGCAAAACACTCCGCCCGATGTCTTTTGCCGCTCTCGTGCTCCTGGCCGCGAGTTCTGCCTCCGCGCAGCTCCCCGGTGCATCCGCCCGGGATCTCTCAGTCGGCGTGGGAAGCTTCCCGCTCCATACGATAGATTTCGATTTGTGGTGTCAGCAGACGCAGCGCTATGCCGCCGAGCGTTGCTCGGCGCGCCGCCCCGAAGATGTCAAAGCTTTCGAGGATTATCGCAGCTCGATCGAACGATACGAGATCGATCACCTCAAGCAGGTGCAGAAAGAGGAAGACTTCCGGGCTCGCGCCAACCGTGATCCGATGCAGACCGTCAAAGGCAAACAGGACGGTCTGCCCTGATCCGTTAGAGAATATTCCGTGCGCGTTACGAGCCGCAAATGCGGTGCACGCGGGTGTGGCCGCCAGCCATCCTGCGGCGGAGCCGGCGGGACTTCGGCGCTCCCGCCTTCCTGCACCAGAGTGGCTCCGACCAACCGCTCGAAATGGATCGCCTGTGCCGAGACCGCCATCACATCGGTCAATATTTGCGCTACGCCGAGAAACCGTTCGGGGTGAGGCGCGCCGAACGTGATCGGCATCAGCACGGTTTCGATTTCGATCATGTGGCAATCGCTTGTCGCGCCGATTGACGTCAGGCATGCCGGCACGCGCGCGCGCAGCGACTTCTGCAACAGGTCGGAAATCTTGATGCGGCTGTCGGTGTCCCATTGATGCAAGAAATCCCGGCCGCGCAGTTCGCCGCCATGGCGCTCGCAAAGCGTGGTCCCGGCGAGACGATAGGTGAGATGACCGCTGCGCGCGTCCAACAAAAAGACGGACGACAAAACACGCTTGAGTGCCTTGGGATCGATGTCCGATTGATCGGGCGTTTCGCGGCCCTGCCGGATGCGGCTCCAATATCCGACTGCAAAATGGCTGTTTCTGTGCTTCATGGCCAAGGTCTCACTCAATTCGCGAGCGCGTGTTAGCGTGACCCAAAACGGGAAGAAGGCGCGCTTGCAAAGAGCAAGGAGCGAAACCTGTGCCAAGCGGTAAAGTGTGCAATCCACAAAGGAATTCGCGGCGGCAGGTAAGGTTGAAGGCGCGGTTTGTACGATTGCGGGACGTTAAGACATTAATCCCATGGTCCGCGCGTGTACCGTCCGAACAAGGGAAAGGATGACAGCAGCGGCGTGAGCACGAGGCCAAAGACGAAACCACCGACATGGGCCCGCCACGCCGTACCTGGGCTGCCGGGCGTGGCGACGAGCACATTTGCCAGCTGCAGAAAAAACCAGAGCCCCACCACGTAGAGAGCCCAAACTTTTGCCGGAAACGGAAAAATGCCCAAGGGAATGATGACCCTGACGCGGGCACGAGGATAGATCAGCACATACGCCGCAAGTACGCCCGAAATTGCGCCCGATGCTCCCACCATCGGTAGAGCCGAATGCGGATTAGCGATTCCTTCCGTCAGCGCGGCGGCAATGCCGCACGCAAGATAGAAGAACAGGAAACCGACCAGCCCCATTGCGTCTTCGACATTGTTCCCGAAGATCCAGAGGTAGAGCATGTTGCCGCCAAGGTGCAGAAAGCCGCCATGGAAAAACATCGAGGTGATCATCGTGAGCCATGGCCAGGGAATGCCGTACACGGTTTCGGTTACAATGTGATCGAACAGATTTCGCGGCACGAACCCGTAGGTGAGGAGCAGCTCCGGGGTGCGCGGGCTGAACGAAAGCTCCCATAAAAAAACGTCGATGCAGATACCAATCATCGCCCAGGTGACGATCGGCAGGTGCCGTCCCGGATTGTCGCCCGATATCGGTATCATGTTGACATCACATCTGTTCGCGGAAGTGGTGCCGCGCGTAGGGAGGATGCGTCAACTCAGGCGCTCCCGGGCGCGCCCTTGTCAAGCATTGCCGTGCAGAAGGGGTGCGCGAAAGAGCTTAACTCCAAGGACCGCGCGTGTAGCGTCCGAACAATGGGAAGGACGACAGGAATGGGGTGAGCGCCATGCCGAAAAGGAAGCCGCCGACATGCGCCCACCAGGCGGTGCCCGGGCCGCCGGGAGTCGTGCCCACAACATTCATCAGCTGCAGCAGAAACCAGAATCCGACCACGTAAAAGGCGGAGATTTTCGTCGGATAAAGCAGGATGCCCAAAGGGATGATCACGGTCACACGGGCCCGCGGATAGATCAGCACATAGGCAGCGAGCACGCCGGAAATCGCGCCCGATGCTCCCAGCATCGGCAATGGCGAATGCGGATTGACCACGCCCTCGGTCAGTGCGGCGGCAATTCCGCAGACCAAATAGAACAACAGGAAGCGGGTATGCCCCATAGCGTCTTCGACATTGTTCCCGAAGATCCAGAGGTAAAGCATGTTGCCGCCAAGATGCAGAAAGCCGCCGTGCAGAAACATCGAGGTGATGAGCGTGAGCCACGGCCACGGAATGCCGTACAGCGTTTCGGTGACCGCATGATCGAACAGATTTTTCGGCACGAATCCGAAGCTGAAGACGAGCAATTCCGAGGCGCGCTCGCTGAACGACAGCTGCCAGAAAAACACGACGATGCAGAGCGCGATCAGGCTCCAGGTAACGATCGGCGCCAGCCTTGCCGGATTCTCGTCGGATATCGGGATCATGGCGCGGCCCGGCGCATGCGCGCAGCGAGCATGAGGCGCACCGGTTGCACGTGATACGTGGAATTCTCGGCCAAGCCTTGGCCCTTCCCCGGCGCGACGACACGGAATGACAAAGTCAGGCGCTTTCGGCCGCGCCTTTGTCAAGCATTCCCATGCAGAAGAGGTGCGCGAAAGGGCCGCGCATGATCACGGTCGTATTGGTGAAATTGCGATCAGCCGCCGCCGGAGTAGCGGAATTGGCTGTTGTAGACGCGCCCGACATGGTCGCGCCGCCGTTTCAGTCTTGCCGCCTCGTCATGTAGGCGCGCGCGATGAGCAGCCTCGATGGCACGATCGAAATGGTAGCGGGCTTCTTCGTAGCGGTTTTTCGCCCCGTGCAGCCGCGCTTCGTACATCGCGTCGTAGGCGGCTTCCGCGAGAGCTTCCAGCCGCACCATGTCGACGCGCGCGACGATCCCCGCCTCATCGACGATGCGTTCCGCGGGGCGCGCGCGATACTTGCGCTCGCGGCGCTCACGCCGTCTGTGCCACCAATCGCTGAGGGACATTCCGCCTCTCCCAACCTCCCATTAACCGCGATACTAGAACGAGACTGAACGGAAAACCAATATGCAACCGCGCCGCAAGAGTCGACGGACGAGGAAAAAACTCTGCACAACTTCCTTTGACCCTGCAGCTTCCGGCAAAGCTCGCGCTCTTTCCCGACGAGACGAGCCCGACAGGCGAGCGCACGCGGCGGCCGTCGCATCGATGTTTGCAACGGCAAAAAGCCGGGTTTTCCGGATTCGTTGTGAGAGTTCCGCAAATCTGATACCGCCTGCGCACGCTCTGGATGTGCGAGCCGACTTCCAAAGCGCGGAAATTTCCCGAGCACCCTGATGGCGTTTTTCCAGGACCACCCTCGTTCCCGGCAGCCCTTCCTGAACGCTCCCCCGACCGTGCTGTGGCTCATCGGCACGCTGCTGGTCTCGCATCTCATCCGCATCATGCTTCCCGGCTCGGGGCCCGACGACATGATCCAGAACTACGCCCTGATCCCGGCACGCTACGCCGAGGCATTCGCTCAAGGATTGCCGACCGGCGGCATCCTCGGTCTGGCGGTGCCTTTCGCCAGCTACATGTTCCTGCACGGCGATTTCGCGCATGTAGGAATCAACAGCCTTTGGCTGCTGGTTTTCGGTCCTATTGTCGTCCGCCGTCTGGGAACAAGGCGCTTTCTGCTGTTCTTCCTGCTTTGCGGCGTGGCGGCGGCACTCCTGCATCTGATGATTTATTGGGGCTCCGGTGCAGCGGTGGTCGGCGCCAGCGGTGCCGTCTCGGGGCTGATGGCTGCGGGCATGCGCATCGTCTACGGCCGAATGTACGGCGGACCGCACGGCTTGGCCCCAATCCTGTCGCGCCCGATCATCGGGTTTTCGCTGGTGTGGATCGCCATCAACATCATCACCGGCCTCCTGCGTGTCGGGGTGACCGACGAAGTGACGCTGATCGCCTGGGTGGCGCACCTCGGCGGTTACTTCACCGGCCTCTTCGCGATTCAAGCGTTTCTGCCGGCGCAAACGGAAACAGACGGCCTGCGCGCGGCTTGATCGGATTGGGCCAGGGTTCTACACCAGCCGGACAGCCCGCTGGTTGCGCCACACCCGGGAGCCGAAATGAGCGATCCCACCGCCGGTGACCCGGCCGACCCATTGCATCGTCACGATTCGGCGGCGATTCCAAATCCCAGCGGCGATCAGGCGCCACCGCCGCCTCCACCGCCACCCTTACGGCCGCCCTTTCCCTGGGTTCGGCTGCTCTACGCGATCGGGTTCAGCGTGCTGGCCTGGGTGTTCTTTTGGGCGATCGTCGCCGTCCTTGCGCCGCTGCATTACATCGTTATTGCAGTCGCCGGGCACCCCAACGCCGAAATCGAGCAAATGAACCGCAGAGCGGTTCATTATCTCTTCCAGATGCTGGCCTTCATCAGCGGGGCAAGCGACGAAAAGCCGTTTCCGCTTGGTCCTTTTCCTGCCGAATGACAGCAGGAGCAGCGCTGACGGAGCTTTGATTGGAGCGCGGCAAGGAAAACCGTCGTATTGTGCGGTGCCATATCCGAGCGCTGCATCGCAAAGGGTGCTCGGCGGAAAGCAACGAGGTTTGACGATGAAGCGGACCAGCTTTGCGGTGCTCAGCCTTCTTCTCGCCGGTTCTGCCCTGGGAGCGCTTGCCGTGGAATACGGCACGGCGCCGAACCGAGCCGCTCAGGCAACCGCGAAGAAAGCAACGTTCGGCGCCTGGGGCGTCGACCTTGGCGGCATGGATCGGTCGGTCAAACCCGGGGATAATTTCTTCCGCTACGTGAACGGAGCCTGGTTCGACAAGGCTGTGATCCCCGCAGATCGCACCAGCACCGGTTCCTTTCTCGATCTCGACATCGAGAGCGAGACCAAAGTCGGCGCCATCATGAACGAACTCGAGGCGCGCAAAGCGAGCCTCACCCCGGACGAGAAGCGGGTGCGCGACCTCTATCACAGCTATGTCGATACCGCGCGTATCGAAGCGCTCGGCCTCAAACCGACTGAACGCGACCTGCAGGCCATCGCGGATGCGAAGACGCTCGACGATGTGGCGCGGCTTATGGGCACGGTCGGCCTGGGCGCGCAGAGCCTGTTCAACACGCGGCTGAGCGTCGACGACAAGAATCCCGCCGCTTACGCGGTGTTCCTGCGCCAATCGGGCCTGGGTCTGCCGGATCGCGATTATTACCTTTTGAATGAGCCTGCGATCGTCGCCGCTCGCACCGCCTACAAAGCTTACATCGCGGAAATCTTCGCGCTGGCCAAGATTGCGGGCGGGGACAAGAAGGCCGCGGCGATTTTCGATCTCGAAACAGAGATTGCGAAGGCGCACTGGGCGCGCGCCGAACGGCGCAACGCCGACAAGGTCTACAATCCGATGTCGCTCGCGGAACTGGAGAAATTCGCGCCCCAGTTTCCCTGGGCGACGTACCTTTCCACCGAAGGCATCCCCGGCGTGAAAGAGAGCACGCGCCGCGTCATCGTGGGAGAAAACACCGCCTTTCCGCAGCTCGCCGCGCTCTTCGCCAAGACGCCCATCGAGGTTTGGCGCGATTATCTCACGTTCCATTACCTGTCCGGGCAGGCGGCCTATCTGCCCAAGGCATTCGATGACGCCCGCTTCAATTTCTACAACAAGGTCCTGGGCGGTCAGAGCCAGCAACTGGCGCGCGAGAAGCGCGGCGTGCGCTTCCTCGGCGGTTTGGTTGGGGAAGGCGTGGGGCAGTTGTACGTCGCACGCTATTTCACGCCGGAGGCCAAGGCGAAAGCGCAAGAGCTCGTCGGCAATCTGCTCAACGTGTACCGTCAGCGCATCCAGACCGCAGATTGGATGTCGCCGGAAACGCGCCAGAAGGCGCTCGAAAAGGTGGCGAGCTTCATGGTGAAGATCGGCTACCCGGACAAATGGCGCGACTACTCCAAATTCGCGACCGAGGAGAACGACCTTCTGGGCAATGCCAAGCGCGGCCGCATGTTCGAGTGGAACAGGGAACTCGCGCGCCTCGATCAAGCGGTCGACCGCGGCGAGTGGGGCATGTCGCCGCAAACCGTGAACGCGTATTACGAATCCTCACTCAACGAGATCGTGTTTCCGGCGGCAATTCTGCAACCGCCCTTCTTCGATCCCAATGCTGACGATGCCGTAAATTACGGTGGCATCGGCGCGGTCATCGGTCACGAGATCAGTCACGGCTTCGACGATCAGGGCAGCAAATACGACGCAAAAGGGGTGCTGCAGAACTGGTGGACGCCGAGCGACCGGACCAATTTTGAGGGCCGGACCGGCACACTGGCCAAGCAATATTCGAGCTACAGCCCGGTCAACGGCATGTTCGTGAACGGCCAGCTCACGCTCGGCGAGAACATCGCCGATTTGGCCGGACTGACGGTGGCGCAGGCGGCTTATCACCTGTCGCTCAAGGGGAAGGAAGCGCCCGTTCTGGATGGATTTACGGGCGATCAGCGGCTTTTCATGGGCTACGCCCAGGTCTGGCGCTACAAAGCCCACGAACAGACGTCACGCCAGCGGCTGTTGTCCGACCCACATAGTCCGCCGGAATTTCGCGTTGTCGGAGCCGTCCGTAACGTGGACACCTGGTATCAGGCGTTTAATGTGGGCCCATCGGACAAGCTGTACTTGGCGCCCGCTGCGCGCGTCCACCTCTGGTGAGGGCCGGCGCGTCCCAGACACAAATGGGTGCGCGGGTTGGTTCCGCCGTCCGGCGGTGCGCCACGGCGCTTGCCATACCGGCGGGGGCGCGATAACGGTTTGCCCCACTTCCCAGGCGGGTCCCGCGACTTGGCGCGCCATGCCGGGCAGGGGGCCGAACAAGAGAACAACACCGTAACGCGGTCGTGCGCGGCGACAATTTGTGGGACAGGAAAGCTGTATCGGGTGAGTTTGATGACTGAAGTCACGGAACGGTTTCGGGGAGGCACGCGCTCGATGCAGGGCGGCATGGCGGGACGGATTGCGATCCGTGCGATCATCGTAATTCTTCTGCTCGTCGCGGGCGGCGTGCTGGCGATTGCCGGCGAACGGCTGCTCGGCGGCGGCGTCTCGCCGAACGAAGTCCGGGTCACCACCTTCCAGGACTGGCGCGTGATCTGTCCGCCGCTGACGCCCACGACGCCGAACTGTGCGCTGACCGCGGATGTGACGCGCGACACGGGCGGGGTTCTTCTGACCCTGTCGATGACGGATCCCGCGCCGGGCAGCAGCTTGTCGTTGACCGTGCCGCACGGCGTGATGCTGGAGCCGGGAATGGGATTTTCCATCGGCACCGAACCGACGCGCGTGCGCCCCTATGAGACCTGCACGGCGCAGGGCTGCATCGCCTTGATCACCGTCGATGCCGATACGCTCAAATCGCTGCAAAGCAATATGGGCGGGCAGGTCGCGGTGGCTCCTCCGCCGCCCCCGACGGGCGGCGCTGCGCAGCCGGTGAGCATTCCGTTTTCGCTGAAGGGATTTCCCGAAGGCTTCGCGGAGCTGCAGCGTGCCAAGGCGCGGCGAAGCGGACTTTTCAGTTTTCTTGCCCGGTCGTAATTGCGAAGGAGAATCGACATGACGCGCAAGAACGCAGTGCTCGCTCTCGGTATCAGCGGTTTCGCGGCTCTGTCCGGAATGGCCTTGGCCCAACAGCAACCCGCGGCGTCTGCTGCCGCCGCCGCTCCGCCGGCGGCCGCTGCTGCACCGGCCGATCCGAACGCACAGCAATTCTCGATAAATCAGAATGTGGGCGACTGGGTCGTGCGCTGCGTTCAGACCACGATCAAGAGCCCGGCGCCCTGCGAAGTGATGCAGACCACGGTCAACAAGGACAGCCAGCAGCGCATTTCGAGTTTCTCGATTGCCTATGTGCCGAGCCGCGAATCCTATGCGATGCAGGTGGTGGTGCCGACCGGCGTTGCGCTTGGGAAAGGGCTGTCGATTGCGCCCGCGCTTAATAGCGTGAAATTCACGCGCTGCGAGCGCGACGGCTGTTATGTCGAGATGCTGATCGACAACGCGACGGTGACCTCGCTCGGCGGCGCCGGCAAATCGGCCAGCATCGCGGTGTTCGGTTACGGGCAGGAAAAGCAGATCACGTTGCCCGTCTCGATGACCGGATTTCCCGAAGCGATGGACCGCATGAAGAGCTTCGCCAAGGATCGTGCGGTGGCTCTGCCGAACAACGCTTCGCCGCTGCCTGCGCCGCCGCCGGCGGTTGGGCCAGCTCCGGCGAAACGCTGAATTATTCGCGTGCCAGCGTCGAGGGGGACGGATCGGTCCAGCCCCCGCCCAGCGCTTTGTACAAGCCGACCAGGGCCTGCAATCGCAACAGCTTGACTTGGCCGAGCTGGTCGCGGGCCGAATAGAGCGTGCGCTGCGCGTCGAGCACGGTCAAATAATCGGCGACGCCCTCGCGATAACGCACCTGCGCGATGTTGAAGGCCTGCTCGGACTGCGTCACCTGCTCGGCCTGGTAGCTCTCCTGCTCGGCAAAATTCGCGATGCCGCCGAGTGAGTTCTCCACTTCGGAGTACGCGGTGATGGCGGCACTTCGATAAGCCGCGATCAGCTCCTGTTCCCGGGCGCGCGCTTCGTCGGATTGCGCGGTCAAGCGGCCGGCATCGAAGATCGTCTGCGCGATCGAGAGGCCCAGCGCAAAGCTGGTCGTTGGATTCGCGATCAATCCGGTCAGAGCGACGCTCGCCAGCCCGCCGGAGGCGGTCAGGTTGATGCTCGGGAAGAAGGCGGCGCGCGCGGCGGCGACATTGGCGTGCGCGGACTCGAGACCGGCCTCGGCAGCGACGATGTCGGGACGGCGCGTCAGCAGCTCCGCCGGGATGCCGGGAGCCACGGCGGGCAGCGCAATACTGTCGACGTCGGCTCCGGCGACGTTAAAACCTTCCGGTGGCAAACCGAGCAACAGCGCGAGAGCGGACCGGGTCTGCAATTCCTGCTGCTCGAGTTGCGGAATGGTGCTCTGGATGCCGGCAATTTGCGCCCGCTGCTGGGCGAGTTCGAGCTGGGTTGCCACGCCGTCACGCACGCGTGCTTCGGTGATTGTCAGAACCGCCTGCGCGGTTTCGAGATTCTGGCGCGCGATGGTCAGGCGCTGGCGCAGCGACAGAAGCTGAAAATAGGTCGTCGCCGTTCCCGCCGTCGCGGTGAGCGCAACCGTTTCGCGATCGGCGCTCGAGGCTTTGCTGGCGGCTTGTGCGGCCCGCAGGATGTCGTGGTTGCGGCCCCAGAAATCGAGCTCGTAGCTTGCACCGAGCCCGGCCCTGAAGGCGCCGCCATTCTGAATCTTGGTCGCGTCGCCATTAAGGCTCACGGTCGGAAGCAGTGCAGCGCCGGATTGGCGCACGCGCGCATCGGCTTGCAGCACGCGGGCTTCGGCTGCGGCGAGATCGAGATTTCCCGATTGCGTCGTCGCGATCAGATGGTCGAGTTCGGTGCTGCCGAAGCCTTTCCACCAATCGACTGTCGGCCACAGGGGCGCATCGGTGGCGATCGGTTGCTCGAACGCCTGTGGCGCCATTGGTGCCGGGAGAGTAGTGGGTGAGGGCAGCGTGCCTGCGCAGGCCGAAAGCAGGCCCGCGGCGGCGCCGGCGAGAAGGATTTTCCTGAGGGACATTGGTTTGACGCCTTTGGACGGTTCCTGGCCCTTACTCGTTCGCCAGAGCCACGACGGGATCGAGCCGGGCCGCTTTGCGTGCTGGCGCGAACCCGAAGATCAGGCCCGTCGCGGCTGCGCAGCAGAACGCCAGGATCATGGGGCCCGCGGTGAACTCGATCGGGGTACCCGCTGCCTGAATGATCAGCCCGGTGGCAACGCCGCCCACGACGCCGACCATGCCTCCGATTCCCGAAACCACCACGGCCTCGGAGAGGAACTGCTGCAGGATGTCGCGCTGCCGTGCGCCGGTCGCCATGCGGATGCCGATTTCGCGCGTTCGCTCGGTTACCGACACGAGCATGATGTTCATGATGCCGATGCCGCCGACCAGCAGCGAAATCGCGGCGACCGATCCCAACAGAATGGTCATCGTGTTCTGCGCCTCGGTAGCGGCTTCGACGATGTCGGCCATATTGCGAATCCGGAAATCCTCGATGCCGCGGTGCCGTTGCTTGAGCATCGTGGTCGCCGTTTCCTGTACCCTGCCCATCTGGGAAAGATCGTCGACGGCAAGCGTGACCGTGCGCACGAAACGCTGACCGAACACGCGCAGCATGCCCGTCGTCAGCGGCACGAAGATCACGTCGTCGGTATCGTTGCCGCCCGAAGTCGAGCCCTTCGCCGCCATGATCCCGATCACCTGGAAAGGCACGTTCTTGATCAGGACGTATTTCCCGATCGGGTCTTCGCCATCGGGGAAGAGCGCTTCGCGCACGGTCTGGCCCAGCACCGCGACGGTGGCGTAGTTCGCTTGTTCCTCCTCGTTGTAGAACGTGCCCCTCGCCACCCGCCAGCTGCGGATGGTGGGCAAGATCGGCGTCGTCGCAGTGACGGTGGTTTGATAGTCGATGTCGCCGTACCGCACCGTGTTGTTGCCCTGAATGTCGGGCATGACCGCGACGACATTGGGAATGGCAGCGATCGCAGTGGCGTCATCGGGGGTGAGTGTCGCGATCGGGCCATTGTAGCCCCGCGCGTTGCGGACTTGCGGCCGGATGGAGAGAAGGTTGGTTCCCATCTGGCCGATCTGCGCGATCACCTGTTGTTTCGCGCCTTCGCCGATGGCGAGCATCGCGACCACTGAGCCCACACCGATGACGATGCCGAGCAAAGTGAGGACCGTGCGGAACACGTTGGCCCGCAACGCCCGCATGGCCATGCGCAGCGATTCGCGGAAGCCCGAGAAGATCGCCGCGTGTGAGCTTGCGCCCAAATGCGAAACGTCGACCGGGGTTGCGAAGGCGCGCTGCGAATTCTGCGGCCCGCCGCTGTCCCTGATGACCTCGCCGTCCTTGAGCTCGATCACGCGGTTCGCATGCGCTGCGACATTGGCATCATGCGTGATCAGGATGACCGTGTGTCCCTGCCGCGCGAGATCCTTCAGAAGCGCCATCACCTCCTGGCCGCTGCGGCTGTCGAGCGCGCCGGTCGGCTCGTCGGCGAGGATGATCTGGCCGCCGTTCATCAGTGCGCGTGCGATCGAGACGCGTTGTTGCTGACCGCCGGAAAGCTGACTCGGGCGGTGGGTCAGGCGGTCGGCAAGGCCCAGTTTGGTGAGGAGCTCATCGGCGCGCGCCTTGCGTTCGTGCGGTGATAGGCCTGCATAGATCGCCGGGATTTCGACATTTTCCTCGGCGGTAGCGCTGGGGAGAAGATTGTAGCTCTGAAACACGAAGCCGAAGGCCTCGCGCCGCAGCCACGCGAGCGAATCCGAATCCAGTTCGGAAACATCGAGCCCCGCGAAATGATAGGTGCCGCTGGTCGGGCGATCGAGACAGCCCAGGAGATTCATCAGGGTCGATTTGCCCGAGCCCGACGCGCCCATGATGGCGACGAATTCGCCCGGATAGATCGCAAGCGATACGCCGCGCAGTGCATCGACCTGGATGTCCTCGCCGGTGAAGAAGGTTTTGCGGATATCGGTGAGTTCGATCAGCGGCGTCGTCGCGGCCGCCATCTCGACCGTGCGAAAAGCGAGTTCGTTCACCGGAAGCCTCCAAACACGCCCGGCGGACGGAAGCCGCCGGCCTGACCGCGCGGCCTTGCGTCGCCCGCGTCAGCCTGTTGCGTTCCGGCGACGACGTTCTCGCCTTCCGAGAGTCCGGAGAGGATTGCGGCATTCACGCGGTCGGTCACGCCCACCGTGACGTTGCGCACCTCTTGGGTTCCGTCCTCTTTCACGACGGTCACGGTCGCGGGTCTCGGTCTGAGGTTGCCGTCTTGCTCGAGCGCCGCGCCACCACCGGCTGCAAACTGACCACCGCGCCCGCCTCGCCCGCCGCCACGCCCTCCGCGGCCGCCGCCGTTCCGGCCGGCGCGCGCGCCTTCCGTGGGTGTGGCTGCGCCTTGCTCGCCTGCATTTTGACGAGCGCCGCCTTGTGCGGGGCGCGTGAAGCGAAGGGCCGCCACCGGCACGGTGACGGCGTCATGGGCGGAGGCGCGCACGAAGAAGACCTGCGCCGTCATTTGCGTCATGAGCTGCCGGTCAGTATTGGCTACGTCAAACAGCGCCGTGTACAGCACCACGTTATTCGTCACCGTCGGCGTGGGCAGGATCTGCCGCAGCGTGCCGCGGAAGCGCCGGGCGGCATTGCCGAGCGTGGTGAAGTACGCCTCCATGCCGAGCCGCAACTTGGACACGTCGGCTTCGGAGACCTGCGTCGACACGGTCATCGTCGAGAGGTCGGAAATGGTCAGCACGGTCGGCGTCGTCTGGTTTGCGTTAAGCGTCTGGCCTTCCTTGACCGGCACGGCCGTGACCGTTCCGGCCATGGGCGCATAGATCTTGCTGTAGCTCAGCGTCGCGCTGTCGGCTTTGAGTTGCGACTCCGACTGCTGAATCTGTGCCTGGACGGATTTGACTTGCGCATCGGCAACCTTGGCGGCGGCCTGCGCCGTATCCAGTGCGTCCTGGCTGGTCGCGTTGTCGGCCATCAGGCGCTGCTGCCGGCCGGCTTGCAGCTGCGTCAGCGCCAGCTGAGATTGCTTTTCGGCAAGCTGCGACTGAAAGTTCTGCAACTGCGCCTTGTCGGCGTCGACCTTCGCGGACATCACCGAGGAATCGATTTCGGCGAGCAGGTCGCCCTTCTTCACCTCGCTGCCGATTTGAACGTTGAATTTCTCCAGTTGTCCCGAGACCTGCGCGCCGACATCCACCGTGGTGATCGGCGTCAGGTTTCCGACGGCTGTCACGACGTCTTCGATATCGCCACGCTGCGCGGTCACCACGACGGGTTTGTTCGCGGCATCGTTGCCGCCGCCGTAATAGTAATACGCACCACCCGCCGCGAGCAGGAACAGAACGGCGATGACCGCTCGCTGCAAGCCTTTCCCGCGCTTGCGTGGCCGCAGCCGAGGCGGCGCGGCATCAAGATCGGGAATACGGTTCTGTACGTTCATCGAAGCGATCCTGCTGGAACCAAAATCATACCTATGTTGGGCTTCGGGCGTGACCAAGCAATGTCCGTATAAAAGGCAAAACACGGCATTTTGTACCAAACTTTCCCACAACGCCCGACTTGGCGTGAGTGAGAAGTGTTTAACGCACCCTGCTTGAACGGCAGATGAAAGGGAATATACTCTATCGTTCATGTGGAA
>Ga0310810_10003706_pt1 | contig 16758 bp, 7 predicted proteins | sample NCmetagenome_FD_207641 | JGI IMG/M metagenome (GOLD analysis project Ga0310810, IMG submission 207641) | Soil microbial communities from experimental microcosm in Duke University, North Carolina, United States - NC | ecosystem: Engineered > Artificial ecosystem > Soil microcosm > Unclassified ... | reverse complement strand
GACTTTCCAGACGTCACGGTACCCGGCGCCGTCACCGTGCTCGTCGTCGCGGACTCGGACCAAGTGCCGCCGAGGCCGTCCGCCGAACTGCTCCGGTCGATCGGCAAGGCGTTCGAGGACGTGCGGCTCATCACCACCGAGGTCTACGTTGCGGCGCCGACATTCATCGAGATTCGTGTCGAAGCGCGCGTGTTTGCCGAGCCGGAAGCAGCGTTCGATCAGGTCGCGCAGGACGCGCGCAGGACACTCAACGACTACCTGAGTCCATTCAAGCGCCGGTTCGGTGAAAACGTTTCGCCGGCGGCGCTCTACTCGCAGCTGTTCAACTCGTCCGGCTCGATCCGATCGGTCGAGGACTTGCTGATCTACGTCGACGGGCGGCTCAACACGGCCGGCCGGCCCGTCGAGATTGCCTCGGATGCGCTGGTCTATCCGGGCGATCACCTCATCGTCGTACGGCCCGATACGGACGAGGACGCGTCATGAGCGGAGACGCGGTCCTGCTCGGCGGCGGCTACTCGTGGCGGTCCGGCGATCCATCCGTCGCGGAGCCCGGCTGGTCCGCGATGGCGGTCGTCGCGAATCCCGTGCTGGGCCTGTCGCTGGGGACGCTCGCCACCGGTCCGCTGGGACTCGCCTCTCGTGACGACAGCCTCGGGCAGGTCGTACTTCCGCGCGGCGTGGCCGTCGATGGTGGGCAGGTGCTCGTGCTCTCGACCGACGGCAGCCGCATCTATCGCTATGACAGCGTGAAGGCCACGTTGGTCGCGTTGCCGGAGGTTGGTGCGACCGGCGTCAGCCCGCATGCGCCCGCCGGCGTGTTCCTGGAACCGCGCCGATTCCGAGGCGCTTCGAACATCGCCGCGATCGACGGCACGTTGTACGTCGCCGATCCGAACGCGCATCGCGTACAGGTCTTCGAGCTGACCACGCTGGCGTTGATTCGAATCCACGACGGCATCGCAGATCCAGCCGATGTGGCCGCAGCGCCGCAGGGTGTCTTCATCCTCGATCGAGCGACCGGCCGCGTTCTCCGCACGTCGTCGGCGAGCGACGAGGTGACCGTCGTCGTCCGCGCGCGGAAGCCCGGCACGATGTGGGATCGCATCGCCATCGATCGCGCAGGCCTGATCTACCTGCGCGATCGCCGTGTCGATCCGCCGGTGCTCCACGTGTTCAGGATCTCGGCCGACGGTAAGGCGCGGCTGGCCGGGCAGATCGCAAACAGCGCGGAGATCCGCGATCGCTTCGATCCGCCGGTGATCACGATGGACGCGCGCGGAGGTCTCGTGCTGCCGCCGCGCCTCCTCGATCCGTGCGGGCTCCGCGGCACACCAGATCCCGACATACGTGCGTGGCGCATCGGCGATCGATATGCCGCGATCGACACGCGCCGTCGCGTCGTCACCATTCACCTCGCCGACGGGCGCGTGCGCCATCGCTTCGGCCCGTACGACGGACAGGGCCGCGCCAGCCTGCCTGATGCGCAGGATGCATGGTCCCCGGTCGATCTGACGACGGCCGGCGGCTGCCTGCTCGTGCTCGACGATCGTCATCGAGCAGTGCACGCCTGGCGGCCGGGCGCCGAGACGTTACGGCAGTGGTTTGCCGCGCCCGCGGATTTCAGCGGCGACTGGCGCCGCATCGCAGAAGACGGGCACGGCTGCCTGCTGCTCTGGGATGGCGTCGGCGACGTCGTCCAGCGTGTCGATCAGCATGGCGCGTTGCTCGGCACGGTGCCGATCCGTCCGGTGCGCGCGCGATTCAACCGGCCCGAACAAGGCACGCGTCCGGCGGATGAGCGGCCGGCTCGTCGACTGACGCGCGACGGCGCCGTCGCGATCTCTCCCACCGAGGCCGCGCAGTACCCGGACGCGTCGTTCTATACCCACGCCGTGTGGACCAGCCAATGGCTGGACAGCGATCTCTACAACTGCCAGTGGCACGTGCTCGAGCTGGCCGTGCGCACGCTCCCGCCCGGAGCGCGGATCGTGGTGCGCACGCGCACGAGCAACGAAGCGCAGTCCGAGGCCGAGGTGCTCGCATCGCTCGGAACGCTGCCGGCGAACGGAGGCTGGCGGGAGACACCGGCACTGGTCGGCCCGGCGCAGCCTGATGCACAGGAAGCGGCGCCTCAATCCATCGACGTCCTTGTCTCAAACGGCCCGGGCCAGTACCTGCAGCTCGAGATCGAGCTGACGGGCAGCGGGCTCACGACGCCGATCATTGAGAGCCTGCGGATCAGGTTTCCGCGCGAGTCGCTGCTCCAGTATCTGCCCGCGATCTACTCGAAGCCGGAGGACCAGCGCGAGTTCCTCGATCGCTTCCTCTCCATCGCACAGACGACATGGACGCGGATCGAGCAGGACATCGCGACGTTCTCGCGATATCTCGATCCGGACACGGTGCCCGACGACGCCCTGCCGTGGCTGGCCGGGTGGCTCGGCCTGACGCTCGAGGGCACGTGGACCGCGGCTCAGAATCGGCGCCTGTTGCGGGCATTGACGTCGCTCCGTACGACATGGGGCACCGCGGCCGGCTTGCGCGCATGGGTGCGCGTGTACATCGCCAGCTTCGCCGGCGTCGACGAACGCGTGCTCGAGGAAGCCGGCGTCCCGGGCATCGTCGAGAGCTTCGTCGAGCGCCGACGTCTCATGCTGAACCGCGAGGGAGCGACGCTCTGCGCCTCCGACGGGCTGTGGAGTCCGTCGGTCGAACGGCGCTTCCAGGTAAACGTGTTCGATCGCGAGGGGGAGATCGAGCTGGTCTCGCATCGAGTGCCCGATCTCGACATGTTCCGGCACTACGCGCACTCGTTCCGCGTGTACGTGCCCGCAGCCTTCGTCCGCACCGCCGCCAACGAGGCGCTGCTACGGCGCGCGATCGATCGGCAGCGTCCCGCGCACACGACGTACGAGCTGGTGCTGATCGAGCCGCGCTTCCAGATCGGGGTGCAGTCGACGATCGCGCTCGACAGCATCATCGGCGCGGCGACGCCGGGTCCGCTGCTGTGCGCGACGGTGGACGACGCGCCCGCACGGCCACCCTACGAGCGGCTCGGCTACGACATCACCCTGGGCGGCGCGCATCGCCCGGGGGCGCTGGACGAGAGTCTCGGTTAACGGAGGAGTGCCATGAAGTGCGATGAGGAACCCGGGTCGGACGGCTGTCCCGACCTGCTGGTCGAGCGGATCCGGTACTTCACTGGGCGCCACATGACCGCGCGGGACTTCCGCGATGCCGACGCGTATCACCGGACGCATCGCTATCTCCACAACCGTGTGCTGCATGGCTGGGGCATCGCGTGCGGCCTGGGCGTCGAGCTGCACTGGAACTCGGACTGCCGCCACGACAAGGTCATCGTGCGCTGCGGCCTCGCGATCGACTGCTGCGGCCGCGAGGTCATCGTGCCCAAGGACATCGTCTCGCCGAAGATCCCGTGGGACGCTGCGCCGAAGGTCAGCAACACCGATCAGCACGACGACGCGTACGTGCTGTTGCTTTGCCTGCGCTACCTCGAGTGCCCGACCGAGCGCGTGCCGGTGCTCTACAGCCCCGCCGCGTGCACGGATCCCTCTTTCGAGTACGGCCGCATCCGCGAGGGGTACGAGGTGTGCTGGCGGTGGGTCAAATCGGACGAGGTGAAGGACTACGGCTGGTACGACCCGCGCCACTGCGCGCCACCGCATGACGAGCCTCATGATCACGACGACAAGCACCAGCAGGACCAGCAAGCGAAGCAGCACAACGAGCCGCACGATCACGACCACCACGATCATGACGATCGCGACTGCCCGGACGATGGCCGGCCGCCGCGCTGCTGTCTGGAACCGACGTGTCCGCCGCATCACTGCATCACGCTGGCGATCATTCGCACGAAGCATCGTGACGACTTCGGCCACAAGCGGCAGATCGATCTGCGGGGACGACAATCGATTGCAACGGCACGCGAACACCTGACGCGCATCTGCTGGATCAGCTGGGAGCACGGCGGCCGCGTCAAAGCCGGCTCGACCCGCAACCTGAAGGTGCGGTTCGATCGACCCCTGCTCGTGGAGCCGTGGCCGAAACACTATCCCGGACCCCGCGGCATCAACGAACGCACGTTCGTCGTCCAGTACGGCGAACAGGCCGAGAGCCTGCAGATCGAGGACCTCGACTTCGTCCAGTTCGCCCGGCCGCCGTACCTGCTGCCGGATCGCCGCACCGCAGTCTACGAGTTTCAGAAACCGTTCAGGTCGTATCGCGATCACGTCATACACGTGACGCTGCGGTGCGACTTCATCGTCGATTGCCTCAGGCGTCCGGTGGACGGCAATCACCTCAGCGGGCTGTTGCCGACCGGTGACGGCATCGCCGGGGGCACGTTCGAGAGCTGGTTCGTCATCGTCGACGACGCCGACTACGACAAGCACGGGCACCACGATCACGACGAGGCGTCAGGCGCCAGCGCGTCGCAGGAGTCCTAGCCATGAGCCCCTATGCCACCGAGACGGATGTGAGGCCGGCGCGCGCCGGCGACTGCGGGTGCGGATGCGGCGGTGCCAGCGGCGGCACGAAGAGCGGCAGCAGCGGCACGTGCGCCGAGGACTGCCGCTGCGAGAGCCGGTGCTGCGACCTCGACTGCCTCGTACGCCCGCGCTTCTTCTGCGGACAGACGCTGACCGACACGGACCTCAGCGCCACTATCGAGTGGGCGCGAAGCCGGTTCGCGCTCGCGCGCTATCGCCACGGCTGGGGTGTAGTCTGTGGCCTCGACGTCACGTGCCATGACCCGCGCGGCCGCGGCGACTGCTGCCCGGATCCCAAGAAGGGGCCGACGGTCTGGGTGAATCCCGGCTATGCGATCGACTGCTGCGGCAACGACCTGGTGGTCTGCGAGCCGATGGCCGTCTGCCTGTCCGATTGCTGCCGGCCCGCGGACGATCCCTGCAGCCAGACGTGGCAGCCGATCCCGCCGGCGACAAAGACGAACACGCAGCCGGCGGCGACCGAGCCCGCTGACCCGCAGACGAATCCGACGCCGGAACAGTGCTACCGCGGGCTCCGCCATAACCTTTTCGCTGTCGAGCTGCGGCTGCGCTATCGCGAGAAGCTCGCGCAGCCGCAGCGGGCGATGTTCCGGAGCGGCTGCGACACCAGCGGCTGCGAGTACACGCGGGTGCTCGAGTATCCGTGCGTCCGCGCCGAACCCGTTCCGCTCGACTGCCTGCCCGACGACAGCAAGCAGTGGCGGGAGGACTTCGACCAGACCTGGAAGAAGGTGCGCGAGGAGATCGAACGCGTCGCGTCGGTCGATCTCGACGAGGTGCTGAAGTACTTGCGCAAGCACCCGCCGCACAAGTTCTGCTTCCTCGATGACCTGGTGTGCTGCTTCCGCGGAAGCGGCACCAGGGATTCGTACGAGGCCAAGAAGAACGCCGACAGGTGGCGTCCGCTGGTCCAATTCTGGCTGTTCGTCGACTGGTACTTGCATTACCTGGAGTGCGCCTGCTGGTCGTGCCTGCCTGATCGCGGGGTGCCGGTTGGGCGTGTGCTGATGCAGCGCGTCAAATCCGGCGATTCCGACACCTGCCGAGTCGTCCTGATCGAGACCTCACCGCCATGGCGGCGTCCGCTGCACGCGGATCGGTGCCGGCCGATCGCACCGGGCGCGCGCGATCTGGCCCCGTATCTGTGGCAGCCCCTGCCGTACGTCACTCAGCAGCTGCGCGAGGTCGGCATCCGACTCGACGTCAGCAGGAATGCACTGGAGCTCGACTCGAAAGCGATTGAGGTGATTGGCAGAGGCCCGGTCGAAGTCGGCCACGACGTTCGTGCCCTGCGGGCGTACTTCGTCAGGGACCCGTTCGACTGCGATCGGATCGTCGCGTTCGAGCCCGGCCCGGATCGATAGCGATGAGCGTATCTCGCGTGCACTATCGGGAACGGCAGCGCCTGACGACGGCGGACTTCAGAGCCGAGCAGGAGTACCGGATCGCTCTGGCGGGGCGCCACTATCTCACGCACCACCAGTGGGGCGTAGTGCGGGGCCTGCGTGTCTCCACCAACAGCAGTGGCGGCTTCACGCTGATGCCGGGCCTGGCCATCGACGGCTATGGGCGCGAGTTGTTGCTGATCGAGCCCGTCGAGCTGAGCGTCCCGCGAAATGCCGCGTGCACGTTCGTCATCCTTTACTACTGCGAGTACCCCGAGGACTCCCCGCCCGGCAAGGCCTGTCACGATCTGCCACCGCCGCGAATCGCGCATCGACCCAGGAATGCGGCCAGCGCCCCGGTGAGCACACCGGCGGACCCCACAGACGTCAGCGCCGCCCGCGTCGCGGGCACGCCTGCGGGCCTGCTGCCCTGGCCGGTGGTCGTGGCGGCGATCGGCGTCGACTGCCCTGGCGCTGCTGACGACGACCTCGTCAGCCATGCGTCTGTGCGGTACGTGCGGCATCGCGCCGCGGTGGTGCGATCGCCTTCCGGTCGCGCGCGCATCAAGCTCGGGCTCGACCGGCGCACTGACGTCTACCACTTCCTGCTGTCGACCATGGACAGCGGGACGACGCTCGGTCCGCGGCTGGGCATCGATCGCGACGGCATGACACACGTGTGGAAGCCTCTCGTGATTTGGGGGCCTCGTGCGATCGGCGCGATTCAGATCGCGCAGAACAAGACCATCCGCATCGATATGCCGTTTTCGCCAGGCGGCCTGCAGCGGCTCCAGATGACCGGCCTCGTCGACGGGAACCGGCTGTTGAGCGCGTCGATGGTCACGCTCGGAGGCGCGGGCCACCTGTTCGAGCCCATCGTCGAGTTGTCGCCAGAAGTGCGGCTTACACGCAGGCCGCACACGCTGCTGTTTGGCCCGCGGCCGGCGGAATTCACGCTCGTGGAAGGCGTGCGCGCCCGAGCCGCGCTTGCGATTGAACGACCGCCCGCACGTGAGACCGACCCGCCTGCGCGCTTCTCCATCGTCATGAAGCCGACCGGCGGACAATTGTCGCTGACACGACCCGAACCCAGGACGGTGCCATCGATCATCGCGTGCGGAGACATCGCCCGCGATCGGCCGGGCGCCGACGCGGACGGGCCGGTCGGGATCGTGTTCCGCCCGGCGGCCAAGATCGTCGACGATCCGCTCGCGCGCGAAATCTACGCGGTGACGACGTCGGCGCCTGATGCGGTCGTGCCCGAGACGGCACTGCGCCTCTCGGGAGGTGCCGAAGACAAGACCGACGTCTCGACGCGCCTCAGCATCGGCGCGTCAGAGGCGGCCGGCCCACCCGACTACGTGCCGCGCGTGCGCATGGACGGCGGCCGACGCATCGACATCCTCGCGAAGAAGGACGCGCTCGCGCTCGACGTCAAGGGGACGATCTACCTGCCGCCGATAGGCAAGGACGATCCGCTGCTGCCGGACCTGATGGCCATGGCGTTCATGGCCGGACTGCGTCAGATCGGCAAGGTGACGACGGCCACGACAGCCACGATCGCTCTTGTCCCAGGCACCGCCACCTCCGTGCAACGTGGCGCGACCTTGTCGTACACGGTGACGCTCAATAACGCCCCGACGATTCGGCGCGTCGTCGAGCTGATCACGGGCACCGTCGGCACCGGCGACCTGATATTTCGCTCGCTGACCAGCGATCAGCTGCAGCATCAGATCGACATCGCAAACTTCACGCACACGGCGAGCAAGGTGCAGCTGCAGATCGTGCTGCTCATCGCCGAGGCCAACCTCCCACGGCTCGTCATCTCGAAAGCCGTGGACATCTACGTGACCTAGGCCCGAAGGAGCCTGCGATGCCGCTCGCACCACCCACCCGTGTGAACTACTTCGACCGTCAGTTCATCCGCCTGGCGGAGCTGAAGGACGAGCAGGCGTACCACCTCGAGATCCATCGCCGGCACAACCTCTCGCATCACTCGTGGGGGATCGTGATCGGCCTCGAGATCGTCAAGGAGCAGGACGGCCGGCCGGCGCTGCGTCCGGGCCTGGCCGTGGACGGCTACGGCCGCGAGCTGCTGCTGCTCGAGCGGCGCGTGATCAATCGCGAGGACTTCGATCGGTACGGGACGTCGCGGCTCGATCTCTGGCTCGAATACGAGCTGGAGTTCGCCGACGATCGGCTGGCGCCGGTCGAGTGCGGCGAGACGGATCCGCGGCGGCGCTATCGCGCGATCGAACGCGCGCACGTCGCGATGACGCGCGGCGGCGCGCTTCCCGATCCGCGACGGCCGCCCGGTGTGCCAGCCGACGTGCTCGCGCAGGATCCGTCGCTCTCGACGTCCGACGATCCGCGCGATCGCTGGCCGGTCTACCTCGGCCGCATCATCATGGTGCTGCCGCCGTCAGGCCCGCCGGAGTTCACGGTCGACACGGCCGATCGCGTGTACGCGGGCCTGAACGCGGCCGCAATCGATCACCCGGGCAACGCGTCGCGCATCGAGCTGGGACTGCGGCCGCAGCACCCGGAAACGCGTACGATCGATGGTGAGACCGTCGAGTACCAGCGGGGACCGCAGCGCGATTTCGCCGTCTTCGTGCCCGGCACCGACAAGCCGCTCGAGCCGGTGCTGGCCGTGGACAACAACGCGACGCACATCCGGGGCGACGCGACGGTACACGGCAACCTCATCCTCGATGGCGCCTCACTGCAGTTCCCGGACAACAGCGACGGCCACCCCTCGTCGGTGGACAGCCCCACCATCTACCGCACGACGGACGGCAGCGATGAGCTGCGCATCGACATGGGCTCACAGGACGCCGCGAAGCGCCGGCTCGTGATCGGCGCCACGAAGGACGGCAAGTTCATGCCCGCCCTCGAGGTTGCCTTCGTCGATTCGACCGGACCGGCGCCGACCTCGGCAATCGTCACGGTGTACGGCGATCTGCGCATCATGGGCACCGTCAAGTCGCCCGACGTGAGAACGCGGACCGTCACGGAAGAAGTCGCCGCGCTGCTCACTGGCATGGTGCAGGCCGGCATTGCATCAGGTTCCTGATCCACGGTGGCGTCATGAGCAGCCGCATCGGGACGCTACACGTCGACTATCGTGCGAACGGTCGCAGCCATCTGGCGGCAATGGTGCCGCAGCTCGATCGCCTGCTCGCCGCGCGCCTTGGCGGGGCGATCGACGAGCGGCTTCCGACGCTGCTCGGCAACGACCTCGAGGTCGTCGTCATACGCGAAGTTCGCGCGCAGGCGACGATTCGTCTTGCCGACTGGTCGCTGGACCGCACGCTGCTCGACGCAATGGGCCGTGCCTCGATAGACGCGATCGGCGAGGCGCTGGCGGCGCCGCCGGACGACGATCGGATCGTTCGCTTCGCCGATCAGGCCGAGTTCATCGGATCGTTCATCGTCGATCTGCTGGCGCGATCCGCCTGGGAGCGCTGGTACTTCGGCGCGTTCCATCGCTACCGTCAGAGCGACGACGCGGCGACAATTGGCGCGATTCTCGACGACAACCGCGCGCATGCGGTCGGCGTGTTCGGGTGGCTGGCGCGGCGTGGACACCTGGACGCGCTGCTCGCCCGGCTTGGCCCGGATCGCGCGCGCCAGCTCGTCACGCCGCGCGACGCCGATGTGTCCACGCTGGCGGCACGGCACGAGTTCGCACCGCTCATCACCGCCGGATTCCAGATTCTCGACGCGCTCGGATGGTCGATCGGCGACGCGACGGCGCGCGCGGCGCTCACTGCGCACTACCTCGCCACGCAGCCGGTGCCGCCGACGTGGACCGACCGACGATCGCTCAGCGCGTGGGTGTTTCGATTCGTCCGCTTCGTCGTGGCCAGTGCCGCATCGCAGATCGGCCGCGGCGCGCCGCTTGCGGGTGACGTCGTGCTCGATCTGCTTCGTGGCGGGCTCGACTGGCTGGATGTCGACTGGCTCGCTCCACAGCTCCACTACCTCGCCACGTCGCCCGCCGGGGCTTCGACGCCGAAGACCCGCTCCAGCCGGCGCGTGCTGACAGCGACACATGAGCGATCGCTTGATCGGCTTGCCGATCTCATCCGGCTCCGACGCGTGCGACTTCTGCCGGACGACGATGTTGACGCGATCGTCGTGCGGTTGATGGCAGCGCTGAACGACAGCGATGGCGCTGGCGAGCCGGATCGCGCGCTGGTCGCGGCGATCGATCGCATCGCGAGGGCGCTCGTCGCAGCGATGCGCAGCGGCCTCAATGCGGAAGACGTGCTGCTCGTCATCGCGGGCAGATCCCGGTCCGACATGGCCATTGCTGACGTTGAGCTTTCGCGGCGCATCGACGACGTGACCGATCTCGGTCCGTCGGCGGAACTCGCGCTCCAGCAGCTCGTCGCCGCGACGATGGATCGTGGTCCGGCTGGCGATCCGACTGCAGCGGGCGGACTGTTCCTGCTCACGCGCGCGCTCATCGACGTCAGGCTTCACGCGCTGGTACGCGAGGCCGGCGTCCCATTCGACGGGCTGAAGGCCGCGCTGGCCGCCTGGTGGCTCGACCTTTCGGCACCATTCGACGCAGGCGCAGCCCTGTGGATGGGCGCGACATCATCATCCGAGCCTCTGACGCTCGACGCATCCGCCGATGGTTTGAGATCGCTCGAAGCCGCATTGCTCGACGTGCTGCAGGACCAGCGCGCCTTCGACGCGCTGCCGCCCGACGAGACGATCGATCCGGAGCCGGGCGCGTTCGTCGCACCCGGCATGCCCGGCGAGATCCGTCAGGCGATCGCGCGCATCGGTTGGATGCTCCTGCGCGCGTGGAGCCGCTGGCTGCCCGGCGTCGGCCAGTCGCAGCGCCCGTTCCTCGTCCGCAATTGCCTGCGCCGCGGCGCGCGGCTACGGGTCACGACAACCGCCATTGCGGTCGAGCTGGATCCCGCGCCGCTCGACATCGTCCTCGAAATGGCCGGCTACCTCCGTCCGATCGAACGGGTTTCGTGGCTGGACGACCGGACAATCACCTTCTCCGTGCGCCGGCGGGCATGATCGCATGCCCAGGCCCGCTCCCGATTCCGTCGCCGGATACGGCCGCAACGCGGAGCACCTCCGCGACGAACTGCACCGTGCTGCCGGGTACGTGCGCGCGCAACTGGCGCGCTTCCGCCACGCGTGTCCCGAAGGCCAGCGTGAGAAGTTCTGGCACGTCCCGGACGATGAGCTGGATGCGATCGCGAACGACGACACGCGGTCGCCGCTCGCGGTGTTCGATGCCACGGAACCAGCGGCCGACATCTCGTCGTGGGTGGCGGAGCGGCGCTACGCCATTGACGCACGACGGAAGGCGACGCGCACCGAGCTGCGGCTGTCTCGCCTCGCGGCCGAGTTCAAACTCTCGCCCCTCGACGTCGACGCGCTGCTGCTCGCGCTGCTGCCGTCGCTGCACTCCGAGTATCGACGGTGGTACGGCTTGCTGCAGCACGACCCTGCCCGATCGACAGCAAGCATCGGCCTGTTGACCGAAATGCTCGCGGGCAGCAGCGACCGCTACGGCACGCTCGTCCGCGTACTCGCGACGGACGGCGCGCTCGGCCGATCGCGGCTGGTCAACTTCACGGGCACAGACGACGACCCTGCGGCGGTGCGACAGGTGTCCGTTGACGACCGTGTGGTTGCCTACCTGTTCCCGGCCGACGACCAGGCGATTCGCAGCGATCGGATCGATCCGCGCGTCGAGGCGGCGGCGCGGTGGTTCGAAGAAGCCGTGGACGTGCGAACTCTCCCGGTCCCGGCCGAGATCAGCCGCCGGCTCGAGATGCTGCCCAACGTCCGCGCCGCCGATCCGGCCGTGTTCGAGCGGCTGCGCCTGCAGTTTTTCGGACCCGATCCCGGTCTTGCCGCCCGAGCGCTTCGGGCGGTTGCGGCCCCGGTGGACGAGCGCATCCTCGTGATCGATACCGCCGCCCTTGCGGGCGCCCCGGCCTGGCCCGCCGCCGTCGAGTGCGCGCTGCGCGACGCCCGGCTCGGCCGCGCGTGGCCGCTGTTCATCGGCGTGTCCTCGCTCTTCGAGCGGCGGGAGCCGACCGCGCGGTTCGATCAGCTGATCGAGCGGCTGGCGGGATTTCCCCACCCAGCGGCCATCCATCTGGATTCGTTCTCGGGCGACGACGCGCGTGCGCTGCCGGGCTGGATTCCGTTCCGGCTGCCAGCGCCGACCATCGCCATGCGCGAACGGTTGTGGAGCTCGCTGCTCGCGTCGCTGCCCAATCACGTCGCCGATCACCAGGAAACCGCGCGCGATCTCGCGCTGGCGTTTCAGCTGACCGACACGCAGATGCGCGAGGCCTGGCGGGTGGCCGAGGGGCTGGCGCGGCGACGCAACGTGTTCATCGCCGCGATCGAACGGGAGGACCTGTTCGCGGCGTGCCGCGAGCAGTCGTCGCGGCGCCTCGTGGCATTCGCGCAGCGCATCGAACCGCGGTGCACGCTGACGCTGGAGCACGACCTCATCCTGCCGCCGGCCAGCAAGCAGGTGCTCTACGAGTTGAGCGCGCGCATCCGCAACCACGCGCGCCTGCACGCGACGCTGGGCCTGGGAGATCACATGCGCCTCGGCCGCGGCGTCACCGCCTGCTTTAGCGGCGGCACCGGCACCGGCAAGACGATGGCAGCGGAGATTCTGGCGAGCGAGCACCAGATCGATCTCTACCGAATCGATCTCGCGTCGCTCGTCAGCAAGTGGCTCGGCGAGACCGAGCAGAACCTGAGCCGCGTGTTCGCCGACGCCGAGCGCGCCAACTGCATGCTCTTCTTCGACGAGGCCGACGCGATCTTCGGCCAGCGCGGCGAGATCAAGGAAGCGCGCGATCGCTGGGCCAACCTCGAGGTCAATTACCTGCTCCAGCGCATCGAGGAGTACTCCGGCGTCGTGATCCTGGCCACGAACCTCAGCCAGAACATCGACGACGCGTTCCGGCGGCGCATTCACGTGTGGGCGCCGTTTCCCGCGCCCACGGCCGCGTCGCGCTACCAGATCTGGTCGCGCCTGCTGCCGCCGCGCGCGCGTACCGCGATCGGCGATGGGGATCTGCGCGACCTGGCGGATCGCTTCGAGCTGACCGGCGGCAACATCCGCAACGTCGTGCTCGACGCGTGCTTCAGGGCGCTGGACGATGACGAGCCCATCGTGACGATCCGCCAGCTGGTCGCGGGCACCGCGCGGGAGTACCAGAAGACCGCGCGGCCGGTGACACGCGGCGAGTTCGGCCGCTTCTACGACTGGGCCATGGAGGACGTCGTCGCGCCCGGAAGCGGCGAAGACGCGGTGCTGTCGGGAGCGTGATCGATGGCCGCGCCGGCCCGTTCGCAAGCACTGGACGTCAAGCCCGCTCCCGAAAAGGCGGCGGCGCCCGCCGTCCGTCCGACAGCGCCGAAACCGGCGGCGGCGGGGCCATCGAAGACGCTGCAACCGAGTCCGCCGGTCGCGGCGGCGATCCTCGAGGGCGCGACGAAGACGCCGCGCGCGCCGCAGCCGATCACGTCAACGAAGACACCGGCGACAGCGCCACCGCCTGCGACGTCGGCGAGATCTCCGGCCCGCGTGGTGATCGAACCGATCGCAGCCGTGCGGCCGATGTCGCTCGTGCAGGGCACGCCGGCAGCGTCTGGAGCGAAAGCCCCGACAGCGCCCGGAACGAAAGCGCCCGCCGCACCTGGCGTGGCAGTCGCAGCACCGGCGCTCGCGCTCGTGCCGAAACCAGGCGAGGCAGCGGCCACCACGGCCGCGCCAACGGCAAAAGGCGCGCCCGCGACACCCACCCCACCGAAACCCGCGGCGGCACCGACCGCGAAGACAGGCGACACCGCGGCCGCACCCGCGCCGGCCGGAGGCGATGCACCTGCGACCGCCGGCGCCGGCGCGGCACCAGCGACCGCTGTCCCAGATAGCCCCGCTGCCGATGCCAAGACGGCGGATGCCGACAGGGCCGCCGCGCCCGCGAAGGCCGCGGCGGAAGGTGAAGCGCCAGCGGCGGAGGGGCCGGGCGGCGCCGGCGGTGCGGCCGGCGGCGCGGGCGCGAAGCTGCTGATGCCGGAAGCGCCCACTGAGGCGTCGCCCGCGACGAAGAAGCGGATCGGCGGTGTGAAGGGCCGCGCGGGCGCGGCGGCGTCGGCGAAGTCGGCGCTGCCCGACGGATCCAAACAGGTCGGAGACGCGCGCAAGTCGGTCGATCAGCCGGACGCCGAAGCCAAGGCGCACGCGCAGGCCGATCTGATGGCGATGCTCGACTCGCAGCCGGAACCGAGCCCCGAGATCGTCAAGCTCTGCGAGCGCATCCGCAAAGTCATTCGCGAGAAGCGTCCGCCCGACGAGGACGCGTTGGTGGAAGCGAAGCCGGAGGGCGAAGCGCTCAACGCCGGCAACCAACTGAACTCGACGGTCGAAGGCGAAACCAAGAAAGTTCAGGACAACTACGGGCCGATCAACACGCCGCCAGCCGGCGCCGCTCCCGCGAAGGGCGCGGATCTGCCGCCGCAGCCCGGCGCAGCCACCACCCCCGGCGTGAACGCGAAGGCGGCGACGCCGGACGCGGTGCCGGACAAGAACGTCTCGCTCGACGCGGACGCCGACGCCAGCAAGAAGAAGATGCAGGACGCCGGCATGAACACGCCGCCGGCGGACCTGGTGCAGAGCGGTCCGATTGCCGAGGCGCGCGGCGCCCAGGGCGAGCTCGAACAGGCCGCGAAGGAGGATCCCGCCAAGGTACTCGCCGGGCAGAAAGACGCGCTGGCCAAGGCCGAGGACGACATGGCGGCGCTGCAGCTGCAAGCGCTCAACTCGCTGACGCAGTCACGCGCCGGCACCGTGAAGGGCGCGACCTCACATCAGACCGAGATGGCGGGATCGGAGGAATCCCGCCGCGCGAAGGTCAGCGCCGAAGCGCAGCAGGTGTTCAACGACGCGCAGAAGGCCGTGCAGGCGCTGCTGCAGCCGCTCGCGAACAACGCGATCAACGAGTGGGAAGCGGCGAAGACGGTGCTCGTCTCGCAGTTCAAGTCGGATCTCGCAATCGTAGCGAAGCGCGTCGAAGAGCGGCACTCGGGCGTCGGCGGCTGGTTCGTCGGCGTGTGGGACGCGGTCACGGGCCTGCCGGGCTGGGCAGAGGACGCCTACAACAAGGCCGAATACAACTTCTCGGAAGGCGTAATCGCGAAGATCACGGAGATCTCCGTCAAGGTCAACACGATCATCAAGACGTGCGAGGCCCTGATCAAGGGCGCGAAGGATCGGATCGCGCAAATCTTCAACGACGCCAAGGCCACGCTCGGCGACTGGGCGGTGCAGGAGCAGGCGAAATTCGACGGGCAGCTCGACAAGCTGCGCGACGAGGCCTACGCGACGCGCGACAACTTCAACAAGGATCTCGTCGAGCGATCGTCGCAGGCCGTCGACGAGGTGCGCGCCGAGATCTCGGAGCTGCGCAAGAAGGCCGGCGGCCTCATCGGCCGCATCGCGAACGCAATCAACCGCTTCCTCGACGATCCGGTCAAGTTCATCATCGAAGGACTGCTCGAGATCCTCGGGATTCCGCCCGCTTCGTTCTGGGCGGTGGTCGCCAAGATCAAGAAGGTCGTCAAGGACATCGCCGACGACCCGATGAAGTTCGCCAACAACCTGATGAAGGGGCTGGCGCTCGGCTTCGGGCAGTTCTTCGACAACATCCTCACGCACCTCCTGAAGGGCTTCCTGTCGTGGCTGACGGGTGGGCTCGGCGACGTCGGCGTCCAGCTGCCGAAGGATCTGTCCCTCAAGAGCATCATCACGTTCTTCCTGCAGCTGATGGGCATCACGTGGCCGCGCATCCGGAAGGTGCTGGCCAAGCACGTCGGCGAGAAGAACGTCGCGCTGCTCGAGAAGGTGTACTCGCTGGTGTCTCTGCTCATCGAGAAGGGGCCGGAAGGCATCTTCGAGATGATCAAGGAGAAGCTGGACCCGCAGTCGCTTGTCGATCAGGTGGTACAGCTCGCGGTCGACTTCCTCATCTCCGCTGTCGTCAAGGCCGCGACCGCGCGGATCCTGCTGCTCTTCAACCCGGCGGGCGCGATCTTCCAGGCGCTCGAAGCCATCTACCGCGTGCTGAAGTGGATTTTCCAGAACGCGGCGCGGATCTTCACGCTCATTGAAACGGTGGTGAACGGCATCGCCGACATTCTGGCCGGCAGCCTCGGCGGCTTTGCCAACGCCGTCGAGAAGGCGCTGGCAATGCTCATCGCGCCGGTGATCTCGTTCATCGCCGACTACCTGGGCTTCGGCGATCTGCCGGACAAGATCGCGAAGAAGATCAAGAGCTTCCAGGACTGGATCATGGGCCTGATCGAGAAGGTGCTCGTGTTCCTGATCGAGAAGGGCAAGGCGCTGCTGGCGGCGCTGGGTATTGGGGGTAAGGACAAAGACAGGAAAAAGGCCGGTGATTTTGACGGCAAAGTCGGCAAAACGATCACGTTCATGGCCGCTGGCGAGAGTCATCGTCTCTGGATCGACTCTACGGGTCCAAACGCTACCGTCATGATGGCAAGCGGCGGCGGGGGGCCAGTTGCCAAGGAACTCGAGGAGTATCGAACCAAGGCCAAAGCTCTCCCTGACCCCAAGCAAGGCGAAGTCCTCGGATGGATTGGCGAGGCGGAGGGCCTGCTCACCACAACAGATGCCGCGGCGGATCAGCTGGCCAGCAAGTCTACGAAACCAGAGGCGGATCCTACGGAAGTGTCGACCCTCGATGCGGAAGTCGAATCAGAAGAGGAGAGCCTCGCGCACTTGATTGCGAAGATTCGGGAGGCACTTG
>Ga0310810_10003705_pt1 | contig 16760 bp, 14 predicted proteins | sample NCmetagenome_FD_207641 | JGI IMG/M metagenome (GOLD analysis project Ga0310810, IMG submission 207641) | Soil microbial communities from experimental microcosm in Duke University, North Carolina, United States - NC | ecosystem: Engineered > Artificial ecosystem > Soil microcosm > Unclassified ... | reverse complement strand
TAGCAGCATCCCCCATTTCACCGACCGGCTATGCTTGAGCGCCTTGCGATCACGAAGAGTTCGCAATGCTAGGAGGATTTTCAATTTCCTGTCCACAACCGTCTCATCGCTCTTGAACGGAATGCCTCACCCGCTTCACTAAACGCGCTGAACTGCTTTAAAGGGTGTAGTCTTACTCCATCCCCGCCATTCTCGTCAGCACCAAACTGATTTCCGGCACGAACGTAATGAGCAAGAGAGCGGCAAGAAGCAGGACAAGAAAAGGCACGACCGCCCTGAAGACTTCGGGAAGGGGCTTCTTAAAACGCGAGCTCGCAAGAAAACAATTCAGCGACAACGGCGGGATCATGTATCCGATCTCAAGATTCATCAGGAACATAATCCCCAGGTGCACCGGGTCTATTTCGTAGCGCGCCGCAATCGGCATAATGATCGGCACGATGACAATGATCGATGAAAACACTTCAAGTGTGTTGATTCCCAGGAGTATCGCGTTGAAAATAAGCAGGAACCCGTACTTATTGTTCACGTACGTATTGATGAAATCGAAGATCTTTCCGGGAATCTCCTGATCCACGAGATAGTTTGTCAGCCCCATCGCTACTCCGAGCATAAGAATCACCGCGCCTACCAGGACCATGCTTTGCCGGATGATCCGCGGGATATCGGCGAAAAGCCGGAGATCTTTCCGTATGAATACCTCAACTATTATCGCATAGATCGCTGTAATCGACGCGGCCTCGGTGGCGGTGAAAATCCCTCCGTAGATTCCGCCAAGGATGATCAGCGGAAGAGGTATCTCGAACGCCGCCTCTTTCAGGGTCGTAAGGACGTTCCCGAATGAAAACGGAATTCGCTGGACTTTTGCGGCGATCCCGACGCGAACAGAGTACGCAGAAAGAATTACAAGCAGAAGCGTTCCGGGAATGATTCCGGCGACAAACAGCGTATTGAGATTTATTTTCGCGACGAGCGCGTACAGGATGATCGGGAGCGAGGGGGGAAAGAGGAGCCCCAGGCTGCCCGATGTTGTCATGAGTCCCAGCGAGAATTTCTCCGGATATCCGAACCGCAACAGCGACGGATACAATAGCCCTCCGAGTGCGATAATCGTAATACCGGACGCGCCGGTAAAGGCTGTGAAGAGAGCGGTTGTGAAGATCGCAACGATTGCCATACCGCCGGGAAGCCAGCCGAAGAGAGCCTGGATGAAATTCATGAGACGGGTTGGCGCCTTGCTGTCGGCCAGCACGTGGCCGGCAAACGTAAAGAGCGGGATCGCTATGAGACCGGGGAACTCGCCAAGTCTGAAGAGCTCGACGATGATCGCGGCGGTGTCGATGCCGGCAAGATGAAACGCAAGGAGAGCCACGGCGGCGACGATGGCAAAGATCGGCATCCCTAAAAGGCCAAGGAGGATGAGAACAATTCCAGCGATCGTCAGCACCATTATTCCGGCTCCTTCACATATTCCAGGGGTGAGGCGCCGACTGCCGCTCCGGTATCCATGAATATTGCCATGATGAATCGTACCGCCATGAGGAAGAAGCCCACGGGAACGATGACCTCCAGTGCGACCGACGGAATATCGAGAAATGTCTTGCTTCCCATATCAAGCTCAACGACGCTGATGGCGGCCTGTCCGAGCAAGTAACAGATCACGGCACAGCAGAGATTTGTAAGCCTACGGATCCAGATTCGGAACGCCGGTCTGAGGAAGCGGGTGAGGACGTCGATTTCGAAATGCTGTCGTTCTTTTGTCGCAATGATAGCGCCCAGAAATCCAACCCAGATCACCAGGTTGCGCGCGGCAGGATCGGCCCAGAGAACGCCGGTGCCGAAGAAGTATCTCAGCAGCACTTGCATGGCCGCAAGTCCCAGCATCAGAAGAAAAAGGGTAACGAGGGCGACGCTGACAACCTTACTGAGCGCGTTGTCGAAGAGGCGGAGGAGGTTCATTCAATTCTATGGACTATCGCTTTCAAATTATACGTAATTACCGCACCACCACCATTTTGCGCACGCCCTCAAACTTTCCGAAAGATAGCCTGCAGAAGTAAATCCCGCTTGCCGCTGAGCCCGCATCCCACGAAACGGCATATTCGCCGGGAGGCTTGACTTCGTTTACCAGCATGGCGACCTGGTTCCCCAAGAGATCATACACCGCCATTCTTACCAATCCGAATTCTGAAATCCGGTACCGAAGTTCAGTTTTCGGATTGAACGGGTTTGGATAATTTTGCATCAGTTCAAAGCCGTTCGGCATCTGTTCCATGCTCTCTTGCACGTCGGTGCTGAGTCCGGCATTGACCCACGCGGTAAACCAGAGGCTCGCCAGGTCTTCTGTGGCGCGCTGGAACTGATCGATGGTAAAGTTCTGGCACTTCGACCATAACGCCGGGTAATAGGCGGCCGGAGGAGTTCCGGCACCGTTCCAACCCGATATCGCTTTGGCGTAATTGTCTGCCGCAAAGATGGAGTCTTTAAGGGAGTTGCTGTGGTAAATGTAGTCGAACGCGAAGTCGCGCGGAGAATCGATATACTGGACGGAATCTTTGTGGACGGTAATGGAAAACTGGTACGCGTTGATCATCGTGCTCTCATAGCGCGAATGGATGCCGTTGTTGCCGGTATACTGCCCGTCGTAATTCTCGGTACAGTGGAGCGGCTGGTGCGCGTCGCCGACGTAGTGGCCGAGGTCGCTCATCGTGGTGCGGGCAGTCGCGCGGTCGCCGCGCTGGAGCTGCGAGGTCAGCGAGTCGACGAAGGTCTCGGTCACCCAGGGATTCATACCGTTCGTCTTCACGCGCTGGTAGCCATAGAGCCTCATGAGCGAATCGCGATCGTGCGGGATCGAATGAAAGTTCGGATAATCGTCGATGTCGATATAATGCCGCCACTGTTCGGCGTTGAACGTCGTGTCACTGTTATTACGGCGGATGTCGGCGTCGCTTGCATGCGTCTCGTAGAAGAGGCTGTCCGCTTTATAACTGCTCATGGCGCCGGGCAGGTGCATCGAAGCTTTCCGGTTGATGATCTTGTGGCCTGTGCCGCCCCACGCGTAGGCGAGGGTGGCTGCGATGACAATAATGATGACAAGCGCAGATGTGTGCGCTGAAAATTTTCTGACAAAGCCCATGATACAATCTAACTCTTTCCGGGAGATCGCAAGGTGAGTATTCTGTTATCCGCGGCGCTCATTCACGCTCAGCGGCTTTTCTAAGCCGGTCCATCACGGCCTCGCCGAGGCCTGTTTCCGAAATGCTTTCAACGAGGATGGCGTCGACTCCAATTTCATCAAAACTCCTCAATAAGTCAAACAGCGCGCGGGAGTAATCATCTTTGTGAAGCCGGCGGGCAAGTTCGGGGGAGATTTCTGCAGCATCTATTGAATGTACGATGCAGCCGATTGTTTTTCCTGTTTCCCGGGATAGTTTCAAAAGCCGGTTAAAGGCATTCTGATCTCCTTCGGGGAAAAGGAGCAGGCTTGCCGCTGGGGCATAGTGCCTGTAGCGCGTTCCGGGGGAGCGTTTGAGCTTTTCTCCGAGCGTCGTGGCCTGGAGGGGTCCCACGATCTTCTCGATCTCGCTTCTTGCCAGCCCCCCAAGCCGCAGAATTGTCGGCGTGCCGGAGGTGACATCGACAACGGTCGACTCCACGCCGATCGTCGTCGGTCCGGCGTCGAGGATCATGTCGACTCTTCCTTGCAGATCGTTGTAGACATGCTGTGCGGTTGTAGGGCTTGGCTTGCCGGAGATATTCGCGCTCGGGCCGACGAGCCCGCGGCCGAACGCCTTGATCAGCGAGAGCGTTACAAAGTGATCCGGCACGCGCACGGCGACGGTTGGCAATCCTGCGGTGACATTCTCGGGGAGCTGCCCGCGATGTTCGACAACGAGTGTCAGCGGGCCCGGCCAGAATGCATCCGCGAGCTTCCGCGCATTCGCCGGGACGCTGCGCGCCATCTCCTGAAGCTGTTCCACTCCGCCGATATGCACGATGAGAGGATTATCCGCGGGCCTTCCTTTCGCGGCGAACACCTTCGCGACTGCTTCGCGATTGAACGCGTCTGCGCCGAGACCGTAGACCGTTTCGGTGGGAAATGCGACGAGCCCGCCGCGTCGCAGCACATCGACGCTCTCGGCTATTGCGGACGCGTGATTGACAGGAGAGATAGTGAGAAGTTTCGTTTCGATCATGAACGCGTCATCGCCGGCTCACCACCGGCCGCCGTTCATTAGATCGATAAACCCCTTCCACGACACATCATCATAATTTGGCAGCGAAGCTGAAACCTTGCCGATGGGAATTCCCGGCACTGACGCGACCGCGACATGCGGGATACTCGCATTGAATTTCTGATTCACCACATCGATCCAGATGTTAGCTATCAGAGCATTCCCGCGGGAAGATGGATGGACGCCGTCGTAGCTGAACAGCCCGCCGACGATGAATGCCGGAGAGAACGTGCCTACGCCCGGAACAAAAATGCCCGTTGTGCTCGCGGTAATAAGCGTCGCATGGACATCCGCGACACCGATTCCCCTGTTGCCGGCAACGCTATCGATGATCGCGTTATACGCGGCAATGGTTGTCTGTGCGATCGTTCGTTCACCTTCGTCAAGCGTGAGAGCATCCGGCCAGGGGTTTTGGGGATGAAGCGCAAAGGGTTTCGTCGTGTCGATCCCCGGGGGAAGCGGAGAAATATTGTTGTCGGAATACCATTTTCCGGTCGGATGGCCGATGAGTCCCGCGTATGCAATCCCCGGCAGGGTGACAAGGGGATCGCCCGGGGCGCCGCTGAACGTCGTCGTATCGGTAACCGGGTTTGACGGCCCCCGGTTTCCATTTCGCTGATATCTGAAGACAATTCCGGGGGGGAGCTTCGCGCGTATCTGCGGCCCGAGCGTCGTGAAGAATGGTATCGTCGTAACGTCGGCAATGTTTGCCGTGACAATCCCGGCGCCCGTCGCCTTGAGGCTGTCCATGAGCTGCGTGTACCACGCGTTGAAGAGAATAGTCTCCGTCGGTTTCGTCCTCGGCGGGTCGGCAGAATAGGGAGGGCCGACGTTTGTTCCGCTCACGCCCCCGCTCGTCGCGTAGCCGAGCACATCGTTGTTTCCTATCCACACCGAAATAAACGTCGGCGCGAGATTTCGCGCCTGCTGGAACACGCTGTTGCCGAAGAAGTGCGTGCGAAGCACATGGGAGAAAAACGGATTTTGACGGGAGATGCTCTTAGATACAAAATCGGACGACGCGCCGGTCGTATCCATCATATCGTAGAGAACCGCTCCCGGGATACCGAGATTGTTGAACGGACGGGCGAGCTGGTAGTTAATATCGGACGCGGGGTCGAACGGATTGACACCCGTTTCGTTGACAAGCGTCGGAGCGAGATTGAGAAGCCGGATCCTGCTGCCGATGCCCGGATCTTTCATCAACGGTTGAACGAACGGAGTGCGAACCTGCTGCGAGAGCAGATTGGGAAACGAATACGTTTGATCGCGCTGCGAAAGAGCGTTCGACTGAAATCCCGCCGTGAGGCTGTTGCCGATCGAGACAAACCGGGTGAAATCGGCGGTGCCGGTATCAATCACTACCACCGGAGGAGTTACCGTGTCATCTTTGCATCCAAACAACAACACCAGAAGGACGAACGGGGAGATCAGGGTTGACTTCAGGATATTCTTCATAGGGTCCTCGGTCTCAAAATGTAAGTGTTAGGTTGCCGATGGCCTGGCGCCCAATCACCGAGCCGCCAAAGATTTGATACACTTTATGGTCCAGGAGGTTGCTCACCGTCCCGCCGATATGGACCTGCTGCGTCGCCTGCCAGCCGGCGGAAAGGCTCAGGAGAGTGTACGGCTCGATCTGTCCCTGGAATACTCCGGCCGCCCATCTGAACGGCTGAACGTTTCTTCCCATAAGGCTCGCGTCAAACCCGCTTTTATTTTTATACGTCACGCCGAATGAAAATTTGTGTTTCGGCGCGTTCGGCAAAAGAATGTCGCCGAGCTGCTGCTCCTTCACTTCGAAATCGTACCACGTCCAGGCGCCGTCAAGATGAATCTCGTCGTTCACATAATACACCAGGCCGAGCTCGACTCCGCGCTCATCGACCTTGCCGGCGTTCGTATACGAATACACGACCTGCGGCCTGCCGTTCGCGTAATAGATTCCGTTTGAACGCGCGACCTCCGACAAACCGGCCGGAAAGCCGGGCGGTGGATTGAACGCATAATCGGGATTGACTCCGGGAAGCAAATCCGTCACGAAGTTTGTCGCCTTATTATAGTATGCGTCGAGCGAAATGAACGCCTTGTTCTCCAGGAAAATTCCTTTGTACCCGATCTCGTACCCGTCTATTTTTTCCACCGAGAGATTTTTATTTCCGCGGGCGTAGACCGGATCGGTCCCTGTTCCGCCGAACGGGCGCAGATCGGCAAATCCGGCAAGCGCCTGGAGGAAGAACTCGGAGTAGTTCGGAACCTGGAACGCCTTATTGAATGTCACGCGGAACGAATGATTGGGGCTCGGCGAAAAAACGATTGCCGCCTTGGGCGACCATTGATCGGAGTGCAGCGTGCTGCGGTCCCATCTCGTGGCAGCCACAAACTTGACGATGCCCGAGGGAGAAAATTCCGCCTGGCCGAAGACGCCGGAAGTGTTGTCGTAGTGCGCATCGGCCATGAGCGTCCCATCCGTATCAACGTGATAGTAGCGGTGCGACGCACCCACGACGACGCGAAGCTGATCCTGCATCGTCAGAAAGTTGTACTGCGCCTCGGCGTGATAGATCTCGGACGTTTCGTTGAGCGGGGCGCCCGACGCAAGCGAGTATTGCGGCTGTGCGGAATGCCGGCCCTGCGCCCAAACGTTGACATTCAGCCGGTCGGAATTGTAGCTGAGGCGTCCCCACGGCTTGAGGGCTTCCGTGACCTGCACGCGGCCGATGCCCGTGATGAACAATTCATTCTGGACCCGCGAAAGACCCCCCTCCGCAAGAACAAGCGTATTATCCCCGAAGTCATAATCGATTCGGCCCGAACCATATGCCGATGTGACATTTCCCGCGCTGAGGGGCCGTCGTTCAATGCCGTTGGCGCGGAGTCCCGCGTACTCAAACTCGCCGCTCGCGTTCGTGTCTGCGGCGGTGCGCGACTGCGACCAGGTCCCGCTGGTGACGGTTCCGAAATTTGCCTTATAGCTCCATCCGTTACCCAACAGCCCTGCTTGCCGCATGTCGGCGCGCACCGTGTTGAGCTCCCCGACGGAATACGAAAACTTCGTTCCCAGAATATCTTTCGGCGCCGGCGTCGTGACGTTGATAACCCCGTTGAACGCGTTCGGGCCGTAGAGCGCAGAGCCGGGGCCGCGGACCAGCTCCAGACGGCCAAGGTCTTCAAGGGGCACCGTCATGCCGTTCCATTCCTGCGCTCCGAGGAACGCGATCGCGAGATCGCGCCCATCCATGAGCACGAGCAATCTGCGATTGAGCGAGCTGTTGAAGCCGCGGGCATTGATGTTGAAATCCTGTATGCCGCTCTGCACGATGTCGACTCCCGGCTGCGTTTCAAGGAGCCGGGGGAGCTGTCCCGATGCCGCATTCATTTTGATCTCTGAAGGCTCGATCACCGAGACCGCCGCCGGGGCGTTGGTGATTCTCTCGGGCCTGAGCGACGCGCCGTAGACAGAGACCTCTCCGAGAGAAACTTCGGAAAGCGTAAGCTCTGCGTCAAACTGCCGATCGTCATTGATAACGATGTCGTTCATCTCGACCGTTTTGTATCCGACGGCCGCAATCATCACAACGTACGTTCCGGGAGGAATATTTTTAACACTATACTTTCCCTGTGAATCGGTCGATCCCCCGATGCGGGTTCCTTTAAGAATGATGTTGATGAACGGAAGCGGCTGGTGGGTCGAGGCATCCGTGATTGTTCCGGAAAGGGTGGCGGAGTTTTGCGCCCGCAGTTGGCCGGCAAAGAGGGCGGACACGACGAGAACGACAACCCAGGATCGGAAAAGAATGACCTTCAACGCATGCGGATTCATGGCATACCCGGAGTTATGAATGAGAGGACAAACTTCGAGGTGGAAGATACAGATTCAGGGTTTCAGTGTCAAATTACGAGGCGTTGCGGGCACTCATTCTGACGCGGGAATGCATAGTATACAGAAAGGATGGTCTGGCGACGCCTATTGAGAGAGGCTTTTTGCCCTCCAGGGGTTGGAACTTCGGCTTTCGATTCCGGAAGACGGAGCTAGAGCGCTTCCAACGGCAGCAATACTTTGAACTCGCTCCCTTTGCCGGCGACAGAGTCCACAGTGAGCATGCCGTGATGAGCTTCGACGATGCTGCGGCAGATCGCCAGGCCGAGACCCGTGGTTCGTTTTGAAGATGATTTTCCGGTCAGCATATCTTTGTACTTATCGAAGACCAGCGGCAATTCTTCTCTGGGGATGCCGGCTCCCGAATCGGATACCGTGACTTCGACGAATTCATCGGAACTTCCGTTCGGTTTCCTGACAGAAAGGTGAACGTTGATTTCTCCTTTGTCCGTATACTTCACGGCATTGTCCAGCAAATTGTTGAAGACCTGCTTGATCCGTTCGGCATCGACGGGAACGGTCGGAATATTCTTGCCGGCCGAACAAGAGAGTGAGAGTTTCTTTGCCGCAGCCTTTGGCCGAAAGCGCTCGACGATTCCCGGGAGAAGGTCGTCGAGATTTGTCGGCAATTTTTCGATCTCAATTGTTCCCGATTCCAGCAGAGTAATGTCGATAAGGTCGTTGAGAATCGACGTCATACCGTGAAGGTTTGTCCGCATGCTTTCCATGAGCACTTTTTGCCGGTCGGAAAACGCCGATGCCGTATCTTTCTCAAGATATTCAAGGGTCGAGAGGATCGTATGCAGCGGGCTGCGAAGATCATAATATAATCGAGACGAAAAATCCAGCTGCAGCTGCCGGAGACGCCGCTCCGCGGTGCGCGCCCGGACGGCAGTCCGGATCCGGCGGACGAGCTCCGAGGGTTCGATCGGTTTGGTGACATATTCCTTCGCGCCGAGCTTCAGGAGATCGACGGCAAGGTCAATGTCCTTGAATCCGGTAACGACCATGACGTCGGTGGACGGGGATTTTTCCCTGACCGATTTAAGGACGTCCAGCCCGTTCATGTCCGGCAGCTTGAAATCAAGCAGCATGAGATCGAATGTGCTGTTGGTGAACGCGTCAAGGGCCTCTTTGCCGTTCTTTCCCTCATGAACGGTGAGCCCAGCATCCTCCAGCGCCTCGTGAACAAAGGATCTGAATTTGTCGTCATCGTCGACAACAAGAACGTCCGGCTTTCTATCCATCGTTTTGACCATCGTATTCCTCGTCATTTGGGACGTATGATATTGAATAACAGGCAGGGAGTCAACGCCCGATGTGATATTGACAGGGTGCCGATAGTATGATAAAATGTTCTCATGCAAGTCCTCCCCCGAAAATTTCCCCAAATAGCCTGTCGCCGCCGGAAGCCTTAAAATCATCCTATTTTGAAGGATTTCATTGCATCTGAAGGCGGTTCTTCGTAAATTCAACATTCTTATGAAAAAACTTATCCTCGACGGAAATTCGCTCACGGTTGAAAATGTCCACGACTGTTCTGCAGCGCCTTCGCAGCTCTCATTTTCATCCAAGGCAGTAACTAAGATGAAGCAATCCCGCGCACTCGTCGAAGAGTGGGTGCGGGGAGACGAGACGATTTACGGCGTGACCACCGGCTTCGGCGAGTTCAGTAATGTCCGCATCAACAAAAAAGACATCGAACGCCTTCAGGAAAATCTCATTATGAGTCATGCGGCCGGAATTGGTGAGCCGCTTCCGGCAGAAATTGTCCGCGCGATGATTATTCTCCGGCTCAATGCCCTGGCAAAAGGATATTCCGGCGTCCGCACGGAAACGGTAGATTTTTTGAAAAAAGTGTTTAACGCCGGAATTACACCTCTCATACCATCACGGGGATCGGTTGGATCAAGCGGGGATCTTGCGCCGCTTGCGCATCTTGTGCTGACGCTGCTCGGCAAGGGGAAGGTGATATTCAAGGGCAATATTGTGCCGGCGGCGAAAGCCTTGCAGTCAATCGGAATGCCCCGCCTGAAACTTTCTGCCAAAGAAGGGCTGGCGCTCGTGAACGGAACGCAGATGATGGCCGCGTACGGCGCACTGGCCACACACCGCGCACGACAGATCTGTACGCTCGCGGATATTGCCGCTTCGATGACGGTGGAAGCGTTGAAAGGAAGCGACACGGCATTCGATCCGCGAATCCATACTCTGCGCCCCCACCGCGGACAGGGAGAAAGCGCGGCGAACCTGCGGAAGCTCATGCGCTCAAGCGAAATCCGGGATTCGCATCGTCACGATGATCCCCGCGTTCAGGATGCCTATTCGATCAGATGCGCACCGCAAGTCCATGGCGCGTCGAGGGACGCAACGAGATATGTCTACGATGTATTGACGACGGAAATCAATTCGGCGACGGACAACCCTCTCATTTTCCCGAGAGAGAAGCAGCATCTCGAAGGGGGAAATTTCCACGGGCAGCCGGTCGCACTCGCGCTCGATTTTCTCGCGATCGCGCTTTCAGAGCTTGCCAATATCTCCGAACGGCGCACCGAACGCATGGTCAACGGCACGCTGAGCGGACTGCCGAGGTTTCTGACCCGGCACGGCGGGCTCCATTCGGGAATGATGATCGCGCAGTATACCGCGGCGTCTCTCGTATCCGAAAATAAAGTTCTTGCGCACCCGGCATCCGTCGACTCGATTCCGACTTCCGCGAACCAGGAAGATCACAACAGCATGGGGTCCATCAGCGCGCACAAACTCTGGCAGATATTGAAGAATGTCCAGGCCGTGCTTGCGATCGAGTTCATGGTCGCGGCGCAGGGCATCGACTACTCGCGCGTTCACCCCAAAACCGGCAAGACGATGCGCGCGGGAAAAGGAGTCCAGGCTGCGTACAACCACATCCGAAACCACATCACGCATCTTGACTCGGATCGCGTGCTTCATGACGATATTCAGGCCTCGCTTGAGCTCCTTCAGAGCGGAGGCATTATCCACGCCGCAGAAGCGAGCGTGGGAACACTATACTAAAACAACGACGATAGAATAGATAAGCGATGAAAATACCGGATAAGACATTACGCATACTTCCCAAAGTTCTCCTTCACGATCATCTTGACGGCGGCGTGCGCCCTCAAACAGTCGTTGAACTCGCCCAGGACATCGGCTACGACAAGCTGCCGACCTCAGACGCTGAAGAGCTTCACGTCTGGTTCCAGCGCGGCGCCAAGCGCGGAAGCCTGCCGCTCTACCTTGAGGGCTTCGCCCACACCTGCGGAGTCATGCAAACCGAAGAGGCGCTCGAGCGCGTCGCGTATGAGATGATGGAAGATATGTATAACGACGGCGTCGTGTACGTCGAGACACGCTTCGCGCCGGTCTTTCACACGGAACAGGGCCTGCACTGGGAAGAAATCGTCTCCGCTGTCCTGAAAGGGCTGGAAAAAGGAAAAGAGGATTTCGGCGTCGAATACGGCCTCATCATTTGTGCTATGAGAAACATGCGCAAGTCCCAGGAAATGGCGGAACTGGCGATCGATTTTCGCGAACGCGGCGTCGTGGGTTTTGATCTCGCGGGCGAAGAAGGGGGTTATCCGCCGAAAAAGCATGTCGACGCGTTCCACTATATCCAGCGGGAGAACTTTAACATAACGATCCATGCCGGAGAAGCGTTCGGCAAGGAATCGATCTGGCAGGCGATTCAGTGGTGCGGCGCGCACCGCATAGGCCACGCGACGCGGCTGATCGAAGATATGAAGCTCTCGGACGACGACCCGACCGAGGTCGTGAGCATGGGAACGCTCGCGCAGTATGTGCTCGATAAACGAATTCCGCTCGAAATGTGTTTAACTAGTAACGTGGATACGGGAGCAGTGAAAAGTATCGATGAGCATCCGTTCCGGGTGTACCACCGGTACCGGTTCCGCGTCACCCTGAATACCGACGACAGGCTCATGAGCAACACGACAATGACGAAGGAATTCAAGCTCGCGCAGGACGCGTTCGCGTTAACGATGAATGATTTTGAAAAGATCACCATTAACGCGATGAAAAGCGCCTTTATCCCGTACAAACGCCGGATCAAGCTGATCTATGACGTGATCAAGCCGGGCTACAATAAAGTGAAGACGGCGAATGAAAAGAAAAAGTACAGCTAGTATGAGGGCGTTCTATGAAATATGTGAACTATGTCATAGGTGTAGTAGCGATGCTGGCACTGGCGGGTTGCGGATCAACACGCCCGGCCGGTTCGCCGCCGACCCCGTCTTCGAGAGACACGTACTCGTATCGGGCAGTCAACGATAATTGTAATTGTGAAGAGTACCGGACCCGGGATAGGCAGCGCGGAATCGAATATAAGTTCCGGGCTTCGTATAAGATGAACCACGGAATCATCACGACGATCGAAATAGAATTTATCAACGAGAGCGAGGATACACTGTTTCTCGAAGCGGGCACTGCCAGAGTTTCTTCCCGCAACATTTCCTATCAGTACAATAATAAGCACGTGCCTCTTCCGCATCTCGTCGTCATGCCGTCGCATAGCGAGACGGTGAAGATGGAGGGGAGCGACATTTCCGGAAAAGACGATTGGAACAAAATCGCCGGAGAGCAAATCGTCGTCTCGGTCCAGGGAATTCGCCTGAATGATCGTAAAATTGCGGCGCAGCAGGTCACATTTGTGCCGGAAAATCCGATGCTGAAGCAATAATGCCGCATGCAGGATAACGACCGCCGCCCGTCCATATGGGCTCCGCTGCGTCAGCCGTTGTTTCGCACAATCTGGATCATGTCGCTCGTGTCGAACATCGGAACCTGGATGCAGGAGATCGGCGGCGGATGGCTCATGGCTTCGCTCACGACGTCACCGGCCCTCATCGGCCTACTTGAAACGGCTCTCACGCTTCCTCTGTTTATCCTTTCGCTTCCCGCCGGCGCGCTCGCCGACATTCTCGATAAGAGGCGCATTCTCATCGCGACCCAAACGTGGATGACCCTGTTCGCTGCTGCGATGGGGATCATCACTCTGCTCGGAGGAATGTCACCGGCCCTGCTGCTCACGTTGACGTTTGTGCTGAGCATAGGCTCGGCAGTGAACGGGCCGCCCTGGCAGGCGATCCTGCCGGAGATCATAGAAAGAAAAGACCTGCCGGCAGCCGTGGCGCTGGGAAGCGTCGGGTTCAATCTTGCCCGAGCGATCGGCCCGGCTCTTGGCGGCGCGATCATTGTCGCCCTCGGCCCGGGGGCTACATTTTTGTTCAATGCTCTTTCGTTTCTGGGCGTCATTATCGTATTGTACAGGTGGAAACGCGATCACCATGCGAGCGTGCTGCCGGCGGAACGGATGATGTCCGCGATGAGAGCCGGCATCCGCTATGCGCGGCACGCGCCGATGCTGCAGGCGGTGCTCGTGCGGACGCTCGCATTTATTCTCTTCGGCTCGGCGATGTGGGCGCTGTTGCCGTTCATCGCCAAGCATGAATTACAAACCGATTCCCTCGGTTACGGGATCCTCATCGCGTGCTTCGGGATCGGGGCAGTCCTTGGGGCGGCGGTGCTCACCAGAGTTCAGCGATACTATTCCGTAGACGTCATTGTCCGGATTGCGACAGTGTTATTTGTCGTGCTATTGCTCGCGTTAGGCATCGCAAAAACGTACGCTGTCGTTTGCTGCGCAATGCTGCTCGGGGGAGGGGCGTGGATGATGCTCATGTCGAGCCTCAACGTTGCGGCCCAGCTGGCAACGCCTCCCTGGGTCCGGGCGCGCGCGATGGCGATCTATATTCTTGTATTTTTTGGCGGATTCGCAGGAGGCGCCGCAATCTGGGGATTCCTGGCGACGACAAAAGGGACGACGGCCGCTCTCCTTTCCGCTTCACTCGGCGCTCTCGCAGGGATGCTGGTCACGATGAGGTTTAAGCTTACCGCCGATACGAGCATCGATCACACGCCTTCGATGCATTGGGCCGAGCCGGTAATCGCCGTCGAACCGGAGCATGACCAGGGCCCCGTGATGATCACGGTGGAATATACGATCGACCCGGCGGACGGGAAAGCTTTTTCAAAAGCGATTCACGACCTCAGCCGGATACGAATGCGCGACGGAGCGGTGCAGTGGGGGATCTTTAACGATGTGGCGGATTCACGCCGCTACATCGAGACATTCGTCGTCGAATCCTGGCTCGAACACCTTCGCCAGCATGAGCGCGTGACGATCACCGACAGGGCGCTGGAAGATCTCGTTCACAGGTTCCACAAAGGAACCTCGCCGCCGAAGGTAGAGCATTTCATTTATCAAGATGAGAATTAATATGAAAAAGAGATGCGGATGGTCCGGGAAGGACCCGCTCTATCAGCGCTACCATGACATCGAGTGGGGTGTCCCGCTCCATGACGACCGGAAGCTCTTCGAGATGCTCTGTCTCGAAGGGGCGCAAGCCGGCCTGAGCTGGATTACCATCTTGCGCAAAAGGGAAAACTACCGGAAAGCCTTCAGCAAGTTCGATCCCGTAAAAGTTTCGAAATATGACAGCGCCAAGATCTCGCAGTTACTGCAGGATGAAGGCATTGTCCGCAACCGGTTGAAGGTCAACGGGTTTGTGCGCAACGCAAAGGCGTTTCTGGAAGTTCAAAAAGAATTCGGAACGTTTGACGCTTACATCTGGCAATTTGTTGAAGGAACTCAAATCGTCAACAAACGACAAACCCTGAAACACATTCCTCCCACAACAAAAGAATCGGACGCGATGAGCAAGGATCTCAAGCGCCGAGGGTTCACATTCGTCGGCTCTACGATTTGCTACGCCTTCATGCAGGCATGCGGAATGGTGAACGATCACGTCGTCGACTGTTTCCGTTACAAGGAGCTCACATGACGCAGCGGCCGAGAGTAAAGATCTGCTGCATTTCCAGCATCGAAGAAGCGCGGCTTGCTGTTCGTTACGGTGCCTCGGCAGTAGGGCTTGTCTCAGCAATGCCGAGCGGGCCGGGCCCTATTCCTGAGGAGCTGATTATCGAGATCGCGGCTGTTGTTCCTCCGGGAGTCGCAACTTTTCTTCTTACGTGCAAGCAGACGCCGGAAGAGGTAATCGATCAGCAGCGAAAGACGAAGGTCAACACCCTGCAGTTGGTGGATAGTTTTCCCCCCGATGGGTATGCGCTACTCCGGAAACATTTACCCGGCATCCGCATTGTCCAGGTCATTCATGTGCGGGATCGCCAGGCTGTCGAAGAAGCGGTCCTGGCAGCGCTGCATGTCGATGCGCTTCTGCTGGACTCCGGCAACCCATCGCTGAAAGTTAAGGAGCTGGGAGGGACCGGGAGAGTTCACGATTGGAATGTCAGCAAAGAGATTTGCCAACGTTCGGGGAAGCCGGTGTTTCTTGCGGGTGGGCTTAACGCCGGGAATGTCCGGGAAGCGGTAGATCACGTGTCGCCGTACGGGGTGGATATCTGCAGCGGGGTGAGGACCGACGGAAAACTCGACGAACAAAAACTTGCCGCATTCTTCGCGGCGCTTGCCTGATTACTTCTTCTTTCCCTGGTTCGCCACCGACTGCATCGCCTGTTTAAGAGCTTCCTGGTCTCCCAGGTAATAGCTCTTCAGAGGTTTCAGCGACTCATCCAGTTCATAGACAAGCGGAATTCCCGTCGGGATATTCAGCTCGACGATCGCCTCATCCGAAACAGTATCCAGATATTTTACAAGCGCTCTGAGGCTGTTCCCGTGAGCGGCGATGACGACCCGTTTCCCCGATTTGATTGCCGGAGCGATCGTCTGATGCCAGAAGGGAAGAAAGCGGTCTACCGTATCTTTCAGACACTCAGTGAGCGGGACCTCCGATGAACTGAGATTTTTGTAGCGAGGATCTTTCGCGGGGCTGCGGGGATCGGACGGTTCGAGAGCCGGAGGAGGAATAGCGTAGCTGCGCCGCCAGATCTTTACCTGTTCATCCCCAAACTTCGCCGCTGTTTCGGCTTTGTTGAGACCCTGCAGTGCGCCGTAATGGCGTTCATTGAGCCGCCACGTTTTCTCAACCGGGATCCACATCAAATCCATTTCGTCCAGGGCGATCCAGAGGGTGCGGATGGCCCTCTTGAGGACAGAGGTGTACGCGATATCGAACGTGAGCTTCTGTTCATTCAAAAGTTTTCCCGCCTGGCGCGCCTCCTGAAGTCCTTTTTCGGAAAGGTCGACGTCCGTCCATCCGGTAAACCGGTTCTCTTTATTCCATGTGCTCTCGCCGTGGCGGAGCAAAACAAGTTTTGTCATGCTCGGAATATACAGCTTTCCCGCGTATTATGCAGTCAATAATTTTTGCCTCACCCGCAAAATTGCTATCTTTCATTCCACACAAAAAAGAGTATATGACAGAAAGAATCATAAATGTTGGCCACAGTCCCGATCCCGACGACGCGTTTATGTTTTACGGCCTTGCCTCCGGCAAGGTGAAGATTGAGGGAATTCGTATCGAGCACGTTCTCCAGGATATACAGACGCTGAACGAACGCGCCATGCGCGCGGGGGCATATCGTGACAAACCACCGCTGGAGGTCACAGCCATCTCCGCGCACGCCTTCCCGCACGTCGCCGACAACTACTGGATCATGAGGACCGGCGCAAGCATGGGAGAGGGGTA
>Ga0310810_10003704_pt1 | contig 16760 bp, 19 predicted proteins | sample NCmetagenome_FD_207641 | JGI IMG/M metagenome (GOLD analysis project Ga0310810, IMG submission 207641) | Soil microbial communities from experimental microcosm in Duke University, North Carolina, United States - NC | ecosystem: Engineered > Artificial ecosystem > Soil microcosm > Unclassified ... | reverse complement strand
CGGCAATCGAGAAACTTTCCGAAGTACCGACAAGCTAGATGGCCGGAGGCTAAACAATGAGAGCGCTCCATACAGCGGCAACTGGAATGATGGCCCAGGAACTAAACGTCCAGGTCATCTCCAACAATATCGCCAACATGCGGACCACCGGCTACAAGCGCCAGCGCGCTGAATTTCAGGACCTGCTCTACGAATACGTCAGCCGTGTCGGCACACAGACGTCAGCGCAAGGCAACATCCTGCCGGCTGGCATCGAGCTAGGGTCCGGCGTCAAAACCGCCGGCACACCACGCCTTATGAGCCAGGGCGAACTGACGCAGACTGGCAAGGATTTTGACCTCGCCATCCGGGGCGAAGGGTTTTTCAAAATTTTGCTGCCCGATGGCCGCACCTCCTATACGCGCGACGGCTCCCTTGAGCTCGACGCACAGGGACGCCTTGTCACGGCGCAGGGCAATCTGATCCAGCCCAACATCACTATTCCGCAGAATGCGATGTCGGTCTCCGTGAACTCGCAAGGCCAGGTGTTCGTGACCCAACCAGGCTCCAATACGCCGACCCAGGTCGGACAGATTGAACTTGCGATTTTTGTCAACAAGGCCGGCCTGCAGAGCATCGGCGACAATATGTATCTCGAGACCCCAGCCTCGGGCACGCCGCAAAATGGCAATCCGAACTCGGACGGATTTGGCAATCTCCAACAAGGCTTCCTTGAACAGGCAAACGTCGAAGCGGTCAGCGAGATTTCCGATCTGATCGCCGCACAACGCGCCTACGAAATGAACGCGAAAGTGATTTCCGCCGCCGACCAGATGTTGTCGGCCGCCTCCAACATGATGCGCTGAGGTCTTGCCATGATACGTCTATTCCTTGCCGCATTTGTCGCGTCCGGCGTCTTCACAACGTGCGCCAGCGCGCAAGCTCCAAATCAGCCGAGACTGAAGTCCGAAGCGATTATTCACGGAGACATCGTGCGCATCGGCGATCTGATCGAAAATTCCGGCGTCGTTGCCAATGTGCCGATCTTCCGTGCGCCAGACCTCGGCTATACCGGTGCCGTATCCGTGGATGCTGTTCTCAATGCGATCCGCGATCATGCGCTAATCGGGATTGACACCGCGGGTTTGAGCAAGGTCGTGGTCACGCGCGCGACCCGCACAGTCCCAACAACAGAGATCGAAGACCTGATCGCACGGACCCTATCGGCCAGATTCGATCTGGGGGACAGCAAGGACATCACCGTCAACCTTGGACAAGACATGCGTACGATCTATGTCGATCCCTTGGCGGTCGGAGAACCGCGAGTTGCGCACATCGACTACGACACGCGTACCGCCCGTTTCGACGCGACGATCGAGATTCCGGGGGGGCCCGGGAAGCGGAGCGTGCTTCGCGTCGCGGGTCGCGCCACTCCAACCGTCGAAGTTGTGACCATTGGAAGGTCCGTCGAGCGCGGCAACATCATAAAAGATGCGGACATCGTAGTGGAGCGTCGCCCCCGCAGCGAGGTCAGCCGGGAGGTCATCACCAAACGCGCCGACGTTATTGGCATGGCAGCCCGCGGAGCGATGCAGGGTGGCCGTCCCCTGCGAGCCGCGGATCTGATGAAGCCTGATCTTGTCTTGCGCAACCAGGCCGTGACGCTGGTCTATGAAGCTCCCGGAATGGTGCTCACGATACGCGGCAAGGCCAACGATGGTGGCGCGGAAGGCGACGTGATCAGCGTTACCAACGAGCAGTCGAAGCGCATGGTCCAGGGCAAAATCATCGGACCGGGCCGCGTGGCGGTCACAAACGGTTCGCCGCGCCTTGCCGCCAACAACGCCACCGGATCCGTCAATGCAAATGCGCGCTAACGGTCAATCTCTTGGTCCCGTCATGCGTCACTTACGTGCGGTTTCCATCGTGTCGAAAATCCTGTGCATCAATGTGAAAGCAATCTCATGAAAGTCGTCATGGTTATGCGTCGCGCGGTCCTTGCCGCCTTGGCCAGTTCCCTCCTCAGCGGGTGCGCGTATCTCGATCGGCTCAGATCGGTCGGCGAGCAGCCACCGCTGGCCGCAGTGGACAATCCGACCACGCGCCCGGGATATAAGCCCGTCCAGATGCCAATGCCGGCGGCACAGCCCGCGGCATACAATCCGAATTCGCTTTGGCGCAACGGTTCGCGCGCCTTCTTCAAGGATCAGCGTGCGCACCAGGTGGGCGACATTCTAACGGTAAAAGTCAACATCACCGACAAGGCAAATATTGAAAACGAAACCAAACGCACGCGAACGATGACTGAGGATTCAGGTATCGCCAATTTCTTCGGCAAACCAAAAGTGCCGATCATGAACACGCCGGTGCCGACCCGCATCTTTACGGCCGATTCAAGCACGACCGGCAATGGCAAGGGCTCGGTTGACCGGACGGAAGAGCTCAAAACGAATGTCGCCGGCGTGGTGACGCAAGTATTGCCGAACGGCAACCTGGTGATCGAGGGTAAGCAGGAAATTCGCGTCAACTTCGAGGTTCGCGAACTCATCGTCGCTGGAATTGTGCGACCGGAAGATATCGAGAGCGACAACACGATCGACTCGAACAAGATCGCGCAGGCGCGTATCGCGTATGGAGGCCGTGGGCAGATTACCGATATGCAGCAGAGCCGCTATGGCGAGCAGGTCTTCGACATACTCCTGCCGTTCTAGTCCCGCGTAGCGCACCGGGCTCCCGCGCCGTTTTCGCATCGCGCGAGCGCAAACGGCGTAAATGACGCGGTCTCCGACTGCTCCCCGGTCGGAGGCCGCGCTTTTTTCATGCCGTGTTGAACGATCCGAAAAAATTGCCCGGCAGCATCGCCGGGCAATACGCCTAAATCTCGATCAAATTTTCCGCAGATCAATCGTCGCGGTAGACGCGCTCGCGCCGCTCATGCCGTTCCTGCGCTTCGACCGATAGCGTGGCAATCGGGCGCGCCTCAAGCCGGCGCAGTGAGATGGGCTCGCCTGTCTCTTCGCAATAGCCGTAGGTGCCGTCGTCGATTCGAGTCAGCGCCTCATCAATCTTCGCAATCAGCTTGCGCTGGCGATCGCGTGCGCGCAGCTCAATCGCCCGATCAGTTTCGGATGACGCGCGGTCCGCGAGATCGGGATGATTCTGATTCTCTTCTTGAAGATGCTGCAGCGTTTCCTTGGCTTCCTTGAGTATATCCTCCCTCCAGGCGAGCAGCTTGGCGCGAAAATATTCGCGCTGGCGCTCGTTCATAAACGGCTCCTTGTCGGACGGCCGATAGTTTTTGGTTTTGGCCAACATTCCCACCTACTCCCTGATTTTTATTCTTGGGCGTGTGTCGTACCGCCCCCTCCGAGCGGCAGGCTTATATACGTCCGCCAACCGCCGGACAATATCCGATTGGCGTTCCCAATCGGGCCTGATTTGTATGACGGTTCAATGACTTCCGCAAAAACGCGGCAGACCGGTAGCCTTGCCGCAGGAGCTAACGGACCCCCGCTTTGGCGAGCTCCACTGCGACACGGAGGTCGATTTCGCCCAGCACAAGGTCAAGACCCGCGTCGCCCGACGTTTCGGTCAAGCCCTCTGATGCGACCCTCAAGCGCGCAAGGATCGATTGATCCACGCCCCCATCGAGCAGCCCGAGCTTGAGCGTGTCGAGCACGTCGAGGGCATTGCGCCCTTTGGCGACGGCGCGCTTCTTTCGCTCGGTCGGGTCTTCCACCCCCTGCAGCGCGATCAGAGCGTCGACAGTTGAAATCGCTCGCAATGACGCAGCGCCCGTTGAAGTGCGGGGCATATCCTGCTCGCTCACGCTGAACGAGCCGCCAGCGGTCCGCCGCGCGGTTGTCGGCGTCGCCGCAAGTGCGGTTCCATTTGGCCCGTAGACGCGCATGGCGATTGTTCCCCACCGAGATGGATCGGTTCTCGAGTACCACGCAGCCTGAGCCGGTATGGTTAATGGCAGGTAAATAACCCGGCAAAAATTACCGCCCGGATCGTTTCGTGCCGCGTTACGGATGTCGCGCTTCCCCGGCCGCCGTCGAAAACAGATGATTTGCCAAAGTCTTGCCCTCCGAGACGGCTTGGCATGCTGTTCGCATAGAGGTTGGCAGTCAGACGTCACATTGGGGAGCAGTGATGACGAAGGCTTTGCGGGCTGCATGCCTGGTTGTGATCTTGGCGCTTTGCGTCCCGGTGAAAGCCGGGGCGACGTCGCGCATCAAGGATCTCACCAATATCGAAGGCGTGCGGCAGAATCAGTTGATCGGCTATGGCTTGGTCGTCGGACTTAACGGTACTGGCGACACGCTCAACAACATCCCATTCACCAAGCAGTCGCTGACCGCGATGCTCGAGCGGCTTGGCGTCAATATCCGCGGGCAGACAATCCGCACGGGCAACATCGCCGCAGTGATGGTGACCGCCAACCTTCCCGCCTTCGGCACCCAAGGAACGCGCATTGACGTCACCGTTTCCGCTATGGGTGATTCCAAGAGCCTGCAAGGCGGAACGCTGCTGGTGACGCCACTCCTCGCCGCCGATGGCAACGTGTACGCCGTTGCGCAAGGATCGCTGGCGATCGGCGGCTTTCAGGCCGAAGGCGAAGCGGCCAAGATCACCCGCGGTGTGCCGACCGTCGGCCGGATCGCTAACGGAGCACTGATCGAGCGCGAGATCGATTTCACGCTCAATCGGCTTGGTCAGCTGCGCATGGCGCTGCGCAACCCCGACTTCACGACCGCCAAGCGCATTGCTGCCGCGATCAACGACTATATCGGAACCGCAAGTGCAGAACCGATCGATCAGTCGACCGTGGTCATCACGGTGCCGCCAAAGTCGACGGCCAATATCGTCAGCTTCCTTACCGAAATCGAGCAGCTGCAGGTCGAACCCGATCTACCGGCGCGTATCGTCATCGACGAACGCTCAGGCGTGGTCGTAATCGGCCGCGACGTGCGAGTGTCGACGGTCGCGGTCGCGCAGGGCAACCTGACGGTGACGGTCTCTGAAACGCCCGAGGTCAGTCAGCCACTGCCCTTCGCGCGCGGAAGGACGCGAGTGGTGCCGCGGACCAGCATCGGGGTCCAGGAAGACGGGAAGAAAATGTTTGTCGTGCGGGAAGGCGTATCCCTGCAGCAGGTCGTCGACGGTCTCAATGCAATGGGCATTGGGCCTCGCGATCTGATCACAATACTGCAGGCGATCAAGGCCGCCGGTGCAATCCAGGCCGACATTGAGGTGATGTGATGGCGAACGCTCTCACAATGTCCGCGCCGGGGCTCAAGCCGCTCGACGCGCTTACAAACAGCATGTTCGCCGCCAAAGCGCCGGGCGCCGGCAAGGAGGAAAAGGCGCGCGCCGCGGCCCAGGATTTCGAAGCCGTGTTCCTAAACTCGATGTTCCAGCACATGTTCACTGGCATCGACGGCGACGGTCCCTTCGGTGGCACTGGCGCCACGGGTGTTTGGCGTTCAATGCTTACGGACGAGTACGCGAAATCGTTCGCCAAGTCGGGCGGCATCGGAATTGCCGACCAAGTGTATCGCACTCTGATCGCTCAGCAGGAGGCACGGCAATGAGTGCGCCCGAACAGCAGAATGCGATTGCCAACCCGAGCGCTGCAGAGAAAGCGATCGCCGGCCTGGAAAGTATCATGGACCGGCTGGAACAGGCGCTTACGGAAGAAACGGCGCGCGTGCGGGCCGGCAAGCTTCGGGATGCGGGAGCCCTCAGCGAGGCCAAGATCGAATTTGCCCGGCTCTATGCAGTCGAAAGCGCGCGAATAAGAGCGGCAAAGGATACAATCGTCCGATGGATTCCAGACGCGTTCGACCGACTGAACAAGCGCCACAACACCTTTCGCGACCTGCTGCAGACAAATCTGACCGTGCTTGCGACCGCTCACGCCGTGTCAGAAGGCATCATTCGGGGCGTTTCGGGCGAACTCGCACGCAAGCAAGCGCCGTCGACTTATGGGGCCAACGGCCGGGCGCATGCACCGACCGCAAAGGCAACCCAGCCTCTCGCGCTTAGCCGCTCGCTTTAGCCGATCCTGATTGAAGCCCAGAATGAGTCGCGCGCTGCGCGTCAGCGCGGCCACCCGGAATGGCAGCTGCGCGGAGCCTCGTCCCAAAGCCAACCGCATTTCGTGCAGCCACCGAGACCGAGCGCCAGCAGGAAAAGGCAACCAACCGCGAGAAGCTTTTTGATCATAGGCTTAAGCTTAGCCGATCACTTCGCCTGCAGCGAGCATCGGCGAGACTATCATCCAAACGGTGGATGTTCTCCGCACTCAACCTCTTCTGGTCGTGGACGAAAGCCCTATATAAACATTCGTATATGAATGGCAGGTTCCGGCCAAAGGTCGCGAGCCATCGGCATAAAAGGTACCCGGATTCATGTCTGTCCGTCCTGTAAAACGCATCGTGCAGTCCAAGCCAACGATCGAGGGTGCCGGCGTGAGGCTGCGTCGCGCCTTTGGCTTCGGAGAAACGTCAGAGACCGACCCCTTTTTGCTGCTCGACGATTTTCGTAATGACCGGCCGGCTGACTATTTGGCCGGATTTCCGTGGCATCCGCACCGCGGCATCGAAACCATAACGTATGTTTTGTCGGGAACCGTCGAGCACGGTGACAGTCTCGGCAATCGCGGCACGCTCGGTTCGGGCGATGTACAATGGATGACCGCCGGCCGCGGCATCATGCATCAAGAAATGCCGCAAGGTGATTCCGAAGGGCGCATGCACGGCTTCCAACTTTGGGCGAACCTGCCCTCCTCTCTCAAGATGACCGCGCCGCGCTACCAGGACGTCAAGGGTGCCGATATTCCGGAAGTCGTGGACGACGACGGCACACGGGTGCGTGTCGTCTGCGGCGAGTTCTGGGGCAAAAAGGGACCAGTGGACGGTGTGGCTGCTGACCCGCGCTACCTTGATGTGTTTGTGCCCCCGAACAAACGGAAGACGCTCAAGGTTGAAGTCGAGCGCCGCGCCTTTGCCTATGTTTTCGAGGGCGACGGCAGGTTCGCCTCTTCTTCCAAGCCGTTCGGTGTACTTTCGGAGAAACAGGTTGATGGCGAGGAGATCCTCTTCCGGGAGTCGGCTGGCGACCGCTCTCTCGTCCTATTTGACGCAGGTGACGAGATCACCGTGCAGGCCGGAGAGCAAGGCATCCGCTTCCTGCTGGTGTCAGGAAAGCCGATCCAGGAGCCCGTCGCTTGGTATGGGCCGATTGTGATGAATACTCAGATGGAGCTGCAGCAGGCCGTTTCCGAGTTGCGGAACGGCACATTCATCAAGCCCTAAGCTTGTCGAAGCGATCCGCTCCACGCCCGATCCGCGGCCGGCTGAGAGCGAGCAACGATAACTTTTTTAGCCGCCGCTTATCACCGGCGGCTTTGGCTTTCTTGTTCACGTCAGCGCACGGCGAAACTCGGTGGGAGACATTCCGGTCGCCCTCCGGAAGCCCGACGAGAACGAGCTTGTCTCCGCGTAGCCGACCGCCAGCGCAACGTCCGTGACCGATCGATTTGCGAGGAGAACTTTCGCGCGCTCAACCCGCCGATTCATGTGAAAGCGATGGGGCGGCATTCCCAAACTCTGCTTGAAGGCACGCGCAAAATGGTAAGGGCTCAATTGCGCGACTGCCGACAATGTCAAGAGACTGATCGTTTCCGAAAGGTGCTCTTCGATGAATGCAAGCACCCGCTTGCGTTGCCAACCGGCGAGACCACCGCGCACTGCCGCCCGTTGGACTCCGACGCCGCCGTCGAGGCTCACTGGCCCGTGAATCGGCAATACGCCGAGTGGCGCGGCGGGCTTCGGCGCTTTCGACCTTAGTTGAGGTTTTCTATCGCGTAACCGGTCGGGGTAGCAGCGATGGTGATCGTCGCGGATTGCGCAACAATGCATGGCGGATCCTTCGCTTGAATTGTCCCATTGCCATCCCGGAAGTTTCCATCGCTGCGCAGAAGTTGATCGTTATTAATTCTGTTTCCGCTGCTACCTGAAATATGAAGCGCGCATGCGTTTCATGAAATTCACGCCTGCGTGAGTAGACCTGCTATTCCACGCACGCATCGCCGGTATTCCAGCGCAGTCGCGGTGTGTCATTCGGAACTAGCAATTTCAAGCAAGTGAAAGCGGACGCCAGTGACCATGTTTCCGCTGCCGGCGATCGCGCTGGCCAGCAGCAATGCTGTCACGACACATGGAGATACCAGATGAGAAAGCTGCTCATCGCCGCGAGCTTTGCCGCAGTACTCGCTTCGCCGGCATCGGCCCAATCATACAGTCCGAGTTTTGGCACCGGGAACGTCATCAATCTGCCGGCACTGGAGCATGGCGGATCTTTTGCAGCCGGAACGCCAAATGGCGCCTTTGCCTATGCACCGGAAAACTCGACAACTCGTGGCGTGCGGAATTTTCGTGCCCCTGCCCTTTCGCCGGACGATCCCGACACGGTCTATGAGGGCGGCCAGTATATCGGCCGCGATCCCGATCCGAACGTGCGTCTTCAACTACGCCGCGATTGGACCCACGACTAAAGGCTGATGACCTCCGCAACAAAGCCCCGGCATCGCCGGGGCTTTTTGCACGGCTACTACTCTGCAGGAATGGGGGTTGCCGGTGCTGTCGGCGCGGTTACGGCTTGCGAAGGGGCCGTGGGCCCCTTGAGCGGTCGTTCCTCCATCGAAATGAGAAACGCCATGCCGAAAGATAAGACCAGCGCGCAGGCAAGAAATACAAATCGAAATGCGTATGCAAGCTCTGGCGCCGATGCGGTGCGGGCTAGCATTTCGACCGACATTCCCGTCACACCCCCGAGGCCACCAAGAACGATCGCGCCAAGCAGGGCGACGACCATCGCCGAAAAGAGAGCGCGGAAAAAGTTCGCCGCGCCTGTGGCGATACCCATTTGCGTCCGCGAAACTGCGTTTTGCATGCAGACGGTGGAAACCGGGAAGACGGTGCCGAGCCCAGATCCGATCAACAACAGCACCAGGAGCACGAGCGCTATTGGCATCGATGTCGGCCAGATCGCCAAAGGCGCGAGCGACAGAATTGACAGCGAAAGTCCTATTAATGCCATTCGCTTGTAGCGTACGACGTGCATCATCATGCGTCCGGTGATGGTTGAAAATACGACGGTAGCGCCCATCAGAGGAATCAGGGCCATGCCCGATTCGCTTGCAGACAGATGCAAGACAACTTCGAAGTAAAGCGGCACGAAGATCGTCATGCCCACAAGGGTGCCCATGTTGCAGGCGCCAGCGAGCGTCGCGCAGCGAACAACCGGATTGGCGAGAACGGACAGCGGGAGGAACGGCTCGCTTACCGCCACTAACCTCCAGGAAAACACACCCCAGAGCGCGGCAGAGCCGAACAGCAGCGCGCCGATCTGCGGTGAAATCCACTCGAAGCGACGGCCACCCCAGGTTAAGGCCAGGAGGAGCGCAATCGACGCAGCCATCATGAGCAACGCTCCGATGACGTCGAGCTTGTGCTTGCGCGGATGGTAAGGCACGCGGCGCAGCACGTTCGAGGTCATCCCCAACGCGCACAGTCCGAGCGGCAGGTTGATCCAGAAGATCAGCGACCAGTCGATATGCTCGGTCAGAAAGCCGCCGAGCACGGGGCCGCCGACCGAAGACGTCGCGAATACGGCACCGATATACCCCTGGTAGCGTCCGCGCTCGCGTGGAGAAACAATGTCGGCGATGATCGTCTGGGTGAGCGCCATCAGCCCGCCCCCGCCGAGGCCCTGAAACCCGCGCGAGAGCACCAGCGCAGACATCGTAGGTGCCAGCGCGCACGCAACCGAGCCGGTCACGAAAATGACGATCGCGGTGAGCATGACGACGCGGCGACCGTGGATGTCCGCGAGCTTGCCGTAGAGCGGGGTCACCGCTGTTCCGGTGAGGAGATAGGCCGTCACAACCCAGGACAGGTCCTCAAGATTGCCGAAATGCCGCCCGATTGTCGGCAGCGCTGTCGCGACGATTGTCTGGTCGAGAGCCCCGAGAAACATCGCTAGCATGATGCCGAGGACGATCGCCCTGACTTCCGGGTGAGTTAGGGCGCGCAACTCAGTCTGGGAATCTGCCTTTGTTGGTCGCGGTTTGGATTTCGGCTTTGCTGAGGTCATAATTGGATTCAAAAAACTCAATGCCCAACAACGCGCTCAATGCCCTGCCGGTTCTCGCAAAGCAAGACGCTGCAACGCGGGGGTGCTATGTGGGGAAATAACATGAGGCGACAAGCACCCCGTCGGCCACAGGAACTCCTCTTGCGCTTATTGGCCTTACTGCTCGTTGTTCTTCTTGCCGCTGCGCCTGCGAGTGCCCGCGACATGCTTGCACCCGGCTTTGTTTATCTGCGCGACGTCGATTCGAGCATCACCCAGGACATTCGGTACGCAACCCGTGACAATTTCACCGGCCATCCTCTTCCCGGCTACAGTGCACCCGAATGCGTGCTGCGGCGCGAAGCAGCTGAAGCGCTCAAACAGGTTCAGACGGACCTGGCACGGCAAAACCTCGGCTTGAAAGTGTACGATTGCTATCGGCCAATCAGAGCTTCCCGCGCCATGACCGCGTGGGCTCATGACGGAAGCGATGACACGGCGACGCGGCGTTTTTACCCGGCACTGCATAAGCGCAGCCTATTCGCGCTCGGCTTTATCGCCGCAAGATCGAGACACTCAACCGGCACCGCGATCGACGTCACACTCGTCAGATTGCCGGTCGCGCGCGCACCTCATTTCGAGCCAACCGTACGGTATGGACCCTGCACAGGCCCGGCGGACCAAAGGGCGCCGGACAACAGTATCGACATGGGGACGGGCTTTGACTGCTTCGACACCAGGAGCTACGGGGCAAATGTATCAATTGCACCGGAGCAACGGCACTGGCGCGTTTTGCTGCAATCGGCGATGCGCCGGCACGGATTTGCCAACTACTTTCGTGAATGGTGGCACTATTCTTTTTACGGCGCACCTGAGCCGCGTGCCTATGATTTTTCAATTACGCCACGCGGGCGATGAGGAGCCGGACTAGGGCGCGCGGCGGCGCCGATCCGATGACGGACCGCGCGCGCCTTTCGGCCACTTACCCGGCCAACTGACGATGTATTCTTCCAACCTGTCATCGGGCACGTCCGTTTCACTGGCCGTCACGCGGCCGCGTACCGACACACCGGCACGATGCACTGTCTCCGGATCGCCGGATACCAGCGGATGCCACCATGCAAGATCCTTGCCTTCCGCAACCAGACGATAGGCGCAAGTCGGCGGCAACCACTTGAGGCGACGCACGTTGCGCGGTGTCAGCCGAACGCAGTCCCTCACCTTGGACTGACGATGCGCATAGTCGCGACAGCGGCAACTCTCGCCATCGAGCAATTTGCAACCGACATCGGTAAACACGGTCGCGTCGGTATCCTCGTCGATCAGCTTGTTCAGGCAGCATCGGCCGCAGCCATCGCACAAGCTCTCCCACTCGGCGCGTGTCATCTCCGACATTGCCTTGCGGCGCCAGAATGAAGCTTGCGGATCAGGCATTAAGGGAATCTCCCGACGAGGTTCGGTTGTACCTGTTCACAGGCATCCCGTCACGGCATCATGCCGGAGGCTCATTTCGGCCACTTTTCACGGTATTTCTCCGTTCACCTTGGTTCCAGCCGGGCGGAACCGTGGCATTGGCTGCGGGTTGGCTGATCGGCTAAAATTGCTTCGCTCCGGCGTCCGGCCGGCACCCTTTCAAGAGCAGCACGTCTTGCGCGACCTATTTCCCGACCACTGGAAGCGAAGCATCAAGCGGTTCCTGCTCGGGCTGGATGCGTGGATAGACTTCAGCCTGTTTCGCAGTGCATCTGGTGCCCGCGAATCCTACGAGCGTTTCTCGACGTTCATGGACCGCTTCCACGTCTCAGGATGGCGTCGTTGGCTCAATGAACTGCTTTCGGAAGGCGCTACATTAGGCGCGTTTGGACTGGTGGTGCTGCTGGCACTCGCCGTACCGGCATTCCGTGAAACCTCCGACGACGACTGGCTGAAGAAATCGGAACTGGCCGTCACATTTCTCGACCGCTATGGCAATGAAGTCGGTTCGCGCGGAATTCGGCACAACGATTCGATTCCGCTCGACCAATTTCCCGATCATCTGATCAAAGCGGTGCTATCGACAGAAGACCGCCGCTTCTACGAGCATTTCGGAATCGACCTCGCGGGCACCGCGCGCGCGCTGGTTGCCAACACAAAGGCGGGAGGCGTTGTGCAGGGCGGCTCCTCGATCACGCAGCAGCTCGCCAAAAACCTGTTCCTCAGCAATGAACGAACGCTCGAGCGCAAGGTCAAGGAAGCCTTCCTTGCGATGTGGCTGGAAGCGCGGCTAACGAAGAACGAGATCCTCAAGCTTTATCTCGACCGCGCCTACATGGGAGGTGGCGCGTTCGGCGTAGATGCAGCAGCTCAGTATTATTTCAATAAGTCGGCGCGCGATGTGAACCTTGCCGAAGCCGCGATGCTTGCGGGCTTGTTCAAGGCACCGACCAAGTTTGCCCCGCATATCAACCTGCCGGCGGCCCGCGCGCGAGCTAACGTTGTGCTCGATAATCTTGTCGAAGCCAACATGATGACGGAAGGCCAGGTCTTCGGCGCCCGCCGCCATCCGGCCACGCCCGTCGATCGCCGTGACGATCGTGCGCCAAACTACTATCTCGACTGGGCTTTTGACGAGATGAAGAAGCTCGTCGAAACATTTCCGAAATCAATGACGGAACGCGTGTTCGTGGTGCGTACGGCTCTCGATACGAGCCTTCAATATAACGCAGATGCGGCCGTCGAGAGCTCGTTGCGACAATATGGTCAGGAATATCACGCGAAGCAGGCCGCGGCTGTTCTAATGGACGTGGATGGCGCGGTGCGAGCGATGGTAGGCGGACGTGATTACGGCGCAAGCCAGTTCAACCGTGCAACCGATGCGATGCGCCAGCCCGGCTCATCGTTCAAACCTTATGTCTACGCGGCCGCACTCATGAATGGCATGAAGCCGACATCGATTGTGGTCGATGGACCGGTCTGTATCGGCAACTGGTGCCCCCACAACTACGGCAACGGCTACTCCGGCTCGATGACGCTGTTGATGGCGCTCACCAAATCCATCAATACCATCGCGGTAAAGCTCTCGATTTCGATCGGCAACGGCAACGCAAAGGTTGGGCGTGCAAAGATTGTCAAACTCGCCCACGACATGGGCGTGCGCACACCGCTTCCAGATACGCCTTCGTTGCCGATCGGCGCGGATGAAGTCACCGTGCTCGACCATACCGGGGCCTATGCCACCTTTCCCAATATGGGCAAGGCAGTGACGCCGCACGCGATCCTTGAAGTGCGCACCGGCACTGGTGACCTGGTGTGGCGCTTTGATCGTGACGGGCCAAAGCCGCGGCAGGTGATGCCACCCAGCGTTGCCGGCGACATGATCAAAATGATGAACAGCGTCGTCGAGAACGGTACCGGTCGGCGCGCGAGACTTGACGACACTGCCGCAGCGGGAAAAACCGGCACGACCAATGCTTATCGCGATGCTTGGTTTGTCGGCTACACGGGCAATTTTGTATGCGGTGTCTGGGTGGGCAATGATGACTACCAGGTAATGAACCGCATGACAGGCGGCTCCGTGCCAGCGATGACATGGCACAAGATCATGGCTTACGCGCACCAAGGAATCGAATTGAAGCAACTTCCTGGAGTTCCCGCGCCGCAGGTTCGCCAACAGCCGGCGGTCGCCGAGGTCAAGTCGAAGTCCAACGAGGCTCAGCCGCCTCCACGGCCTGCACTTCTCACCAAACGAGGGGCCGATGTGTTGGTCCGTGTTGAGAGGATGATGGATGACGCCAATCGCGCCCTCGGCCCCGTTGCGCCAGCACGCCCGACTGTCTCAAGCGGCAAGGACAAGCAGGCCCAGGTGCCTGACAAAGGCAAGGCGCTGGCCGCCTCGCTGGAGGAACGCGCGTTCGGCAATCGCAACTAACTAGTCGCCGGGCAATGGGCGCAGTTTCTTCCAACAGAACCCATTTCTCAAACACGCAAGCGGATCAATCGTGCGTTTGCTGACCGGAACATTGTTCGCTCTCGCCGTCGCGACATTCGTCGGGCTGGGCATGACTTACTTTGCCTTGAGCCGGGGCGCGGCTTTTGGTGCGTTGCCCATCGAGAGCTGGATAGCTTGGCCAAAGACCGGAACGGTGGACGCCGACCCTTATGCGCGCGCGTCCATCGCCCGCGCAGGACGTCTGCCGGTTGCGCTCGGTGACGGCGTATCGTTTACCGTCCGGTCGGACGACAACGGGAAGCTTCTCGACGGGCGCTGCGACATTACTCTGTCCGGAATTACCCCGGCCGCACGCTTTTGGACGTTGACCCTCTATAACAACGACGGGGACCTCATAGCGAACTCTATCAATCGCTACGGTTTCACAAGTGAGGAGATCGTTCGGCGTGCCGACGGAAATTTCGAGATCGTCGTGGCGCCGCGCGCAAATCCCGGCAATTGGCTGCCGACGGGCGGCATCGAACGCTATCAACTCGTGCTGCGTCTTTATGACACCGCCGTCGGTGTTTCGACAAAGGCCGGCCGTGAGGTGCCGATGCCCGCAGTTTCGACGCGGAGTTGCCCATGATCCGCTGGCTGCTCCTGCTTTTAGGCGGCGCGCTTCTTGGCGGAGTCGTGCATCTGGCAACGGTTATCATCTTGCCGCGCACCGCGACGCAGGATGCATACGCGCGACTGACGCCGGTCGCACCAGTCAATACGGTCGTCGCCCTGCCCATTCCATCGCCTGAGAAGGCGATCATGCCGTTCATGGATCCGGCGTTTGCGAGCGCCGTATGCCGGTACGATCTTTCTGAAGGACCTCTGAAGCTCACCGTGCCGGTCAGCCCGGCCTATACTTCAGTTTCCTTCTACACACGGTATGACGTCGCTTATTATGCGATCAACGATCGTGCGGCCGGCCGACGTGTCATTGAGCTCGACCTGATGACAGCCGCCCAACATGAGCAAGTGCCGGAAGATGAAGAGATCACCGCTGCCGACCGGCTGATCGTTGAATCGCCGACACCCACTGGTCTGATCGCCATCCGCGCGATGGCGCCCGAACCGGGATTAATGCCGGTGGCTCAAAGCACAGTCGCGGCATCGCGATGCACGCGGCAAACCGAGCCAGCACGAACCAGGAAATGACCTAGTTCGTCGACGCCAGACTTGGCTCGCGGGCCCAGGTCGGTGCAGGGTATTGCTGATATCGCGCAATATGATTTTGTAGCAGCGTGATTGACCGCTCAGCTTCGATCGCCTGCGGCGAAGGCGTGATGATAACAAGCCGCTCAAGCGCAAAATGGTATGAGGCAACGCGGTCGGCGAGATTCTGCTGGACAATCGCTATCACGTGCGCGTTTTCTCGCATCCTGCGCACCGCGTTTTCGTGCTCCTTTTTGCTGAGGCCTGATACGAAGCCCATACTTTTTTGCCGTTTCTGGTCGATGTCGACCACACGGGTGGCCGTTTCAAAAAACTGCGACAGGCGCGCGATATCGTTGCGGATGTCGTCGATGAGTTGCGAATAACGCGAGGAAGGTGAACGGCTCCAGAGGGACTCCAGCCGTTGAGAGTATTTTCTATAATCGGCCGAATTGGTGCGGTATAGACCATATTCGCCTGCAACCGCGTACCATTGCTGCCGATCAAAGGGCGGCTCAATCAGCGGATAAGCGAGATCGCGCAAGGTCCGCTCGTCGTCAGTGTATTCGAATCGTGAAGGCGGAATCCGTTTCGGTGCGCCCGCATCCCGCCCGATCCAGTCGTGGATACCGTCGGTCACCAAAACGGGATGGACTTCGCCAAAATCATAATTTGCGCAGCCCCCGAGGACCGCGGCACCGATGAGCACGAGTGCCTGCCGCCACACCTTTTTGAGCGCTGGCGGCGATGAATGGCTCATGGATTTCGTCGATTGGACCGATCAGCGTGCGGCGCGGCGCCGTCGACGGCGGCCGTGATTGTTCCCGCTATGCGGCTCAAGACCATTCGAGCCATCGGGATCACGTTCGATTCGGATGACGGGAAGAATAATCACCGTCGCCGGCTCGGTATTTGCGTCGACATATTTGCCACCGCGTGGGCTCGCGTCGTCGGGAAATCGGATGATTTCACCCATTGCAGTCCCCCTTCCGCCCCGGCGTGGTTTGCTTTGACCGCCAGACCGGTATCGTTCCGCAATTAAAGGACTTGCAAGGTTAACGCTCTGCTAACGGGCGACAGCTAATGTCGGCCATCCTGTAGTGCCGGCGTATCAGTATGGCGAAGCCTTCCGCGTGCGTTTCCCTCGACAGCCTGGTCGATTTGGCCTGCCGGGACGGGGTCGATGTGCGTCCTACTCTGGCGCGGGTCCTGACGGACTTATATGTGCAACGGCCTTCGCATAGCGGCGAAGAGGAAATTCAATATGTCGAACTGGTGCTCGGCCTGATTGATTCGGTCGACGCAAAGACGCGCGCCGCAATTGCTGCAAAGCTCCGGCAATATCCGAAAGCGCCGCCAGCCGTCCTCCACAGGCTCGACAGCCTGGCGGACGCCAAGCCCGCCGAGGATGAAAATAGCGCGGACTTGCGCGAGTTGTTTTTCTCATCGGCGCCGGAAGAGCGCCGTCTTATTCTCATGAACCTCGATGTTGTATCGGACCCGACAAGGCGTCGCCCGGTGC
>Ga0310810_10003703_pt1 | contig 16761 bp, 14 predicted proteins | sample NCmetagenome_FD_207641 | JGI IMG/M metagenome (GOLD analysis project Ga0310810, IMG submission 207641) | Soil microbial communities from experimental microcosm in Duke University, North Carolina, United States - NC | ecosystem: Engineered > Artificial ecosystem > Soil microcosm > Unclassified ... | reverse complement strand
GCCGGTCGTCGAGGGGGCGACGGTCATGCCGGGAATCTCTCCAGCCACAGCCTGGTCGTCGTTGCGTTCGGAATAGGATTCGTCGCGCCAGTCGGCTCCGGCGGCAAAGCTGAGATCGCCGGCCGGCAGCTTGAAAAGCGTGCCGGTTAGGGTTCCCTCGATGTTGCTCTGTTTCAAAGTGAGGAAGTTGTGCGGTTCAGCCGAGATGTAGTCGAGGCAGTCCCTCGACACGCCATCGTGGGGGCCGAAGATGTTAAGCCCCCCGGAGCAGATCGACGCCCCACCGTCGGGGGCGTCGAAGAGCTGCTGCAAACGCCGGACGTTGTATACCCCGGTCTGCGACAACGCTTGGTCGGTCTGGCCGTGCGAGCCGTAGACGTCCCACCTCCAGTCGCGAATCCCCAGTTCGCCTTTGAGGCCAATGACGATCTGGTAGAGCGTCCACTTGGTGTCGGTCCGCTGTCCGCCCAGCTGCTCGAAACCGTAGGTCACCGGCACCGAAGACTGTGTTGCGCGCGCGTTGAAAAGCGTGCGCAGGTCGGGTGGGATGAATGGATTGGACGCGGGTATCGAAGCCGAGGTGCCGGCGGTGCCGATGGTCTGCGGCGCCACCAAATTCTGGGTCTTGAATGATGAGAACATCGCCTGCGCGTAGCCTTCGACGCCGTCGGAGATGGTGTGATTGACGCGCGCGAACGCGCTGTAGCGCTCGACCGGGCTGATGAGGTCGTAGAGAAAGCCCTGGTTGCTTTGGATGCGATTGTCTCGCAGGATCGTCACATCGTCATAAGTGCCGCGGAAGTTGACGATCGAGCGGCCGCGTCCGGGATTGGGCGTGAACAGGGTCAGGTCATCGTTGACACCGATGTTCGTCGCTCGACTGACCGCGCCGGGGGCGGCGCCGTACTGACCGAAAACGGCGTCGACTGCCGCTTGGCTGGGCTGGTTGCCGCCCCAGTTAAGCACCGGGTAGGTGATCCGACCGTTGATCGTCGAGACACGGAAGAAATCGCGCTCGCTGCGGCGGAGCCGCTCGCGATTGGAATACGACAGCACCAGTAGAGCGTTGCCCTCGCCGCCGTCGAAATTGTCGCCCATCGTTAGATTGAGCTCGCTCGACGCGCCCCCGCCATGCTCGGTGAAGTTGTACTTGCCTTCCGCCTCGATGCCCGAGAAGCGGCGCTTGAGGATGAAGTTCACCACGCCGCCCATGGCGTCGGATCCGTACGCGGCGGAGGCGCCGCCGGTAATCACCTCGACCGACTGCAGGGCCGCACTCGGTAGAGACGTGATGTCGACCGAACCTCCCGCCGTGGCGGGCTGGATCCGGCGGCCATCGAGAAGCACCAGCGAGCGCGCTTCACCGAGGCCGCGCAAGTTGAGGCTCGAGCGGCCCGTGCGGTTCTGGACTGAGGTCGTGCTCGTGCCAGTCATCATCTGCGGCAGCATGTTGAGCCCGAACTCGACCGAGACTTGGCCAGCCTGGTCGATCTGCTTCGTGTCCATAGTCACGATCGGCGAGACCGCGGTGTAATCGCGACGACCGATCCGAGAGCCGGTGACCACGATCGGTTCGCCACTCTCGGCTTCCGACTGCGCGACCGGCGCCGGCGGCGCGACGCTGTCCTGCGCCGGCGGCGCGGCGCTGTCCTGCGCCGGCGGCGCGGCGCTGTCCTGCGCCGAAGCGGCCGATGGCAGTGCCACGTTCATCGCCAGTAAGGAGCACGCGCAGAGCGCGCACGGACGAACCAGTTTCTTGACCACAAACCCCTCCCCGAATCTGCTTCCAGTGATTTGATGTCATATTAATATGACATTAGTCAACCGTGAGGGAGAACGGCGGCTCGGTCGGTTGGCGCTGAGCCGCGGCGCAAACGAGGGCGCTGGTGTTAGCGCCAGGCGCTCTCTTGCTCGGACTCCCGACGCCGAGCGATCAGCCGGGTGACGCCGTATACGAGCAGGAGGAGGACGAACGTCGCCCCAGCGAGCCACAGTCCGCGTATGTCCTTCCACTCGGCAAGTTCAGGCAGGAAAGCCGCGGCGAGCAAGAAAAGCCCGATAAGCGTGCTCGCGGAGCCGATCGCGAGCGCTATCAGCCTCTGCGCCGAGCGACGACGGCTTCCGCGGCTCGAAAGCAGCCTTGTGGCCACCAGCCCGCTCGAGCCGTCGACGATCACCATGCCGATTGCCCAGCTCGTTCCGGCCGCGAGCGGCCCAGCCCAGCCGCCGGCATGGAGGCCAGCGAAGCCGATCACTGCGGCCTGTGATATGGTATCGAACGACAAGGCGAACATGCCGCCCACCGCCAGTACGCTCTGCGGTCGCCGGATCTCGCCGGTTAGCCGCGCCCGAAAGCCGACCAGGCCGACGTCGGTTCCCGGGGTGGCGCGAATGGCGGCGAGGATATTCACCACCCCGAGCCCAAGCAGGAAGCTGACCGAAATGATGAGGCCCGACAGATGAAGCCACTCGGGAACGCCCCAGACCTCGGAGATCGCCGCCGCCAGGCTACACCAGGCAACCACCACCAGACCGTGGCCGATGGAGAACAGCACGCCGCTCCAGCGTGATACGATCGGCCGCTCCGCGACATTTAGGCGCACAATCCCGTCGATCACCACGAGGTGATCGACGTCCAAACCGTGCCGGAGACCGAACAGAAAGCTCAGAAGACACAAGTTCAGCAAGCTTCCGTCGGACATTGTAGGCTCCCTCTGGCCGGCACCCCCGACGCCGGGGCGCAACTTGATATCATGCGCCGGAAGGGCGTCACCGCCCCAGGATGGTGTCGCTCATGCAATGAAAAGCGGCTTGACAGTAGCTACATAGGACATACCAATATGTCCACTTGAGAGCCACCGCCGGACGGGCGGCAGACGCTTGGGGAGGGAGTCCGGCCTGTGCAGGCAAATCGCCGTCAGTTTCTGGGCGCCCTCGGCACCGCCGCGCTAGCAGGCTGCGGCGGCGCGCGATCCGACGGTCCTTACCCATCGCGCGACATCACCTTCGTAATTCCGGTCGGAGCCGGCGGCGGCGCGGATATCTACGCCCGACTGGTCGGCGCGGCGATCGAGCGGCACACACCGACGAGCGTCAATGTCGTGCCGACCAACGTCCCCTCCGGCGGGGGCGGCAAGGGGGTGGTCGAACTGTTTCGCGCGAAAGCCGACGGCTACACCATCGGCATCCTCAACATTCCGGGCATTTTCGTTCTCGAGCGCTTGCGTAAGGTCCCTTACGACTTCCGTCGCTTCACCTGGCTCGGCTCGCTGACAAGTGGCGAGCACTACGGCCTCGCTGTCGGTGCAAATTCGCCGATCAAGTCCGTCGCGGACCTCCAGCGGCTTTCGCAAAGACGCGAGGTGACTTTCGCCACCACAGGCCCAGAAGGGATGGGCTACACCGCGACCCAGATCAGTTCGCGGATTCTCGGCCTGCGTAGCCGGCGCGTCGCGGGATACCGGGGTTCGAGCGACTACGTCATGGCCGCCGTCCGCGGTGATACCGACGCGGTGGTCGCGGCGATCACGACACTGCAGCGGCTCAGCGAGGGCAATACCGTGCGGATCCTTGCGGCGTTCGACACGGAGACGCGTGGCGGCGGGATCCAGAATGCGCTGCAGCTCGGCCATCCCGAACTGGCCTTGCTCAAGGGCGAGCGCGTCATAGCCGGCCCACCGGGACTGCCCCCGGAGATTGTCGGCAAGCTGGCCGCGCTTCTGCGCCAGTCATGGGACTATCCCCAGCTGCGCAAATGGTCGGAGTCGATCGGTGAAACGTTCGCGCCGACCACTCCCGAGGAAACCGCCAGGATGGTGCGCGGCCGCATCGATTTCCTCAATCAATGGCTAACCGACAGCTGACCCGCAGCCATACTCACTCAGGAAAGGACATCAGGTGCTCGCCGACTGGTTGCAAGGCTTTCTGAATCTGCTCGGTTACCAGGAGTTGCTGTTTCTTGCGACGGGGATCGCGATCGGGTTGTTCGTCGGAATTCTCCCCGGGATCGGCGGCACGACCGCTCTGATCCTGCTGACGCCGCTGACCTTTGCGCTCGACCCTGTGCAGGCGCTCGCCCTCGCCGGCGGAATCATGGGCGCTGTCCCGATGGGCGGCGCGGTGACGGCGATCCTGCTCAACACGCCGGGCCAGACCGCCAACGCGGTGACTTGCTTGGACGGCTATCCGCTCGCCCAGCAAGGCAAGGCCGGGCTGGCGATCGGAGCCGCGGCCAGCTCGAACGCTCTTGGCGGCCTCGTCGGTGCCGTCTCGATCCTCGCCGTCATCCCACTGGCCAACGAGCTGGTCATGCTGTTCGGCCCTCCCGAGCTGTTCCTGCTGGCTATGATCGGCCTTGTGTTAGTCGCCACGAGTTCTCGCGGCGGACGAATGTTCCGCGCCATCCTCAGCGCGCTGGTCGGACTGGGACTGGCGACGGTCGGCTACAGCGACCTCGCCGGCAGCGAGCGGTACACCTTCGGTTCGGAGTACCTGTGGGACGGCGTCCATCTCGGCGCGGCCCTTATCGGCCTGTTCGCCGTGGCGGAAATGGTCCATTTGACCGTCAAGGGAGGGTCAGTGGCGAAGGCGGATGCCCCGGTCGCGATAACGGGCATGATGGATGGTCTGCTCGCCAGCTTCCGCCACTGGCGCACGCTGCTGCGGGGATCGATCATCGGTACCTTCGCCGGCGTGGTCCCGGGAGTCGGCGGGACAGTCGCTTCCTTCCTGTCCTACAGCCTCACTGTACAAGCGTCGAAGGAACCCGAAACTTTCGGCAAGGGCAACGTCCAGGGGATCATCGCCACGGAAGCGGCGATCAACGCCAAGGACGGCAGCATGCTCGTGCCAACGCTGGCGTTCGGCATTCCGGGGACCCCGGAAATGGCGGTGTTCATGAGCATCCTGGTGCTGCACGGAATGCAGCCGGGGCCGCTTATGCTGCTCAAGAACCGAGAGGAGATCTACAGCCTGGTCTGGGCCCTGACCGCCGCGTGTCTGATCGCCTCGCTCATCGGGCTCCTGCTGGCGCGGCCACTCGCCGGGCTCACCCGCGTCGACGTGCACATCCTCGCGCCGCTGATCATCGCGCTTTCGTTCGCCGGATCCTTTGCCATCGACCTCGAGCTCGGCAACCTTATCGTCACCGCCGCGTTCGGCGTCCTCGGCTACCTGATGATCGTTCTCAATTATCCGCGACTGCCGCTTGTGATCGGTATCGTGCTCGGCGGCGTGGCGGAGCGCACCTTTCTTCAGTCGATGATGATCAGCGACGGCGACATCTCGATCTTCGTCAACCGCACGACCTGCCAGATCCTGCTGGCGGGAATGGCGGCGGCCTTCCTGTGGCCGCGGCTGATGAAGCGGCTCGGCGGGCGCAGGCAGGACGTCGGACTGACGCCCTCGAAGACGCTCGGAGACCGCCGGTGAAAACGATTCTCGGCGTGCCCTGGATACGCTACCTCACGCCTCTCGTATTGTGGCTGGTTGCTGCCGGCTACGTCGCGCTTGCGGCGACCTACGGGCGCGAGGCGAGGATGATGCCGCTGCTGGTCGGTGGCCTGCTGGTGATTCTCGTTCCCCTCGACATCGTCAGTCTGTCCGAGACCGCGCCCGGCCGCTGGCTGCGCCAGTCCATCAACCCGGCCGCCGCCAGCGAGCCCGAGGCCGAGGCCGAGGCGAACTGGCGGCCGAGGCTGGTCGCGGTCGCCTGGATGCTCAGCCTGCCGCTGCTGATCTACCTGGTCGGCGTGGTGGCCGCGACATTCCTCTACGTCGCCGGCTCGCTTCGTGCCCTTGGCAGAAAGCGGTGGCCGACAGCCGTCGGTACGGGCCTCGCCGCGGCCGCAGTCGGCTACCTTCTGCTGCAGGTGCTGCTCGGCATTCCCCTCTACGAAGGTCTTCTCGCCATCCTCGCGCAAGCCCGCGATTGACAGCAAATTGGACTGAATGATATACTTGCATATCCTTTCGGAAGGGCCGTTATGAGCACCCAGATCCATCCGCGTGACATGTCTCCTGAAGAACGGGAAGCCTTCCACCAGGCCGCCGAGGCGCAAGTCGAGACATTCAAGTATACCAAGCCGGTACCCAACGGCCGGCCGAAGCAGAACACGTGGCTGGTGCGGCGGCCGCAGATGCAGGTGGTCATTCAGTGCGTCCACGACGGTGGGGAAAACAACCTCCACTATCACACAAACTCCGAGACCACCTGGTTCGTCCTTCGCGGTGAAGCGGAGTTTGAGGGCCACGAGGGACGGATCCTGGCGCGGCTCGGTCCATCCGAGGGCGTCGTGATCCCCGGAGGCACGCGATACAAGTTCCGCAAGCTGGGCGAAGGCGATCTCGAGATACTGCAGATGGTGGCGATCAAGGATCCGGGCAGTGGGACCGGCGATCGCATCAATCTCGAGGCACATCGCGAGTGGATGGCCGATTCCCCGCACTTGCAGAATTACTGAGCACAGGCGGACGGGCGCGCGGCCGCGACAGATCGGCCAGCGAGGGAGACGGGTATGAGGGGACGATTCGACATCCGGCCGAGAAGCGCCTTCGCGGAGGACGCCCTCCTGTTGCTGGCGCGCATTTTCCTGGCGCTCCCCTTCGCCATCTTCGGGCCGATGAAGTACTTCAACATGGCCAAGATGCAGGGCTACATCGAGACCGCGGGGCTTCCAGGCGAACTGATCTGGCTCGTCATCCCGCTGCAGACGCTAGGCGCCCTTTCGATAGTGCTCGGCCTGTTCGCGCGCGGCGGCGCTGTGACGCTGGGCGTGTTCTCTCTCGTCGCAACCTGCCTCTATCACACGCACTGGGAGAAGAGCGGCGAGCTCTCCCAGTTCACCAAGGACTTCGCGATGGCCGGCGGGTTCATCTTCCTGTGGATCAATGGACCCGGTCGCCTGTCACTCGATGCCGCGCTGCGGCGCGTCCCCTTGGGACGGCGTGACGCCCCACCGGCGGCGGCAGGATCCGCGCTTGAGGCCTGATCGCCGGCCGCGCTGCAACAGGGGTATGTTCGACGACCATCTTCGCGCACCGCTGACGGGAACTGTTCGGCAAGCACAACGGCCGCTATCCCGGCACGGCCGCTCGCGCGCGTTCGCTTCGTAGGACCTGCGATGATCGAGTGTCGGCCAAGCGGCGGCCTTCCCGCTTCGAGCTCCGACGTGGTGCTTCGCTTCGAGAACGTGAGCAAAGCCTACGCGGGGGTCAATATCGTCAACGATCTCAGCCTGTCGTTGCGGCGGGGCGAGATCCTCACCCTGCTGGGCGCTTCGGGGTGCGGGAAGACGACCACTCTGCGAATGGCGATCGGTCTCGAGAGGTGCTCCGCCGGCAGGATATTCGACAGCAACCGCCTGATCGATGCACCGGCAGAACGCGTTTTCGTCCCGCCCGAGCGACGCAACATGGGCATGGTCTTCCAGTCCTATGCCGTCTGGCCCCACATGACCGTGTTCGAGAATGTTGCCTTCCCCCTGCGGGCGCGCCGCGCCCCCCGGCACCTGATCGATGAGCGGGTCTCCGCCGCGCTGGCGATGACCGGCCTGAGCGAGCTGGCCGGCCGCGCGGGCACCCGTCTGTCCGGCGGCCAGCAGCAGCGCGTCGCCGTTGCGAGGAGCCTGGCCTTTAATCCCAACGTGCTGCTGATGGATGAGCCATTCAGCAACCTCGACGCCAACCGCCGCGACCAGTTGCGCGTGGAGATAAGGGCGCTACAGCGCCAGCTCGGCATTTCGATCCTCTTCGTGACCCACGATCAGGCTGAGGCTCTCGCCATCTCCGATCGCCTGGCGATCATGGCCAATGGCCGTCTCGAGCAGCTCGGGACGCCGCGGGAGGTCTACGCCGAACCCGCCACGGCGTTCGTTCGCGATTTTCTCGGACCTTGGATCAAGCTCGCCGGCGTGCTCCTCGCGCGGTCGCCCGGCGAAGCGACGGTCCGGCTGCGCGAGGGCAGCACGCTGGTCGCCGGCGGGACAGACAACGCTGGAGCGGGCGAGGTCATTCTGGCGATCCGACCCGAGCAGGTCAGTGTTGAGCCGGCCACGCGCGCACCGCACGGCAACCAGCTCGCTGCCCGGTTGACATCGCTGCAGTTCCTCGGCCGCGCCTATGCCGCGCGGGCCGAGCTGACCAACGGCGAGAGCTTCGCCATCGAGCTGTCGGCGGCCGGAGAGTGGGCGTCCGGACAAGCCGTGCTGCTGACTCTCCCCGAGCCAGCGATCAGCCTGTGGCCGCGGGCGGCAGTGTGACCGAACGCCCGCCGCGCTTCGAGCGGGTGCGTGACCTCGCCGCGCGAAGCCGCCGTCCCAGCGCCGTTCTCGTTCTCCTGCTGTCCGCCACCGCCGCGATGTTGCTGGCGCCGGTCGCCTATCTGCTATGGTCCAGCTTCGTAGTCGGCGAGACCCTTCCTCATGGTCATCTCGGGGGCGCGAACTGGGCGCGAATAGCTAGCGACCCCGTCCTGCTGATCGCCTTGCTGAACACCGTCAGCTTAGCGTTGGCCCGACAGGCGCTCGCCCTTTGTCTCGGCGTCCTGCTCGCTTGGCTCATCGCCTGCAGCGACCTTCCTTGCCGCCGTCTGTTCGAGGTCGGCTTTTGGATCGCTCTGTTCATGCCTCCACTGCCGGCGATCCTTTCGTGGATACTGCTTCTCGGCGGTAACAACAGCCTCGTCAGCCGTGCTCTGACAGTGCTGCCGCTAGCGCACCCTCCGGCGTTCCATATCTTCTCGTGGTGGGGAATCGTCTTGGTGCACATGCTCGGCGCCACCCTAGCCGTCAAAGTGTTTCTGTTGGTCCCGGCGCTGCGGGCGATCGACCGCAGCTTTGAGGAAGCGGCGCGGGCCTGCGGGGCTTCGCTCGCGCGAACGCTGCGCTCGGTCGCACTGCCGCTGCTCGCCCCGGCGATTATCGTCAGCACGCTGATTGGCGTGGTCCGGTCGATGCAGTCATTCGAGATCGAGCTCATCCTCGGCGCACCGGCCGGCATCGAGGTCTACAGCACGCTAATCTACCGGGCGATGACCCACGAGCCCTCCGACCAAGGCCTCGCCAGCGCGCTGTCGATCGCCTTTCTCCTGGCCTTGAGCCCGTTCGTGATCCTACAGCAATGGTACGTGCGCGCGGCGGCGCACGGTGTGATCAGCGGCAAAATACGGACTAGGCGGCAGCCGCTCGGGCGGCTCAAGTGGCCCGCGTTCGCCTTCGTGGGCGGCATCGTCGCGCTGATGACGGTCGTTCCGACCACCTGCCTGCTGATCAGCACGTTCATGCCGTTGTTCGGGATCTTCGACTTGCCCGATCCGTGGACGATCGACAACTGGCGCTCTGTTTGGTCACGCGGCGACGTCGTCAGCAGCCTGTGGAACTCGCTCAAGCTCGGCGGCGGTTCGGCGCTGGCGGCCATGGGCCTGTTCACCGCGCTGGCCTATCACATCGTGCGCAACCGCAGCCGCCTCGCGGCCCTGCTCGATTTCTGCACTTGGCTGCCGACGCTGCTTCCGGGCGTGGTGCTCAGTCTCGGGTTGCTGCAGATGTTCTCCGGCATGCCGATTCTCGACCGGCTGTACGGCACTGTCGGCAGCCTCGGACTGGCCGTGCTGTTCGGCTCGGTGACTGTCGGCGTGCAGTTTCTCAAGACCAGCATTCGCCAGCTCGGCCACGACCTCGAGGAAGCGGGCTGGGCCTGCGGCGGCGGCCGACTTTACGTCCTGCGGCGCGTCGTACTACCGCTGATCGCTCCATCGGTCACGGTCGTCGGTCTGGAAACCTTCGCCGCCGCGATCGCGGCGGTCGGCGTCATCTCGCTTCTCGGTGTGGGCTCGACCCAGCCGCTTTCGATCCTACAGCTGAACCTGCTGACCTCGGGGCAGTTCGAGGCCGCCTCGGTGGTCGGCCTGACCATTCTGACGCTGACGATCGGCGCAGCGCTCGCCGCGCGCTGGCTGGCCGACCGTTTCTCGCTCGAGGCGGCGAGATGACCTGGCGAGCCCTCGTCGCTCGCGTTCTCGCGGCCGCTGCCCTGCTGGCGGGCACCGCCGCCGCCGCCCGTGACGGCCCCGACGAGGGTTTGCTGCTGGCGCAACTGGCAGAGGCGGCGAGAGGTCAGACACTCGTCCTGGCGGTCCACGGCGTTGCCGGCCACGAAGCGACCGTGCGCGAGTTCCAGCGCCGCTTCCCTCAGGTTCGAGTCGAGCTGACCGTGCAGAACCCCTCGTCGATTGCGCCGCGTATTGTAACCGAGCAGAAAAACGGCGTCTTCGCCTGGGACAGTTGGTGGGCTGCCTCGACGGCGATGAACAACATCGTCCTGCCGGCCGACGGATTTGACCCTATCGCGGACTACCTGGTGCTCCCGACGGTGAAGGATCCGCGCATGTGGTACGCGCCCGACCACCGTTATACGTCCGACGCAAAGCCGTTTGTCATTCTCCACTCGCTTCACGTCGAAACGGGCGTGATCTTCAATCGCGCCGTCGTCCGTGGCTTGCGCATAAAATCGGCGCAAGACCTTCTCGATCCCAGGCTCAAGGGACTCATCGCGATCCGCGATCCATCGAGCGGCACGACAAGCGGCTCCTACGTGTTGGCGGAACTATTGAAGCGGAACGGACCTGAGTTCATCCGCAAGCTCATCATCGACCAGAACCCGGCCATCATCGAGAATGCGCGCCAGCTCAACGACGCGGTCCTTCGGGGGGACTACGCGGTTTCGCTGGGCAGCAGTCCGGACATTCTCAGCCGCTGCCATAAGCTGGGCGGCTGTCGCCAAGTCGTGGCGCTGCCGATTGCGCAGATGATTTCCAGCCGGGGAGTCGGCGTGCTGCGCCATCCGCCCCACCCGGCTGCTGCGCGCCTGTGGGTCAACTGGCTGCTGAGCCGGGAGGGTCAGCAGGTCTATGTGCGCGAATGGGCCAGAGATCAGAGCGCCGGCGCCACCAGCCTACGCCGCGATGTCGCCCCCGATCCCGCGCATGTAGCGACCATTCCCGACTACGCCCATCTCGATCGCTACGGACTGTACGGCTTTGAGGCCGGACGGGCGGATCTCGAGGCTGCCAACCGGCTGGTCTCGGAACTGCGCGCCAGGAGGCGGAACCAGCCCCCCGCAAGCGCAATCGTCATCTCGCTGCTCGCCCTGGTTGTCGTGCTTGGCGGCCTGGCCCGCCTGGTGCTGCGCCAACTGCGTGGACGTCGATCCGATGAGTCTTGCAACGCGGCGCGCGGATGAGCCGCCTTACCCTTGGAGACTAGGAGACTAGCCCTTCTTGCGGGTTCGGCCGATGGCGTTCTGCCTCGGCATCCGGACTTCGTACTGGTATCTGTCGGGCGGATAGAAACCGATCAGATGTTCGACCGCACGGCCGCTGGGATCGAAGGCGGTCCTGACGATCTTCAATACCGGCGACCCTAGATCGACTTCCAGCCGTTCAGACAGGCTGGTATCCGCCAGAGTAGCTGTGACCCGCTCCTCAACCAGGTTCACCTCGACCCCGTTGTCCTCAAGCAACTCGCCCAGGGGAGTCTTCTTTAGATCGTCGCGCGACCAGTTCCGCCCGAGGTCCTCGGGCACGTAGGTGTTGACGAAGTTGAACGGCAAGCCGTTGAAGCGCCAAACCCTCGAGGCGTACTGCACGATCGCGCCCGGCTCCAACCGAAGGGCCTCGGCAACAGCGCGCGGCGGTTCTGTATAAGCGAACTCATGGACCGTGACCTTGGCCTTGCCTTCGTTATGCAGCCAGTTCAGAACGTCGTGCGGCGTGCCGCTCAGGACCTTCGGCGGGCGCGATCCCGGGTCCCCGGTCGGCCCACGGCTCACGATGCCGCTGCCGACGAACTGCACGCGCGTTCCCCTTCCGCGCTCGCGCACGACCAGGCCAGCGATGGCCAGCTCGTTGAGCGCGCGGACCGCGGTGATGCGCGAGACGTCGAACATCGATTCGAGCTCGCGCTCGCCGGGCAGGTAGGCGCCCGGCGGATATTCCCCGTCGAGGATGCGGCTCCTCAGGATCAGGAAGATCTGGTGGTAAAGCGGCGCACGATTGCGATTGCCCTGCAGCCCGTGTGCCTTGTACTCGGCCGGTTGCCGATTGCGAGTGCGTGCCATTTGAACGTCGCCATTTCTCACTGCGCTCTCCATTTCGCGAGAGACCGGCTGAATTGTGCAAAAGTGTTTGCCGGGTCCGGCCGAGATTGACAAGGACATAGCCACGCCAGACCGGTGAAGAACTGGAGATTCGCGCGCTTATGCTTAATCTTCGGACTCTCGGAATTCATGAAGCCCGACGCGCGATCGCAGAAGGCGTTGCGCAGGCCCAGCGCCGTGGCCTGACCATGGCCTTCGCCGTTGCCGACCATCGCGGCGCCCCTATCGCCTGCGAGCGGATGGACGGGGCAGCCGCACGAACGTTGACTCACGCGCTGCGCAAGGCGTTCACCGCTGCCGAGATGGGCCGCGACACGGCCCGTTTCGGAAAGGATCTGCAGGATCGTCGAGGCGGTCTCGACCAATGGGGCAACCCCAACCTCACGACCCTGCCCGGCGGCTGCGTCGTCGTTCTCGACGGCGAGGTCGTTGGAGCAGTCGCCTGCGGCGGCGCTCCGACAGACTTGGACGTCGAGATCGCTCAGGCGATGTGCGCCGCGGCACTCGCTTAGGCCTCGTCGGTCGCTGGCGAGCTGGCGGCCCCGGTAAGCTCGGCTCCCGCGTCGCGCGCCAGCCGATAGAAGAATGGCAGCGAGAAAAGGCTGAACAAGGCAAGGGCGCAGAACGCGAAGCCGATCGCTTCGCGAACGTCGAATTCTAGTGTCCGCTGCGCCAGCGCGATGAGGGTCGCAGCGGCGGCGAGGCTCATGCCCTGGGCGACCTGCTGGATGGTCGCGGCGATGCTGCTGGCCGCGCTCATTCGCGCTTTCGGCGGCTCGGCATAGGTAATCGAATTCAGCGCATTGAGCTGCAGCGAGCGAAGGAACCCGCGTCCGAGCAGCACGGCAACGAGAAGCGCGAACGGGGTGGAATGGGTGAACGTTGCCGGAATGGCCAGCGTGGCGGCGCACAGGCAGGTATTGACCAGCAGCACTGGGCGGAAGCCCAAACTGCGGATGAGCCGGACAGAGGTGGTCCGCATGGCTACCATGCCGATCGAGGTGGCGAGCGTCAGCATTCCGGATGTGAGCGCCGAGTAGCCCATTCCAACCTGGAACAGCATCGCATACAGAAACGGCTCCGCGCCAATCGACAGTCGGAAGAAGATGCCGCCAACGGTGCCCGCGCGAAACGTCGGCAGCTTCAGGAGTGAGAAATCGAGTATGGGCGCCGGCGCTCGCCGATAGTGCCAGCGATAGACCGCCGCCGACCCTGCCGAAAGCGCCAGCAGGGCGAGATCGATCGACACGCTTGAGGAGCGGTGCCCAATGCGCTCCAGCAGAAAGACGAGCGAGGTCAGGCAAAGGGCGGAGGCGATCGTGCCGAGCCAATCGAAGCGTTCCTGATCGGGTTCGGTGAGATTGGGCACCAGCCGCCGGACAAGGGCCAGTCCGGCGAACCCGACCGCGATGTTGAGCGCGAATATGAGGCGCCACGAAGCGTACGTCGCAGCCGCACCGCCGAGCAGCGGCCCGACCAGCGGCCCGAGCAGGGGCGGAATGGTCAGATTGGTGAGGCGCTGGACCAGCTCGGAGCGCGTCGACGTGCGAAGCAATATGAGCCGGCCGACGGGCAGCAGCCCCGCCCCGGATATCCCCTGCAACAGTCGCCCCGCCATCAATTCGGTGGGAGTGCTCGAGATGCCGCAGATCGCCGATCCAATCATGAAGCCGACGATGGCCGCCTGCAGCGTCGTACGGCTGCCGAAACGGTCGGCGCACCATCCGCTAATCGGGAGAAATGCCGCTGCGCCGGCGAAGTAGATCGCCAGCGCGAGATTGAGTGTGAGCGGGGGCACGCCGAAGGAGGCGGCCGCGGCCGGCAGCACGGTAGCGATCGCTTGGCCATCGAGCGTCTGCAGGAAAAGCGCGGCGCCGATGATGAACGGCACGGCAGGGCTGTCGCCGGCGGCTTGACCTTGGCCGACGTCCGGGCGCTGCCTCACGTGAGTGCGATACCCTACAGGTCCAGGACCAGGCGCTCAGTCTTGGACCCCGAGCAGCAAATGAACATGGTCTTGTTCTCCTGCCGCTCGCGCTCCGTGAGGATGGCGTCGCGGTGGTCGGGGATGCCTTCAAGCACGCGCGTCTCGCAGGCACCGCAGATCCCTTCCTCGCACGAGCTGGCCAGCTCGAGGCCATGCGCGCGCAGCGCGTCGAGGATCGACTGGCCTTTGACTGGGCGAACCTCGCCCCCCGTCCGCGCGAGCACGACGGAAAACCCTCCATCCGTGGAACGGGCGAACTTCGGCGTAAAATATTCGACGTGGGCCTGATCGGGGGGAACGCGGGCCTCGCGCGCCGCCGCCTCGAAGGCGGCGAGCATCGGCCCGGGGCCGCAGCAGTAGAGGTGAGCCTTGGGGGGGGCGGAGTTCACGATTTCGGCGATGCCAAGAACGCCGCCCATCTGATCATCGAAGTGCAAGCGCACGCGAGGGTCGCCCTGCAGCGCTTCGATGAACGGCGCCTCGCTGCGCGTGCGCGCAGCGTAATGCAGCGTCCACGCCTTTTGCCCTGCGTCGAGAACCTCGATCATTGGCATTATGGGCGTGATGCCGATGCCGCCGGCGATGAGCACGCTGGTGTCGGCGTCCTCCCTCAGGGGAAAGTTGTTGCGCGGCGGATCGGCCTCAATAACATCCCCCACGCTGACCCGTTCGACGAGGTATCGCGATCCCCCGCGCCCGGCCGGATCAAGCTTGACGGCGATTCGGTAGCTTTCCGGTTCTGCCGCCGCGTGCAGCAGTGAGTACTGCCGCTCCATACCGTTGGGCAGGTGCAGGCCGATATGGGCGCCGGCCTCGGATGGAGGAAGCGTGCCGTCGCGAGCGTGGACCAAGGTCAGAAGAACGCAATTGCCGGCTTCGCGGGTCAATTCGGCCACGCGCAAGGGCAGGCGTCCCGCGTCAGGTAAGAGGGGTGTCGGCAACTGCAAACGGGATACCTGTCGTTTAAATGATATAGAGATATAGCTTTATGCGATTGTTTTGGCAATCGACCTAGAGGGCCAGTGTGCTCGCGGCGAACATCGCCTCGAACTCGACTGGCCGGTCGGTGAGTCCCTGCCGGTGGACATAGCCGGCCAGAGTCTCAAGCTCGCGGCGCGTCGACGCGATGCCGTATGGCATCGGATCGTTCGTCAACCCGGCGCTGACCTCGCCGATGCGCCCGACCGCGACGAACGGGTCCAGCCATTCCGCGGCGGTCCGCTGCACGCTGGCGCGGGCGGCCTCGAAAGCATTGTAAAGGTTAAGGACAATCCATGGGTGGCGTTCGACCAGTTCCCGGCGCACGACCACGGCGTGGTTGACCGGAAACAGGCCGGTGCGGGCATGGTATGCGCGCGATTCCTGCATCGGGTCGGTGAACAGCGGGCGAGTGAAATCGCTCACGTCGACCCGCGCACGGTCAACCAGGTTCGGATCGGGCAAATAGAGCAAGGTTGCATCGAGCTCGCGCTCGGCCAGCATTGTGCCGATGTCCTTGTCGGGTGGAATCTGCGTCAAGCGCACGCCGGCCGGCGGAACAAAACCTGTCGCCGAGCCATGGCTCCGGTCGGGTCCACGCTCCATAAACCACTCGACGTCGCGCGGGCTCACTCCGTGGAAGTCCTCGAGAATTCCGCGCGACCAGATCGCCGAGGTCTGCTGGTACTCTGGCACGCCGACGCGCCGCCCGATCAGATCGCGCGGCGTCTCGATTCCGCTGCCTCGTCGAACCAGGATCGCAGTCTGGAAGAACCGCCGCATGGTGTAGACCGGCAGCGCGACCCAGCTGCGGTCTCCCCGGGCGGTCGCGATCAGCAGCGACGACAGGGACATCTCGGAGACGTCGAAATCCGCGTAATGGAGCTGGCGCCAGAACATCTCAGAGGGATGCACTCGGGTCGGCAGCAAGCGGATGCCCTCGGGACCAATCGAGCCGTCGATTAGCGGCTGGGTGCGGGCATTGCTCGACAAGGCTATGCTGATGTCGAGCATGGCCATCACCAGCGCGCTTTCAGCTCGTCGGCGAACAGCGTGTGCCAGTCGCCCCCGCGCGGGACGTAGCCGTCGTGCGCACGGATGTCGCGGGCCACCTCGGGATTGACACCGCGCGGCGCATCGCCTGCTTCCACCGCGCGGATCGCCTCGAGCATAAGCCGGCGCATCGTCACAATCGCCCGGTCGGATGAGCCAAGGAATTCCCTCGAGCGGTCGACGATCGGACCCATTCCTTCCTGCAGGGCCATGTCCTGCGTGTTGAGACCGGTTATCCCGGTGTAGGTGGACGTCTTTTGCAGCTCGCGATCGATCATAAAGTCGTTCTCGAGATTGCGCTTGAGCTTAAAGGTTCCGGGAATCAGGTCGTCCGGCCCGCGCCCAGCGAAAGTTTCAATGGCCTCGATGAACGCAGGGGTCAGCGGCGCGTTTTCGTCGTAGCCGTACGCCCAGTTGTAGACCCAGCAATGCTCGTCGTCGATCGGCACCCACACGTGCCCGTCGATCTTGGGGACCTCGGCGCGCTCGCCCGACGGCGCCGTGGTCATCGCCCGGATCTGCTGGTTCGGCATCACGAAGTGGTAGACCCGGACATATTCGTTGGCCTCGTCCGCCGACCGGGTCGAGGA
>Ga0310810_10003701_pt1 | contig 16764 bp, 13 predicted proteins | sample NCmetagenome_FD_207641 | JGI IMG/M metagenome (GOLD analysis project Ga0310810, IMG submission 207641) | Soil microbial communities from experimental microcosm in Duke University, North Carolina, United States - NC | ecosystem: Engineered > Artificial ecosystem > Soil microcosm > Unclassified ... | reverse complement strand
GACGTCGGCCGAGCGCGCGGGGTCGAGCTGCAGGGGACCGAGCCGGCGGCGGACGATCGACTGCCAGTCAGGCATTGCGGATTCCGGCGACGCGGTTCAGCGCCGCGAAGAAGGTGCTCCAGCTGCGGCGCTGCGCGCCGAGGACTTTGCGGCCGGCGGCGGTCAGGCGGTAGAAGCGGCGCCGCCGCATGCCGGCCTGCTCGACCCAGCGGCCGAGGATCAGGCCGCGCCGCTCGAGGCGATAGAGCGTGGGATAGAGCGACGCGACGTGAAACGTAATCGCGCCGTCGGAGCGGTCGCCGATCAGCTTGGCGATTTCGTAGCCGTGGCGGTCGCGCTCTTCGAGCAACGCCAGGATCAGGGTCTCGGCGCTGCCTTTACGCAGCTCGCGGTCGGACGACATATGACGGCAGCATATGTATCAGTCACACATATGTCAACACTCACCTCATTGAGTTCACAGTCAATGGTTCAGGTTCACGGTTCAGGGACTATAATCATCCTCTTGCTCGAGTCCCTCCTCGCTGACATTCGCTTCGCGGTCCGGTGGCTGCGCAAGAGTCCGGGGTTTACGCTGGTCGCGGTCGCCTCGCTGGCGATCGGCATCGGCTTCAACACCGCGCTCTTCGCCATCGTCGATGCCGTGCTGTTCAAGCCGCTGCCGGTGGCCGATCCCGGCCGGCTCGTCGACGTGTTCACCAGCGACTTCAGCGGCAAGGTCGCGTTCAGCACCTCGTCCTACTCCGACTATCAGGATCTGAGCGCGCAGAACGACGTGTTCGACGGCCTTGTCGGCTACAGCCCGATGTTCGCCGCGTTGAACCTCGACGGCCGCTCGCGCCTGGCGATGGGCGAGATCGTCACCGGCAACTACTTCCAGGTCTTCGGCGTGGGCGCCGCGCTCGGCCGGACCATTCTGCCTGCCGATGACGTGCCGGGCGCGCCGCGCGTGGTGATGGTGTCGCGGCGCTACTGGACGCGCGAGCTGGCGTCGGCGCCCGATGCCGTCGGCCGGACGCTGCGGATCCGCGGCGCGTCGTACACGATCGTCGGGGTGGCGCCGGCCTCGTTCAACGGCATGGTGCCGATTCTGTCTCCCGAGATGTGGCTGCCGGTCTCCTCGTCTCTCGACGTCGAGCCGGTCGGCATGCACGACGCGATGCCGTCGCCGACCGGCACGTCGCGGCTCGATCGCCGCGCGGATCGCTGGATGTTCATGCGGGGACGGTTGAAGCCGGGCAAGACGTTCGAGCAGTCGCGGGCGAACCTGACGCTGCTGGGATCGCGGCTCGCGGGCGACTATCCCCTGACGAACAAGGATCGCCGCATCACGGTGAAACCGACCAGCGACGTGCACTTTCACCCGTCGATCGATCCGGTCGTCGTCCCGATCGCCGCCGGGCTGATGGTCGTGGTCGGGCTCGTCCTCCTGATCGCGTGCGCCAACGTCGCCAGCATGCTGCTGGCGCGCGCATCCGGTCGGCACAAGGAGATCGGCATCCGCCTCGCGATCGGCGCGAGCCGCGGGCGGCTGATGCGCCAGCTGGTCACCGAAGCCATCGTGCTGTCACTGCTCGGCGCCGTCGGCGGCACGCTGCTGGCGTGGTGGATCACGTCGGTGGTCGCATCGCTGAGCCTGCCGCTGCCGATCCCGATCGCCTTCGATCTCCGGATCGACGGCCGCGTCCTGGCGTTCACGTTCGCCGCCACGTTTCTCGCGGCGCTGCTCGCCGGTCTGGCGCCGGCGCTGCAGGCGACCAAACCCAGCCTGATTGAGGACCTGCGCGGCGAAGTGACGGCCTCACACGCCGCCGGACGCCGGTGGACGCTCCGCGACCTGCTCGTCGCCGGCCAGATGGCGATCACGGCGCTGCTGCTGGTCGTCGCCGCGCTGCTCACGCGCAGCTTCATCGCGGCGCAGCGAACCAACCCCGGTTTCGCCGTCAAGTACCTGGCGACGGTGTCCACCGACACGAGCACCCTGGGATATACGCCGGCTGAGGCTCAGCGCTTCTACGATCAGGCGATCGAAAAGATCTCGGCGATTCCCGGCGTCGAATCTGTCGCGCTCGCGACACGGGTGCCGATGCAGCTGAACGCGAACCGGTGGGAGATCTGGGTTCCGGGACGGCATCAGCCCGGCGATCCGGGCGACACCGTCGAGGTCACGACCGTGTCGCCCGGCTACTTCCGCACACTCGGGGTGGGGATTGTCGAGGGGCGCGCATTCACCGAGGCCGATCGTCCGGACACGCCGCGCGTGGCGATCGTCAACGAGACGCTGGCGAGGATGGTGTGGCCGGGACAAAGCGCGATCGGCAAGATCTTCCGGACCCGCGGCGGCGCCGGGCCACCGATCGAGATCGTCGGCGTGTCGGCGAACCACAAGGTGGTGACGCTCAGCGAAGCGCCGACGCCGTTCCTGCAGATGCCGCGGACGCAGCGTCCGGGCGCATACGCCGCAATTGTCGCGCGCACGGCTGGCGACGCCTCCGCACTGCTGCGCGACATGCGGCAGGCGCTGCTCGCCATCAATCCCGACGTCGTCTTCATCGAGAACCAGACGCTGGAGATGCAGGTGGATGCGACGCTGTTCCCGATGCGCGCGAGCGCGTGGCTGGTGAGTGGCGTCGGTCTGGTCGCGATGCTGCTGGCGTCGATCGGACTGTACGGCGTGATTGCGTACTCGGTGGCGCGGCGCACGAAGGAGATCGGGATTCGCGTCGCGCTCGGCGCCCGGCGTGGCGCGGTCATCGGGATGGTGATGCAGCAGGGGCTGCTGGTTGCGGCCGCAGGGCTCGTCGCCGGCTGCGCGGCGGCTGGTGTGGCGGCGTTCCTGGCCGCGCGGATGATCGCCGGCGTGCTCTACAGCGTCGGCGTCGCGGATCCGTTTTCCTGGTTCGGTGCGGCCGCCCTCCTGCTCGCGGTGTCCGCGCTGGCCAACCTCATCCCCGCGTGGCGCGCGTCCCGCGTCGACCCGTCGGAAGCTCTCCGCAGCGAATGAGTCGTCGATGTAGGCCGGGTCCTCTGGACCCGGCACCGTCTGGCGGGTCCGAAAGGACCCGCCCTGCTCCCGATTGAAGGACCCGCCCTACATTTCTCTGAACACGGCGAGCCCAACTCACGTCTACCGACACGTATGATTTCCGATATCCGTGTCGGCCTGCGCCTGCTGTGGCGCGACAAGGCATTCACCCTCACGGCGGCGCTGACCCTGGCGTTGTGTATCGGCGCCAACACCGCGCTGTTCTCCGTCGTCCACAACGTCCTCCTTCGTCCGTTGCCGGTGCCCGAATCGGATCGGATCGTCCTGATGGGCAACGCCTATCCGGGCGCCGGTGCCGGCGCGGCTGCGGGCAGCTCGTCAGGCGTGCCGGACTATTACGATCGCCTGCGCGAAACCGACGTGTTCGAGGAGCAGGCGCTCTACAACAGCACCAACCAGAGCGTCGATCAGAACGGGACGCCGCTGCGCGTGCGGGTGACGCGGGCCACGCCGTCGTTCTTCAAGCTGCTGCGGATCGCCCCCGCTCTGGGCCGTACATTCGTGGATGCGGACGGCGAGATCGGCAACGAGAAGAAGGTCATCCTGAGCTACGCACTGTGGCAGTCGCAGTTCGGCGGCGACCCCGGCGCGGTCGGCAAGGACATCCGCATGGACGGCCAGCCGTTCACGGTCATCGGGGTCATGCCGAAAGGCTTCTACTTCCTCAACCCGAACGTGATGCTGTGGCGGCCGCTGGCGTTCACGCCGCAGCAGAAGAGCGACGAACAGCGGCACAGCAACAATTTCCAGAACATCGCGCGCCTGAAGCCGGGCGCGCGCATCGAAGTGGCCCGCCAGCAGATCGACGCGCTGAACGCCCGCAATCTCGAGAAGTTTCCGGCGCTGAAACCGCTGTTGATCAACGCCGGCTTTCACACGACGGTCGATCCGCTGCAGGACACGCTGGTACGTGATATCAAGGCGACGCTCTACCTGATGTGGGGCGGCGCGCTCTTCGTCCTGCTCATCGGCTGCGTGAACGTCGCGAACCTGGTGCTGGTGCGCTCGCGCGTGCGCCTGAAGGAGCTCGCGACGAGGCTCGCGCTCGGCGCGGGCAAATGGCGTATCGCCCGGCAGCTCGTGACCGAGAGCGTCATCCTGACCATGATGTCGGCGGCGGCGGGGCTCGCCGTCGGCTACGGCGCGCTTCGCCTCCTCGGCACCGTCAACATTCAGGATCTCCCGCGCGGCGAGGAGATCCGCCTCGACGGCGTCGTCGTCGCCTATACGCTCGCGGTGTCCGCGATGATCGGTCTGGTGCTTGGGCTGATTCCGGTCGCCAACGTCCTGCCGGCCAACCTGACCGTCGTCCTTCGCGAGGAAGGGCGCAGCGGGACCGCCGGCCGCGGCGCGCGCGCGCTGCGCCGGACGCTGGTCGTGGCGCAGGTCGCGTTCGCGTTCGTCCTGCTCGTGGGCGCCGGACTGTTGTTCGCCAGCTTCCGGCAGATCCTTGCGGTGCAGCCCGGCTTCAATCCCGACGGCGTGCTCACGGCGTCGATCAGCCTGCCGCGCGCGCGCTACGCGAACGACCAGGCGCTGGTCACCTTTACGCACGAGGCGCTGCAGGGTATCCGCGCGCTGCCGGGCGTCACCGCCGCCGGAGCGACCGACACCATTCCGTTCGGCGGTAACAACAGCGACAGCGTGATTCTCGCCGAGGGCTATCAGATGAAGCCGGGCGAGTCGGTGATCTCGCCGAGCGCCGTCGATGTGACGCCTGGCTATTTCGAAGCGATCGGCGCGAGGCTCGTGCGCGGGCGCTATTTCGACGAACGTGACGGCGCCGCCGCGCTGAAGATCGCCGCCATCGGCGGCCGCCCCACCGCACCCGGCTCGATCATCGTCGACGAGACGCTCGCGAAGCGGTTCTGGGCGGGGCAGGATCCGATCGGCCGCCGCATGTACAAACCGAACGACATCAAGGACCTGACCGCGATCACGCCGCAAACCGTGTTCTTCACCGTCGTCGGCGTCGTCGCCGACATCAAGCTGCACGATCTCACCGAAGGGAGCAAGTCGGTGGGCGCCTATTACTTTCCGATGGACCAGGACACGTCGACGGCCATGACGTTCGCGATCAGGACCGCCGGCGATCCGCTGTCGCTGACGAGCGCGGTGCGCGGCGTTCTCAGCGGCCTCGATCGCGAGCTGCCCGTGTTCGACACGCAGACGCTGGAGGCCCGCCTCGAGAAGTCGCTCAACCGCCGTAAGTCGCCGGTCCTGCTCTCGCTCAGTTTCGGCGCGGTCGCGCTGTGCCTGTCGGCGATCGGCATCTACGGCGTGCTCGCCTATCTGGTCACCCAGCGCCGCCGCGAGATCGGCATCCGCATCGCGCTGGGCAGCAGCGCGCGCGCGATCTTCGAGCTGGTCCTGCGCGAAGGGCTTCTGCTGATCGCCGGCGGGTTCGTGCTCGGCGCGATTGGCGCGATCGCGCTGCGGCGAAGCATGGAGAGCCAGCTGTTCGGCGTCAGCAGCGGCGATCCGATCGTCCTCGCGGCCGTCACGGCGATCCTCGCGGCGGTCGCGCTCGTCGCGTGCGCGCTGCCGGCGCGGCGGGCGACGCGGATCGATCCCATCGTTGCCTTGACCGAGTGAATCACGGCGGGTCCGAAAGGACGCCCGGCAGATGCTCGATGTCGGCCGGGTCCTTTCGGACCCGGCGTTGAGAGAGGAGACGCACATGCGTTTGGCACTTGCAACGGCGATCCTCGGCGCGGCGCTCGTCGTATCACTGAGCTCACAGACGGCCGGCTCGCGGCCGTCAGACTCCCTCGAGCAGCCGTTCGCGCCGAACGGCAAGATCCGGATGAATCTGTCGGCCGCCGAGTACGTCGTCACCGGCAGCGCCGGCAACCGCATCCGCATCGACTGGAGCGTGCGGAACGCCGATCAGCTGTCACGGGTCCACGCGCGCGCCGACGTGAACGGCACCGAGGCACGCATCACGACCGACGGTCCCAGCAACAACAGCGGGCTCAGGTTCGAGATCCAGGTGCCCGAGCGATCGGATCTCTACGTCCGGCTGACGGCCGGCGACATCCGCATCGAAGACGTCCGCGGCAACAAGGACGTCGAGCTCCATGCCGGCGACGTTCGCATCGACGTCGGCCGCGCCGAGGACTATCACGCCGTCGACGGATCGGTCTGGGCCGGCGACATTCACGCCGCGCCGTTTCACGTCGTCAAAGGCGGTCTGTTCCGATCGTTCGACTGGACCGGCACCGGACCGTACCGGCTGCACGCGAAGCTGAAGGCGGGAGACATCCGCCTGTACTCGAAAGGCGCCTCATAGATCCACCGTTCCTGACCGGGGCCGCGGCCCGGTTCGTCCTGCTAAATCCGCCGTTCGTCGGGAAACGGCCGTCCCGCCCCAGGGGCCGTGGCAAGATGCCCTTCGTGGCGAACACCATACTTAACATTCAACACCTGCGAAAATCGTTCGGCACGCTCGTCGCCGTCGACGACGTTTCCTTCAAGGTCGAGCGCGGCACGCTCGTCGGCCTGCTGGGCCCGAACGGCGCCGGCAAGACCACGACGGTGTCGATGATCGCGGGGCTGATCGCGCCGGACAACGGCGATGTGCTTGTCGAGGGCGCGCGGCTGACGGGCGATACCGATCCGAAAAAGCGGCGCATCGGCCTGGTGCCGCAGGATCTCGCGCTCTACGACGAGCTGAGCGCGCGCGCAAACCTGCGCTTCTTCGGCGCGCTCTACAGCCTCTCGGGCGCCGCGCTCGATCAGGCGATAACGAACGCGATGACCCTCGTCGGTCTCATGGATCGCCTGAACGATCGCGTGTCGACATACAGCGGCGGCATGAAGCGGCGGTTGAACCTCGCGGCGGGCCTGCTGCACGACCCTGATGTCCTGCTCCTCGACGAGCCGACGGTGGGCGTCGATCCGCAGAGCCGTAACGCGATCTTCGACAACCTCGAGACGCTGAAGAAGCGCGGCAAGGCGCTGATCTACACGACGCACTACATGGAAGAGGTCGAGCGGCTCGCCGATCGCATCGTCGTCATCGACCACGGCAAAGTGATTGCGGAGGACACGCTCGACGGCCTGCAGTCGCGCGTCGCCGGCGTCGGCGGCGGCAGGGCGACGCTCGAATCGGTGTTCCTCACGCTGACCGGAAGGAGCTTGCGAGACTGATGGCTTTCACCCCGCTTCTCGCGATGGTCCGCAAGGACCTCCAGCTCTTTTTCAGCGACCGCCGCTCGGTGATCGTCAGCTTCGTGGTGCCGATCGCGATCGCGTCGTTCTTCGGGTCGATCTTCTCCGGGCCGAGCAACAGCAGCGAGCCGGCGAAGATCTCGATCGCGGTCGTCGATCACGACGGCAGCGCGATCTCGAAGGCGATCCTGTCCGGCGCGCAGGGCGACCGCAACCTGAAGGTCGCGACGCCGGCCGAGGACGAGGCGCGCAGCCTGGTCAAGAACGGCAAGACCTCGGTGGCGGTGGTGATCCCGAAGGGGTTCGGCGAGGCGGCCGGCTCGGCGTTCTTCGGCGACGGCGAGAAGCCGGCGCTCGGCTTTCTCTACGACCCGTCACGCAACGTCGAGCTGGCGATGGTCCGCGGCGTCCTGACCCAGCACGTCATGGAAGCGGTCAGCCGCGAGATGTTCGGCGGCGAGCAGGGGCGCACGATGGTGCAGCGGACGCTGCCGCAGATCGAAGCCTCGACGTCGATGCCGGCCAACGACAAGCGCCTGCTGATCGAGATGCTCGGCTCGGTGCAGAAGTTCTACAACCGTCCCGAGGGCACCACGGCGGCGAGCCAGCCGCGCGGCATCACGATGCCGTACACCGTGAAGGAAGAGGCGATGACCGCGGGCGCGAACGTCGCCTACAACGGCTACGCGCATTCGTTCGCCGGGATGGCGATCCAGTTCCTGCTGTTCGCGATGGCGAACATCGGCGTCGAGATGCTGCTGGAGCGGCAGCGCGGGCTGTGGAGCCGGCTGCGCAGCGCGCCGATCTCGAAGACGACGCTGCTGCTCGGCAAGGCGGTCAGCGGCGCGCTGATCTCGCTGATGATCCTGCTGGTCTCCTTCGGCTTTGCGATGATCGTGTTCAAGGTCCGCATCCACGGCAGCGTGCTCGGCTTCCTCGGCATCTCGCTCGCCTGCGCGGTGATGGCGTCGACCTTCGGCCTGCTGGTCGCGGCGCTCGGCAACTCTCCCGCGACCGCGCGCGGCGTGACGACGCTGGCGGTGCTGATGATGGTGATGCTGGGCGGCGCCTGGGTGCCGACGTTCATCTTTCCCGCATGGCTGCAGCAGTTCACGCTGATCGTGCCGGTGCGATGGGCCGTCGACGGCCTCGATGCGATGACGTGGCGCGGCATCGGCGTCACCGGTGCGCTGATGCCGGTCGCGGTGCTCGCCGCCTTTGCCGTTGCGTTCTGGACGGTCGCCGCGACGCGGTTCCGGTGGACAGAGGGATAGGAAACTCAAAACTTGAAACTTAAAACTGAAAACTCAAAACATGAGACTCACGGCTGCGCGTGCTGGGCAGGCTTGAGCGCCGGTAGTGTCCGGCTTTAGCCGGACCGTCGACCGTGTGCGGTAAGATCGCGCGCATGCGAAAGATTCTCGTGCGCGTCGCGCTACCGCTGGCCGTTCTCGGGCTGCCCATTGTCGTGTTGACGCAGTCGGCGCCGGCCGATGCGCTGTCCGCCCGCGCCAAACAGCTGCACGAACGCGCGATCGTGATCGATTCGCACGACGACACGACGCAGCGCCTCCTCTTCGACAAGACGTTCGACATCGCCAAACGCCAGAAGAACGGTAACGTCGACATCCCGCGCATGCGCGAAGGCGGGCTCGACGGCCTGTTCTTCTCAATCTGGGTGCCGTCGGACGTGACCGGCGTCAAGGCGGTCAACACCGCGAATGCACTGATTGCCTCGGTGCACAAGGCGGTCGCCGCGCATCCCAACGATCTGATGCTGGCGACGACCGCGGCCGAAGTCCGCCGCGCCGCCGCCGAGCACAAGATCGCCGCGCTGATGGGAATGGAAGGAGGCCACATGATCAACGACGATCTGGGGCAGCTCCGGAAGTACGCCGCTCTCGGCGTCCGCTACCTCACGCTGACGCATTTCAAGAACAACAACTGGGCCGATTCGTCCACCGACAAGCCTGCGCACAACGGCCTGACCCCGTTCGGCAAGGACGTCGTTCGCGAGCTGAACACGCTCGGAATGATGGTGGACATCTCGCACGTCGCCGACAAGACGTTCTACGACGTGCTCGCGCTGACGAAAGCGCCGGTGATTGCCTCGCATTCGTCGTGCCGCGCGATCGCCAACCACCCGCGCAACATGACCGACGACATGCTGCGCGCCCTCGCGAAGAACGGCGGCGTCGTGATGATCAACTACCACGCCGGGTTCCTCAGCGAGGAGTTCCGCGTCGCCAGCGAGAAGAAGAGCGGCACGGTCGACGTCGCGATGGCCGCGATGTCGAAGAAATGCGGCGGCAACGAAGCCTGCACGACGATGGAGAGCGAGCGCCTCGATCACGAGGCGATGGCCAGCGGTGCCCTGCCACAGGTGACGTGGGAGAAAATCATCGAGCACATCGACCACGCCGTGAAAATCGCCGGCGCCGACCACGTCGGCCTCGGCTCCGACTTCGACGGCGCGACGATGCCGCTGGGCATGGAGGACGCGTCGAAGCTGCCGAAGATCACCGACGCGCTGCTGAAGAAGGGCTATTCCGAGGCGGACATCGAAAAGATCCTCGGCGGCAATATCCTTCGCGTCATGGAGCAGGTGGAGCGCGTGAAAGGATAGTGACGGGTTCGGGGTTGCGGGGTTCCGGGTTCAGGGTTCGTTCTTGGTTCTGCGTGCGGGGTTCTGGGTTCTCGGGTTCTGGGTGCTCGGGTTCTGGGTGCTCGGGTTCTGGGTTCCCCGGTTCTTGGTTGCGGGGTTCCGGCTACCCGGCCACTGTTTGCAGGTTCTGAGGTACTGCATCAACCGCGTGCTTGCGCCGATTGCGCGGTCGGCCAGCCTGAAGAGCGCCGCATGTTCCTCCACCGTGATGTAATTGGAGTCGAGCGCGTCGCCGAGATGGTTCTGCGTTTCGATGAGCGATGCGCGCGCGAATTCCAGGTATCGGGCGAATTCCTTCGGCCGAAAGCGACCGAACCCTTCTGAGATGGTTCGTGGCGCGCCCCTGACCGAGCGGCGGATTTGATCGCAGAATTCGAAATCGTTCGACGCCGGAGGCTTAGCGATAAAAGCGTACACGCGTAGCTTCAAGTCATTCGACAACTGCCAACAATCGAGATCCTGGTAGCGTTGTGCGATCATGCGGAAGTCGCTGGCAAGAGGCGCGCCGAACCCCGAACCCCGAACGAACCCTGAACCCTGAACGAACCCTGAACCCCGAACGAACCCTGAACCCGGCACCATGAACCCCGAACCCGGTTCCAGTTCCCCGCCGCGAATCAACGACGTGCTTGCGAGGACCATCCTCGTGTTCCTGATGGCGTTGGCTGCGTGGTTTGGCGGACTTATGACGGGCGTCATTGGCCTCGGCTGGCTGGTCCATTGGCTGGGGACGCCGAAGCTCGAACCCCCCTGGGACAAGATCGCGTTTTTCGGCCCGGCGGTTATCGTCGCCGCCGCGTACTTCTTTTACCAGATGGTCCTGCCGCATGAAACGGGCCGCTGACGTCGTCATCGTCGGGGGCGGGTGCATGGGCGCGAGCGTCGCCTATCATCTGGCGCGGCTCGGCATGACGGACGTCGTCCTGCTCGAGCGCGAGAAGATGCTCGGGACCGGATCCACCGGGCGCAACGCCGGCGGCGTGCGGCATCAGTTTTCGAACGAAGCGAACATCAGGCTGTCGCTCGAATCGATCGGCCTGCTCGAGCGGTTCGCCGCCGACGTCGGCCAGCCGATCGACTTCCATCAGGACGGCTACCTGTTCCTGCTTTCCTCTCAGGCGAGCGTCGAGACGTTCAAGCGCAACGTCGCGCTGCAGCGCGGTCTCGGCGTCGACGTGCAATGGCTCGACGGGCACGAGGCCGTGAAGCTCGCGCCAGGATTGAGCGCGGACGGCGTGCTGGCGGCGACCTTCTGCCAGCGCGACGGCATCGCCGATCCCAACGGCGTCACGATGGGGTTCGCGAAGACAGCGCAGTCGCTCGGCACCACGATCGAAAGGGACGTCGAAGTCACCGGCATCGTCACGACCGCGGGCCGTGTCTCGGCGGTCGAGACGACGCGCGGGACGATCGAGACGCGGACGGTGGTCAACGCCGCCGGCCCGTACGCGAGGGCGATCGGCAGGATGGCCGGCGTCGATGTTCCTGTCGATCCTATCCGCCGGCACATTTTCATCGCAGCCAGGGGATCAGGTCAGGACACCATGCACGTGCCCACCTCGCACATCATGGTCATCGACTTCGACACCACCTTCTACTTCCATCGCGAAGGAGCGGGGCTGTTGTTCGGCATGGGCGAGCGGCACGAAACGCCGACCTTCGACACGACCGTGCAGTGGGACTTCCTGCCGCAGGTGATCGACGTAGCCGTCACGCGTCTGCCGGCGCTGGCCGACGCCTCGATCTCGCACGCGTGGGCCGGGCTCTACGAGATGTCGCCCGACGGCAACCCGATCCTCGGTCCCGCCGACGGCGTCGACGGGCTGTATCTGATCAACGGGTTCAGCGGTCACGGCTTTCAGCATTCGCCGGCGGCCGGCAGGATTCTCGCCGACGTCATCACCGGCCGCGATCCGCACTTTGACCTGACGCCGTTCTCCGCACATCGCTTTGCCAGGCATGAGTCAACCGCCGGTGAGAGATATGTCGTTTGATCGCAGGCCTGAAGGCCTGCGCCACAGCGGACTCGCCGTGGCGCAGTCCTTCAGGGCTGCGTAAAAAAGAGAGATGCGATACGCGATCCGATCACTGCTGAAAGCGCGCGAGTTCACGCTGATCGCCGTGGCCATCATCGCCATCGGCATCGGCGCCAACACCGCCGTCTTCAGCATCGTCGACGCGGCGCTGCTGCGGCCGCTGCCGTTCAAGGAACCGGCGCGGCTGTTCGTCCTGTCCGGCTCGAACCCGAAGCGCGCGATTACCGACGGCCCCTTCTCGTATCCGGCGTTCGTGGAGCTCGCCGCGCGCGATTCGATGCTGAGCGGCCTGGCGGCGATCGCCAACGAGCGGTTCAACGCCACCGACGGCGATCGGCCGGAGCAGTTACCGGGCGGGCGGGTATCCGCCAGCTTCTTCGACGTCCTCGGCATCAGCCCGGCGCTGGGGCGCACGTTCACGGCGGCGGAGGACCGGACTGGAGCGCCCAATGTCGTGGTCATCGGTCGCCGCTACTGGATGCGCCGCTTCGGCGGCAACACGTCAGCCATCGGCGCCACGCTGACCCTCAACGGCGCGCCCCACACGGTCGTCGGCGCTCTCGGCCTCGAATTGCCGCCGCCGTTCGACGATGTGGACGTGTGGGCGCCACGGGTTGACGAGATCACCGGATTCCCGAGGAACCTGATCACCGGCGGCCTCGGCTACCTGACGGCCGTCGCGCGGCTCGCTCCCGGCGTGCGCGTCGAGCAGGTGCAGAGCGAAGTCGACGCCATCGCGCACACGTATGCGCGCGCCAACCCCACCAACACGGATGCCGATCCCGATGCGAGCCTTCGGCTCGCGCCGATCCGCGAGCGGGCTGTCGGCAGCGCGCGATCGCCGCTGCTCGTGCTGATGGGCGCGGTCGGACTGGTGCTGCTGATTGCCTGCGCGAACGTTGCGAATCTGCTGCTGGTGCGCGCGACGGCACGATCGCAGGAGGCGGCGGTACGGGTCGCCCTCGGCGCCAGCCGCTGGGATCTGACGCGCTGGATGTGCAGCGAGAGCCTGCTGCTCGCACTCGCCGGCGGCGTGCTCGGCGTGCTGCTCGCGTTCTGGAGCGTCGATCTTGCCGCCTCGGCATTGCGCGATCTGCCCCGCGGATCGGAAATCGCGGTCGATGCGCGCGTGCTGATGTTTTCGCTCGCGGTGTCGATCGCCGCCGGTCTGATCTTCGGCCTGATCCCCTCGGCGGTCGCGGCGCGGCAGTCGCCGGTCGACGCCCTCAAAAGCGGTAGTGGCCGTGGCGCGACTGCGGCCGGTCGCGGCCCGCGCAACGCGCTCGTCGTCGGCGAGGTGGCGCTGTCGCTGATGCTGCTCGTCGGCGCCGGACTTCTCCTTCAGAGCTTCGGCCGGCTGACGCGCGTGCCGGTCGGATTCAAGGCGGACGGCCTGTTGACGTTCCGCGTCTCGCTGCCGACGTCGACCTACGGCGATCCGGCGTCGATGCGATCTTTCATCGCGCGCCTGATGCCGGCGCTCGAGGCCGCGCCAGGCGTCGGCCGCGCGGCGGCGTCGATGGCGCTGCCGCCCGCGATCACCACGATGGCGCCCTACGTGACGGCGGATCAGCCGATGGTGGCCATCGGCGAGCGGCCGGTCGGGCAGTGGTCCGCCGTCACGCCGGGCTACTTCACGACGCTGGGCATTCCCATCGTGGCGGGGCGCGCGATCGCCGCGGCCGATACGGAACGGTCGCCGCTCGTCGTCGTCATCAGCCAGGGGCTGGCGCGGCGGGCGTGGCCGAACGCGTCGCCGATCGGCAAGAAGATCCTCGTCGGACGTTTTCCGGGCTTCGCGGAGGTCGTGGGTATCGCCGGCGACGTGAAAAACAACGGGTTGGCCCGCGAGCCGATGGTGGAGATGTACACGCCGTACCCGCAGCGGCCGTGGCCGGCGATGCAGTTTGCGGTGCGAAGCGCGGGGGGAGATCCGCTCGCGCTCGTGAATGCGGTTCGGGCCGCCGTGCGGGAGGTCGATCGCGAGCTGCCACTCACGCGGGTGGAAACGATGGATGCCGCACTGGCCGATTCAATCGCCACCGAGCGGCTGATGGCGTGGCTGCTGTTCGCGTTCGCCGCGGTGGCGCTGGTGATGGCCGCGGCCGGTCTCTACGGCGTGATCGCGTACACGGTGACGCAGCGCACGCAGGAGATCGGCGTCCGTATGGCGCTGGGGGCCGATCCGCAATCCGTGGTGCGTCTCGTTGCCGCGGAAGGGCTGTGGCTGACCGCCGCCGGCATGATCGCCGGCACGCTCGCTGCGGCGGCCGTCAGCCGCGCGATGCGCGGGCTGCTCTTCGATGTGTCGCCGGCCGATCCGCTGACGTATGCTGCGGTGCTGGCAATCTTCGCCGCGACCGCGTGCGCCGCGCTGATCGTCCCGGCCCGCCGCGCCCTGCGCGTGGATCCGCTGACTGCGCTCCGGGCGGAGTAGATAATAGAGTCCCATGGCGTTCGAGCGAATCGCCGAGAACAAGATCCGCGAGGCGATGCAGCAGGGCGAGTTCGACAACCTGCCCGGTGCAGGGAAGCCTGTCGATCTCGAAGGCTACTTCAAGCTGCCGGAGCACCTGCGCCTCGCGTTCTCAATCTTGAAGAGCGCCAACTGCGTGCCGGCGGAGGTCGAGCTCCGCAACGAGATCGCGACGCTGGAACAGCAGCTGGACGCGGCGCCCGAGGACCGTAAGCCGGCGATCCGCCGCGCGCTCACCGACCGCCGCACCCAGCTCGCCGTCATCCTCGAACGCGCCAGGCGAGCGTGAGCCGGTGCTGAACGCGATCGCCCTCGAAGCCTGACATGGAGATCAAGCTGAAATCGTGCCTCGTGCGTTCGTGGCGGCTGGGGGACGCCGACGCGATCGCGCGGCATGCCAACAACCACAAGATCTGGCTGAACCTGCGCGACGCGTTCCCGTATCCCTACACGGTCCAGGACGCGCGCGAGTTCATCAAATCGCTCAAGGACCGCACGCCGGAAACGACGTTTACGATCGCGGTCAACGGCGAAGCGGCCGGCAGCGTCGGGTTCGTCCTGCGCCACGATGTGGAGCGCGTGTCGGCGGAGATCGGCTACTGGCTCGCCGAGCCGTTCTGGGGACGGGGCATCGCGACCGAGGCCCTCGTGGCCATGACCGAGTACGCGATGGCCACGCACCACCTGACACGGATGTACGCGCTGCCGTTTGCGTGGAACCTGGCGTCGTGCCGCGTCCTCGAGAAGGCGGGCTACACGCTCGAAGCGCGGCTGCGCCGCAGCGCCATCAAGAACGGCGTGATCACCGATCAGCTGCAGTACGCCTTCGTCGTGCCGGAGACGGCCGCGCTCACCGTGGACGATCGGCGGCCACCCGGAATCCCAGGCTGAAGCCCTTGTCCCGCGGCGCGTGCGTGTAGCGCAGCGCGCACCGCGCGCTGTTGGCGTCGAAGAACCAGCTCCCACCGCGGATCACGCGTTTCTCGCCGGACGGTCCGCTGCGCGGATCGATGTTGGCCGCGCTGCTTTCTGAATAGGGCCCGTACCAGTCCGACGTCCATTCCCAGACATTGCCGTGCATGTCGGCCAGCCCCCACGGGTTGAGCGGGAACGTGCCGGCGGGCGTCGTCTTTTGCCGGAAGTCGCCGGCGGGAAACGATCCGTACGGCTGGCGCCCGTTGTAGTTCGCCTGAGCGGTCGTCAGGTTCTCGCCAGTCGAGAACGGTCCCGTCGTCCGCGCCCGGCACGCGTACTCCCATTCCGCCTCGGTCGGCAGCCGGTAATGCAGCGTCTGCGGGGGATGCGCGTTCAGCTTCTCGAGAAACGTCTGCACGTCGAAGAAGGTGATGTTTTCGACAGGGCAGCGCGGGCCGCAGCTGGTGAAATGGCTCGGGGCGGTGCCCATCACCGTGCGCCATTCCTGCTGCGTCACCTCGTTCTGCCCCAGCAGAAACGGCCGCGTGATCTCGACGTCGTGCAGCACCTCGTCGTCGTTGCGTCCCGCCTCGTCCGAGCCGCTGCCCATGGTGAAGCGGCCCGGCGGCAGCTCGACGAACACCATGCCGGTCCACGGATCGCTCGTCGTCCCGATCGGCGTGCGGATGTCCTCGTTCGCGCTCACGTCGAACCGGCGGAAGCGTCCGTAGTTCGCCACGGTGTTCACGCGATTGCCGTTCGGAAAGGTGTACTGCTCGCGCATCTCTTGCGGCACGGCGATGCCCGATTTCTCCTCGGCCCGAAACGTCGTCGTGATGATCGCGCGGACGGCCGGCTGTTCGACCTGCAGCTCCGTCTTGAGCACGCGGCCGGTCGCGCTGTCGATCCAGAGACGGCCGTGCGCCGGCAGATCGCGGCCGGCCTCGCCGCGGATCATCGCGGGGGATCCGACTTCCTTGTAATCGACGACGGTCACGGCCGCGCCGAAGCTCTTGTCTTCTTTCGCCAGCGAAAAATGAAACCGTGCCTGATACGACTGCTGCAGGACGCCGAGCGCGAGTACCGGGTTGCCGAGCGTGCTGCGCATGTTGCCGAGGTTGTAGCGCGCGCCTTCCTCGCGGATGCGCTCCGCCCGGCTCATCGCGTCGGCCGATTCAGTCAGAAAGAGCTTCGCCAGGCGCGCCTCGCGATCGCGGACCATGATGCCGTCCACCTGGATCACGTCGCGGAACGGGACGAGCGCCTGGGTGTCCGGCGATTTCACCAGGAGGAAGTCCGAGCGGAGATCGCGATGACGCGCCCGGAGCATCTCCGCCGCCGAGGGGGGAGGGGCGATCGCGCCGCGGCCGCCGCCGGCCGGGGAGATCGTCGGCAGCAGCTGCGACGAGTCCTGAATGTAGTTCTCTTCGGCGACGACGGTCTCGAACTCGTC
>Ga0310810_10003700_pt1 | contig 16766 bp, 12 predicted proteins | sample NCmetagenome_FD_207641 | JGI IMG/M metagenome (GOLD analysis project Ga0310810, IMG submission 207641) | Soil microbial communities from experimental microcosm in Duke University, North Carolina, United States - NC | ecosystem: Engineered > Artificial ecosystem > Soil microcosm > Unclassified ... | reverse complement strand
AAGAACTGCATCGAATGGTAACGGACGAATTGCCGATTTCAGATTGGAGATTGCAGATTACCGGAATTGCAGATTACCGGAATTGCAGATTACCGGAATTGCAGATTACCGGAATTGCAGATTACCCGGAATTACAGATTCAATTCGCAGATCTCTGAATAGCAACGGGCCCAATCGTAAATCCCAATCACCAATCACCAATCGGCAACCAATCTCCAATCTGCAGTCCCAAATCTCAAATGTTATACTGAGCTCCCTCCTTTCGATGTCCACGCTTTTCAGCGAGCCGGCCAGCGCCACACCGGCCATGCGGCAGTATTTCGATGCGAAGCGGCAATATCGCGACGCGATCGTCTTTTTCCGCATGGGGGACTTTTACGAGATGTTCTACGAGGACGCGCTGACCGCGGCGCGTGCGCTCGAGCTGACGCTCACATCGCGGTCCAAGGATTCGAGCGGCGGCGCGATTCCGATGTGCGGAGTTCCCTTCCACGCCGCCGACGGATATATCGCGCGGCTCGTCCGCAAGGGGTTCCGTGTCGCGATCGTCGAACAGGTGGAGGACCCGAGAAAAGCGAAGGGACTCGTCCGCCGCGAAGTCGTGCGAGTCGTATCGCCCGGTACGCTGACCGACGCCGGTTATCTCGACGCGCGCGAGCCGGCCTTCCTGATGGCGCTGTCGCCTGCAGAGCAGGGTCCCGGATTCGGCGCAGCGCTGCTCGATCTCTCGACCGGAGAATTTACGGCCGCCGAGTATCTCGGGCAGGAGGGCCGCGACGCGCTCGTCGACGAACTCGCCGTGCTGCGTCCGCGCGAGGTGCTGGCGCCGCTTGGATGCGAAGACGTGTCGGCGCTTGCGGCGGCTGCGAGGATCGACGCTCGGGTGACGGCCGGCGAACCGTGGACCTTCGAATACAACTCGGCTCGGCGCACGCTGCTCGATCAGCTGCGCGCGCAGTCCCTTCAGGGCTTCGGCCTGGAATCGCACACCGCCGCCATCTCTGCTGCCGGTGCGCTCGTGCTGTACTTGAAAGATACGCAGAAGGCGGACCTCGCACACGTGCGCGACGTCTCGTTCCGAACCGGCGTGGATTGTCTCGTGATCGATCCCACGACGCTGCGCAATCTCGAGATCCTCGAATCAGCGGACGGCAACCGGGCGGGCTCGCTGTTGCACGAGATGGACCGGACGATCACGCCGATGGGCGGTCGCCTGCTCCGCGGCTGGCTGTTGCGTCCCCTGGCGGCGCTCGAGCGAGTGCAGGATCGCCTCGACGCCGTCGAGGAGTTCGCGTTTCGGAGCACCGCGCGTGCGAAACTGCGCGAAACGTTCAAGACGATTCACGATATCGAGCGGCTCGTCGCCCGCGCCGCGCTGGGCACCGCCGGCCCGCGCGACCTCGTGTCGCTCCGGCAGTCCATCGCCGCGGTGCCGCGCGTCCGTCTGCTGCTCGAGGAATTTCAGGCGCCCCTCGTCCGGAGCCTCGTCTCCGAACTCGACGATCTGGCCGACGTCCGGAACGAGCTCGACCGCACGCTCATCGAGGAACCGCCGGCCGTCGCGCGCGACGGCGGAATGATCCGGGACGGTGTGGACCCGGAGATCGATGACCTGCGCGGGATCAGCCGCTCCGGAAAGCAGCGGATCGCAGAGATGGAAGAATCGGAGCGCGCCCGCACCGGCATCGCGTCGCTGAAGATTCGTTACAACCGCGTGTTCGGGTACTACATCGAGGTGTCGAAATCGAACCTCGGGAACGTGCCCGCGGATTACCATCGCAAGCAGACGATCGCGGGCGGCGAGCGTTTCATCACTCCCGGGCTCAAGGAATACGAAGAAAAAGTGCTGGGCGCAGACGAGCGGCTCGTCGAGCGCGAGGTCGAATTGTTCGAAGCGCTGCGCACGCGCGTCGCCGGCGAGGCGCCGAGAGTGCAGGAAACGGCCCGCGGGCTGGCGGCGCTCGATGTCCTCTCGGCGCTTGCCGAGACGGCTGCCGTGCTCAATTACACCAAGCCGCAGATGCACGCGGGCGACGAACTCTCCGCCTCGGACGTGCGCCACCCCGTCGTCGAACGCCACGTTTCCGACGCATTCGTGCCCAACGACGTCGCGCTCGACGCGACCGAGCGTCAGGTGATCATCCTGACCGGCCCTAACATGGGCGGCAAGTCGACGTACCTGCGTCAGTGCGCGCTGCTGACCGTCATGGCGCAGGCCGGGTCGTTCGTGCCGGCGCGCACGGCGAAACTGCCAATCGTCGATCGGGTGTTCGCCCGGGTCGGCGCGTCCGACAACATTGCGCGTGGCCAGTCGACGTTCATGGTGGAGATGCAGGAGACGGCCAATATCCTGCACACCGCGACGTCACGGAGTCTCGTGATCCTCGACGAAATCGGGCGAGGCACGGCGACCTTCGACGGGTTGAGCCTTGCCTGGGCCGTCGCCGAATACCTCGCGTCGAATCCCCGATCGCGCCCCAAGACGATCTTCGCGACGCATTATCACGAGCTGACGGACCTCGCGGACGCCCTCCCTTCAGTCGCCAATTTTCACGTCGTCGTCCGCGAGTGGAACGACGAGCTCGTGCTGCTGCGCAAGGTCGTTCCCGGGCGCGCCGATCGCAGCTACGGGATCCAGGTCGCGCGGCTGGCGGGCTTGCCGCCGACGGTCGTGTCGCGCGCGCGCGAAATCCTCGTCGGTCTCGAGCGCGACGAGTTGTCGCGAGGCGGCCGGCCATCCCTCAGTGGCGGCCCGGTGGATCGCCAACAGCAGCCGGGTTTGTTCCAATCCACAACCGAAGACGATGCGCTGCGGCGCAGACTGCGCGCACTCGACATCAACCAGCTCACGCCTCTGCAGGCGTTGACCCTGCTCGCCGAGTTGAAGGAACAAGCGTAGACGCGCGACTCGGGCCAGAATGAACTCGTGACACGCGCCGCTCGTCTGGCCGTTGCCGCACTGTTGGCGCTCGCATTCACCGCGCGATCCGCATCGGCGGCGAGGCGGTACGATCCGCGGCTCGAGTTCCGGGTCGTGCGCACTTCGCACTTCATCATCTACTGGCATCAGGGCGAGGAGGCTGAGGCTGCGCGGCTCGCCGCGATTGCCGAAGAAGTCCGCAGTGCGCTCGAACCCGAACTGGGCGTCGTGCCGTCGCGCGTCCACGTCATCCTCGTCGATCAGTCGGACCTGTCCAACGGATGGGCGACGCCCATTCCCTGGGACGCGATCGAGATCACGGCCCGTCCGCCGTCGCTCGATTCCAGCATCGGCAACACGACCGACTGGCTGCGGGTCGTCTTCACGCACGAATACACGCATATCCTGCACCTCGATCGCAGCCGAGGCTTAATGCGCGGCATTCGGCGGGTGTTTGGCCGCGTCCCTGTCGCGTTTCCAAACGTGTTCCTTCCAGAGTGGCAGGTGGAAGGCATTGCCACCTTCGAAGAGAGCCGCCACACCGGAGAAGGCCGGGTGCCGTCAGGTGACTTCCGAATCCTGGTGGACGACGCGGCGCGTGCAGGCACGTTCGATCCGTACGATCGCGTGTCGGGCGGGCTCGATTCATGGCCGGGCGGTAACGGGGCGTATGCCTACGGTGCCTACTTTCACCAATACCTCAGCGATCGATTCGGCGCGGAGCGTGTCGCACAGCTGAGGGATGCGACGGCCGGGCGACTCCCGTACTTCGGGTCTGGCGCCTTCCGCCAGGTCTTTGGGGCATCGCTCGGACAGTTGTGGTCCGACTTCCGCGCTTCCCGGGAAACTGCGGCCACCATACCAGGCGCGACGGACGACACGTCCACCCGGCTCACGACCGCAGGGTTCGATGTCACAGCTCTGAGTGCAGGCGACGCACTGGTCTACAGCACCGCGAATCCAAACGGCTATCCTTCCCTCATGCGCCTCGTTCCCGGCGAGAAGCCGCGCCGCATCGCGTGGCGCTTCGCGGGGGATGCGACCGCCGTCCACGACGGCTGGGTGGTGTTCGATCAAGTCGCGCCGGTGCGATCCGTCGCGTGGTACTCCGATCTCTACGCGGTGCGCGAGGCGGGCGGCCGCGTGCGACGGCTGACCTTCGAAGCACGTGCCGCTGAGCCGGCATTCTCGCCGGATGGCGCTCGCCTGGTCTGCGTGCTCGAGCGGGGAGGGCACCGCGTTCTTGCCACACTCGCGTTCGGTCCGGACGTCACGAAAGAGCCTGAAGTTCTCGTGGACGACGGCGTCTCGGATTTCGGAGGGCCCCAGTGGTCGCCAGACGGCAGTCATGTCGCAGCGGAGCGGCGGTACGACGGGCGTTTCGAGATCGTGCAGGTCGACGTGTCCACACGTGAGATGCGAACGCTGCTTTCGTCGAAGACCCGGTTGGCCTCTCCGGTGTGGATTGGCAGCGATCAGCTCCTGTTCTCCGCGGAGTTGCCGCGTCGACCCTCGAATGTTTTCGATCTCGACATCACGTCCGGTCAGGTGCGGCGCGTCACCGACAGCCGGGCGGGCGCGCGCTTCCCGCACTTGTCGGCAGACGGTACGACGCTGTTCTATGTCGGCTACACGCCGGCGGGTTACGACATCTTCTCTGTGCGCGTCAACGCTGCCGATTGGCCCGTCGTGCCTTCGTCCACGTTCGACGCAACGCCAGTGATGTCGGCAAAAGCCTTGATCCCGCCGATGCCGACTGAATCGAACAGGACACCGGACTCCGGGTCGGCGTACACCCCGTGGAAGACGCTGGCGCCGTCCTACTGGAGTCCCGTGCTTTACACAGACGCCGGCGAGCTGAATGCGGGTGCGGGAACGGCGATGACCGACGTGCTCGGCCGCCATGGATACGCCGCGCAGGCCGCGTGGAGCTCGCGCGCGCGGCCGGACTGGTCGGTCTCGTATGCCTACGATCGGTGGCGTCCGACGCTCTTCGCGAACTACTCGGACGACACCGACCCGGTCCGCGGCGGTGAGTTTCGATCGGAGCAGTTTCAAGGAGGCGCGGTGCTGCCCTTCCGCCGGCTTCGACGCACCGAGACGCTGTTCAGCACGCTGGACGTCGAACACGACAGCCTGAGGTGCGACGGTCCCTGCCGCACGCGTACGACGACCAGCAGCCGAACGGCGGTCCAGGCCGGCTGGCTGCACGATACGAGGCGGCTGTACGGCTATTCGATCAGCGTGGAGGAAGGACATTCGGTCTCCGGCGCGTTCGAAACGACGGTCGATGCGTTCGGCTCGAGCGTCGATGCCCAGGCCGCCGTGTTCGACGCTCGTGCGTACCAGCGGCTCGCGGGCTCGCACGTCGTCCTCGCCTCACGCGCCGCGGCGGCCCTGGCGTGGGGGCCCGTCGAACAACGCCGCGTTTTCTCCGCGGCCGGCAGCGGGCCCGCCGGCGGCGGCTTCGGCTTCGATCGGGACGCAATCGGTCTGCTCCGCGGGTTCAATTCCGACGACGTCGTGGCAACCCGCGCTGCGGTCGTCAACATCGACCTGCGCCTCCCGATCGTGCGTGCTGAGCGCGGTACCGGCCCGATTCCGGTGTTCGTGCGAACCGTGCACGGCGCACTGTTCGTCGACGCCGGAACTGCATGGGACGCCAGCTTTGCCGCCGGTGATGTGCGGACCTCGGCCGGCGGCGAGCTATCCATGGATCTCGTCCTCGGACATTACCTGCCCGTCACGGTCACCGGCGGCGGCGCCTGGATTCGCGATCCCACCACGTCACGCAGCGAGCCGGCCGTGTTCGCGAGAGTCGGCTACGCGTTCTGATCTTTGCGGATCGTTTCATCTTTGCGGCAGAATAGCGGCGGATGAAAACGAAGCATCGTTTTCTGCGCGCACCCGTCGAGCCGTTTACCATCAATCCCGGCGCGACGGCCGACGACGTGCTGGCGCAGCTGGAGCGCGTTTCGTTTCAAGGACGCAGCCTGGCGACGGCGCGACGCATCTGGGAGCGGATGCTCGCCGACGACTGCACGATCTTCTTCGGCCTGGCCGGCGCGTTGAGCGCCGGAGGAATGCGGCGGATCGTGTCGCACCTGGTTGCCGAGCGGTACATCGACTGTCTGATCTCGACGGGGGCCAACCTTTATCACGACCTGCACGAGACGCGCGGGCGCCGGCACTACCTCGGGTCGCCGCGGGAGAACGACGCGGCCCTCCAGGCCGAGCACATCGACCGCGTCTACGACACCTACGCGAACGAGGACGAGTTCATCGAGAACGACGAGTGGATCGCGGCGTTCACGCTGACGCTGGAGCGGCGGCCGTATACGACGCGCGAATACCTGTACCGGCTCGGCGAATACCTGTGGAAGGAGACGAGCGCTGACGGCATCCTCACGGCGGCGTTTCGCGCGAACGTGCCGATCTTCTGTCCCGCCATCGCGGACTCCTCGATCGGCATGGGGATCTCGCAGGCACGCGACAGCGATCCCTCTGCCGGGCAGATCGACGTGATCGGCGACATCATGGAATCGACGAATCTCGTCATCCGGCGGCCGCGCACGGCATCGGTCGTGGTCGGTGGCGGGACGCCGAAGAATTTCATCAATCAGGCCAGCGTGCAGGCGGAGTTCTACGACGACCGCGTCGGCGGCCATCGCTACGCGCTGCAGATCGTGACGGACGTGCCGCATTTCGGCGGCGCATCGGGCGCGAGCCTCGAGGAGGCGCAAAGCTGGGGGAAGCTGGCGGCGGATGCCGAACAGGTGACCGTACACGCCGACGCCACGCTGGCGCTGCCGCTGCTCGTGACCGCGCTCGCTACGAGCGCGCGCGAGGTGCTGGCCGCCCGGAAGCCGTTGCGCTTCGATCTTTCGGGCCCGGTCATGGCCGTCGAGGGCCGTCCCTTTCCGCAAGCGCGTTTCGAGGCCCGCACTTGAAAGATCTGCCGTTCCAGTACGACCACGGTGTGCCGCTGGTCTTCGGCGGCGCCATGCCCCACATGCCCGGCTTCGACGAAGCCGCGGTCGTCATCCTGCCGGTTCCCGTCGACCGCACGACGTCGTATGTCGGGGGCACACGGATGGGCCCTCACGAAATCCTGCAGGCGTCGTCGCACATGGAGCTCTGGGACGAAGAAGTACGCGCCGACATCCACGGCGTCGGCCTCTTCACCCTCCCGGAAATGGAGCTGCCGTTCGGCGAGATGAGCGCGGTGGTGGACGAGATCGAGCGCGTCGCCTACGAGGTGATCGGGCGCGACAAGTTTCTCGTCGCCCTCGGGGGGGAGCACTCGATTACTCCGCCGCTCGTCTCTGCCGCTGCGCGGAAGTTCGACAAGCTGTCGTTGCTGCAGATCGACGCGCACGCCGACATGCGCGACGCGTACCTGGGCACCGTCCACAGCCATGCGTGCGCCATGCGCCGCTCTCTCCAGTACGCAAAGATCACGCAGGTCGGCATCCGCAGTCTCTCGACCGAAGAAGCCGCCGTCCTCGGTCACCTGAACACGAGCGTGTTCTGGGACATGGACATGCGGAAAGACCCCGCATGGATCGACCGCGTCGTCGACACGCTGCAGGCGAACGTCTACGTCAGCATCGATGTCGATGGCCTGGACCCCGCCATCATGCCCGCCACGGGGACGCCGGAGCCAGGCGGCCTTTCGTGGGGAGAGGTCACGGCATTGCTCCGCGCCGTCGCCCGACACCGCACGGTCGTTGCGGCCGACATCGTCGAATTGAGCCCGATTCCCGGCATCGTGGCGCCGAACTTCCTCTGCGCGAAGCTCATTTACAAGCTCCTCACTTATCGCTTCGCCTCCGATCCGCGCGCGAAACGCCTTTAGCCGACGACAAAAATTGGGAGTTGGGAATTGGGGATTGGGAATTGATCTTGCGCGCCAATCTGTAAACCCTCTATCCAACCGCGCTGTATACCAGCTATACTGCGCGGCGTGACCTCCGCGGCCGCCTCGGATCTCGTCGGGCAGGCCACCGACGCGCTGACGCGCGGGCATGGAGCCGAAGCCTCTACCCTGCTCGTACGCGCGCTTCGACAGCCGGGGCTGTCGCGCGACGACGTACTGCAGCTCCGATGCGCACTCGCCGAGGCGTGGCTGCTGCAAGACGACCTGCGCCAGGCGACGGACGCGCTCGGACAGCCTCCTGGCGAGCGCGAACGCCTTCATCCGGCACGACTCTCGGAATTGTGGCGCCTGCACGGCCGGCTGTCTGTCGGGCGCGGAGAGCCGTCGCGCGCGATTGCGTTTCTCACGCGGGCCCTCAAGCAGGCCGAGCGCGCGCACGATTCGCGTGCGATCGGGCTTGCGCATTACGAACTGGGTCTCTGTTACCGGCAGGTCGGCGAAGGCGCGATCGTGCGCGAGCACATCGCGCAGGCGGCTTCCGCGCTTCACGCCGCGGGCGACGGCCGTCACCTCGCGCTCGTCCACTCGTTGACGGGCGTCACGCTCGCACAGGACGGCCGCCTCGACGAAGCCATGGCGGCGCTGCGGCACGCCGAACGGCTCGCGATCATGGTGCACGCACACGACGTGCTCGCGATCGTCTGCGGCAATCAGGCGAACGTCGCGATGATGCAGCATCGCCACGATCAAGCGCTCACGCTTGCGGAGCGCAGCGTCGAGCTGCAGGAGGAATCGGGCACGCCGCACGGTCTGGGCATCGCCCTCGCTTCCCTCGGCCAGATCAGCGTGCGTCTCGGCAATCTTGCACGCGCGGAGCAGGTGCTCAATCGCGCGCTCGACGTCCGCAGTCCGCTGCAGTTCATGCGCGAGACGACCGGCGCCGTATTCGACACGCTGGCGCAGATTCACCTCATCCGCGGCAACCACGAGGAGGCCGGCCGCTGCCTGCAGCGATCCCGAGAGGCCTACGGCGATCCCGGCGCGCACTCGAACCGCTGGTATCAGTGGTCGGTTCGGGTGCTCGAGGGCCGCGTGGCGCTGCGGGGCGGACGTCCGGAACAGGCTCTCGCGATTGCGAACGACATCGCCGCCGCTGAAGACGTGCCCGCCCACTATTCGGCGCTCGCGGAATTGGTCGCCACCGAGGCGCTCCTGTCGCTGGATCGGCACGACGAGGCGGAGTCGCGGCTCGCCTCCGTCGGCGCCCGCCTCCAGGCCGGCGCCATGACGAGCGTGTGGGGTGAGTGTCTGCGCCTGCGCGGCCGCGTGCATGCCATCGCCGGCCGCGTGACGGAGGCCTACCACGATTTCGGCCAGAGCGTCAGCGTATTCGACGTGCTTGGCGAGCGCTATCAGGCCGGCCTGAGTTATCTCGCGCTGGGGAGGCTCGCCGGCGGCGCCGGTGCACGCTCCCGCGCGACGCGGTATCTCGCGGACGCGACCGCCATCTTCGAGGCGCTGGGGGCGGCGCCGGATCTCGCCGAGGCCAAAGCCGCATCCGCCGAGGTCCCGGTTGCGGGCACCGGACCGTTCATTGGCGTCGAAGTGGACGGCGACGCGGCCATCGTCCGGCGCCTGGTCGATGCTGCCGTGACCCCCGCCCTCCTCGCGCGCGAAGCGACGACGGCACTGATGGAAGCGTGCGATGCGACGGCGGCGGTGATCTTCGTGCAGGCGGGAACGAGCCTGCGGGTCGTGTCGGCAACAGGATGCGACGCCGATACCGCCCGGACGATCGCGGCTGCGGGGCTGCGGGTCCGTACCGGTCCGTCGCCGATGCTGCTGCTCGAGCCGATCGGGCGCGAGGGAACGTCGATACGGTACGCCGTCGTGTCGGGCATGCGTCCCTTCTCCGCGCCGATCGTGCACAGGTTCCGGACGCTCTGCGCAATCGCGCGGCAGGGATTCGAGCTGTGCATGGCGCGCGAGCGGCCGCTGGAGCCGGCCGCGGGTGCTGCGGAACGCCCGCTCGAACCGGTGATTCCTGGATTCGTGTGCGCCTCCCCCGCGATGCAACGTGTCATCGATCAGATCCAGCGGCTGCAGGGATCCGATCTGACCGTGTTGATCACCGGGGAGAGCGGGACCGGAAAGGATCTCATCGCGCGCGCCATCCATGCGGGGTCGCCGCGCCGTGAAGGGATGTTCCTGCCCTACAACTGTACGAGCGCCACCCGCGAGCTTGCCGACAGCCAGTTGTTCGGGCACCGGCGCGGCTCGTTCACCGGCGCGGTCGCCGACCAGCCCGGCGTTCTGCGCACGGCAGTCGGCGGCACGCTGTTCATGGACGAAGTGGGCGATCTTCCGATCGACGTTCAGCCGAAACTGCTGCGGTTTCTCGAGCAAGGCGAGGTACTGCCGGTCGGCGAGACGCGGCCCGTGCGCGTCGACGTCCGAGTCGTCGCTGCGACGAATGCGGATCTCGAGCAGCGCGTGGCGGAAGGCACGTTCCGCGAGGACCTGTTCTACCGTCTCAGCGTCATTCGCATTCAATTGCCGCCGCTGCGCGAACGGCGCGAAGAGATTCCACATCTGAGCACGTTCTTCCTCCGCGAGGCGAGCGAGCGCCTCGGCAAACCGGGTGTGAGGCTCAGCCCTGAAACGCTCGACCTGTTCGACGCGTTCGGCTGGCCCGGCAACGTGCGCCAGCTTCGCAACGAGGTGCAACGGGCGGTGGCGATGGCTTCGGCGGGAGGCGTGGTCACGCCGGACCTGCTCTCGCCCGCGTTTGGCGTGGCTCCCGGGCCGGCCCCGCGCGGCCGGGCCCGGAACGTCACGCTGTCCGAGGCGGTCGACCGCCTCGAACGGGAAATGATCCAGAATGCGCTGCAGCGGTCGGCGGGGAACATTTCGCAGACCGCACGCTCGCTCGGACTGACAAGACGCGGACTCTATTTGAAAATGGAGCGATTAGGCGTGGAAGCGACTACCTAGTATCCAGCCAAAAAACGGTTCGGATAGCAGGTATCCAGTTTCCGACAGTTCGCCGGAACGTGCACATCAGAGCTAAAACGCGCGTTTACATTGACTTGCACACGAGGCTGACCGTTTTGTAAGAGCCGGATCGACACTTGATACAGCTCCGGCCGGGTGCGAAACCCGGAGGGAACGTCAATGGAACAGCGTTTACGTTTGGTGCAGGGTGGGCAGCAGCCGAAGGGTGACAAACGGACGTCGGAACGCCGCCGCCTGGAAGTGCCTGGGCAGATCGTGTGGAAAGACGCCCGGGGCGCCACCAAGTTCGCGTCCGTCCTCACGCGCGACGTGAGCGAGCATGGCGTTGCGGTCGAGTGCCTGAACGGCGCCGCGATTCCACTGTATCGGCTGGTCTATTTCCAGATCGACCGGGACGCCCGTAATCGTCCTGACCTCCCCCCCGCGCTCCGCAAGCCGAACGTGCTCTCCGCCATTTTCCGGGTTGGTCCGTACAGCCAGCAGACCGGCTCGCCCTCGGAATACGCACTGCGCCTGCTCGTCGAACCTGCTCACCAGGCCGCGCCGGCCGCCAAGTCGGATGCCGCCGCCTGGGCCGCCGAACGCACTCGCACCGCGTAGTTGTATACCCCGTATGCAGCGCGCCGGTGGCGCGCTGCATCGCAGCTCACGCCTTCTTCAGTTCAGCGATCTTCTGCCTGGCTTCGTTGACGTATAGCGACTGCGGGAACTCGTTGACGATCCGGGTGAATGCGCGGGTCGCTTCGTCCGTCTTTCCGCCCTGCACGGCGGTTCGTCCGAGCTGCATCAGGATCCCGTCCAGCGGAAGCTGCACGTTCGGGTCGGTCGTCAGTTCTTTCAGCGTCGCAATCGCTTCGTCGTACTTGCCCTGCGCGCTCAGCGAGTCAGCCAGTCCGAGCTTTGCGGTCCGCGCGTAGATGCTGGACTGCCCCGCCTTGTCGATGACCTCACGATAGCGCTCGGTCGCTTCGCCGTAACGGCCAAGGTCGGCGAGCGTGGCTGCGGCGCGGAATCGCGCGGTAATTCCCGCGTCGGTCGACGGATAGGCGTCGGCGGTTTTCATCAGCAACGGAAGCGCCGCCTCGTCGCGTGCCTTTTCAGTGCGGAACGTGTTCGGCTGCTGAACGGGCGCGGGGCTTCCCGGCGCGGGTGCCGGCGGCGTCACGATCGGCGCTTCGGCAATCGCAAGTGCCTGCGCGAGGGACTCGGTCGCGTGGCTCTTCCGGCTCGTTCTCCAGGCCATGAACCCGCCCAGGATGACCACCAGCGACACGACCGCCACCACGGTCGTCGTCACCGTCTGCTGCCGTTCGACGATGATGTTGCGCGCGCGCGCGACGGTGTCCGCGAACTCGTTCCCTTTCAGTTTGTGGCGTTCGATCCGCTTCATGGCCTTTCTTGTACCGTTTCTTCTGCTGCTGTTTTCTTTGGCGCGCCCGGCAGGTCTCGAACCTGCGACCCCCGGTTTAGGAAACCGATGCTCTATCCTGCTGAGCTACGGGCGCGGAGGAATGCAGGGCTCGAGCTGCCCGGCGGCCCTTTCCTGCAGCATCCGGGAGTTCTCGAGAGCCCTTAATGATACCCGAATCGCCCACTTCTTCCTGCCATATGGGCGTTGCGCTCAGTACTGCAACACGGCGTGGACGGCCTCGCCGGTCAGCTTCGCGCGGCCGCCAAGATCCATCAGCTCGATGAGAAACGCCACGCCGACGACATCGCCGCCCAACTGGCGGACGAGATCGACGGTGGCGCGCGCCGTGCCTCCGGTGGCGAGCAGGTCATCGACGATGAGCACCTTCTGCCCCGCCTCGATCGCGTCGCGGTGCATTTCCAGGCTGTCGGTTCCGTATTCGAGCGCGTAGCTGGCACGAATGGTCTCGGCGGGCAGCTTGCCGAGTTTCCGTACGGGCACGAACCCCGCGCCTATACGGTCCGCGACGGCCGCGCCGAGAATGAATCCGCGGCTCTCGATGCCCACCACGAGCGAGATGCCCGTATCGCGATAGGGCGCCGACATGCTGTCGATCGCCAGCTTGAATCCTTGGGCGTCCTTGAGCAGGGTCGTGACGTCGTAGAACAGAATTCCCGGCTTTGGAAAATCCGGCACGTGGCGGATGTGCGTCTTGAGTGAGTCCATAGTGTTCCGTCAGCGGATGGAGAAACCGGTGGCACGATGCGCCGGTGCCTCTTCTGTCACGAACACGTCGTCAATCCGCGAGGAGGACGGACCGCGGCGAAGTGCGGCCTCCATCGCTTCGACCCCGGTGCGCTCGCCTTCGACGAATGCCTCCACCGAGCCATCGGGAAGATTCCGCACCCAGCCGTGGACCCCTTCCCGCGCTGCCACCGCCTCCGCGAACATTCGAAAGCCGACGCCCTGCACGCGCCCGGCGATGACATAGCGCCGCGCAACAATCATGCGACACGCGAATTATAGCCTTACCATGTCGCATGTCTCACATTCACTCCACCACGTACGGTGAAACCCGCCTGCGTCTGCTGCGCGTGCTGCACCGAGGGGATCGGCACGATCCCAAGGACGTCACCGTCAGCGTGCGGCTCGAAGGAGGCGACGCGCTCCCGGTAGAGCCGCTCAAGAACGTCGTGTATCGTGTGGCGCGCGCCCAGCGCTTCCCGGAGGTTGAACTATTCGCGCTCGCGGTGGCCGACGCCATCCTCGGGCAATTCCCGCAAGTGACGCTGGCGCGGATCGAAGCATCGGAACATGTGTGGACGCGCATCGAGGTGGGAGGCAAAGCGCAGGGTCAGGCGTTCGCGCCAGGCAGCGGTGAGCGGCGCGCCGCGATCGTCGTCAGCAACGGAGACCGGTCGTCGGTGACGGCCGCGATCGAGAACCTCGTCGTCATGCGGAGTTGCGGGCTGAGGACCGCCCATCGCGCTCCGCCCGGCCATGACGCACACCATGAAGGGGTGCAACCGCTGCTCGTAGCGGCGCTGTCCGCGAGATGGTCCTACGGTCCCGGCGACATTGCGTTTGCGACCTTCCGCCAGGGCATCCGGGCCGCGATCATCGAAAACTTTGTGTGGCACGCGTCCGGTTCCCTTCAGCACACGCTTTCGGGTATCGCGGACGTCATCCTCGAGACTTACGCGGAACTCTCCTCCGTCACGCTGACGGCCGAGGAACGACCGTATCGCCCGGCCGACCTCTTATCCCTGGATGCCGACGAGCTGTACGTCGCCCGCGAGGAACCGCTGGGCATGGTAGAAGTAACTGTCGAACGGAACCTGTAGGGATGGCAGGTAGCACATCAGGCCGCAGTACGTAACTCGGACCACAGGAATGGAGCCCGGCAGGTCTTACGGACGAGCCTGGGAGGCCTCCAGACCGGGCACGCACTCTGCTCTAGAGGGATGCAGGAGGGACGATGCTTTTCACGATTGCGGTGATTCTCTTGGTGCTGTGGCTGCTGGGTCTGGTGAGCGGCTACACGCTCGGAAACTTCATCTACGTACTGCTGGTGATTGCGCTCGTGCTGTTTGTCGTAGGCCTGGTGAGCGGCCGCCGCACAGTCTGACGCTGACGGGCTAACTTCTTGGCCGGTGGCCAAGTGGTTGGCCGTCGCAGCCGATAGACGGCGGGCGGAATGCGAGGGTTTTTCGTCGAAAAACGCGCATTCTGTCCGCCAGCGTGCAGGGTACGCGTCTTGCTCGGCCGTAGGGATGGTTCGAGCGCGGCGCGCGCCCGCGCGGTCCCGTACTCTGATCCCGTCTGTCGGTCGGGATCCGAGACGGCTGTGCTGTACGCACTGCGCGCAGCGTCTCGAGTGTGTCGAACAGAATCGCCGCTCGGGCGCGTGGCTATCCGTTCTCCTCTGCCCGAATTGCCGCACCGAGTATTTCTATGCGTACCGCTCGGGACGGCTGTTGAGGAGATCGTAGACGGAAGTAGACAGCAGGAGTCCGGCGATCGGTTTCGGTCACCTCCGGGCCGGAACCATCGAAGCAGAGAGCAGTCTCTGCTCGTTCAGCTCGCAGCCCGCCGGGCACTTCACACCCCTGCTGTCTACTTCCTCCTGCGGTGTCATGTCGCGACGACCGCGGCGACCTGCTTCAACAACAATCCCGGATCGAACGGCTTGGCGAGGTGCGCATCGAATCCCGCTCTTTTTGCGCGCTCGATGTAATCACTCGACGCATAGGCGGTAAGCGCGATAGCGATGGTTCGCACGCCAGTTCTGGCGTCGAGGCTGCGGATCCGCCTGAGCACTTCGAATCCGTCCATTACGGGCATGCCCAGGTCGCAGACGAGCACGTCGCTGCGGCGCGCGTGCCACGCCGTCACCGCTTCGTCGCCCGAGTGTGCCACGCGCACGTCGGCGCCGGCGGCAGCGAGCATCGTGGCCGCGACGTCCAGCGCGTCGTCGTTGTCGTCCACGACGAGCACGGTGACGCCGGCAAGCGGCATTTCCCGGCTTTCGTCAGTCGCGGAGGGCTCGGCGTCGGGCGACGGTGCATCGATGAGGCGCGGCAGCCTTACGACGAATTCCGCTCCGAGTCCGCGGCCTCCGCTCGCTGCCGTCACGGTTCCGTGATGGAGTTGCACGAGTTCGCGCACGATCGACAGGCCGAGACCCAGACCTCCGAATTCCCGCGTGGTGGATCCGTCGGCCTGCCGGAAACGTTCGAACACGAACGGCAGGAACTCGGGCGCGATTCCGATGCCGGTATCACGGACCCGCACGAGAAATCCGGAGGAATCCGCGTTCAACGCGAGGGAAACGACGCCGTGCTCCGGCGTGAATTTGATCGCGTTGCTGACGAGATTCCAGACGACCTGCTGGAGGCGATCGCGGTCCCCCGACACGAGCGCGGGCTCCGGCGTCAGTGCGACGTCGAGGGTCACCGGCTTCTCGGCCGCGCTTCCCTGCAGCGACTCGATCGCCTGCCTCACGACGTCGCGAAGGTCGAGCACTTCGATCTTGAGATTCAGCTTCCCCGTCGCGATTCGCGAGACTTCGATGAGGTCCTCGATGAGGCGCGTCTGCGTGCGCGCGTTGCGGTGCAGCGTGCGCAGCCCTTTCTGAAGGGTGTCGGGCGACGGGTTGGTGGTGGACAGGATGTGCGTCCATCCGAGAATCGCGTTCAGCGGCGTCCGCAATTCGTGAGAGACCGCTGCCAGGAACTCGTCCTTGAGCCGGCTTGCTTCGCGCTCGCGGTGCAGCAGCTGTGACCGCTCCAATTCTGCCAGCTGGATAGCCGAGAGCATCGTGTTGAACGATTTGACCAGGCTGCCGACCTCGTCGTTCGTCCACTGCCTGGCGCGGAGTGTGTAGTCGTTCGTCTTCGACACGAGATCTGCCGTATGCGCCAGCTCGGAGATCGGCTGCGCGATCGATCGTTGCAGGCGTCCGATCAGGAGCATGGCCAGCGCGATGGCGCCCGCGAGGGCCACCGCAGTGATTCCCGCTTCCAGGCCCATCGTCTGATAGACCTGATCGAGATTGCCGACCACGTGCACGACGCCGACGCGCCGATTGCCGATGAGGACGTCCTGCGTCGCGTGGATTTGGTTCGCACGCGGCGGCGGTTCGCGAATGGCCGACGGCGGGCAGCGTTCTCCCGACCGAACGTACCCTCCGATGTAGGCATTTGCGGCGTCGAACACGCATACGCGATCGATGGTGCTTCGTTCGCGGAGAGCGGACGCGAGTTCGTCGATCGTCTGACTGTCCTTCAAGCTGACGGCGAGGTTGGTCCCGTCTGCCACCATCGAAGCCGACGTCGCGATGTCGTTGACCACATCACGCCGGACGGACACGTAGACGGAAACCAGAAACGCCAGGCTTGCCGCGACGAGCGCACAGACCGTCGGCGCGAGGCCGAGGATCAAGGCCTTCCTGGCGATCGGCTGGTCTTTGAAAGTCGTCATCCGCTCACTTCGTCCAGGTCACGCCGACGTATGCCGCGCGTTTGATCTCGACCGTGGGC
>Ga0310810_10003698_pt1 | contig 16770 bp, 13 predicted proteins | sample NCmetagenome_FD_207641 | JGI IMG/M metagenome (GOLD analysis project Ga0310810, IMG submission 207641) | Soil microbial communities from experimental microcosm in Duke University, North Carolina, United States - NC | ecosystem: Engineered > Artificial ecosystem > Soil microcosm > Unclassified ... | reverse complement strand
CGCCCTCGACGCGCAGCGGGAAGACCGCCGCCGATCCCACTTCGTGGCCGCGCGGCTGCACCCGGCGCTCGGCGATGCGCGGATCGTCCGCGTAGTCGTTGCTGATCGCCGGCTCGCCGCCGCGGCAGGCGAGGCCGATCAGGCCGCGGCCGCCGGGCTGCGACTCGTCGAGCGACGGCGACGGCCCCGCGACGCGGCCGGCCGCGACGCCGCTCTCGGCGACGCGCTTGAGCTCGCGCGCGCCGCGCTCGACGAGGAACACCGTGCCGATCAGGAAGCCGCCCGCGTCGACCGCGATGCGGCAGACGCGCTCGAACACCTCCTGCGGCGAGCCCGCCCGCAGGATCGCCTCGTTCGCCGCGCCGAGCGCCACGTACATCGCGGAGAGCCGCAGCGAGGTCGCCTCGGCGCGGTAGCGCTGCAGGTACTGGCCGACCTGGCTGCCGATGATGCGCACCGCCTGCAGCAGCCGCTCGACCGGCGCGCGCACTTCGCGCGCGTCGAATATCAGCACGCCGATCGTGCGACCGCCGGCGCTGACGGGGAACGCGAACGAGCCGCGCATCCCGGATTCCGGGCCGAACACGCGCCGCCGGACGCCGCGCTGCGTCGCGACGTCGGCTACCCAGAGCGGCTCGCCGGCCTGCCAGACCTGGCCGGCGATCCCCATGCCGGGCTGCCAGGTGAGATGGCGCCCCGCGTCGACGAAGCGCTCGAGGCCGCTGCCCGGAGCGAGCCAGGTGGCGGCATGGCGCAGCGCGCCCGCGCCCTCGTCGACGGCGAGGTAGCGGCCGCAGTCGAAACCCTCGCTCTCGCAGATCGCCCGCAGCACACCCTGCAGCGCTCCATCGGCATCGTCCGCCTCGGCGAGACAGCGGGTCACCGCGTGCTCCAGGCGCAGCAGGCGCTGCTCGCGCTTCGCTTCGGTGATATCGCGCAGCGTGCCGGTGAAGAGCGGCGGCTCGGAGCCCGGGATGGCCAGGATCGACACCTCGGCATCGAAGCGCCCGCCGTCGGCGCGCATCGCCACGACCTCGACCCGGCGGCCGAGCAGGCGTGGCTCGCCGCCGGCGAGCTGGCGCGCGAGGCCGGCGCGATGCGCGTCCCGCGACTCCGGGGGAATGAGCAGATCGGCGATGTCCCGGCCGACCGCCGCGCCGCGCCGGTAGCCGAACAGCCGTTCCGCGGCGGCGTTGAACTCGACGATCTGCCCGCGGTGGTCGATGGTGACGATGGCGTCGATCGACGCGTCGAGGATCGCCCCCTTGCGCGCCTCGCTCTGGCGCAGCGCCTTCTCGGTCGAGATGCGCTGGCGCACGTCGCGCGAGATGGCGGCGATGATCCAGCCGGCGCGCGAACGCAGCACGTGCCGCGTCGACTCGAACGGCAGGTGCGAGCCGTCCTTGCACCGGTAGTAGCTGTTCATGCCGCCCGCGCGCACCGGGTCGGCGATCAGCTCGTCGTAAGCGCGCTCGAGCTCGGCGAGCGGCAGCGGCAGCACGTCCTGCGGCCCGAGCGCGAGCAGCTCCTCGCGGGAATAGCCGAGCAGCGCGCAGGCGGTGGCGTTCGCGTCGACGAAGCGCATGCTCGCCCGGTCGATCAGCACGATCATGTCGGCCGACTGGTCCATCGCCAGGCGGAAGCGCCGCAGATCGTCCTCGCTGCGCTTGCGCTGGGTGATGTCGCGCCCGACGCCGCGGTAGCCGCGGAACTCGCCACGCGCGTCGAACATCGGCTCGCCGCTGATCGAGCGCCAGCGCTCGCTGCCATCGGCCTGCAGGCGGGCGATCTCGAACTCGCGGAACGGCAGGCGCGCGTTCAGCGTCGCGCGGTGCGCCGCCCAGCCTTCGGCGTCGGGATGAGCGGCCGGCAGCTCCCAGCGCGCCTTACCGAGCTGCAGGGGATCGACCGCCGGATGGCGCTCGGCGCCATGCTCGATCTTCATGACGCGGTGCTCGGCGTCGGATTCCCAGTAGAAGTCGCTCGAGAGCCGGACCAGCGCGCGAAAGCGCTGCTCGCTCTCGCGCACCAGGCGAGAGGTGCCGGCCTGGATCGAGGCGAGGCGCACCAGCCGCTCCAGCGCGGCGGCGCTCAGGTTGTCCTTCGACAGCAGGTCGTAGGCGCCGGCGGCGAGGGCGCCGGCGCGCAGCGCCGGGTCGCTGTCGCCGGTGAGGACGATCACCGGCTGGTCGCCCGCGGCGGTGAGCGCCGCCAGCGTGTCGAGATCGCGGCTGTCGGGCAGCGCGAGGTCGCTGATGACCAGGCCGAAGGGCTCGGCGCGCAGGCGCGCGAGCGCCGCGGCGAGCGTGCCGGCGACTTCCAGGCGCGAGTTGACCCAGGGCATGCGGCGCAGCTGGGCGCGCACCAGCTCGGCGAACTGCGCGTCGTCCTCGACGAGCAGGATGGCGACCGGCTCGCGCCAGTGGTGCCTGCGGGCGACGAACTGTTCGGCGTCCACGCCGCGCCCTACGCGAGGCGGCGCCGGGCGCCGCGCGGCGGGCGCGGCGGGCGCGCGCGCTCGGCGCCGACCAGCGCGCCGAACTCGGGCGCCGGCATCGGCCGCGCGAAGAGGAAGCCCTGCGCCTGCTCGCAGCCGAGCTTGCGCAGGAACGCCGCCTGCGACTCGAGCTCGACGCCCTCGGCGATCACGGTGAAGCCCAGCGTATGCGCCATGTCGACGATGGTGCGCACGATGGTGGCGTCGGCCTCGTCGTTCAGCACGTCGGCGACGAACGAGCGGTCGATCTTCAGCGAGGCGAGCGGGAAGCGCGTGAGGTACGACAGGCTCGAGTAGCCGGTGCCGAAGTCGTCGATGGCGATGCGCAGCCCCGCCTCGCCCAGGCGCTCGAGCACGCGCACCGCGTGGTCGGGATCGTGCATCAGCTGGCTCTCGGTGATCTCCAGCTCGACGAGCGCCGGATCGACCCCCGCCTCCTCGACGATGCTGCGGATGCGCTGGTCGAGGTCCTGCTGCCGGAACTGGCGCGCCGAGAGGTTGACTGCCACCGGCATCGCCGGCATGCCCAGGCGCTGCCAGGCCTTGATGTCCTCGCAGGCCTTGCGCAGCACCCATTCGCCGACCGGCACGATCAGCCCGGTCTCCTCGAGCACCGGGATGAACTCGACCGGCGCGATGCGCCCGCGCTCCGGGTGCTCCCAGCGCAGCAGCGCCTCGGCGCCGCACGGCCGGCCGCTGGCGAGGTCGATCTTCGGCTGGTAGTGCAGCGCGAACTCGCGCCGCTCGAGCGCGCGGCGCAGCTCGGCGCCGAGCTGCGCCCGGGCGCGCGTGCGCTGGTTGATGTCGGCGGTGAAGAACTGGAAGGCGTTGCGGCCGGACTGCTTGGCGCGGTACATGGCCGCGTCGGCGGCGCCGAGCAGCGCCTCGGCGTTGTCCCCGTCCGCCGGGAAGGTGGCGACGCCGATGCTCGCCGTCACCACCGCCTCCTGGCCGCGGATGTCGAACGGCGCCGCCAGCCGGTCGAGGATCTTCTGCGCCACCAGCGCGGCGTCGTCGGGCCGCGCCAGGTCGGACAGGATCACCGCGAACTCGTCGCCGCTGATGCGCGCCACCGTGTCGCCGTCGCGCACCGCCGACTGCAGCCGGCGCGCCGCCTGCTTGAGCAGCTCGTCGCCCGCCGCGTGGCCCTGCGTGTCGTTCACCACCTTGAAGTCGTCGAGGTCGATGAACAGCACGCCGAGCGAGGCCGCGCGGCGCCGCGCCTGCACGATCAGCAGGCCGAAGCGGTCGGCGAGCAGGGTCCGGTTCGCCAGGCCGGTGAGCGGGTCGAACTGCGCGAGATAGGACAGCCGCGCCTCGCTGTCGAGCCGCGCGAGCGCCGCCGACACCATGCTCGCGGCGGCGGCAAGGAAGCGCTTTTCCTCGGGGCCGAACGCGCCGGGCGCCTCCGCGAGGGCACAAATGACGCCGCGCGGCCCCGCCTCGCCCGGGACCGGCACCGCGGCGACGCTGCGGTAGCGCGCAAGCCACGGCAGGCGCCCGAGCGCCGCGGCAGGGTCGTCCGGATCGACGCGAGCCCGCACCGGCTCGCCGGGCAGGTCGAGCCCGGCGGCGCGCCGCAGGACCATCTCGCCGCCCGCCTCGCCGCGCTCGAAGTACGCCACCGCGCCGCTGCCCAGTCCTTCGAGCACGCTCTGCAGCGCCTTCGCCAGCAGCTCGGCCGGGTCGCGCTTGGCGAGCGCCGCCTGGCCGAGGCGCGAGATCTTCTTCTGGTAGCGCGCCTGCGTGGCGCGCCGCTTCTCGGCGCGCATGCGCTCGGACAGGTCGCGCGAGTTGATCAGCAGCACCCGGCCCTGCGGCGTGTCGATCAGGCTGCGCCGGCTCTCCACCGGGAAGGTGCTGCCGTCCTTGCGCCGGTACTCGGTCAGCACCGCGTTGCGCCGCCCGCCGACGCGGATCATCTCGGCGGTCTCGGCGCGCAGCGAGTCGCGTGTCGCGCCGACGCGGATGTCCTTGCCGGTGAGCGCGAGCAGCTCGTCGCGCTCGTAGCCGAGCAGCGCCACGGCGGTCGCGTTGAAGTCGAGCAGGCGCCCGCTCGCGACGTCGAACAGGAACACCATGTCGGCCGCCGAGTCGAGCGCGGTGCGGAAGCGCTGCAGCGCCGCCTCGCGCTCCTTGCGCTCGGTGATGTCGTCCATCACCGCGATCTCGTGCTGCGGCTCGCCCTGCGCGTTGCGCACCAGCGCCACCGTCAGGTCGGTCCACACCACGCGGCCGTCCTTGCGCACGTAGCGCTTCTCGAAGCGCAGCGAGTCGATCTCGCCGGCGTGCATGCGCGCGCGCTCGCCGTCGGTGGCGTCGCGGTCCTCGGGGTGCGAGAGATCCTTGACCGAGCGCGCGAGCAGCTCCTCGGCGCCGTAGCCGAACATGTCGCACAGCCGCCGGTTGGCGGAGAGGAATTTCCCCGAGAGCGAGACGTGGGCGATGCCCGAGCCGGCGAGCTCGAAGGTCTGCCGGAAGCGCCGCTCGCTCTCGGAGAGCGCCGCCTCGGCCTGCTTCCTCTGCAGGAACTGGCCGATCTGCGCGCCGATCACCCGCATCGTCTGCATCAGGCGCTCGTCGGGCTTGCGCACCGTGCTGCTCGAGATCGACAGCACGCCGACCACGCGCGCCTCGAAGGTCACCGGGAAGATGAAGGCGCCGTGGATGCCCGTTTCTCGCACGCGCGCCACCTGGCCGAGGCGCGGGTCCTGGGTCACGTCGGCGATCCACACCGGGTCGCCGGTCTCCCAGACGTGCGCCACCAGGCCGAAGCCGCGCCGGCGCAGGCTGCCGCGCGACTCCTCGGCGAAGCGCGCGAGCGGGCCGCTGCCCGGCGCCCAGACCTCCTCGCAGCGCAGGGAGTCCGCCTCGGCGGCGACGCGGAAGAAGCGCGCGCAGTCCCAGCCTTCCGATTCGCACACCGCGCGCATCACCGCGCGCAGCGCGCTCGGCACCTCGTGCGCGTCGGCGAGGTAGCGCGCCACCGCGTGCTCGAGCGCCACGAGCCGCTCGCCCCGGCGCTGGTCGGTCACGTCGCGGCCGACGCCGCGGTAGCCGAGGAACTCGCCCGCCGCGCCGAATACCGGCTCGCCGCTGATCGACAGGTGGCGGCGCACGCCGTCGGGGTCGATGCGCGCGATCTCGAAGTCGCGGAACGGGCGGCGCGCCTCGAGCGCCGCGCGGTGCGCGGCCCAGCCCGCCGCGTCGGGCTCGATCGCCGAGAGCTCCCAGCGGCGCTTGCCGATCACCGGCTCGCTCGCCGGCCGGTGCTTCTGGTCGTGGGTGGTGCGGGTCAGGCGGTGCTCGGCGTCGGTCTCCCAGTAGAAGTCGGAAGAGAGCTCGACCAGGCTGCGGAAGCGCGCCTCGCTCTCGCGCAGCGCCTGCTCGGCGAGCTTCTCCTGCGTGATGTCGCGGCCGATGCCCCGGTAGCCGCGGAAATTGCCGTCGCCGTCGAACACCGGCTCGCCGCTGATCGACAGCCAGCGCACGCCGCCGTCGGGCGAGGCGCGCTGCATCTCGAAGTCGCGGAACGGCTCGCGCCGCTCGAGCTGCGCCCGGTGGCGCGCCCAGTCGGCCTCGCTCAGGTTGAGCGCCGGCTGCTCCCAGCGGCGCCGGCCGAGATAGTCGGGGGCGCGCAGGCCGGTCTTCTCGCCGAGCAGCTTCGACATGAAGGTCAGGCGGAACTCGGCGTCCTGCTCCCAGTACCAGTCGGACGAGAGCGCGGTCAGCTTGCGGAAGCGCTCCTCGCTCTCGCGCAGCGAGGCGAGCGTGCGCGCCTGCAGCGCCGCGAGGCGCACCAGGCGCGGCAGCGCGCCGTCGTCGAGCCGGCCCTTGGTGAGGAAATCGTAGGCGCCGCTCGCCAGCACCTGCGCCCTGAGGTCGGGATTCGGGTCGGCGGTGAGCGCGATCACCGGCTGGCCGCAGGCGCGCACCAGCGCGGCGACCGTCGCCGCCCCCGTCGAGTCGGGCAGGTGGAGGTCGGCGATGACGAGGTCGAAAGGCTGTGCCGCCAGGCGCTCGAGCGCGCCGGCGAGCGTGCCGGCGAGCGTGATGGCGCAGACCACGCCTTCCACGGCGCGCAGGTACTCGGTGACGAGCAGCGCGACGACCCGCTCGTCCTCGAGCAGCAGCACCCGCAGCGCCGGCGCGGCGCTTGCCAGGTCCCCCCTTGTCGGCTCTCCGCTCATCCCCGCCCAGCATACCCGGGGCGGACCCGTCGCTCAGCTTCCGGGGACCACTCCAGGCGCGAGGCGCATGCAAAATTCCGCAATGTCGCGCGGGCGCGTCCACCAGACCCGGTCGGTCTGGCGGTGGTTAAGGCAATGCGCGAGCGCCGCGCGCAGCCGGCGCAGGCGGAACGGCTGGCCGAAGACGTAGCTGTGAACCGAGACGTTCATCACCAGCGGGTGGCGCTGGCACTGGCCGATCATCTCCTCGAACTGGTCGACGACCATGTCGCAGAAGTCCGAGGCGTCCTGGCGGCGGTGGATCACCACCTGCGAGTCGTTCAGCTCGATCGGATAGGGCACGGAGAGGATCGGCCCGGCGCGCGTGCGCAGCCAGACCGGCTGGTCGTCCATCGGCCAGTCCATGACATAGCGGTAGCCGAGCTCCTTGAGCAGGTCGAGCGTATGCGGGGTCTCGTAGGCGCCCGAGCCCATCCAGCCCGACGGCGGTTGGCCTTCATGGCGGGCGATGGTCTCGGTGACCTCGCGCAGCAGGCGCTCCTCGTCCGGCTGCCACAGGCCGCGCAGGTTCTCGGCGTTGGTGCGGCCGTGCGCCACCACCTCGTCGCCGCGCTTGCGGATCGCCGCCATCACCTGCGGCGCGTATTCGTAGAGCAGGCTGTTGGCGTTGTGCGCGGCGGGCAGCTTGAGCTCGTCGAACAGCTCGAGCAGGCGCCACACGCCGATGCGGTTGCCGTAGTCGCGCCAGGCGTAGTTGCGGTGGGTCTGCGGCTCGCCCTGCTTCGCCGGGTCGTGGCCGAGGCCGGCGCCGAAGGCGAACCACTCGACGTTGGTCGTGACCACGAAGGCGAGACGCTTGCCCTCCGGCCAGCTGTAGTCGCGCCGCTCGGGAAGCGGCACGAAGTCGTAGCGGTTGTGCTGGGGGAGCAACGCCGGGGTCAAGCCTGCGGCATCTCCAGGCAGTAAAGGCCCCCGGCATGGCGGTCCACGGCGAACACCACGCCGCGGTCGTCGACCAGCACGTCGTTGATCTGCGCCGTGCCCACCGGCGAGCCCTCGGGGGCGGGCGGCACGAACGAGGCGATTTCCTTCGGCTCGTAGGGGTCGCGCACGTCGTAGACGCGCACGCCGGCGTTGAAGAAGGTGCCGAGCACGATGTCCTCGGAGCGCCATACGCCCTTCGCCGGCGGGTTCTCGTGCAGGTTGTGCGCGCCGCAGCGCCCGCCGCGGTGCAGGTTCGGCTTCACGCCGGTCACCGGCAGCGTGCCGATGCTCACCAGGTTCTTCTCGTCGCGCGCGTCGATCACCCAGACCAGCTTCGGCCAGTCGGTGCCGTCCTTCTGCACGCACTCGTCGGTGACCAGCAGCAGGCCCCGCTCGAAGAGCGGCAGCACCGTGTGGTTGAAGCCGTTGTACGGCGGCGAGTTCGTCCAGTGCGAGACGAGCTGCGGATGGGCCTTGTCGGAGATGTCGAGGATCATGATGCCGCCGTCGATGTAGCCGAGGTAGCAGCGGTCCGGGCGCTGGGGATAGACGTTGGTGTTGTGGGCGCGGAAGCCCTGGTCGAACCGCGCGGGCAGCCGGCGCGGCGGCGGCGCGCTGTCCGTGCTCATCGTGCCCGGCAGGTGCCAGCGGCCGAGCGCGACCGGCTTCGACGGGTTGCGCACGTCGACGCTGCGGTAGACCTGGTCGTCCTTCGGGTTGCGCGGCGTGAGTTCCGGATCGCCGCACGACATGTGCACCGTCTCGCCGTCGACGAACCAGAGCTGGTGGCAGCCGCGCGAGCTCGGGCCCGAGGCGTCGAAGGACGAGATCGAGCGCGGCTTCTCCGGGTTGCTGATGTCGAACAGCTCGAAGCCCGCCGGCTTCATGCCCGGCGTCGACACCTGGTAGGCGACCGCCATGACGTCGCCCGAGGCTTCCAGCGAGTTCGAGCGCATCTTGGCGTGCGGCAGGTCGGTCTGCACGATCACCTTCGGCTTCCTCGGGTCGGTGACGTCGACGCCGGTGAAGTTCTTCGGCGCGCTCTCGTGCGCGAGCCAGAGGATGCGCCGCTCGCCCTTCACTTGCAGCGACATGCCTTCGCCCATGCCGCCGTAGCCGTTGAGGGTGTGCTGCGCGAGCTGCTTCAGGTTGTTGGCCATGGGTCGAACGATAGCATCGGATGGTGGATGACCTTTCCCCGGTAGGGAGGGAAAGCCGCGAAATCGGCGCGCATCTTCGCACGCGCCCCCGAGTCGAGGGCGGCCTGCAGCGCCTGCGGCGTGTCGAAGACCACCTTGTTTCGCTGCAGCGAGCGCGCCGCCTTCCAGCCGACGGAAAAAACCAAGGGAACGGGGGAATAGATTTCCAGCTCGCGGATCCCGGGCAGCTCGGCCATGAGCGGCGCATGGTGCGCCTCGTAGTGCGCGCGCCAGGCGTCCGGGTCCTGCGCCGGCCCTTCGTAGGCGACGAGGTAGGAGCAGCCGCCTTTCCCGGGCTCGCGCACCGCGAAGCTGCGCACCGCCATCGCCTCGCATGCCGCCTCGGGACCGAGGATCCGCGCCAGGACCGGGAGCGCCGCTTCGAGCGCCGGCAGGCCGGCGAAATACGCCTGCACGACGAGCGCCGGGGGCGCGCCGTCGTCGAGGAACGGGTCGCGTGCCGCCACCGGGATATGGACGACGCATCGCTCGCCGACGCGCGCCCGGGCCAGCCTTTCCGCAACGGAAGAGACGTCCGCGCGCGCGAACGAAACGAAGAGGCAGACGCTCATCGCGGGCCGTAACATACCGCCGCATGAGGCTCCTATCGACCCTGTTCCTGCTCCTTTTCTCGGCCAGCACGGCGCTCGCCCAGGCTTGGCCCGCGAAGCCGGTGCGCATCGTCGTCGCCTACCCGCCCGGCGGCGGGATCGACGTGCTGGCGCGGCAGATCGCCGAGAAGCTCTCCCGCGGCTGGGGCCAGCCGGTGGTGGTCGAGAACAAGCCCGGCGCGAACACCATCCTCGCCGCCGACACGGTCGCCAAGTCGCCGGCCGACGGCGCCACCGTGCTGATGACGAGCGACGCGACCTTCTCCATCAACCCGCACCTGTACGCCAGGCTGCCCTACGACTGGCAGAAGAGCTTCGTCCCGGTGACGATGCTCGTGCTTCTGCAGCAGCTGCTGGTCGCGAATCCGGCGCTGCCGGCCGACACGCTGCCCGAGCTGATCGCTTACGCGAAGCAGAACCCGGGCAAGGTCAACTACGCCTCCTACGGCAGCGGCAGCCAGCCGCATCTCTCCGGCGAGATGCTGAAGTACAAGGCGGGCATCGACCTCGTGCACGTGCCCTACAAAGGCATCTCGCTCGCCGTGCCGGCGGTGATGGCGGGCGAGGTGCAGCTCACCTTCGCCGGCATCGCGAGCTCGATGGGCCCGCTCAAGGCGGGGCGCATCAAGGCGCTGGCGATCGGCGGCCCGAAGCGCTCGCCGCTCCTGCCGCAGGTGGCCACATTCGCGGAGCTCGGCTTTCCGGAAGTCGAGACGCACGCCTGGTTCGGCCTGTTCCTTCCCGCCGGCTCGCCCGCCGAGGCGGTGGAGCGGATCTACCGCGACACGAAGCAACTGCTCGACGAGCCGGCGTTCCGCGAGAAGCAGCTCGTCGGCAAGGGCTACGACGTCGTCGGCAGCTCGCCGCAGGAATTCGCCGCCTACATGAAGAAGGACTTCGAGAGCCGCGGGCGCGCGGTGAAGATCTCCGGCGCGCGGGCGGAATAGCGCTGGACACGGTCTTCGTTCCCGGGCCGCCGCGCCTCGCGCTGTCGATCGCGGGCGAAGGCGCGCTGGTGCTCTTCCTGCACGGCATCGGCGGCAACCGCCACGCCTGGGACGACCAGCTCGCGTCCTTCTCGCGCCGCTTCCGCGCCGCCGCCTGGGACGCGCGCGGCTACGGCGACTCCGAGGACTACGAGGGGCCGCTCGATTTCCGGGACTTCTCCGCCGATCTTCTCCGCGTTTTGAATTTCCTGAACACGGACAAGGTTCACCTAGTGGGCCTTTCCATGGGCGGACGCATCGCGCGCAGCTTCGCGCTCGCGCATCCGGAGCGGGTCGGTTCGCTCGTGCTCGCCAACACCAGCCCGGGTTTCGACGCCCTTTCGCCCGAGCAGGTCGCCGCGTTCGTCGAGCAGCGGCGCAGCCTCGACCCGATCGCCCAGGCGAAGCGGCTGCTCGGCGCAAACGCGCGCCCGGAGGCGTTCGAGCGGCTGGTCGCGTCGCTGCGCGCGGTGCACCGCGATTCCTACCTCAAGACGGTGCAGGCGTCGGTCGCGCAGGATATCGCGGCGCCGATCGAGAAGATCGCCGCGCCGACGCTGATGGTCGCGAGCGAGCAGGACCCGCTCTATCCGCCCGACATCGCCCGCGCCATGGCGCAGCGCATTCCCGGCGCGCGCCTCGTCATGCTGCCGGGCGGGCACGTGTCCAACCTGGAGCAGCCGCGGCGCTTCGACGCCGCGGTCCTAGAATTCCTGCAAACCGTGGAGATGAAATCATGACGCAGAAGAGAGTTGCCCTCGTCACGGGCGCGAGCGCCGGCATCGGCCGGTCCGCCGCCCTCGCCCTGCTCGGCGACGGCTGGCACGTCGCGCTGGTCGCGCGCCGCAAGGACGAGCTGGAGAAGACCGCCGCCGCGGCGAAGGACCGCACGCTGGTGTTCCCCGGGGACATCACCAAGCCGGAATTCGTCAAGGAGACCTTCGCGCGCGTGAAGCGCGAATGGGGACGGCTCGACGTGCTGTTCAACAACGCCGGCAAGGGCGCGCCGGCGATGCCGATCGAGGACCTGCCGCTCGAGGCCTGGCGCGAGGTGGTGGACCTCAACCTGACGGCGATGTTCGTGTGCTGCCAGGAGGCGATCAGGATCATGAAGGCGCAGGAGCCGCGCGGCGGCCGGATCATCAACAACGGCTCGATCTCGGCGCACGCGCCGCGGCCCGGCAGCATCGCCTACACCTCGACCAAGCACGCCGTCACCGGGCTCACCAAGTCGATCTCGCTCGACTGCCGCAAGTACGACATCGCCTGCGGCCAGATCGACATCGGCAACGCCGCCACGGAGATGACCGAGCGCATGGCGAAGGGCATCCTGCAGGCGAACGGCACGACGATGGTCGAGCCGCGCATGGACGTGAAGCACGTCGGCAACGCGGTGCTGCAGATGGCCAAGCTGCCGCTCGACGCCAACGTGCAGTTCATGACCATCATGGCGACCCAGATGCCGTTCGTGGGCCGGGGATGAGGTTGCTGGTCGTCCTGCTGCTTCCCGTCGCCGCCTGGGCCGCCGACGCGGAGCGCGGCAGGGCGATCGCGAGCGGCGGCGGCGAAGCGAGCTGCATCCTCTGCCACGCCATCCCGGGCGCGGCGCGGCCGGCAGGCAACCTCGGGCCTTCGCTCGCCGGCGTGGGCAGTCGCCTTGGCGCGAGCGAGCTGAAAGCGCGCATCGTCGATCCCTCGCGCGTCAATCCGCGCACCGTCATGCCGCCCTACGGCCGCGCCGGCGGCCTCTACCAGGTCGCGGCGCAGTACCGCGGCAGGCCGCTGCTCAGCGACGCGCAGATCGACGACGTCGTCGCCTTCCTCGTCACGCTGAAGTGAGCCGGTTTCTCCTCCTTCTTTTTTTTCTTTCCGCGACGGCATCCGCCCAGCGCTCGGGCCTCGACTACGCGAGCCCCGAGATACGCCGCCTGCAGGCAAGCGACGAGGAGAACCCGGGCATGCTGTGGGTCGACGCCGGCGAAAAGCTGTTCCGCTCGCGGTGCGCGTCGTGCCACGCCTCGATGAAGGGCGTCGCGGCGCGCTATCCGCGCCTGGTCGGCGGCAAGGTGCTCACGCTGGAAGCGATGGTGCGCCATCGCCTGCCGTTCGCGTACGAGTCGGACGAGCTGCTCGGGCTGACGGCGTACATCGCCTACCAGTCGCGCGGGATGCCCATCGGGCAAGGTCTCTCCGGGGCGGACGTCGCAAGAGGCAAAGTCGAGTATTTCCGCCGCCGCGGCCAGATGAACCTGGCGTGCACGAACTGCCACGACGACAACGCCGGGAAGCGCATCGGCACCGAGACGATCAGCGAGGGGCAGCCCAACGGCTATCCGAGCTATCGCCTGCGCTGGCAGACGCTCGGCTCGCTCGCGCGGCGGCTGCGCGCCTGCTTCTCGGGCGTGCACGCCGAGATGCCGCCGTACGGCGACCCGCTGCTCGCCGACCTCGAGGCGTACCTGGCCTGGCGCGGGCGTGGGCTACCTATCGAGACGCCTGCAGTGCGGCCCTGAGCGCCTAGAGCAAGCGCATCCCCAGCCACTCCCCTGCCTTCTCCAGAAGCAGGGTGACGACGAAGAACCCGACGGCGATCAGCGTGGTCCGCAAGCCGCCCTTCCAGCCGCGCGAGCGCACGAAGTAGATCGGCAGCGCGATGACCGCGGCGGCGAGCACGCCGCCGTTCAGGAGCGGCCCCGCCCGGTAGCCGCGGCTGCGCTTGTCGACGTGAAACCACCAGAAGACGAGGGCGATGGCGAGCAGCGTCTCGGCCATCTCGAAGCGGCCGAAATCCTCGCTCCTGCCGGTGACCAGCACCTCGACGAGCGGACCGGCGAACGACACCAGGGCGAGCAGCCCGAGCGCCCGGCGTTTCTCTTTCAGATCCGCTCGCGCATCCAGGCCGCGGTCCTTACCGCGCCGCCAAAGCTGTAGAGGTGCACGCCGACGACATTGCCGACGTTATACCGCGCCACGGCGGCCACGTGGTCGCGCGGGTCGGTGTTCGAAACGAGCTGGGCGATGCCGGCGCCGAGGCGCCGCAGCGCGCGCAGCGAGACGCTCACGCCGCAGCGCTGCGCGTAGCGCATGAGGGCCGCCGGATCGGTCGGTCCGGCGATGCCGACGTACACGGGCAATCCGGGATGCGCGCGCCCGAGCAGGGCGCAATATTCCACGACGCGCGGCGGCGAGAAGGAAAACTGCGTCAGCGCGTAGACGCCGATCGACTGCTCGCGCGCGAGATCGAGCTTGCGCTGCAGCGCGCTCTCCAGCGCCGCGCGCGGAATGCGCGGGTGGCCTTCGGGATAGCCGGCGATGCCGATCTCGCGCACGCCGCATTCCGCGAGCAGCCCTTCCTCGAGGATCTGCAGGCTGTCGCGGAACGGGCCCTTGGGGCGCGGCTCGTCGCCGCCGAGCAGCAGCACGCGGTGCACGCCGTGCGCCGCGGCGGCGGTCTCGAGGAAAGCGCGGAACTCGTCCCGGTCGAGGATGCGCCGCGCCGAGACGTGCGGCACCGGGTCGAGGCCGGCGGCGCGGATGGCGGCGATCGCCTCGAGCGTGCGCACGAGCGGCAGCCCCGGCAGCGACGGAATATAGACGCAGGTGCCGGCGGGGCGCAGCGCCGCCACCTCGCCCGCCTGGTGCAGCTCGCGCGGCGAGATCTCGAGCGATCCGGCGCTCAGCAGCTCCGAGACGTCGCGTGCGGTTTCAATCGCGCTTGCGGGAAACGACATAGGATTCATCCTGGAACCAGAGGCTGCCGTGCTTCTGCAGCACTTCGCGGGTGGCGTCGAGGTAGCGGCTGCCGCGCAGCGCCTCGCCGAGGCGCAGGTCGTCGATCTGCGCCACGTAGATGGCGGCGTTCCACGCGGCGAACAGCGTCGAGGTGCCGATGCTCGACGAAATCTCGGAGGGCAGCGTGTGCATGTCGTAGCGGAAGAGCGCGCGCGCGTCCGCGTAGGCGTTGAAGTTGTACCGTCGCGCGTCGCGGCCCAGCTCGCCTTTCACGGCGCGCAGCAGGTCGTGCCGGCCGTGCAGGAACGGGTTCTCGCCCGGCCAGACGTGCTGCACGATCTCGAGCGCCGGGTCGTGGCCGTACGAATGGATGCCGAGCAGGCGCCCGCCCTTGCCGAGCGCGCGCACCAGCGGCGCGAGCACCTTCTGCGCCTTGAATTCGAGCGGCGCCCGCAGCCGGTAGGGCTGCGAGGCGATCACCATGTCGTAGTCGGCGCGGCTCTCGCCGCGCTTCGGGATCACGTCGTCGAGCAGGAACCGGTAATCCTCGCGGTACAGGACCAGCGCGGTCGGGTGCTCGTAGACCGGGTTGCCGGTCTTCGGGCTGTGGCGCGCCTGCCAGTTCCGGGCGAGGAAAGGCTCGAGCGCGGCGATCTGCTCGCTGAACTCGTGCGAGGTGCTGCCGGCGAGCGCGACCTCGTGCCAGACCATCGAGGTCGCCGCTTCCACCGCGCGCGGCTGCAGCCACGGCGCCTCGCTGTAGTACATGTTGGTCACGACCAGCACCGTCGCCGGATGCTCGAAGAAGCGGTCGGGCATCTTGCGCAGCGACAGCCGCACGTCCTCGAGGCTGATCTCCTTGCCGACGATGTGGAACGGCACGGTGGGAAAGCGGCGATGCATCTCGCGCATCACGCCGGCGAGCACCGTGCCGTCGCCCATGCCGGCATCGAACAGCCGCACCGCCGGCGGCCGCGGATGGATCTGCGCGAGCTCGAGGCCGACGCGGCGCGCGACGACGTCCTTCTCGCTGCAGGTGTTGACGAACAGCAGGTACTTCTGCCGGTTGTCGAAGAAGCGGAAGTGCTTTTCGGGGTCGGCCTTTTCCTTCGTCGCTCCGACCGGCGGCTGCACCGCGGTCGCCCGGATGAGCGGCAGCAGCTCGGGCGGCGACTCGCCCGCGCCCGGCGCGCCGTGCCGGTTCATGAACAGGTTGACGCGCTCGAGCGTCTCCGGGGTCACGCGCGCGCCGTCGCGCAGCCGGGCGACGAACTTGCCGTCGTTCACCGCCCGCCGGCCGAAGGTCGACTCGGCCATGCCGGTGCGCCGGCAGAAATCCGAGATGCTGCCGAGAAGCGTTCCTCCGGCGCTCTGCATGGGCAAAAATCTTGCGCGTGGGGTGGGTGGGAAATCAACCACACCTGACGCGCCGCGTAACATGGGACGTATCCCACTCAATGGAATCAACGACTTCGCTCGCTGAGCGCCTGCGCGGCCACGTGCGAACGCTCGCCGCGCGCGAGCGCAACAGCGACCTCGAGACCCCCGCGCGCTACATCGAGGGCCAGCTCGGCGCCGGGTTTCGCCGCCAGGAGTATCCGAGCGCAGGCCGCGCGGTGCGCAACATCGAGATCGGCGAGGGCAAGCTCGTCGTCGGCGCGCACTACGACACCGTGCCGGGCTCGCCCGGGGCCGATGACAATGCTTCCGGCGTCGCCGTCGCGATAGAGCTGTCCAGGATTCTGTCTCCCGAAAAAACCAGGATCGTCGCTTTCGCGAACGAAGAGCTGCCCTACTCGCACGGCGCCGAGATGGGCAGCTTCGTGTACGCAAAGCGCGCGCGAGAGCGCGGCCAGCCGATCACGGCGATGTTCTCCCTCGAGATGCTCGGCTGCTACAGCGACGCTCCGGGCAGCCAGCGCTATCCGCCGGTGGTCGGCTGGTTCTACCCGGACCGCGCGAACTTCATCGCCTTCGTGAGCGACCTGGGCGCCTGGCGCCTGGTGAGGCGCGCGCATGCGTTGTTCCGCCGCCACTCCGACTTCCCCTCCGAGTCGCTCGCCGCGCCGGCCTTCATCCCGGGCATCAACGCGTCCGACCACTGGTCGTTCCGCCGGCACGGCTTTCCCGCCCTCATGGTGACCGACACGGCGTACAACCGCTATCCTCACTACCATCGGCCGAGCGACACGCCGGAGAAGCTCGACTACGAGCGCATGGCGCGCGTGACGCTCGGCCTCGCCGGCATGCTGGGAGAGCTCGCCACTGAACATCGCTATCGCTGACCTGACCGTGCGGCGCCTCGGCTTCGGCGCCATGCGCGTGTGCGGGCCAAGCGTGTGGGGACCGCCGAAGGATCGCGGCCACGCGCTGCGCGTGCTGCGGCGCGCCCACGAGCTCGGCTGCAATTTCTTCGACACGGCGGATTCCTACGGCCCGTACGTCGACGAGGAGCTGATCGCCGAGGCGCTGCATCCGTATCCGAAGGACCTGGTCATCGCCACCAAGGGCGGCCTGGTGCGCCCGCGCGCCTCGCGCTGGGACGAGGACGGCCGTCCCGAGCACCTGCGC
>Ga0310810_10003697_pt1 | contig 16774 bp, 16 predicted proteins | sample NCmetagenome_FD_207641 | JGI IMG/M metagenome (GOLD analysis project Ga0310810, IMG submission 207641) | Soil microbial communities from experimental microcosm in Duke University, North Carolina, United States - NC | ecosystem: Engineered > Artificial ecosystem > Soil microcosm > Unclassified ... | reverse complement strand
TCGCGCACCGCCCGGATGGCCGCACCGCTGTCGTAGCCGTTCCGCGCGAGCAGATCGGTGATCACCAGCGACGGTCCCGGACCTTCCGGCATCTCCTGTGGCGAGTCGAAGATCGTGACGGCGTATGACTCCTCGAGCATCATCCGGATCGTCTCGGCAATGGCTCCATCGTCCTCGACCACGAGCACGGTCTTCACCCTGTCCTCCCCACGTCGCATTCCGATGCATATGGAACGGCGGAGTAGCGTGTGGCGACCAGATACGGCTTGCCGTACGGGTGTGCGAGGGGGCGTCATGCCGGGGGAAGGCGAACATCCGGGGCTGACCGAGCGGCAGCTCGAGGTCGTGCAGCTGGTCGCGCGCGGGTTCGCGAACAAGCAGATCGCCGGGGCGCTGGCGATCAGCGAGCGGGCGGTCGAGGCCACGCTGACCCGCGTGTACGGGCGTCTCGACGTCGCGAGCCGGAGCGCGCTCATCGCCCTCGCCCTGTCCGAGGCTGGTTTCGGGCTCGCGGTCGCCCGGCGCACGTCGCATCCGTCTGAGCTCGGTGCGCTCGGCGCGCCTCGCTCGCTCGAGGAGGAGGCCAGGGCCTACGAGAGCGCGCCGTTCATGGTCGCGGTGAGCCAGGGCCCCGAGCATCGCTATACGTTCGTGAACCGCATCGCCGCCGAGGTCGCCGGCCGCACGGCCGCCAGCCTCGTCGGCCGGAGCGTTCGCGAGGTCTATCCGGATCTGGACCCCGCGTTCGGCGCGGCGCTCGATGACGCCTACCGGACCGGCCGGCCCTGGTCGAGCGGCGTCCCCGCGTCGGTCCGCTGGACCCATGAGGACGGTTCGGTGCGGGAAGGCAGGGTGAACCTCATCTTCCAACCCCTGCGCGACGCGTCGGGCGCGGTCGTCGGTCTCCTCCACATCGGCGCCGAGGAGGCCACCAGAACCTAAGTCGTACTCCTGGCGTACTACTTAGGCATGGCGACCGTCCGCGAGCAAGCTCTGGCGCCGCTGTCGCGGGCCGAGGCCGAGCGGCTCCTGCCGACGCTGTCGGTCGGGAGGCAGACCCTCGAGCGCCGGATCCTCCGGGCACGCTGTCTGACCTACGTCGAGTCGTTCGACGTCGCGTGGGCCGAGCTCACCGCGCTCCATGCGCAGACGAAGGATCCGCTCCTCTCGGCGCGGATCGCGGTCGATCTCGCGCACCTCGCGTACTACCTCGTGCGCGGCGACGAGGTCGCCCGCCTCGTGAAGCAGGCCGAGCGTCAGGCCGCGGCCGACCCGCTCATGCTCGCCGAGCTCCAGCTCGCGAAGTCGATCAACCGCACCGCGGCGAACGAGATCACCGCGGCGCTCACCGACGCCCGATGGGCCGAGGACGCGCTCGCGGCTGCGCCGCGTGGCCGGTCGAAGGACCTGGTCATCGCGCGGGTGCAGCGGCAGCTCGCGCATCTGCTCGCGCACACCGGCGACTACGTCGGCGCCGCGACCGCCGCGGAATCGACCTCACGCCACGCCGCGAAGCTCGGCGACCCGTGGGAAGCGGCCTGGGCCACCTACACGAACGGGTTCGCGCACTGGTACGCCGGCAAGAACGACCCCGCGGTGGACGAATTCACGCGGGCCGAAGAGGGGTTGCGCTCGTACGGCACGTCGGCCTGGCGGTACACCCTCCTCTGCCTCGCCCGCGCACGGATGGAGCGTGGCGAGATCGCGACCGGCGACCGCCTCGGCCGGCAGAGCGGCGCAGGCGCTCCCGAGGACCTCGCGCACATCGCGCTCCTGCGCGGCGAGGCGGAGGTCGCGGAGCGGATCCTCTCCCGCGCGCCGACGGGCTTCCCGGCCGACGAGCACTTCCGCGACTTCGTGCGGGGCATCGTGAAGGGCAAGCGCGGGGATCCACGCGGCGCGGTCCGCATGCTCGACGAGGTCGGGAAGGAGTTCGAGTCACGGGGGATGGGCCACTGGTCCCTTGGCGCCGCGGTCCACGCCGCGTTCAACCGCGAGTCGCTCGTGCGCGGTGGTGGCAATGCCCGCGCCGTGCAGCTCGTGCGCGACATCGCCGTGCGCGGTGGCGAGGGTTTCGCGTACTACCTGCCCGACGTCGCGGCGTGGCTCGGTCGCGCGACCGAGGCCGATCCGGAGGCCCAGCGGCTGGCCCGCATCCTCAAAGTGCGCGGCGACGCCGCGGTGAGGCGCGCGAAGACGGATTCGGCGTCCGCGGTCGCTGCGTCGGCGCTCGACGACGCGACGTACTACCTCCGCGCCATCGGGCTCACGTGGCGCGAGATCGGCGTGCTCCACGAGATCGAGAAGCTGCAGACCGCGGGCACGCACGTCGAGCGCGTCGAGCTCGCGAAGGCCTTGGACCTCTCCCCCGAGACGCTGCGGGTGCACATCACGCGGATCCGCGCGAAGCTCGAGGTCGGCGATCGTCGCGGGGACGCGGTCCTGCTCGAAGCGGCGCTCGCGCGCCGACCGGTGGCCTAGCTCCCCACGACCGCGAGCACGCGCTCGAGGCCACGTGGCTGGCCAGGGTCCACGTGCGGTAGAAGCAGCACGGTGCAGCCGGCCGCGACCGCGCCGGCGTCCACGGGATGGTCGCCGACCACGAGCGTCTCGCTCGGTAGGGTGCCCATCGCCTTGCACGCGGCGAGGAAGATCCGGACGTCGGGCTTCTCGATCCGGTGCTCGTAGGAGTGGGTGTACCCGTCGACCAGATCGCCCCAGCCCCGTGCGACGAAGACCGGCCGGAGATCCTCCGCCACGTTGCTCACGACGCCGATCCGCAGCCCGCGCTGCCGGAGCGCCCGCAGGACCGGCTCAGCGTCGGGGTAGGGCAGCCACTTCTGATGGTCCATGACGCGCTCGTAGAGGATCGTCGAGAGGCCGGGCTTGTGGACGTCGGCCTGCTCGAACAGCGCCGTCCAGCCGGCGCGGTGCGCTTCCGGCGACAGATCGCGCTGTACCGCGATCGCCGCGGGGGTCTTCGACTCGCGCCAGATCTTGTCCCAGAGCTCGCGCGCGACCTGCGGTGCCACGCCGGCCTCGGCGATGACCGCCGCGCCATCCGGGCTGTGGAACAGGGTGTCCCCGAAGTCGAAGCACACGCCTTTGAGTGGCCGCAGCGTCATGTGAGCTCCACGGTCTCGCGCCACTCCGGCACCTTCGTCGCGAAGCCGAGCGCCTTCACCTTCGGCTCGAACGCGGCCTGGGCCGCGGGGTCGCCGTGCACGATGAACGTCAGCTTCGGCGCGACGCTGAAGTTCCGCAGCCACGCGAGCAGCTCGGGCTCATCGGCGTGCGCCGAGAAGCCGTCGATCGAACGGACCTGGCACGCGACCGGGAGATCCTGGCCGTCGATCCGGACCTGCTTCGCGCCCTGCTGCAGCTGCGCGCCGAGCGTGCCCTCGCCCTGGTAGCCGACGAACAGCAGGGTCATCGCGGCGTCGCCGATGAGCGACTTCACGTGCTGCACGATCCGTCCGCCCGTGATCATCCCGTTCGATGCGACGACCATGTACGGCCGCGCGCCGTCCGTGTCGAGCGCTGCCGACGCGTTCGCGTCCTTCACCATGACAGCGCCCGGATAGTCGAGCGGCGCCTCGGTCTTCGCGAGCAGCGCCTTCGCGTCGTCGTCGAAGTACTCCGGGTACCTGCGGTAGATGTCGGTCGCGCTCCCGGCCATCGGCGAATCAAGATAGAGAGGCACGTGGGGCATCGTGCCGGCGGCGAGCAGCCGGTCCAGCTCGTACACGATCTCCTGGGTCCGGCCGATCGCGAATGAGGGCATGAGGAGCACGCCCGAGGTGCCGTTCGTCGCCGTCACCGCCTCGCCGAGCAACCGGATCGCCTGCTCCTCTGGCTCGTGGGTTCGGCCGCCGTAGGTCGACTCGACGAGGAGATAGTCGCCATCGCGCACCGGCGTCGGGTCCCGGATGATCGGCGTGTTCGGTCTCCCGATATCGCCGCTGAACACGATGGTCCGGTCGCCCGAGTTGTCGCGCGCGCGGACGCGGATGATCGCGGAGCCAAGGATGTGCCCGGCATCGAGGTACGTGGCCGTGACCCCCGGCGCGATCTGGTGCTCGGTGCCGTACTCGATGCCCGTGAACCGATCGAGCGCCGCCGTCGCGTCGGGCGTCGTGTACAGCGGTTCGCGCAGGTAGGTGAGTGCTTCAGGCGCCGCCTCGCGCGTGGCCACCTCGGCGTCCTCGTCGGTCGCCGCCGCGAGCTCGGCCGCGGCCGAGCGGTCCTCGACCAGCGCGCGGTCCGGGTACTTCTTCGCGAAGCGTTGATGCTTCGCCGCGAACTCCTCCTGGAGCTTCGCCGAGTCGAGCAGGACGAGCCTCGTGAGCTCGACCGTTCCACGTGTCGCGTAGATCGGGCCGCTGAATCCGAGGGCGCTCACATGCGGGATGAGGCCGCAGTGGTCGAGGTGCGCGTGCGTGAGGAGCAACGCGTCGATCGTCTTCGGGTCGTAGGCGAACGGCACGCGGTTGCGGAGCACGTCATGCGGGCTGCCCTGGAACATGCCGCAGTCGATGACCACGCGCGCGCGATCGGTCTCCAGCAGGTATTGCGAACCGGTCACCGTGCGTGCGGCGCCGAGGAAGTGAAGGCGCATCCGCCCATGATGCCGCGCTAGCATCACGCGCGCAGATGTATGGTCCCGTGCTGGTGGGCACGAAGGTGACCCTTCGCCCCCCGGATGACTCCGATGCCGCGCGCTTCGTCGAATGGTTCGGCGATCTCGAGGTGACGCGCTACCTCCTGCGCCGCGTCGCGGTCGGGCAGCTGCAGGAGGAGGGATTCCTCAAGAAGCTCGGCGAATCCTCGACCGACGTGTTCTGGATGCTCGAAGCCGACGGCCGGCCGATCGGCGCCACCGGCATCCATCAGATCGACTGGCTTCACGCGCACGGAGCGACGGGGCTCATGATCGGGGTGCGATCCGAGTGGGGAAAGGGTCGTGCGACCGAGGCGATGCGTCTTCGGACCGACTACGCGTTCCGCCAGCTCAACCTCCACAAGCTGACCTCCGGGACGTTCGCCGAGAACGAGGCGAGCCGCCGGGCCCTGCTGAAAGCCGGCTATCGGGAGGTCGGCGTCGAGCGCGAGCACTTCTTTCGCGAAGGACGCTGGCACGATCACTGGATCTGCGAGGTCCGGCGCTCCGAGTGGGAGCAGGCTCAGGGCGCCGACCCGAACTAGACGGACCGGTCGAGCGACCAAGCGGTCAACGTTCATTGACGCCTGTGGTGCTTTCGTCCTGCCCCACATGGCCGCGGCGGGTCATCTATCCGGCGTAGTCCGCGGGGCCGACCATCGTTGCGATGAACGGGAGACCGACGGTGCTGATCGTCGACGACGATCCGGTCACCTGCGCGGCGCTGGCGGAGCGCCTGGCCGAGGACGGCATCGTGAGCGAGGCCGTCCATGATGGCGTGACCGCCCTGCAGCGCGCGATCATCCTTCGGCCCCAGCTCGTGGTCCTCGATCTGACGCTGCCTGAGCTCTCCGGCGATCAGGTCTTCGAACGGCTGCAGGCCGACCATCGCACGCGCTACACGCCGGTCGTGTTCCTCACTGGATCAGCGCGGAGCGTCGACAAGGTGCGGCATCTCCGTGCCGGTGCCGACGACTACGTCACGAAGCCGTTCGACCTCGAGGAGCTCGCGGCGCGCGTGCAGACGGCGCTCCGGCGGTCGCGCACCCTCGGTGGGCTCAACCCGCTGTCGGGTCTTCCGGGGAACACCGCCATCTATGAGGAGATCACCTCGCGCCTGCGCGCATGCGAGAAGTTCGCGTGCCTCTACCTCGACATCGACAACTTCAAGAGCTTCAACGACCGCTACGGATTCACCCGCGGCGACACCCTGATCTCGGAGCTGGCCGAGGCGATCTTCGGCGCCGTCGCGGGATCCGGTGACGGTGCGTTCCTCGGCCACATCGGCGGCGACGACTTCGTCGTGCTCTGCGCGTCCGATGACGCCGAACCGCTCGCGGAGGACATCGTCGCGCGGTTCGGCGTCCGATCGCGGCAGCTCCACGACGCGGGAGACGTCGCGGCCGGTGGCTACGAGGCGCCCGACCGTCGGGGCCTGCGCAGCCGGTGGCCGATCGCGACCGTGTCGGTCGGCATCGCGCTCTCGGACTCGCGAGCCTTCACCACCGCCGCCGCGCTGGCGCAGGCCGCGGCCGAGATGAAGACCGTCGCGAAGCGTCAGCTCGAGCGACGGGTCGCGACCGATCGACGGCATTCGCGCGTGGAGGCGCGTTCCGAGGCGCATTTCCGCCAGTCCTAGACTCGCCATTCGTGGACACCCTCGAGCGGCCCGCGACCGTCACGCAGTCACAGCGGACCGAGATCGAGGCCCAGCGCGAAGCCACTCACGAGACGCGCCGGGCGACGGTGCCGGCCATGGAAGCGCTGCTCTACCAGCCCATCCCGGTGCTCGACCACGGGTTCATCCGGGTCATCGATTACATGGGCGACGACGCCGCGGTCGTGCAGGCGGCACGCGTGTCGTACGGCGCGGGGACGAAGAAGATCCGCGAGGACGCCGGACTGATCAACTACCTAATGCGCCATCGCCACACATCGCCATTCGAGATGTGCGAGCTGAAGATCCATGTGAAGATGCCGATCTTTGTCGCGCGTCAGTGGATCAGGCACCGCGTCGCGAACCTCAATGAGGTCTCGGGACGCTATTCCATCCTGGATAACGAGTTCTACATGCCCGAAGGCGGCAACATCGCCGCCCAGGCCCGGACCAATCGGCAGGGTCGCGGTGACACGCTGAGCGAGCTCGAGGCGGCTCGGGTCCTCGAGATCTTGCGCGACGACGCGACGCGGGCGTACTCGCACTACGAGGAGATGCTCAACGAGATCGACGGCCAGGTCGTGGATCCGGAGCGGCAAGGGCTCGCCCGCGAGCTCGCGCGCATGAATCTGCCAGTGAGCCTCTATACGCAGATGTATTGGAAGATCGACCTGCACAATCTCCTGCACTTCCTCAATCTGCGCGGCGCGTCGCACGCGCAATACGAGATCCGCGTGTATGCCGAGGCGCTCCTCGACGTGGTGAAGCAATGGGTACCACTGACCTACGCGGCGTTCGCGGACTACCGGATGGGTGCCTATGAGCTCTCGGCGAAAGGCCTCGCTGCGGTACGTCGACTGCTGCGCGGCGAGGCGGTGGACCGCGAATCCACCGGCATGTCACCCGGCGAGTGGCGCGAGCTCATGGAGACGCTCGAGCGCTGAAGACCGACCGCGCCGGGTTCGTCTGGGACCCGCGCCTCGCGTCCCACGTCTATCGCGACGACCACCCGCTCAAGCCGCGGCGGCTGATCGGCGTGCACGACAAGCTCGAGGCGCTCGGCGCGTTCCGGGATCCCAACGCCGTCGTGCTCGCGCCGCGCGATGCGACGGCGGCCGAGATCGAACGGATCCATTCGCCGGAGTACATCCACGCCGTCGAGCAGGCGTCGGCGGATCCGAGCCTGGACTACACCCGCTGGGGGCTCTCCGCCTACGGCGACACGCCGCCGTTCGCGGGGATGCACGAGGCGTCCCTGCTCACGACCGGCGGAACGTTGCGCGGCCTGGAGGAGGTGCTGGCCGGCCGGCTCCGGGTGTCGTTCAACGGCGCGGGCGGGCTCCACCACGCGATGCGCAGCCGCGCGTCGGGCTTCTGCATCTACAACGATCCGGCGATCGCGTGCGGACTCCTTGCGGACCGCGGCCTCAAGGTCGCATACGTGGACATCGACGCGCATCACGGTGACGGCGTGCAGGCCGCGTTCTACGACACCGATCAGGTCCTCACGATCTCACTGCACGAGTCCGGGCACTCGCTGTTCCCGGGCACGGGCTTCGCCGACGAGCGCGGCACCGGCAAGGGCGCCGGGTACAGCATCAACGTCGCGTTGCCGCCGTATACGGACGACCACGCGTACGTGAACGCGTTCGACGCGGTCGTGCCGCCGCTCGTCGAACGCTTCAAGCCCGATGTGCTCGTCACGCAGCAGGGCATCGACTCGCACTTCACCGATCCCCTCACGCACCTCCAGGTCTCCACGCGCGCGCGCGAGCACATCGTCCGTGGGTTCCGCGCCTTCGGCCTTCCGTGGGTCGCGATGGGTGGCGGGGGCTACGACCTCGACGCGGTCGCGCGCGGATGGTCGATCGAGTACCTGATCATGCTCGGGGCGCCGGTCCCCGACGCGCTGCACGACGCCGATCCGCCGGCCTGGACCGGCGATGAGCGGGACACGATCGACGTCGCGACCGACGTGGCCGTCGGCGACGCGCTCGCCGCGGCCTTCCGGTGACCGAGCTCCAGGTACTCATCCGTTCGCCGCGCCGCGGCGTGGCCCTGATCCTGGCGAGCGGCCGGCTCCCGGTCGCCGTGGGACTCGTGGTGCTCGCGACGGCGGTGGCCGCCGCGAGCGCGGCGCGTTTCGCGGTCGACGTGCCCGTGGCGAGCGTGCTCTATGGCGACGACCGCAGCCCGGCGATCGGCGCGCTCATCGACGCCGTCGGACGCGATCGCGCCGCGATCATCGGCTACCTCATCGAGCAGGCCTGGACGGCGGTGATCGTGGTCACCGCGTTCTCGCCGCTGCTGGTCTGGTTCCTCGGAGCGACCGCCGTCCACGCTGCCGCGCGGCTCGACGGGATCCGGCGTCCGATCCGGCCGATGTTCGTCCTCCTTGGCTACGCGACCGCGCTGACCCGGATCCCCGCCGACGGCGCCGCGGCGATCCTCGGGAGCGGCAAGACCGCCGGCGCGCAGGTCGCGCAGCTCATCGGGACGGCCAGCCTGATCTGGCTCGCGTTCATCACCTGGCGGGCCATCGAGGCGCACTACGTGCTGCCGCCGCGCCGCGCGTTCATCGTCCTCGTCTTCGCGATCGTCGTCTTCTACGTGGTCCCGCTGGTCCTGATCATCGCGTCGGTGGTGGTGCTCGTGGTCGCCGCCATCGTGCTCGAGTACGTTCCGCGCTAGGCAGCGCTACTCGTCCGAGCTGACCGCCGCCACCAGCGCGAGATCGCCCGCGCGCACGGACTTCGGATCGAACTTCCGGACGCTCGCAGCCATCTTGCCGAGCGCCTCGGCCATGGTCATCGGCGGCGGCGCACCCCGCTTCTGCGGGATCCACCGGACCGGGTTGCAGCGCGCCACGACGACCGCACGCAGGTACGGACTCTTGAAGCCCATCTCCTGCAACGTCTTCACGTGCCCCGCGACCCGGTCGTCGATGTCGAGGAGCCGCCGGCCCCACTGATCGCGCTGCCGCAGCGCGGCCGGCAGCGTGCCATCGAGGAAGACGTCGACCCGACGCAGCATCGACTGGTACGACGATCCTGCGAAGCGCCCGCGTTCCTCGTACGCGGTGCCGAGGGTGAGGAAGTAGGCCGCCTCGAACGCGACGGCGTGGTCCTTCTCGGTCGAGCGGGGCTGCTCCTTCGCGAGCGAGCGGGCCATCCGGATCACTTCCATGCTGCGGTCGCGGAGGTTGTGGGCCTTCTCCGTGTTGAGCGGCAGGATCCGGTACGCGATCTGCGGGTCGGCGACCACGAGCGCGCTCACCGTTCGCAGCCCGAGCTTCTTCGCGGCCGCGAGGCGGTGACGTCCATTCGGCGACGTGAAGCCGTCCTTGCCAGCGACCGCGATCACCGGATCGAGGAACACGCCGACCGCGCCGATCGCGTCCGAGAGCCGGTCGGCGTGGACCTTCGAGAGATCGCGCTGGAACTCTGTCGCTTCGATCGAGCGGAGCGGGATGCTCGCGAGCAGCAACGGCGAGCCGCCGTACGGGTCCTTGAACGCCGCGAGCACGGCGCCGCCGGCCTTCCCGACACGCTTGGTCATCTCGGCCACGCTGTCGTCGGCAAGATCGATGGCGCTCTCGAGGGCCTCCGGCCCGCGCGGTGCGGCGGGGCCGCGCTTCTTGGTGGTCTTACGCGTCGTCTTCTTGACAGTCGTCTTCTTGGCCGGCACCGCCGAACGATAGGACGAACGGTGAGTGCGTCGCCGGATACGTTCAGCGCCGCCCGGCGACCCGTAAGGTCACGCCGTGCGCAACTTCCGGCTCCTCGCGCGACGGAACTTCGGTCTCCTCTGGGTCGGTGGCTTCATCTCCTTCGTCGGCGACTGGGTGCTTTACATCGGCATGCCGATCTCGATCTACCAGATCACCGGATCGGCGCTTGCCACGACGCTCATGTTCGTCGCCGGCGTGCTCCCGAGCATCGTCCTGGGTAGCGTTGCCGGCGTATACGTCGACCGATGGGATCGCCGAAAGACCGTCGTCGCCGGCAATCTGCTCCTCGCCGCCACGCTTCTGCCGCTCACCGCGGTGCACGACGCGACCACGATCTGGATCGTCTATGTCGTCGTGCTGGTCGAAGCGAGCCTCGGCCAGTTCGTGAATCCGGCGGTCGGCGCGCTCCTGCCGCGACTCGTCGAGAAGGACGAGCTCGTCGCCGCCAACTCTCTGAACTCGGCGTCGAACAACCTCTCGCGCATCGTCGGCCCGCCGATCGGCGGGGTCATCGCGGCCATCGGCGGGATCATGGGCGTGGCGATCTTCGATGCGATCACATTCCTCGCCGCAGCTGCGCTTGTCGCATCGATGCGCGACGTGGTCAGCGCCCCGCCGGTCGCTGCGACCGTGGAGGACGGGATCCGCGCGTGGCGGAAGCTGTGGACCGAATGGCGAGCGGGCCTCGCCCTCGTGTGGGCCGATCGGGTGGTTCGCACGCTGTTCCTGCTCGTCGCGTTGTCGTCCATCGGTGAGGGCGTGTTCCGGGTGCTCTTCATCCTGTATGCCGTCCAGATCCTCCACGGCGGCGCGACCGAGCTCGGCGTGCTCATGTCCTCCCAGGGTGTCGGCGCGGTCGTTGGCAGCTTCGCGCTCGTCGCGATCAGTGCGCGCGTCTCGCCGGCGAAGCTCATCGGCTGGACGACGCTGCTCTTTGGCCTCATCGACCTGATCGCGTTCAACGTGCCGGGCCTGGGCGCGCCATTCGCGGTCGTCGTCGGCCTGTTCTTCCTCGTCGGGATACCCGGCGCCATGAGCTTCCCGACGATGTTCAGCATCATCCAGGGCCGTGTCCCGGACGCGTATCGCGGCCGGGTGATCGGCGCGATGTTCACCACTTCCTCGCTCCTGGCGCTCGTGGGCCTCGGGATCGCCGGCACGCTGACCGTCCCGCTCGGCACGCTGAACATCCTCAACCTCCAGGGCCTCGCGTATGTGGTGGCCGGACTCGCGATGCTCGGCCTGCTCACACGCGCGATGGCCCGCGATCGCGTCAAGGAGCCCATCGCCGCGGCTGGCTAGAGTCAACGCATGCCAGCCGCGTGGTCTCCGACCCAGCGCCATCTCGATCGGAGCCGCCTCCGCCGCTTCGCGAACGCGAACGGCATCAACAGCTACGACACGCTGTTGACGTGGGCGACCGAGGACCTCGAGCGATTCTGGCGCGCCACCGAGCGCGACCTCGGCCTGGTGTGGACCGCGCCGTACACGCGCGCGATGGACATCTCGAAGGGCCTGCCGTGGACGACGTGGTGGACCGGCGGCCGGATGAACTACGTCGGCACGGCCCTCCGGGCGGACCGCGATCAGGATCGTGTGGCGCTGATCGGCGAGCGGGAGGACGGACGGGTCGATCGACGCACGTACGGCGAGCTGCGCGCAGAGGTGGCCCGGTTCGCGGCCGGGCTTCGCGCGATCGGAGTGGCCAAGGGCGACCGGGTCGCCGTCTTCCTCCCGATGGGGATCGAGTGCGTGGTCGCGGTGCTGGCGCTCGGCGGGCTGGGCGCGATCTACACCCCGATCTTCTCCGGGTACGGGGCCGAGGCGATCGCCGGCCGGCTGCGCGACTGCGAGGCGTCGGTCCTGATCTGCGCTGACGGGTTCACCCGCCGGGGATCGGTCGTCGCGATGAAGGAGACCGCGGACCAGGCGGCCGATGGCGCGCCGACGGTGAAGACCGTCGTGGTCGCTGAGCGGCTCGGGCGCGACTACCCGAAACGCGATCGAGATGTGACCTGGGCGGAGGTCGCGCGACGGGGCGCCGCGCCGCTTGTCGCCTGGGAGGATACGAGCGCCGAGGACCCATTCATGATCATCTACACCTCCGGCACGACCGGCCGTCCGAAGGGCGCGGTCCACGTCCACGGTGGGTTCCCGGTCAAGGCGGCGCAGGACATGGCCCACTGCTTCGACGTGCAGGACCGCGACGTCGTGTTCTGGTTCACCGACATCGGCTGGATGATGGGACCGTGGCTCATCGCCGGCGGGCTCATGCTCGGCGCGACGATCGTCCTCTACGACGGGACGCCTGATTTCCCGGACGAGTCACGGATCTGGTCGATGGTCGAGCGGCACCGGGCCACACACCTCGGCATCTCACCGACGGCGATCCGTGGCCTCATGCGCGCCGGCCCCGATCCGGTCCGCGCGCATGACCGGTCGAGCCTCTTCGTTCTCGGAAGCACCGGCGAGCCGTGGAATCCCGAGCCGTGGTGGTGGTACTTCCGTGCGGTCGGCGATGCGCGCTGCCCGATCATCAACTACTCCGGCGGCACGGAGATCTCCGGCGGGATCCTCGGCTGCACGACCTGGACGGACATCCAGCCCGGCTCGTTCCGCGGGCCGATCCCCGGGATGGCCGCCGACGTCGTCGACGAACAGGGTCGCTCCGTGCGCGGCACGGTCGGCGAGCTCGTGCTGCTCGCGCCGTGGCCCGGGATGACCCGCGGGTTCTGGAAGGATCGCGACCGCTACATCGAGGCGTACTGGGAGCGCATCCCGAACGTCTGGGTGCATGGCGACTGGGCGCGCGTGGACGCCGAAGGGTTCTGGTACATCGAGGGCCGCAGCGATGACACCCTCAAGGTCGCGGGCAAGCGTGTCGGGCCGGCGGAGGTGGAGTCCGCGGCCGTCGCGAATGCCGCGGTGAGCGAGGCGGCCGCGGTCGGCGTGCCCGACGAGCTGAAGGGCGAGGCGATCGTGGTGTTCGCGGTCGCGAAGCCAGGCGTCGCGACCGACGCCGCGCTCGAGCGGTCCGTGTCGGACACCATCGCAGAGCAGCTCGGCAAGCCACTTCGCCCAAAGGCCGTGCGGTTCATCGGCCAGCTGCCGAAGACGCGGAACGGAAAGATCCTGCGCCGGCTCATCCGCGGCGCGTACCTCGGGGTGGCCGATCTCGGGGACACGTCATCCCTCGAGGAACCCCGGTCACTCGACGAGGTCCGCGCCGCGGGAAAGCGCTAGACGGTCCGGTTGCCCGCGATCGCGCGCACCAGCGCGACGACGAGCGCCGCGATGAGGAACAGGAACACGATCGCGAGGAGCGCCGGGAGGTCGAATACGACCGGCGTGTTCGTCTGCGGCCAGATCCCCTGGAACGGACGGACCAGCGGCTCGGTGATCGCGTAGAGGCCGTTGACGAGCGGCTGCTGCGCGTTCGCGCCGAGCAGCTTCAGCCCGAAGCGGACGAGCAGCACCACCTCGAGGACGGTGAACAGCAGCGTGATGACCCGCGTGACGGTCCACACCGGCGCGTACGGGCTCGCGCCGACGTTCACCTGGCCCGCGGGCGCGACCGGTGCGGGCTCGCGAACGCGCTCGACCCGCTCGACGCGGTGCTCGACGAGTGGACGGTCGATGATCTCGGTCTCGTTGACGTCAGGTTCGTGTGTTGTACTCATGCCCGGTCACCGAGCAGGCTTCGTGCCACGCGCCGTTACCGGCGGCTAGGGGCAGCGGAGCTGGTCGGCGGTCACGAGAGCCTCGCTGAGGAAGATCGTTGCCGCGGTCACGACGATCGCGAGGGGAATCGCGACCAGGCCGATCGCCCGGAGCCGCCCTGGCCTCGGGATCCGGAACGCGCCGGCGATCGCGACGGGCGCGAAGACCACCGGGATCGAGACGGTGGCGAGGAACAGCGTCGCCGCGCTGGCCGAGGCGGCCACGCCGGCGACGCGGTGCGTGTCGCTATCGCCGGACGACGCGCCGAGCAGGAGCACTCCGTCGAGCAGCCCGATCGCCAACCCGGCGATCACGTCGCCGCGTTGGAAGTACTTCGGCGCGCAGCCAAGGTTCGCCGCGACGATGAGCGCGACGAGCGCGAAGCAGAGCACCCCCGCGATCTGCTGCATGACCGACAGTCGCATCGCATGACGCTAGCGGCTAGCCTCGCCGCCGTGGCGACGACGACCGGTGAGTACCCGTTCGCGCACCGGCAACGCGTGCGGTTCGGGGAGACCGACCTGCAGGCCGTCGTGTACTACGCGAACTACCTACTGTTCGCCGAGGTCGGACGGGTCGCCTACCTCCGCGCACTCGGCATCGACTACAACCGCGATCTGCTCGGTCAGGGCGTGGACTTCACCATCGGCGAGGCGAGCGTGCGATACCAGGCGCCGCTGCGGTTCGACGACGAGTACGACATCCGCGTCCGGGTGGGCGAGATCCGCAACTCGTCGTGGACATTCGAGTATGCCTTCGACCGCGCCGACGGCCAGCGCTGCGCGATCGGATCGACGGTCCAGGTCATCCTCGATCACGTGACCGGCAAGGCCACCCGTATCCCGCCGCACCTGCGCGAGGTGCTCGAGCGCGCGAAGCCCGCCTGATGGACGCGACGCTCCCGGACGACCTTCAGCTCCTGCAGCGCAGCGTCCGCGCGTTCGTGGACGAGCAGCTCGTGCCGCGCGGAGACGAGATCGAGAAGAGCGACCGGATCCCGCGCGACGTGATCGACGCGATGGCCGGCATGGGTCTGTTCGGCATCGGCTTCCGCGAGGAGGTCGGCGGTCAGGGATTCGGCAAGCTCGGGTACTGCGTCGCCGTCGAGCAGCTGGCGCGGGCGAACGCAGCGCTGTGGAACGTCATCGGCGGCTCGGCCGGCCTGTGCGGCACCGCGATCGACATCGGTGGCCCCGACCCGCTACGAATGCGCTACCTCCCCGACCTGCTCAGCGCGAAGCGCATCGGGGCGTATGGGCTGTCCGAGCCGGGTGCGGGGAGCGATGCCGGCGGGCTGCAGACGACCGCTCGGCGCGATGGCGACACGTATGTGATCGACGGCGCGAAGACGTTCATCACGAACGCGCCGATCGCCGACCTGTTCACGGTCTTCGCCACGCTCGATCGCGCCGCTGGCTCGAAGGCGATCACCGCGTTCGTGGTCGAGCGTGACACGCCCGGCCTCGAGATCGGTCCGAACGACGAGAAGATGGGCCTGCACGGCTCGACCACGGCGCAGCTGTACTTCCACGAGATGCGCGTCCCGGCGGCCCAGCGCATCGGCGCTGAGGGCGAGGGCTTCAAGATCGCGCTCCGCACGCTCGACCTCGGGCGGCTCGGCCTCGCGGCGCATGCCGTCGGCGCCGCGCAGCGCCTGCTCGAAGCATCGATCGAGCACGCCAAGGCGCGCGTGCAATTCGGGAAGCCGATCGCGGTCCATCAGGCGATCCAGTGGATGCTGGCCGACGCGGCGATCGGCATCCACGCCGCGCGGCTCATGGTCTACGACACCGCCTCGCGCGCGGACCGCGGCGAGCGGGTCACGGACCGCGCGGCGATGACGAAGCTCTTCGCCACCGAGCACCTCGGCCGGGTCGCCGACGCCGCCGTCCAGATCCATGGCGGCATGGGCTACATGCGCGAGCTTTGGATCGAGCGGGCATATCGCGATGCGCGGATCTATCGGATCTACGAGGGCACGAGCGAGATCCAGCGCGTCGTGATCGCTGCCAGCCTGCTCGCGGATGGCTGAGCGCTGGACGTATCGCGGACAACAGACGCCCCGCTCGGGCGGGACTATCGGATGTCCCGGTGTGGATAAGCCCTCGTTTTTGGTGGATAAAGGGCCTCTGGGATGCCAAACGAGCGGTTTCCTGTGGAAAAGCCCGCCGTGCTGAAAGCGTCCACGCCGGGTGGCCATCCCGTCATCCGGGCGGCCTGGCGGATCGGCTTCGTACTGCTGATCGGATCGGCCGTCCTGTTCGCATTGCGATCGTTCATCTACCCGCTCCCTGCGATCCTGGCCGTCGGCCTGTTCGCGGCGGGCTTCGCCGTGTACCTCGTCCGGCACGCGCGCTTCCTCGGCACGCTCACACGCGGCGAACGCGCGCTCCGGGCCGGCGACCTGGCCGGAGCGCGCGCGATCGTCGCGCCTCTCGTCGACCGCTACCCGGCCTTTCCGCCGGTCCAGCGGCTCGCCGGACTGATCCTCTATCCGAGCGGCGATCCGCTGTCCGCCGCGACGATGCTCGAGGCCGCGGCGAAGTCGGCGCGCGACCGCGATCTCGTGGTCACGCTCGTCGCGGCATACGCCGCGCTCAACAAGGCCGGCGATGCCCGTCGCGCCGCGGGGTTGCGCCCGTCCGACCCGGACGTCGGGCTGGCGCTCGCGTGGGCCGAGTTGGTCGCGCTCGGCGGTGACCGCGCCCGCGGCGCCGAGCTCGCGGCCGGGCTCGCGTCCGACACGCCGCCACGGGCGGCGATGGCCGCGGCGCTCCAGGCCATCGCCGCGGCGCACCGAGGCGACGCCGACGCGGTGCGCGCCCGGCTACGCGATGCCGAGGATCGCTACATCTTCCTCGGCGACGACGAACGGGCGTTCCTCGGCTATCTCGGCGGCGTCGCGCTCCGGGACCTCGGCGCGCTCGAGGATGCGCGCACCACGTTCACGCTCGCGATGGCCGCGGCACCGGACACGATCGGCGAGGCGCTCGCCCGGCGCGAGCGG